>JAABUY010004734.1_pt1 | contig 14057 bp, 13 predicted proteins | sample 5560271 | NCBI WGS metagenome assembly JAABUY01 (sample SAMN10711886, study PRJNA513374) | rock metagenome | isolation source: Antarctica rocks | place: Antarctica: Victoria Land, University Valley
GTCAATGTTGCAAGCGCTGCGCAAGACCAAGGCAGATACAATTAGGTAGACCGTAGATATGTATAGAACTATGTATTCTATGCCTGCCACGGGGGCACAGTCGGCACTCTAAAGGTGCCCCTCGGAGCTCACCTCTCTTGGGCACTTCTGAGTCCCTACCACGCTTACCTTATGTATGCCGATTTTCACTCCGTTCCATTGCTGACCACGCATGGCTTGGATATGTTCTGTTGGTGTTTGGTTGGTTGGGCTGAAGTTGAGTCAGCAACTGCGCGTGCCAGATCTCAGACGTGTCCTAACCCCGTTAGGCAATGCTACTCTATATGTATGCATGGGCACGTAAGGTACGAGTAATTAAGGTTAGGTACCTTACACGGTACCTGTTAGGCTTTGTTGCTGCGGGCTTTGAACCTCGAATTTATGCATCGACAAGAAGAAAAGACAGACATCCATATTCTACGGGCCGATGATCCAACCCTTCCTCCGGCAATTGAAAAACCCAAATGTAACTCGACGACCGTACCATGTCTCCAGATAATAAATACAATACATTGAAAAATACGGAAGTACTATCCGACGAATCTGAGGTATGCTTACGTGGTATGCTTTCCTCCCAGGATCAGACTACTTTATCCAATCACGAGGATACCACCCTTTCACGTTGCCGTGGACGCGGGGCCAAGATCACTTCCACACCCTAGTCTCGGATCTACTGTGTACTACTTCGTACTACTGCGGTAATAATGGTAAAGTACCTTAATGGTCGGTGCCTCCATCCCGCTCGGATACCTTACGCTTGTCCTCGTTGCTTGACTCCAATCGAGGGTTTCTGGTGCTGGAATGGGCTCATCTATATATCTATATAGTACTGAAGCAAGAGTCCATTCTGATCGTTGGTTGCCAAGGGTTCCACCACGTGACCCAACATCAAAACTTTTTCGACTCCGCACTATGTTTTTTCGCTGCGTTGACCCGTGCAAGTCGTTTTTTCCCGTTTAAACTGCCATCATTTCTTTTTCTTTCGTCTCAACTATCATTCTGATTTTTACGATTCATTGAAGTCGTTGTACGTACATCAGATGATCGAAAATCATCTGATCGACGATTGAAATTTTCTTACCTGTTTATCTGTTTATTCATACATATCTGCATCTGTCATTACCTTCATTGTACGCGTATATATCAATCTTTATCTCTTTTTACGATTCTTTTTCATGTCTCAACGCATCTGAACACGCTGTGCTCATAATCATTCGCTCGATCAATTTGTTGAATCTAATTCTGCGCGTGTATTAGCTCTTTGTTTATCTTGTTGTGTACATTCTGTGCAGACTTGAACTGTTATTGACTAATGATATACAGACAAAGAAACGACGACGACGATCATTACAGAATATTGATTCTAATCTTGTTCTCAATCTCACACATCAATCAAAACGAACTCGCATCGTTTCTGCACTGTCGACGCGTTCTTTTTCATCGTCTCTACTACAATCTTTATCTTTTTCGTCTTCTTCATTTATTCATTTCGTTCGATCTCGTTCTTCTTTCGCTATCTTTTCATCATTGTGTACAGCTTCTTTGTCGATCTTTATAAATTTTTTAAACTTTGTACAGTCTCTTTAACAGACAACATCTGCTTTTCGCTCAACTAATCTTTCTTGTGATGCTTTTCAAGAACTCATATTCAATTATCAAGATGATGAACATACTTTAGAATTTTTTATGAAACGTTGTTTCAACTGTACAGCATTGCACTGAAAGTTCAAATCTGTTTTCGATTTATATTCGTATATTGTCTGTTGTTTTAAAGATGATGAACTGCTAAATTCTTTATCAGATTCTTTGTCTTTGATTAAAAGTCTTTTTGAAGATGATACAGCTCAGTTAAAACATTTTCTAAATCACATTCAAGATTACAATCATGCGTTGATCTTTACATCTTGCATGTACATCGCGAACAAACATCTTACAAATCAACGTGAAATTCAAGCATTTATTGTACATGATGAATTATATCATCTGCAGAGATCTTTACATTTGACTGTTCAAGAATTATCGTGCTTTGCACAGCTTTACTTTCACGATTCTGCTCAGATGATCACTATGCGCTTGACTCAAAGTTTCGCTCTTCACGAAAGTCTTTTAAGACAGCTGAACGAAATGATACAAGCATGTGAAAATTTATTTATTGACATGTACAAGTCTGCATGAGAACAGCTTGAGACTGCTCGACAGAGTACGAATTCTATGCGTGTTATTCTAAATTCGCAGCTTAAGTTGATAGTAGAACGTGATTCTGATCAACGATGTACGACTTTACTTATGATCAATGAAGTTGCTGTGTTTATTTCAGATGAGTATAATAAGATTGAACATCGAGATATTATTGTTGCGAAGCGTACAGCTGTCGATGAAGAATCGCGATTTTATTGTATCAATCATGATAACGTTGCATACTTTTCTTTACATTATGTACTATTCTTTTCTGAAGATAAATTGAGTTGACATTGAGCACTTCAATTGTGTAACAATGATCACTCATGCATAAAAATTCTTTACAGTCGACGTGCATGACTGCAATATCATCTCTTCAAAAGATTAGATCAGTACTTTGTTGTACAGAAAGATCAACGATTATTTCAGCAGTATATTGTTGATTGTTTTGCAATTATTGATCAAAGTCAATTGAAATTTCTTCAATATAATCAGAAGATTATTCGCGCAGATCTTTACAAAGATCTTGCAAATGCAATTACTAGAAAGAATGATGATTCTGAGCTTATAGATCATTAAATTATACTGTCATCAAGCTACATAAAGAGAGACAGATGAATGCAGCAGCTGTATCAGAATTTCATGATCATTGCTCGTCATTTCAAAAAGTCTATCATGTTTGTAACATGTACTGCAAATTCGCACTGATCTGAAATTATCGCTGCACTTGAATTGAATCAGAAAGTCGAGAATCAATTGAATATAATCGCGCGAATCTTTCATGAGAAGATAAAAACTCTATTGCAAAATCTTAAAACTCAATACAATCGATATCTTGACATCGTATGAACTATTGAGTATCAGAAACACAATTTATCTCATATACATATCTTACTGTTTCTGCATCAAGAGAATAACTTTCTTGAACAAGCTTGCGTGAATGAACTGATCTGTGCAGAACTTCTCGATCTCAATATTGATCTGAATAAATCTTTACGACGCATTGTTGAGAGTCAATTGACGCATGATTCTTGCGATGTTTGAAATTCTTCTGCATTGTGCATGAAAGATAATTCAAAAGATTCTGAACGAGTCTGTAAAAAGAAGTTTTCAAAGTCATATCAAATCGAAATCATGATTCAGTTCGATGACTATTCTTCGTACAAAAGATGTCAGAACAATCATATTTGAATGAAACATGTGAATGATAAAGATGTTCATCTGAATAACACATGAGTGATATTGTACAATTCTTATCTGATTCATAAGTATAGTGCGCATATTAATGTTGAAATTTGCGAGTTTATACAGATCATCAAGTACGTTTACAAATACATGTACAAAGAAGAAGATCAAACAATCATGAAGTTAAAGAATAATTCAAACAAGATCACACATCACTTGAATGATCATTATATTTCTTTGAATCAGACTGCGTGAAATCTGTTCAAGTTTTACAATCATATCGAGAATTCTTTCATTACACGTTTGATCATGCATCTTTCTGATGAGCAATCGATGTATTTTTCAGAGAATGTCACAGCAAAACAGATACAAATCATTCTGAACGAGATTGAAACAACACTTACTGCATGATTTTGATATAATTAACAACATTCAAATGAACGTGCACTTTTGTATCAAGAGTTTTCAACTCATTACATCTATCAGTTGAAAAGAGAACAACAACGCTGAACATTGAGACAACGAGATACGACAATTGATCGTATGTATCATTTCATCTCAATGCAGAGAGAAAAACATTATCTACGACTTCTTTTAATGACTGTACGAGACATTCAAAGCTTTGATGATATACGCACTGTTGACAAAGTACTGCATCTCACTTATCACTTCGTCTGTACTGCTTTGCGTCTGCTTGAAGATGATGATGAGTGAGTTAGTTGTTTCATTGAGATTGTATGTTTCTCTACGAGTTCATCTTTACAAAGTCTGTTCATGATCACTCTGATGCACAATGATCTTGCAGATTCATGTGCATTATGAAAGAGATTTCGTGTCGATCTCTGCGATGATTTATCTCATCATATGCATGAATTTTCTTTCATATCAATTGATTTCAAGAATTCACATTTCAATTATAAGTTATATCTGATTGCAAAGATGCTGCAACGACATGATAAGACTCTTATAGATTTCAGTCTGTCTGCATCGATCTTGAATTGATTCAATAATATTGTTTCTCTTTTGATTTTTGCAGAGCTTGAGTATGATCAGATTGAATAAATCAGATTACAAGACGTAAAGATTGCTCAATTAAATGAGAAACAGCATTAAGTCTTGAACAGTATCGTTTCAGTCGTTACAGACTCGCTCAAGACTGCACATTTTTTCATTCATGACTCTGCAGACATTAAAAAGACATTTCTATATGAATGTCTATGTCATCACTTTCGAGCGCAGACAAAGATCATTCTGTGCATGATCTCTACAAGCATTGCAGCTCAATTACTGTTCAATGAAAGAACATCACATTCTCGTTTCAAGATTTCTATTGTTTGTCATGATACATTGATCTGTTTCATCACTGCATGCTCAGAGCTTGTCAATTTACTGAAATGTACAATCTTGATTATATGAAATGAGATTTCTATGCAGCACAAGCACAACTTCATGATCATCAATGCATCTTTATGTGACATTTTGCAGTTCAGCGATGTATTTAATGAAATATCTGCAATTCTTGATGAGAACTTTGCACAAATCACTTTCGTGATTTCACAAGAAAATCAATCAGCGCAGATCAATTTCAGCATTTGCAGCTTCTGAATCTAAAATCATTTAACTGTGCTGAAACTGCATCGAAACATGCAAATTCAATCGAGTCTGAATAATCAGCAATTTGTCGAGTGAATTGATTGTATGTCATATGATTTCGATTTATATGATGTCAGATCTTTATCATTCATGATCATCAATCATTATGAAACATCGCGATCGTTTATTGATCATGTATATTCTTTGCATGATCTTGCACAAGCTCATACATCTTCAAATTTCTTCAGAGACAGAGCTATACTGTGTTCTCACAACAACTTCGTTAATCTGTTGAATCAACAGATCATGAATGACTTTTTTGAATCTGCACGACTGTTCATGTTGATTGATATGATTGAAAACAATGATGTCAAGAAGATTGAGAATATTAGTATGAAGTATTTGCAGACTCTTGAACTCTTTGAATTTTTCTTATCACAGATGTATTTCAAGATAAAAACTTCAATTATGTTACTATGTAATCTGCATTTACATGAAAGAATGTGTAACAACACTCAATTGATTATTACATATTTGCATCAAGATTGTATTGAAGATTGCATCTTGAAGAATGAGTTTGATGAAGATATACAATTGATTTCGAGAATTAAGTTAATCAGTAAGAAAGATGACTATTCATGAGTTTTATCGCGCAAGCAGTTTTCTATTCATCTCTGCTTCGCAATGATCATTAACAAGTTGCAAGAACAATCGCTGTCGATTGTAGACATAAATCTTTCTTTATTTTGTTTCAGTCATGAACAATTATATGTTGCATTGTTTAAAGTCACAGATGTATGAAGATTATTGATTCTGTTTCATTTCTTTAAGAATCAGTGTACTGATAATGTAGTTTATTCAGAGATTTTGTTATTATAAGTGTGATTGAACTGTAATTTTCATTTCTGTATAATGTATTAAATCATTGTTACGTTGAATTCATCTTTTTACAGCTCAGCACTAATGACATTACATCACAGCACAAGTAATTACAAGTCTGTATGATCTTTGCATCGAGCTTTTTAACTAACTACAGATCTTTATTGACTAGCTATTGCTGCGCACAGCAACAACATGTTCTGTCACAAATTTGTATTGAATTGAAATTCATCACACTATCTTGCATCTAGATGTTATCATCTGCACAAATTCTTACTTCTCTTCAAGACTTGCAAACAGAAATTTCATGAATCGAAAAGCTAATGCAATGATCTTTGCTTGATTCGCAAAAGTATCAAACATATTGAAAAGTTATCTGAACAGATCAAAAATCGTGTTGAATTCATCTGCTGAATCTATTTTTGAAGCTTTGCACTTCTTCACGAAAGCTGTACAGATTAGTAAAGTCTTTTCATTATTGATATGAGTTTTTACTGTTGAATTTAAATTCTGCACATACTACTTTCTTGTCTTTATTCTTAATAAACTTTGAAATACATTTATGTTCAACTTTGATCTGATCTGTACAGATCAGCATATTATCAAACTTATCTGTACAAAAGTTGTATATACTCGACATTAAACTGCATCGACTTACTTCTTCTTCTGAGATCAGACAGCTCACGCACAATTCTTCAAAAAGCTTTACAAAGAATCTACAACTTCAAAACATGCTTGAGTCATTTTTGCAGATTCTGCATGCATCTAGATCTCTATGAAACAGTTTTGCATGATTCTGAAGAATGATTTTCTGTATTATGTATTCACGCTTAAAGTTCTGTACAGATTAACAATATTCAGCGCATACTCATATAAATTTGTACATACAAAGAATTTCATCTCTTTGCTGACTCAGTTATGACGAAGTTCGATATCGCGTAACAAGAACTATGCAGCTACGCGCAGTGTCTTACGAGAGCAGACAGATTTTCGACAGCGCTTCTCTGTCAATACTAATATCTCATGTTTTTCTTTCATATTGAGCGATTCAGTTGTTGTATCGATGTGTTCAACAAGTTCGTACGAGTCTGCATCAGTTTTGAAGAGTATTTCTATCTTGAAATCATCATTGAGAATCATTGCAAAGTTGTACAGTTTTGTATGTTAGAATATTGTTATGAAAGAATTTGTTCAGTTGTAAACAGTTCTAGAAAACTTGTATCGATTAGTAAAGCTGTGCACATCTTGATGCAGATCAATTCTAAGAGTTGAAAAGACATGTAATTGTCTGCGCGATACAGCACAGAACAGCACAGAATCAATATAGATAGATTATCTGTTTAATCAGATGTGTAAAGACTTGAAGAGAATGAAAGAAGTGATAGAATTTCATTAAGTTAGCAATTGATCTGAATAGATCAGTACATCTTTATACATTTCTACAAAGTCTTCTAAAATTCAAAAGTCAAGAAAATCTTTGAAAATTTCAAAGCTGTAGAAAGCAAAGCTCTGCAATTACTGTTAACTGTCTTGAAGCTTTCATGTAAGAACTGTACAATTCAGTACAGTTATAGAAAAGAAAGATAAACACTTGCACAAAGCTGCAAGCTCAGATGAACATCGATACATAGTGATACATAGAAGCGAAGATCTGTACAGAGATATCATTACATGTCTGTACAGATAGATCTGTAAGAACTTATCGAAAGAGTTGTTGTAAAAGTTACGTTTGAAAGGTGCAATAGAAACAAACTTATGTTCAGAGTCAATCTCATGATTCACCGCAGCAATCTCAACTTCACTGCAAATGATCGTACTGAACAATACATCACAGTAAATACTTTTCTATACATGCTATTTACTACTTACTAAGCGTAAAGGCAATTTCCATCGGAAATGGTGATCTCCTCGTACAACAGAGAACTGAGACATTCAAATCGCTGTCGGCAGCATGTAAAGACAACGTTCTGTGATGCTTCAGAGACTTTGCTACAGAAACAGGCCTCTTTTACACATGAATCGTGACGCTCTAGAGCACCCCTGGCACGTATGTACAGTACAGTACACTATTCTATATACTCGTACAAGTATCATCGTAGTTCACGGGCCCTTAGAACTAGGCCTGCACGGTAGGTTCCATGGGCGAATCACCGTAGGGCATATTGTCGCTTTCACGGTACCTGAACTTCCTGGACTTCCGCTAGATTCCCCCACCCCCTTTCGACATCCTTGCTGGAAAAATGCTTACAATCTGTGGCGCGCATCCGTACCCCGGCCTTTTGGATGTCTTACATCAAATCTCCCCCACAGTTCTCTATCCGTAATCTTATTCTCTTGACTTCCCTTGTTCTTGGAGTGAGGAATTATACTGTGCCCTCAGGCCTTGAAGATTTCAAATCCCTCCGACATGTCGATCCTCTTCTATCGCCGTCCTGACTATATCGTCAAGGTTCCTGGGCCTATGAGCTTGAGTCAATGTCAAGTGTATGTTGAAAGAACGCAGAAGCACAAAAGAGCGATTCCACCGGAGTTGTCGTTTGAGAATGTCATTCAGAACCGAGCATTGCCGGTAAGACCCGAAGAAAACGTCGAGTGTCTTTTCAGAGAACTCTGTCTGACCGTTGCAGCCATGTGCTCTACAAGATTTCATGGACTACCTAGTTTATGTTTCGCACGATGCGGAGAACCTCCAGTTCTGGCTATGGCTCCAGGATTACACCAGAAGGTTCTATGCAGCACCGAGATCTGAGCAGGTACTGTCACCGCCATGGTATCAAGTCGAAGCGCCTCATCCGCTGGGCAATGCAACAGAAGCCCCTCCTCGAACGTCGGACAAGAAGCAGCCAAATGTGTCGCAGTACAACGTCAATTTCGACAACGTTGAGCAAACAGTGTCTCCACAGTTTGACAAACAATCCTTCATGTCCGGTCCCAATTCGAACCAAAGCGTGGCGGACTCGGTCGAAGATGCCAATCACCAGATGGGACTGAAGTGGCAGTCATGTATGTTCTGCTTCGTTTCATCGTGGACCGTTTAATACTGACCGTCCCAGTCACCGTTCAACCGTTCCGATCGGAAATCAACCGTGTGATATCTCACTACCTTGCTCCCAACTCCCCTCGCGAACTCAATCTATCCCACAGAAACCGTGCAGCGGTTCTCCACGCACTACAACACACCACCCACCCCTCGGCATTCTCCCTCGTGAAAGATGTGGTCGAAGCCATCCTCCGGGGTCAGTCGCACCCGAATTTTATCCGCTGGTCCATCTGTAACGGAAACAAACCTCGTGTGCTTTTTGTCGTCAATTCCGGCGTTGCCCACGTTGTCTTAGCCATTGTCCTCGCAATATTCCTCATCATGTCGCACAAATCCAGGTGGTGGCGCCTGTTTGTATTCCCGCTCTTCTTCGTCGGCTTCGACATTGCCGTTGCAGCGTACAAAGGTCTGTGCGTCATCATCCACACCACCCACAACCGAGCACTCCGGCCTTGGGAGCAATTTGGCGACGGCGCTTCGGTGACGAGTCTCGCTGACGATGAGGCGACGCTGTCAACCGACGACGTATACAGCATGTCGCATCGATCAAAGCGTGGCATCTCCCTCGATACCTTTGGCACGTCGAATAGCTACGGGCACGAGATTTGGGTCGAAAAGTACAAGCAGAAGTCGCTCATGGGGAAGATTTTCGCACGGCAGGTTTGGGTGCAGGACGAGACGATCCGGCTGCTGCAGGATCGGATCGTTATGCAAAGCCACGCCTGGTCACTGTTGATTACGATACCCCTGACTGCGCTGGTCGTCGCTCTGCCGCAGGGTAATGTTCTTTGATATGTTCCAGTAGGTGCTGTGCTCCTTTCGTGTGTTACGGGGTTAGACATGGGAGGACGGGTTTGTCGATTTACTTGAAAAGCTCACTTTCATACAACTACCTTTTCTCATGTTTATTCTCTTCGTTTCGATGTATATATCTAGGGTGCCTTGGATCTCAGTGCGAGACCCTGGCGGGGCTTCAGTCTTACAAATTTGTAACATTGTTATTTTACATATAATACCATGGATCACGCATCTGCGGTCAACAACTCTCCTGGGCCTGAGATTGCTCTTTTTGCCGTTCTTGTTCTCCACAATGGCTGGATGTTGGGGCCGATTCTGCCGAAGCAGTGGCGATGCTGATGCCAAGACTTGTCCGGAGCGAGCCGTGCTACATATTAGGCTTCCAAAACGACCCCTGAAGGAATACCATTTTCCATGGATACGCCTCTAACAACCAAACTCGCCCTTCGTCTACCAGACTATCTATATATCTGGGCTTTTGTTGATTGAATAAGTGGATCATCATCATCATCATCATCATCATCATCAATGACGGCCATATCGATCAATCAGCTCACAGTCATTATCCAACTCTTTCCCAATTCGTTCACGTTGATCATGTGCCCTTCAAAACCAACCCGAACAATTATATTTAGCAAAAGACATGACTGATATCCATGGAAACAGGATCTGGACCATTTCAGCCATCGGATACAAGCACTCATGTGTAAATAAAATAAATATCTTGGTTGCGAGACGAATGGGGTTTTCAGCCTATGGAGACATTTGTCTATGGAAAATCGTTTCAACGATGGAGGATGGGTTATTTGCACCAGAGAGATGGTTATGCGATGACTACGGAAATACCTGGGCTTGTCATTTCCTGGAACTGGGATGGTTGAGCGTTGCCTTGGACAGAGAGGGGAGGAAGTAGTCTCGAGCTGGGTTTGGCGGGCAGTTTGCTTCATGGGCTGGGCTGATGATGGGATGAGTGCAAAAAGTAGCGAAATGCCATGGAAAGGAAAACTCGAGCTGTCGATGTTTAAAACGTGATGTCGGTTGGGGGATGACGCCGTACCATCATCGCCCACTCACTCCATCGACCCACCCCTTGAGAAGGTATATGAATTGTCCAACTCAACTCTCGTCTTGAACGCCACTCACTACTACACACTCATGCCCCAAAAAACCCAAATCTACTAAATTCATTCTCTTCGTAGCAGTGTGTGGGGGGATTTCCTAAAAGCTACAAGAGAATTTGGTTTCTGAGGAGTAGGTGAACGGGGGGTAAGGACGAGGTTTGATCTTTTCTACGACTGAGGGCGCTGCGTCTTCTTGAGAATTGCTGTGGATGGTACGTATAGATTTTCGTATCATTCTCAAGCCGTATGGGTCCAGCCGTCTACTCTGGCAAGTGGCAACCGACCCGTCCAACTCGCTAGCTCAGCTTCACGTCCCTGATCATCCATCCATACATCCATCCAACCACCCATCCAACCACCCAACCACCCAACCACCCAACCACCCCTCTCCCTCAGCTCCTCCCCACGACATAACCCTAAACCCCCCACCCCACCCCACCCTACCCAGCAACCTCATCCCCCATCCCCCATCCCCCATCCCCCACCTCATAACCATCCAACCATCCAAGAAAAACCCAACACCCATGACATGCATGCCTGGGAAGTTTTTAAAAAATAGAGGAATAGAGTGAATGAGATGAGATGGGAGGGTAGAGGGTAGAGGGTAGAGGGTAGAGGTGGAAAGGGGGATGAGAAGGATTTTGGGGGGTTTTGAGGATGGGGATGGGGATGAGGATGGGGGTGGTTTAGGAGGGGTGTTGGGGTGTGAGAAAGGAAGGGAAGGGATGAGGGATGAGTGAGACTGTCGTCCTTGCTATATCGTCTTTTTCATTTTTTCATATTTTTCCCAATTCTTAAACATGTCCAACTTTTATCTTTTCATTTTTCATCCTCACCGTCATCAACGATTTTGATCCGAGCTGCGTTTCTTCCTCTCTCTCTCTCTCTTTAACCGACCTGACATATTTGACTCTTGGTTTTTTGGTTATAGAGTTTACACCAGAGGGTGGGTGTGTGCGGTATGCTGGTGTCGGAGAAGGGGGGTTTTTTGGTCTCGAGGAAAGGAGGGGATTGAGTGTATTTTTGTGATGGATGTGGCGAATGCTATAGAGCTGATGCTGCTGCGGCGATACCTATGCTTATGGTCGTGCTAGTTGAATCTTTAGTTGTTTTGTCTATCCCATTCCATCCCGTGCTCCAACCTACTCCCTCTACTTCCCACCCCAAACCCCAACTTTCCCCCTACCCAACCAACACCGCCTTCCCTCCACCCATCGCCCCATCGGGCATAACATCCAAACACGCATCTAAGACCGCCCCCACCCCACTCGTCACACTCTCCACCGCCTTCGGCAACATCTCCTCCAACTCTTTAACCGTCTCTGCCCTCCCCGCCCACAACCTCCCCCCCGCTGCCGCCTTGGCAATATCCGCATAATGCGGGCTCGGCGCAAACGATATATTCAGCTCTTCGTTGCTGGCTTTCGAGCCGGCGCCGTCGGGGTGCACGAGCAGCAGGGAGCGCTTGGGCGCGTGCCATCCTGTGTTGTTGAGCACGATGGTTAGCACGGGGAGGTTGTAACGCTGGGAGATCCAGTAGACGGAGCCAGGGACGGAGAAGAGGAAGGTGCCGTCGCCGACGATCTGGCAGATGAAACGCGAGGGGCCGGCGGCGAGTTTGATGCCCAGCGCGCCGCCGCCTACAAGTAGGATTAGATTGAGCATTCTTTGGTGAATTGGAAAAAGATACGTACCACTCCAGCCAAGCCCGCCTCCTCCGCAGTTGATCCATGTGCCTGGGATACTGGCTTGTATTTGGTCGGCGACGAATCCAGTGTTCGTGACGGCTTCGATAGCAAAAATCGTATCTGCGGGCACGGCTTTACGTACGGCGGCCGTAAGGTACGAAACATTATAGCTGCCCTTATCCCCCGGTTTTGCCAACTCTCGGATCACGCTCAACCGCTTCCCGTGATTTTCTTTGAGCTTCTCCCATCGATCACCGTAAGATTCGAGTTTCTGCGAAAGAGTTTTGTCGCTGCTGATGTAGTGGTGTAATTGCCGGAATGCGGTGCAGCTGTCGACTTTCCATCTTGCTTCCGCAGGAATGTAAAACACCGGCATCTGCTGCTTTAACGGATCACAATCGATGTGGAACACCCGCGTTCCCTCTTTTGGCTTGCACAGCGTTGGTATCCATGGCACATCACAGTCCGCGACTAGAATTACATCTGCCGTCCGTATGCTCTCGTCGACGCCATATCTGAGTCCCAAGCTTGCCCTATGGTCGGCTGGGAAACACATATCGCTGCCTCCGGTATCCAGTACCCTCAACCCCTTGACCGTCTCCGTCAGCTTCACCAACTCCCCCACTGCAGCGTGATTCCTCCCACAGTAGCCCGTTACGAGTAGTGGCTCCTTGGCCTCCACAAGCGCTTCCGCAACCATCTTCACCGCGTCCTCGGTCAAAGCAGCAGGTCCCATCCCTCCCCAATGCTCCTGGATCAGCTGATACGGCTCCAGCTCTTCCTCCATCGGCTCTCTAGCTCCGCAAAGATAGACAGGACCCTTTGGATCACTTGTCGCAAATTGCAAAGCGCGGTTCACCATCTGCTTGACGTTCTTCCCCGTTTTTACCTCTCCAGTGTACCGACAATACTGAGCAACGATCTGCTTTTGGTCCGGCACATCTTGGATCCAGTGGATGTATTCGGTGCGGGAGCCGCGCATTTCTCCCTCCTGCGTAAAGGGCGAGAGGCCGGCGAAGATGAGGACGGGAGCGCGACCACAGCTTGCGTTGTGGACGGCCGCTCCAAGACCTTGGGTCCCGACATCAACATGGATGATTACGCATTGGGGTCTGGCGGTAAGACGAGCGTAACCATCTGCCATTGACAAGGCGACCATCTATGAAAGTAAAAGCCATGGTATCAGTCTTGCTGTTGAAGCAAAATTGGAATAATTCTGGCGGAGCATACCTCGTTGGGGCAGGTAATAACCTTTGGGAATTGACTTTTCTTTTCATTTTGGCCTTTGACAATCGCCTCGATAATGCTCGGGTGATCCGACCCTAGATTTACAAAGACGTGCGTGACACCAGCGCTCCACAGTGCTTCGAAAAACGCAAACGATGCTGTGTACCTGTCACACCAGATGGTTAGCACAAGGACTCGGCATTGTGGAACGTATACAAATCCAACTCCCGATCATGCATGCGAGGGAGATCATTGATAGGGTGGGCTAGATACATACATCCTGATGTGATTTTATGCGGTTTACAGTCA
>JAABUY010004735.1_pt1 | contig 14056 bp, 19 predicted proteins | sample 5560271 | NCBI WGS metagenome assembly JAABUY01 (sample SAMN10711886, study PRJNA513374) | rock metagenome | isolation source: Antarctica rocks | place: Antarctica: Victoria Land, University Valley
CATCCAGAATGTCCTCGATCGGCGCCTGGCAGCTCTGGCAATACAGCAGCGTCACCCCACCGCGGTCACCAGATTTCCAGGTCACCCCCAGCGAGGGATGGGTGTCATCGTGCACCGGGCACAGAACAGTGAAGCTGTCCTGCGAATTCTGCCGCACCGGTCCCCGAGCCTGAGCGGCCTCTAGAACCGTGGTCAGCGACCAGCGCAGACCCCGCGATTCTGGCTGCCGCGCGACGGCGCCCGTCATCGGCGCCACCGCAACACGCGAGGCCAGCGGGTGCCAGCCAGCGCACGGTCGGGTAGACTTGCCATCACAACTCCAAACGTTCGTACGAACTGCTGTTCGTGCGAACTCCATATGTCAGTTTCGACGAAAAGCCTCCCAACGCCGCCAAGCACAAGGGGGGCTTTTCGCTGTCTACAGCGTCGTTATGCGCCCATAGCCACCCTCCGCTCACGGCCAAGCTGGCGGGTGATGTATTCGGGGAGGTCGAGACCGTGCGCGCGGGCCAGGACAAAGGTGACGTAGTCGCTGTAAGACAGGCCCAGCTCTTCGGCGTTGTGCTGGTAGCGGGAGTAGTGCTCGGCCGGGAAACGCACCGTGTGCTGTGGTCGCGTCCCCTTCGAGGGGCGTCCCTGCTTTCCCATGTCGACGATCGAACCACTTCACGACTCAAATAACGTGCCGCTCGCCTGGTCGGCGTGTCGTCGCCCACCATTCGCACCACTCCAGGCCTCATACCTCACAGAAGGTGTCCGTCACAGCGGTGTGTGACAGCTGATCCCAAAGTTCTCCAGGACGCCACGGTGGATCATCGGTCGGTAAGGCTGGTTTGTACCGAACGTCTGAAATCGTCCTCCCGCCCAAACTGCACTGCGCCCAAGCATTGCGCACCATATACGCGCGACCTACCGCCAAACTGTGTGGGGAGCGTGGGGAGCGAACTAAACTCGCAGCTCAAGTGCTATAAAACGCTCCCCACAAGGTGTGGGGAGCGCGTGGGGAGCGATGTGGGGAGCGCAGTTAGAGACGTTAGCGCCACTAACGGGTGTGGTAGGTGCAGCCCTCGTCGTCGTGGGCAGCCCTAAACTGCGTTCGTTGCAGCCGGTTGATGCAAATGAAGCACTCCAAAACCCGCCGAGCGTTGTGGAGAGCTGCGATAGTGTCACTCAGATGATGCGATTGCAGCATGCAGGCGCTTGAGGTTGAGGTGGCGCTGGCCGATTTGGCGGCCGGCCAGTGGGGCTTGTTCACCGCGCCCCAAGCCCAGCATGCCGGGGTGAGCCGGGTGCGGCTGTCGCGTTTGGCCCAGGCCGGGGTTCTTGTCCGCCTCGCCCACGGCATCTACGCCCTCCGTGGCGCCACGTCGGCAGACCGGCTGGAGCTACGCGCCGCGTGGTTGGGTCTGGACCCCACCCGTCTGGCCAACGACCGGCTCGGCGACGGAGCTGCATGTGCCGTGGTCTCTCATGCCTCCGCCGCCGACCTCTACGGCCTGGGCGACCTCGACGCTGACCGGCACGAGTTCACGACGCCCTCCCGCAAGCAGAGCCGCCGACCCGATGTTCGCCTGCATCGCGGTGTCCTCGACGCGGGCGATGTGACCCTGCACGACGGCCTGCCCGTCACCACCCCGGAGCGTGTCGTTGTCGACCTCCTCGCCGCCGGCCACGACGGTGAGCACGTCGCCCGCGTCCTCGCCTCCGCCGTCCGCGACCGCCGCGTCAATCTCTCTCGCCTCGCACCGCGCCTGACACCTTTCTCCGGCCGACTCGGTCTCCCCTCGCGAGACGGTCAGCGACTGCTGGAGCACCTCCTGGAGCTCGGCGGTGTCACCGAGCTGATCGCCGCCGAGCGGCTGGCCGAGGCCGCCCGCGCCAGCAACCGCACGATCGGCGACCTCCTCGACTTCACCGTCAACACCCGCGCGTCCGAGATCGCCGCCAGCATCCTGCAGGATCCCGCCGTTCGGGACGGTGTGGGGAGCGCGGTACAAGACGTTAGTGACGCGAATGGTTGGCGACATTGGCGCTACCCATGGCACTCACGATGACCGCGTTCGCAACGCTGGCCTGCGCCGCCCTGCTCTGCTTACCCGTGTCAGATGTCGATGATGTTGATTCGACGTGTTCCCGCGAGCTCGACAAGGTGACGGCGATTGCCGGTGACGCAAGGACTTGCGCGGCGCAGGGCACACTCCACGACGCTGGCGTCGACGACGCCGTGTGCCGCGACGGACAACAGAACGCCGGCAGCCCTGGCGGATTCTTCGCTGAGGCCCTCCACGTCACAACTCTGTATGAACTGGCCTAGCCGGTGCTGCCTTCGGCCGCCACGCCAGACCTCCGCGAGCACCGTTGTGGGGATGACTGGTTGAACGCCACGGGCAAAGGCCCGCTTGTGAAGTGCCCACATGCGCTCAGCTCCACCTTCGGCGGCGATGAGTGCCCCGGCGTCATAGATGATCGCGCTCAACCGAGTCCAGCCTCGTCGAGCAAACGGTCCGCCTCGTCCAGCGCCTCCTGGCTGATCGGGCCGTGCTCGGACTCATAAGTTGCGATCGCCCGCTCCCCGGCGCGCTGACGCAAGAGCAGTCGGGCACCTTCTGAGAAGAGTGTGGACAACGACTCGCCGTCTGTCACCTCGGCTTCGACCGCGGCGAACACATCAGCCGGAACCGAAATAGTGCGCTTGATGACTGAGGTCACACAACGATAGTACAACCAGCGGTACTACCGCGCAAGGGACGGCAGGGCTGTCCGCGTCGCAACAGATCTCTGAACGCGCCCTGGCGGTCACGGTGTAGGCAGAGCCGATCCGGCCGTTTCCAGGTCAGGGTTTGAGCGGCTGTACCGGGATGGGCTCGACCGCGACCAGGTGAGGATCGGCGGCCGCGAATCGCCGCTGTCGCGCCAAGCGTGACCCGGTGACCTCGAAACGCACCGCGACCTCCGGCGTCCCGGAGGGAGACGTTTCGTTGTCCAGCACCCGCACGACCCATCCGCGGCCCAGGTCGGTGTGCATGACGTCTTGCCCCGGCACCCATAGGCCAGTCGGGGCCGCGGGAGGCCTTGTCGTCTCGACCTCCGCGATGGTGCCATCGGCGCCCGGCGAGGGAGTGGTGCTGTCCGCTGCGGGGAGCAAGGACAGCTGGGCGGAGGGAGACAGTGCACCGAAGGACACCCCCAGCAGCCGGGCCCCGACCCCGGATTCCTCATTGGCGTCCAACCCCATGGCCTCCACAGCCACCGCGAGGGCGGTGACTGCTGCCGCCCGCAGCTCACCGGGCTGGGTGGAAACCTGCGCGAGGGACACTGATCTGCCGATTGTGGTGAACTGCCCGTCACGCAGGCGCACCGTCACCGTCCGCGCCCCCACACCCGCCTGATGCAACCGGAGGGTCGCGGCGTCCAACACCACGTCCAGCACCGGGCCTAGTTGCGACGCGGGGACATCGAAGTCGAAGGTGCGTTCCGCGCTGACACTTTTCACCGCCCGCGCCGCGGCAACGACCCGGCTGTCCTGGCCCACCGCCATCGCCGCCGCCGCTGCCCCACCCGCCGAGCCCAGCAACCGCTCCAGCAAACGGGCTGGTTGCGCCCGCAGCTGCGCCACCGAGTTGATTCCCATCTCAGTGAGTCGGGACGCCGCCACCGGACCGATCCCCGGCAGCGCAGCTACCGGCAGGGTATCGAGGAACTCTTGTTCCTCTTGCCGGGCGATCAGCAGCTGCCCGCGGGGTTTCGCTGCGGTCGAGGCGAGCTTCGCCACCAACTTGGAGCGCCCAGCACCGACCGACACCCGCAACCCCGTGCGCTGCCACACCGCATCTACCACCGCGGTGAGAAGTTCGGCTACCGACCCGGGGTGGGCGGCCACCACCAGGTACGCCTCATCGATGCTGACCTGTTCCAGGACGTCAGCGAGGCCATCCAGGACCGCCATGATCGCTGCGGAGTGTTCCCGGTACGCCCGCATCCGCGGTGCGAGGAACACCCCCTGTGGGCAGCGTCGTCGTGCCGTGACCGTCGGCATCGCCGAACCAACCCCGAATCGGCGGGCCTCATAGCTTGCGGTGGCCACCACACCCCGCGGCCCCAGCCCACACACCACGACAGGGGCCGAGGCCGTCGACGGCTTCTGCCGCTGCTCCACAGAAGCGAAGAAGGCGTCAGCGTCGACGTGCAACACCACCGCCTCCGCCCGCATACGCACCACCATGGCCCCTTCAGACGCCCATTCCCTGCACCACACGTGCGGAGGAGGATGCCAGGATGGCCGCGTCGACTCCCCCACCCGCGCCGAGGCTTCCGGCTGATCTCGCGGGTCCGGTCACCGTGGCGCTGGCCCAGTCGCAGGAAACCATCCCGGGTGCTCGAGCACTCGCGGGTGGGTGTGTCTATGAGTTGAAGTGGGACGGGTTCCGTTGTGTCATCGTCCGGGACAGCCAGAGCACCCGGTTGTGGTCACGCCAGGGCACCGACCTCACCAACCGGTTAATCGCCGTCGCTGCTGCCGCCCAGATACCGGCGGGCACGGTCATCGATGGCGAGGTCGTCATCTGGAATGAGGACCGTCTGGACTTCGATCTGCTGCAGCGCCGCCTCGCCTCCGGTGCGGCCCGCATCCGGGAGCTGGTCAAAACACACCAGGCATCGTTCGTGGCATTCGACCTTCTCGCCACCGCCGGCACGGACCTGCGTACCCAACCGTGGCGGTCCCGCCGCGACGCACTCGAGCGGGCGGGCCGCTGGGAGCCCCCGCTGCAGCTGTCCCCCACCACCGAGGACACCTCTGTTGCGAGGGCCTGGATGGCCGACTACCGCCCCGCCGGAATCGAAGGCCTCGTCGTCAAAGGAGTCACCACCCGATACACCCCCGGGAAACGCAACTGGATCAAGGTCAAAAGCCGCGCGACGCATGAGGTCATCGTCGGGGCAGTGATTGGCCCATTGGCCCGCCCGGAAACCGTCGTGGCCGGGCTGCACCGCGGCGACGAGCTGGTCATCGTGGGCCGGACTGTTCCCCTCACCAGGGCTCAGTCACAGTCTCTGGCCGCGGTCCTCGAGCCCGCTGCCGCTAAGCATCCCTGGCCCGACACGATCGGATCGGGCCGTTTCGGTGGGTCCCGAGCCCCGGCGCCCCTGACCAAGGTTGCTCCCACCGTGGTCGCGGAAGTGTCCGCCGACACCGGTGTGCAGGCGGGAGTGTGGCGGCACCCGCTGCGCTACCTCCGCCACCGCCCCGACCTCACCCCGACGGATCTCCCCACCCTGACCTAGCGAACTCGAGCACCGGCCGGCTCATCACGGAACGCATCCGGGCCATACCCAGTGCGGTGGCTTATCGCGCCGAGTTGAGCAGATCCGATCGTTGCGCGGGGATCCGCCGCGGATCACCCGGACCGCCTCGTATCGCACGAACCGCGGTGAAACGGTGCCCGAAACCCACGGCGTGCGCCATGCCGGCCGCGTGGGCGATGTCCGCAGCGCAGTGGGTGGTCTGCAGTTCCTCGGCCAGGTCGCAGATGGTGTCGTCGTGTAGGTCGACCGCCGCGGCGTACATCAGCCACATCTGCTTCATCTCCACGATATGGATCAAGGGGTTGCCGAACACCATCCCGGCGACACTCTTGTCGATCCGCGCCACGGGATGCGGCCGCTGAGCCTGCTCGGCGGGAAACATGTTGTCCAGGTACACCGTTTCGGCGCACTCCAGAGGGGTGAGACCCACCGTGTCCGCGATCGGCTCCCAGTCATTCCACACCGCGAACGCCGCACGCAGCGGTGGGGCCATCCCCCGCTGCACCAACCCAGCGAACGAGCACAACTCGTACCGCCACTGCTGCAGCACCCGCAGGTCCTGCAAGGTCGTGAAGTCCAGCTTCCCCCCGGTGTTGGCGGTGACGATCTTCATCACGTCACACTCCCACCACTTGAACTTCGACTCCTTGTAGGTCTCCCGGTGCCACTGCACGTCTTCCAGCCACAGCTCGCGGCGTGTTTCCCGATCGAGCTGGCCGGGATAGGCCTCAGCAGTGGTCATGACCTGATGGTCCCCGGCAAGCCGCATTTTGCAAAGCCCACACCGGTCGTCACAGCCATGCCAGGACACCCACCGCACAGCCGAAGAGCATGAACGGGCCGTACGGCACGCTCCCGCCCCGCCGGGTTCGACGAGTCACCAACAGCAGCACAGCACCAAGTCCGGCGGAGAGCACGGTGACCACCATCCCGAGCAGCAGGGCACCAAGACCACCCGCCCACCCCAGGTACATCCCCACGATGCCAGCGAGCTTCACATCTCCCATGCCGACGCCGACCGTGAGGGCCCCGAGAAGAAACACCGCGAACAACCCCGCTGTCCCGCCCGCCGCCCACACCAACTGCGACCAGTGCCAACCCCCACCACCCACGGCAAGGACGATCAGCGCGGCCGCGATGGGATAGGACGGCAGCACCAGCACATTCGGTAACCGCTGGGTTCTCCAGTCGATCACCGTGAGAATCGAACCGATCACCGCGAGGTAGACCAGCGCCGGCACGACCGACCAGATGTTCCCTCCACTCAGATGCACGTGTCACCCCGTCCCCACCAGACTTTCCCTGGCCCGGCTCCGTGCCTCATAGCTCGGGGCTCACCACAGGGAGCAACGGCCGCTGGTCGTGGACGTGCGGGTTGTCCCGCTGCCACTGCAGGAAACTGGGGTGGGCGGCCATCTCGTGGGCCAGTGTCGACATTTTCGCTGCTGCGGCCCGCAACTGCACCACCATTAGGCGCTCCCCTGCGCAATCCACCGAATCCATCCGGGGGGTTCCACCGTGGCGGTAGTAGCCGTCCATCGCCAGCTTCGCTTCCTCAAGCTCCGCCTCGTGTTCGGTCACCTTGTTGGTGACCATCGTTGCCAGGGGTTTCCTCGGCTCTTGCCCCTCCTGAATCCTCTGCAACCACGTGACGGACTCCGCGACCTCGCGCTGCGCCTTCTTCAACCGTCGAGCCCGATTCACCGCCTCGGCGAGGAACTCCGAGAGGCGCAGACACATGTGCGCCTCAGCGTCCACGGCGTAGACCGCGTGTGCCCATGTCTTGCGCCCAGAGGCCGCCCGCGTCGCAGCGGCGCGGGCGTTGGTGTCCGCGCGCAGCACGTTGATTGCCTGCTGTGCCCCCCACCCCAGATGCAGGGTGAGGTGAATCAAGTCCCGATCCCGTTCGTCGCCCCACCGGGCGTAGGTCTGCTGCAGCCCGTTCCAGTACCGAACGCCTCCGCCCGCCACCAAGCGCGACACCAGAGCACGCGCGGTGATCAGCTCTGGCCCGTCGTAGACCTCCCCTGGAAGATTCATCATTTCCAGCGGGTTACGGGTCTGTAGCTCCGCCGGCACAAGTTGCTGCACCCGAAGATCGCCGATGTAGTACGGCGAGTCCTCTCGCACGTAAGACTCGGCATGGACAGGCCACGCAGACCGGTGAACTCCGCGTGCAACCCACAGCAGCTCGGCGACTGCCGGGTACACCGGGCTGTCGGTATTGATGGAGATCATCCGTTCTCGCGGCAGTCGCCGCTCGGTGACCAATTCCCACTCGACCAGGCGATCAACCGTGCGTGCGGCGGTGGCCTTCGAAACTCCCCCAGCCCGACCTGCATCAGCAACGGAAAACTCCTCGCCACGGTGCGCGATGAGCACGCTCAGCAGTGCACCAGCGGGATCTGATCCGCGGGCATCCCCCAGCGTCTCAATTAGTGACGTAATTAGGCTCATCGATGAGACGATAGAGCGCAACTGCGGAACAGACAAGTGTTATGAGACCGTGCTGCTCGCCGGGCATCCCACTAATGGTGCGAAACGGAGACCTACCCGTCGCCGCTGACCAAGAGTCCGGCCTCACGTAGTGACCGGGCGGTCCAGGGCGACCGCAGCGTCCTGCAGCGCAGGAAGGTTCAGGGTCAACGGCGTGACCTCGCACAGCATGGGGCGCACCCAGCTGGCCAACACGGTCCACGACGGCCGGAAAAACGACCACCACTGCACCGCATCCCACCGCTGCTGCCCGTTCGGGTCACGCTCTGCCCAGATCCGATGCCCCCACGCCTGAGTGACCGCCAGATTGCGCCGCACGACGTCGGTGGGCCGCAACCCGAGCCGCACCAGCTGATGAGGATCATCAAGATCCAAGACCCGCAGCGAGTCAGGCAGCGACAGCGTCGCCAACGCCCTCCGCGCCCCGATCAGCGGGAACTCGAACATCGAGTTATCCCACACCGCCTGGTTGCCGAACGCCTCCCCACAGGCCGCCTCGGCGTGCCGGGAGACGTACCAGACGTAGTAGTCCGGATGGTCGATGCGACTACCCCGCTGGGGGGTGTGCTCATACAGCGGGTGTCCGGGTTCACCGTCCTTGGCGTCATCGAGGTAGGGAAACACCCGGTAGACGAGCATTCAGGCGGCCCCGCCCCACATCTCTGCCTCCAAGGCATCGAGCACCGCTGAGGGCCCCCGGTGCTGAAGCACGTCCAGCGGCCGCGCCCCCTCGAGGTAGGAGTTCGCGCTGCTCAGCCACCGCTTCGCGGCGTTCTCCCCCCAAATCAACCGGGCTTTGGCCAGCACGTGCTCGAGATCAATCAACAGCGGTGCGGCCACCGGTCCGGGTCGTTCCTGGCCCTTCGCCCACCGAGTGGGCTGCGAGGCATTGACGCCGATGAGCTTCGCCAGCTGTGCACCACCAAACGCGTCGACCAGGATGCGCACTCGACTGCCCGCCAAGGGGTCGTCCGCCGCGGTGGCCCGTGCACCGGCACGCCGGACGGGGACCTCGGTTTTCGCGTGCTTCGTTGCTGCGATCGTCATACAGACCATGCTACCCAACAAATATATTGGGTAGGTACTCAGTGGAGCCCGCGGCCACCAACAGATACCGACTCATCGTCTAAGCAGGGCCCGCGCCGAGGCCCTGAAATCGAACTGCGGCGGTGGGCTTACGTCTGCACGTCCTTGGGCTCGGCTGCTGATCCCACCACCGTGCCCGTGCTCACCTCGTCATGGCGTCGCCGAATGGCCCTCGCGGGCACGAGCTGCAGCAAATCACGGTGTACGAGATCGTTGGGGCTACGCAACTGTAGGACGCAGACAGCCAACCATGTGCCCTGCGAGGAACGCTCCCAGGCGATCAGCAGGCCGGGCCAAAGACCATCGACCCGCAGACCGTAGGCCCGCACACCGAGCGAGACACCGCGAATCGTGATGGTCTCTCGCGGCCACAACTCGTCCATGACCACGAGTACCGGAATCGGCGCGTCGGGCACCCGGCGAGTGGCACTACCATCACCGGAACCGCCGAACATACGTTCGACTGTACGGTACGATTCGCCTTTGGCGGGTGCCTGTGGGAGGGAAGCCCACCGGGCACCTCCACCACAACGATGACTAGCTCCTCGCCCAGCAGCTGCCCCGCTCACCACCAGCAGCGATTCGCCGCAACCGGCACGACTTGACACAACTTGACACAGTGAGGACAGGCGGGCACGGTGAAGACATGACCACCGCAGTGGACACAGCGGCCGAAGCGTTCCGCGCCACCCTCACCGAGCGCGGCGCCCTACTCGGCGCCGCCGACGGTGAAGCCCGCGACCTCGGCCGCAGAGCCGCGCTGCTCGTCGGTAGCGCAGCCGCCTGGCGCGACCATCTCGGCGAGCTACTCGACGTGCCAGCGGTAATGACGCTGCTCGGTGTCAACACCCGCCAGGCGATCTATGACCTCGTCACCCGCGCGCGGATGCTCGGCCTGCCGCGCCGAGGCGCAACCATGGTCTTCCCTGCATTCCAATTCGACCCCACCGACGGCCGCCCGTATCCGATGATCCCCCAGATCCTTACCGAGTTCGCCGAAGCCGACGTCGACCCCTACACCGTGGCGACCTGGCTGGCCACCGGCCAGGACGAACTGGACGGCGCCACACCGGTCTCACTGCTGCCCACTCCCGTGGCCACCACCGCGGTCACCGCCGCGGCCCGCCGCACCGCGGCACGGTTGAACCACTGAACGGGCACCGCCTCCAACCGCCCCAAGACCTCACAGGCTTCCCCGCCCACACACTGCCCGCCGGCACCCAGCTGCACCGCATCTTTCGCGCGGCCCGTTCCCCGTGGTGGTACTCCTGCGACGGCAGCGGCCGCTTCGACCTCCCACTACCGCACGGCACCTGCTACTTCGCGGAAGACCCACTCGCCGCCCTCCTCGAGGTAACCCGCGGCCTCACACTGCTCTCCGAGACCTTTCTTCACAGCCGCCGACTGATCACCGCCACCCTGCCCCGCCTGCAACGTATCGCCGACCTCACCGCGGCCTCCGCCTACAGCTACGGGGTGACTGCAGAACTGAGCGCCACCGCCGACTACACCGCCCCCCACGCCTGGGCGCGAGAACTGCACGCCGCCGGATTCACCGGCGCGCGCTACCGCATCCGCCACGATCCACGCGCCGACCTCACCGGCATCGCATGGTTCGGCCGCGCCGGACGACTGCGGCACCCCCCGCCGAGCACCCGACAACCTCTACCCGCGAGCCTCCTGCTCGACGCCGCACCGTTCGGCATTCGCGTAGCGGCAGACCTCTGAACGGCTACAGAAGCGCCGAAACGGCACAGCCCCCACCCCGCCGAAGCGGGGTGAGGGCTGCGGACGCCGCTGGTGAAGAGGACGCCCATGCCTGGGGGTAGACGAGGCGTCGACCAGCATTGCCATGGCCACCGAGAGTTGGGGGGAACATCGGCGGCCGCACTCCAGCATGCCAGCATCCCTCCGAGAACTACCGCACGCCGTAGACGTCGCCCCGGAGCCGGACCGACAGAACAGCCGCTGCGGCAATCCGACTGATGGTCGCCGCAGACCAACAACTTCGCCTGAAGAGACGAGCCCAAGTGATGCACCGCCGACTGTGTCAGGCACACACACCGACCGACGCGATCGCCGCCGAGCTTGAAACAGTCCGACACCAGCTGACAGCACTCACAGCCGCAGTCACTAACCTCGCGGCCCACACCTCGCACCGCCCGCAACTCATATCGGCCGCCCGCCGGTGGCGACACAACCATCCAGGCCGCCCGCGCCACAAGTAGGCGAAGCGACACAGCCCCCACCCCGCCGAAGCGGAGTGAGGGCTGCGGACGCCGCTGGTGAAGAGGTCGCCCATGTCTGGGGGGTTGTCAACTGTTCGCGAGAATGAGTAATAATGCGCTGTTTCATGTGATACTCCCTGTGTGAAGTTGAGTGTGTGGGCCAAGGAGAACGGTGTGTCCTACCGCGCGGCGTTGAACTGGTTTCATGCCGGGACGCTCCCGGTGCCGGCGCAGCAGCTCGCGACCGGCACGATCCTGGTCGACCCGGCGGCCACCGAGACCGGTGTGGTGGTGGCGTACTGCCGGGTCAGCTCGCACGAGCAGAAGGCGGACCTCGAACGCCAGGCCGGTCGGGTGCTGACGTTGTCCTCGGAGTGCGGTATCCGTATCGACCGCACCGTCACCGAGATCGGGTCCGGGCTCAACGGGCGACGCACCAAGCTCCGCAAAGTCCTGTCCGACCCGGCCGTCGCCACCATCGTCGTCGAGCACCGCGACCGGCTGGCCCGATTCGGCGTCGAATACCTCGAAGCCGCGCTCGCCGCGCACGGGCGCACCGTGGTCGTCCTCGATGACAAGGAGCTCGAGGACGACCTCGCCAGCGACCTCACCGAGGTGCTGACCTCGATGTGTGCTCGCCTGTATGGACGCCGCTCCGCTGCGCGCAGGGCAGCGTCTGCCGTTGCGGCCATCAAAAATGAGCCTGACGGGCCCCCGTTGGTCCCGGCATGATCCGCGCTTACCAGTTCGCGCTCGACCCGACCGTCGCCCAGGTTGAGCAGTTCCGGTCTCACTGCGGCGCTCAGCGCTACGCCTACAACTGGTGCCTGGCCGCTGTGCTCGCGAACTGGTCTCAGCGGCGCGCGGAGGAGTCCTATGGGCTCGCCGGCGAGCAGCTCACGCCGTGGATCAACACGTCGGCCTACAGCCTGCGCAAGGCGTGGAACGCCACCAAGGCGCAGGTGGCGCCGTGGTGGTCGGACAACAGCAAGGAGGCGTACGCCTCCGGGTGCGCGAACCTGGCGACCGCGCTGGGCAACCGCAGGGCCGGCCGGACGAGGATGCCGCGGTTCAAGTCGAAGCACCGCGCCCGGTTGACCTGCCGGTTCACCACCGGATCGTTTGGTCTCGGCCCGGATCGCCGCCACGTTGCGCTCCCGGTGATCGGTCTGGTCCGCACGCACGAATCGACCCGCGAGCTCGCGCGACACCTGGAGGCGGGCACCGCACGCATCCGCTCGGCAACTCTGTGCCACCAGCGCGGCCGGTGGCACGTCGCGTTCTCCGTCGAGATGCCCGACCGTGAACCCGTGTCCCGATCCGATCGGGTCGTCGGTGTCGACCTGGGCATCAAGTCCCTCGCCGTGCTGTCCACCGGCGAGGTCGTGGGAAACCCGCGCCACCTCGGTGCCGCGCTGACCGACCTCCGCCGAGCCCAGCGACAGGCCGCCCGGCGGCAGGGACCGGACCGGCGCACACGGGCGACGCCATCGAACCGGTGGCGCAAAGCACGACCTCGCGCCGACCGCGTTCACACCCGTGTCGGCAACCTGCGTCGCAATGCCATCCACCAGCTCTCCACCCGCCTCGTCGGCGAGTTCGACACGATCGTGATCGAAGATCTCCACGTCGCCGGCATGGTCCGCAACCGCAGCCTGGCCCGGCACATCGCCGACGCGAGTTGGGCGGAGATCCGCCGCCAGCTCACCTACAAAACCGAGCGCGCAGGGTGCACGCTGATCGTGGCGGACCGCTGGTTCGCCTCGTCGAAGACCTGCTCCGGGTGCGGTACAGCGAAAGCCAAGCTGATGCTCTCGGAGCGGACCTACGTGTGCACGGCGTGCGGCCTGATCCTGGACCGCGACCACAACGCTGCGCGCAACCTGGCCGCGCTCGCGGCCGACACCGGCGAGTTGCGCCGGGAGCAGCCCGAAGGAACCGATGTCAGACGTGCCCGGCTTGCCGGACACGCAGACGGACTGCCTCGGGAAGAGCCGTTCACGGCTCAACGCCACCGCCGTGAGGCGGTGGCTCGGTGATCGGGACATTTCGTCACGTTTCATCGAACGGTCGGACAGAATCGAGATGGTCTCCCGCAGCGCGACCATCTCGGCGTGAGAAACAAGCACCGCGGCGGTGCTGTTAGTTGCCGCTGTGGGTGACGATTGCCTGAAACTCGCCGACCTGAATCTGGGTGTTGGCGGCGACCTGCTGGGGCACCACACCAGCACCTCCGCCGCCGGCCCAGACGATGTTCCAGTAGCTGGTGGCGGTGACGGTGTACGCCATACCCGGCTGGTCTTCGCTGGTGTGCTGGTAGCGGTGCCCGCAGGTGGGTGAGTCCTGGGCCCCCCATCCGGCGGAGTAGGGCACCCCAGCACCGTGGCAGGTCACTGAGGATCCGTCGCCCATGTTCCAGACCACGCGGTCCAGGGCGGCAACCGCGGTCACAGTCACAGGACCCGCGGTAGCGCTGCGCGTCATCGGCCCTGTGGTGGCCTCGCCCGGGTTCTTAGCCCACATCCACGTGGGCATACCGACGACACCGATCTTGCCCGGAGTGTTCTCTGGGACGATTCCGATCCCAACGGGTTGGAGCTTCATCTGCGAGATCGCGATCTGCGCCACCTGCGCCGGACTCGGCGGCGGAGGTGGCGGTGGAGCAGCAGGGGCAGCAGGGGCAGCCGGTGCACCGGGGGCAGCCGGAGCAGCTGGAGCCGCTGGTGTCGGGCACGTCGCGGTATTGCCGAGGTTGCACAGCAGCTGCCCGGAGGCGTTCAGGGTGTTGAACTGCTGGGCAGCAGGCCCAGAGGCCAAGTAGCTGGCGCATCCTCCGCCGGACCACCCAGAGCACAGGGGGGATCCGTACCCGTCCAGGGAGGGTCCTGCTGGCACTGCCGGTCCACTCGAGCTACTGCCGCCCCCACCATCGCTGGAGCTAC
>JAABUY010004736.1_pt1 | contig 14054 bp, 14 predicted proteins | sample 5560271 | NCBI WGS metagenome assembly JAABUY01 (sample SAMN10711886, study PRJNA513374) | rock metagenome | isolation source: Antarctica rocks | place: Antarctica: Victoria Land, University Valley
GGCGCAGGGCCAAGCGCTCCTCACGAGAGCGAGCGCCCGCCCGCGCGCCGCAGGTGGGCGCGCACCCAGCGGGCCGCGCGCGCAACGCGATCGGGCAGCCCGTGGCCGGGCCCGCGCTGCTGCAGCTATGGGCGGTGCCGCGGCCCGGCGCGCCCGGCGCCCCGGCTCCCCATGGCAGCCTGCCGGCGGCGGCGCTGGGCGTGGTGCTTGCAGACGGCGGCCTGGTGTGGGACGCCAAGTGGTGCCCCAGCGGCGCGGCGGCGCTGCCGGGCGGCGGCGGCTGCCTGCCCAGGCACGCCCCCGCCCCGGCGCGCCCGCGCGCCGGCCCGCCGCCGTGGGCGGCGCATGCGCGCCGCCGCCCCGCCCCCCCGTGGATGCTCTGCCTCGGACGGGCGCGACCTGTGCCCGCCCCACACGTGCGGCGACGCCCTCCCACAGCACCGCCACGTCTGCCGGGCGCCCGTGCTCCAGGGCGGCCGCGCCACCGTGGCGCCTGCGCCGTGCACGCCGCGCCTGCGGGGACAGCCACGCCCGCCGGGTGCCTGCGCTGGCGGCTGCGGGACCACTGCGCCGGCGCCGCGCAGGCTGGGCCTGCTCGCGCTCGCGCTTGGCAGCGGCGCCGTCCAGGTGCTGGCGGTACCCGATCCGCGCGCGCTCGCGGCCGCGCTGCCGCCGCCGGCGGCCCGCGCGGCCGCCACCGCGCAAAGCAGCGCGGCCGATGCGGCGGCGCCGGGCGCGGCCCCAGCGCCGCCGGCGGCCGCGCCGCCGCTGGTGGCGCTGCGGCCGGCGGCCGAGGCGCCGGCCGGCTGCCTGGGCGCCAGCCTGCCCGGCGCGCTCGAGTGGCTGCCCGCGCCGCCGCACGATCTGCTGCTGGTGCGGCCGGGCCCCGTGGCGCGCGTGTGAAGGCCGCGCGGGGTCGGGAGGGGTCCTGCGTCCCGCACCCCGAGTTTGCAGCGGTGAGCCGGGGCTTGCGGCGTCCGTGTTGCAGGCCGCGCAGGGTCGGGAGGGGCTCGGCGCCCTGCACTTGGGTCTGCAGAGGTGCGTCAGCTCCCGCCGGCCGCACGTGCCACGTCCCCTGTGCGGCCTGCTGCACACACCTGTGCCTCACCCAGGATGCTCTCGCTGTATTACACTGCGGCTGCGGCCCCCGCACATGTCACAAACCTGGCCAGGCTACCATCGCAACCAGGCAGCGCAGTGGGACAGCAGCGGTGGGGTAGCATTAAGTCGGCGCTAGGAGCTGGGCGGCGCGGCCGGCGCGCCCGCTCGCGCACCAGCGCGCGGACACGGCTCCCGCGGTGCCCCTGGGCGTGACGGGCGCGCCTGCGGGGCCAGGCGGCGTGCTGGGACGGCAGCGCGGCAGTGTGGCGGCTGGAGCCGGACGCGCCCGGGCCGTGCGATCGGCTGCGCCTGCTCGCGCACTGGCGCGCGGACGCGGTGCCACTGCGCGCGGTGGCCTGGGCGCCCCAAGCGGCGGCCGGGGCTGCGGCCGGCGGCGACGCGCTCCGCCACCTTGCCGTGACCGCGGGCCACGCCAGCACCGTCAGGTTCTGGGACCTCAGGCGCGGCGGCGCCCGCCTCGTGCGTCCCGATGTCTGTACGGGCCTGTCGCGTCGGCGCTGGCATGCCGTGCCTGCGTGCGGCGGGCGCCCCGGTCCGGCGCTTGATCGTGTGCAGACCCGAGACGAGCAGCCCTGCCCGATGAGGCCAGGCCCGCGATGCAGCCAGTGGCACACAGTGCGAGTCGGCACGCGGCTGTGCAGATGGGAGTGGTCTGCACACCCCTCTCGGTCGTCCTCGCGACCGCAGCGCCGCCGCCAGCCCCTGCTGCGCACGCAGCGAGCAGCACGCCGGGCGCCGCGAGCGGGCGCGCCGCGCCGCAGGGATACGTTCCAGCCGCTGGCAGAGGTGGCGGGCGTGCTGAGCTGGGTCATGTGCGCGGCCTGGCTGGCGGAGCCGCCAGGCGTCGTCGTGGGCCAGGCGCGCGCCCGCCGGCGCGGCGCGCCCCCGCGCGCAGGGTAGGGTTAGGGTAGGCAGGGCGCGCCCCCGCGCGGCGCGTCGCCATGCGCCCGCCTGCTCCGCCGGGCCGTGCCGGGATGCGCAGGGCCGTGCCGCGCTGCTGGGCGGCGATGGGCTCGCTGGATCTGTGCATCAGCGGAGCAAAACCTAGTGAACCCTGATATCATTTTCCACGATTTGGTCAGAGCTGCTCGAATGGGCGGTCCTGCGCTGCATGCATCCCCGCGCTTCCTGAACGGGGCTGGTGCGCACGTATGGCTGAGCCGCGGCCGCGGCCCTGCGCGACGCCGGCGCGCGCGCAGGACAGCGGCGCGCTGCGCTTCTTCGACCTCCTGGCACAGCCGGACAGCCGGAAGTCCACCGCGGCGGTGACCATGCAGTGCGCGCCCGCGCCAGTACCTGGCGCAGCTCGGGCCTGCCAGCAGCCCATCGGCCGCTGCCATGGCCTTGGGGGGCAATGGACCAGCCGGCTGCGCTGATACCATACGCGCGGTTCACGCCACTGCATGCCTAGAGGCGCCTAGACCGTCATGAGGCCCTGCCGGCATCGGTCTCAGGATCGCCTTGCCCCTTTTTGTTAGTCTATAACTTATTTTTTTGGCGGAACAGCAAGCGGAGTGTTTGTGGGTCGGCGGGGCCGCCAGTCCAGCCTGGGCGTGCGCATCGCGCGCCCGGCAATACTCAGGGTATGGCATACACCCCTACCCTGCACCCGGCGCCGCGCTGCCCCCCGTGCCTGGCTGCACCTGGGACCGAGTGCGCGCGGGCGCGCGCAGGGGCACCAACGCGGGCACGGTGTGGGCGCTGCACGCCCGGCCGGGCCCCGAGCCCGGCACCTCGCTGGTCGCATACTGCGGCGCGGATGGCGACGTGGCCGTGGGCCGCCTGCCGCTTGCGTCGCGGTACCGCCTGCCGCACCGGCCGGTCGCCGGTGCGGCCCGCCGCCCCCGCGCATGCGCGGCTGCCTGCGCCTCGGCCCCGGTGTCAAGGCTAACCCTACCCCTATTGGGTGTGCGACGACCCACTCTGATTGGAGGGGAGGCCGCCGCCTGGGCTGCCCATGCCACGATTATCAAGTGCGCAAGCTGCCCGCTGCGGTATCGAGACGGCGCTGCGAGGTGGGCCAGGCCTGGGGGGCAGGCGCGCGGCGCGCCGGCGGGGCCGGCGCCGCGCGCGCGCCGACCGGGCCCGGCTGCCGGCGGCAGGCCTGCGCCAGCGCGGCGGCGCGCTGGCCGCGCTGTCGGCCGAGGAGCTGGCCGCGCAGCACGGCGTGTACGTGGGCGCCCCCCGGGTCAAGGTCAAGCCTGAAAAGACGGCAAAGGCGGAGGCCGGCGGGCCGCCAGCGCGCGCGCCCGAGGAGCAGGAGGCGCTGCACCGCGTGCGCTGGAGCTGGCAGCCGGCGGGCGCGCCGCGTCCCGAGGTGCGCAGGGCTAGGGTTAGGATAGGGCATCGGCTAGCGCATGTCGCGCGCTCCTGCGCACTGCTCGGAGGCCCTGTGCCTCAGGCGGTTTTGCAGTGCGCGCGCGTCTGCATCGTGCCTCACCTGACAGAAGCTCGTTGGCGTGCAACCTGCAAGCATGTCAGGGCATGCGCGTCGCATCTTCGCGGTGGTACGCACGTCCGAAGGTGCCTCGTCGCGCCTTGCCAGCTCGGAAAGCCCGTCCAGCAGACGGTGCAGCCAGCGCGCTTGAGTTGCATAATGGCGGCGGTACGCATGTCTAAAGCCGCCGTATTGGCGCGCGCCGGCGCGGAAGCGGGGTCTGCAGATGCTGCCAGCAGAGTGAGCTGCATGCGCACGACCTTCAACTGGCCGCCTAGCTGTGCAATCGCCGCCTGCTCAGACGCGCCAGGTCCCTATGCGGCAGGCAGACGATGCGCTGAGCGAGCGCGTATGGCTGGCGCACGGCGGCAGCGCCGGCATCGTCCGCTGCCAGCGGCGCACATGAGGCCGCACGAGAGCGCATGGCGGCGGGCGGTGTGAGCGCGGGGCCGCCGATGCACTGCGATGACCTGTAAGGAGGAAGCGGCTGGCTGCTGGCGCTCCGGCTGCGCGGCAGGCGCAGGCGCTGCACGTTGTGCCGCCAGCCTCTGGCGGCGGTCGCGTTCTGCTGCTGAGGGGACGGGCTTGAGTAGCTGGCACGCGCTGCTTGCCCACGCTGGCGCCAGGGACGCACTGCTAGGTTTTTTGCAACAGGCGGTACACAAAAGCTTGCATGTGCTCTTTTCACGGAGACATGGTGCTAGGGACATGCTGTCTGCCAAGTGGCCTTCGGCAGAGACGACATACCTGCTTGAACCCTGCGGTACCCGCCGGCTGGAACGCGTGCCGTACCATGCCTGCCTCTGTGTGAACAATGTATGTGTCAGAACGCATGTCTGCTGCCGGGTTGGGCAGCCTCAAAGTGCACATGCATGTACCAATGCTGGGACACAGCATGCAATGCCACAGTGCCTTTGCTGATTAGCTGGTGTTGTGCAAGCTGCAAATGCACCGCTGTAAAGACGGTGTATAGTTACCTGGCTGATTATTCTGCCCATGGGTGGCGTAAGGCAGCAGCCTGCATGCAGGCACTCCTTCACAGCACTCGACTTTCCCATTAGAGGGTCAGAGTCAGCCAGCAGCCATCTACTTGCAATTTTTTGGTTGTAGATGGTTGCTGGCCCACTCCGAGCTCCTACTGCCCCCATCAGCACACAGGGCGCCAGCAGGCCGTGGCTGTGGGAACGAGGTGCTGAAGCTGTCGTGACTGTGCCCTTGCTTGACAGTGGCTGCGCGGGCCGTGAGCGCTCAGACCCGGCACACCATGGGCTCACGCTTTGTGACCTGTCCGGTGTGTGGGGCCAGCGTGGCTGCAGCGCTCATCAACGTGCACCTCGACTCTGACTGTGCACGCGGCCCGGCAAAGAGGCAGCGGTGTGGCGCTGCTGCAGCAGTACAGGTACAGCAGAGCTCCCAGGCGGCCGCGCTGAGGCCGGTGCAGCTCAGCAGCACTGAGCCTGTCGCCTACCTGCGCTACCGCGGAGTGAAAGCAAAGACGCCCGTGACGTCGAACGAGTGCTTGCGCGCTGCAGTACCGTGCGAGGTGCGTTGCGAGCTGGCTTAGCTGTGGCAGCAGGCGCTTGCAGTGTGAAGGCCGCAGCTTGTGTTCCCTGCCCTGCACTGGTCCTGGTCGCGCCTGGCGCAGGTGCTGTCTGACGCGCTGCCTGCAAAGCTGTGCGCCACGCTGCTTTCTGTGCTGCTGGCGGACAGCCTCACGTATCGGCGGGGCAAGTGGCGGATCTACGGCGAGCACAAGGAGATGCCGCGCTCCACGTGCCACTATGCTCTCGACGCGGAGGTGCGCACGCTTTGTAGCGCCCGCCGTGCAACGCAATTTGATAGCAAGGCAGGCTGGCCGTGCCCACGCTGCCCTCACGGCAGGCGATCGAGCGTGCCGGGGACTGCGCCGAGGACCTGGCGGCAGCGCGGCCCGCCCCGCCGGCCTTGCGCGAGGCCGCACGCCTCATCGAAAGCCTTGTGCAGCTCCGACAGGCGCGCTGCGCCACTCCTTCACACTCTGCCTTGCTTCAGGCTAGCAATCTGGAGCCAGAGCTTCACGAAGAGAGTCTGGAGCCAGCGCACAGCACCGTGGCGGGCCTGCACGTCGCAGGACAGAGTCCGCTTGAAGCGTGTGTTGCTAGCTGCGTCTGAGCAGGGTGCCTGCGCTGCAGGGCCGTGTTGCGGACCAGCTCAAGGCGGGAGACACAGACGGCTGGTCAGCCTCTTATGCGCTTGCAAACAGGCGCGGCCTGCAGCTGGCGATTTACGAGCTGGACGTCCTGGGGCCCATACACCTCCTAAGCAGCCATGGCTCCCTCGTCTCCTGTTGCAGTTGAAGCATGTTATTCTGGGGGTTCTCAGGTACTCTGACAAGAGCGAGAGCGTGGCGCCGCACACGGACAAGCTGACCGCGCTCGGGCGCCGGCCAGTCATCGCGTCGCTGTCGCTCGGCGCAACGCGCACGTTCCGCGTCACGCGCGCACCCGTGCGCGACCTGCCTGGCATGCCCCGGCCCGTGCCTTCTCCTCCCGCCGCGGGCGGCCCCACGGCAGCCCGGAGCGGCCAGGCCCCAGCTGTGGGTGGCCCCAGTGCAGAGCAGACCTCTCCACCAGCGCGCGGCGGCGCGGCGGCTGCGGCCCGCCCCGTGTCGTCGCCGGCTGCCGCCGCCGGCGGCGCTGGGGCGAGGCGCGGCGGCAGCGCGGCGGCCGAGCCGCTCGGCGCGGACATCGCGCTGCGGCACAACACGCTGCTCATTATGTGGCCGCCATCGCAGGAGGAGTTCCTGCATGAGGCGCGCCGGCCTACCCTGGCGTGCAGCCCATGTCCCTGTGAGCCTGCAGCCGCGCTCTGCTGACCTGGTGCTGCTGGCGCCTGCAAGGAGCGCACCGGCGCTCACTGCACACGCAGTGCGGCCCTTCTGCCATGTGTGGGGAGGCCGCACAGCACAGCCGCAGGCTGGAGTCGCGCAGCAGTTTGGCAGCGTGTGCAGCCGCCGGCAACACAAGCAGGCGCAGGCCGCGCGACTCTTTGGTGTCGCACCGGGCTGAACCAGGTCATAGGGTTGGACTGCTACCCTACCCTATGCCGCCTGGGGCCGCAGGTGCCCAAGGAGCTCCGCGTGCAGCCCCACCCGCTCGCCGGCACGACGCGCATCAACCTGACCTTCCGCAGGTGCGTCGCTTGCTGCTGCCGGTGCACCCGTGTCACTTGGTAGCCCACGCCCCCCGCCCGACGCGCATCAACCTGACCTTCCGCAGGTGCGCCGCTTGCTGCCGCCGGTGTGCCGGTGTCACTTGGCAGCCCACGCCCCCCGCACGCGTCTGGCACACACCGTCCTGCGAGACAAGGCGCTGCGCTGCGCTGCGCTGCGCTGCTGGGAGAGCGGGTGCCTGCCCGTGTGCAGCCCCCTGCCGTGCGTGCACAGGCGGCGCTTGCCCTGTGCGCCAGTCAACCACGTGGCCGAGCTTCTCTGCAAGTGTCTCCCACTGTGTGCTGGCCGGTCCGCGCAGGCTGAAGCCAGAGGTTGCCAGGGCGACGCCGAGGTGCCACTGCGGCCGCATGGCCGCGCTCAAGGCGTGCGTGCAGCGCACCGCACAGGGCGGCACTCGCCAAGTGTACTTCCAGGCCTGTGACCCGAGCAAGGGCGCGTCGGGCTGTCGCTTCATGCGATGGGATGTGTGAAAGGCCCTGAACACTCGGCGCGAGCAACCTGTGCGCGTGTGGTGCCTGCTGGAGCGCTCCACCAACCTGTGCACTTTGCTTACCATGATGCAAGCGCGGATGTCTCTGGCCAAACACAGACAGAGCTCGGACGGAACAGACACCTGCCACACATATAGTGTTGAAGAAGATCTCTGACACCCTGCAGGTTTGGTTAGTCACAGCCTTGCAGCAAGTTCGGGGGTTTGAACTAGGAAGCTAGCTTAATTGTAGCTTGGAGCCTGCCGCAACCTAGCACACTGCGTTGCTGCGTTGCACACCGCTCTGCTGTGAAGCTTGCCGCTCAGCCGAGTCCAAGTGCACCGCGGACCATACATCGACAAGTGCACCGCGCACCACACGTTGACAGCCGGGCAGGTATCCACCAGGCTAGCCTGACAATCGCTTGTGACAGAACCTCAAGATGGGCGCGATGGCCAGCAAGGTGCGCGGGCTGTTGGCGCTTTGCTTCCGTGCTCAGCGGGTGGCCGCTGTGCTGCTTCACTGCAGAGTCCCGACACGCTCTGTCGTGCCTGTGACTGTCATACACGCTTGTCCCTCCTTGTACCCGCTATTCACTGCCTTCAACTTTGCTGCGCATGCTGCCCAGGCACAGGGGGGCGGCGGCGGCTACGGCTCACAAGGCGGCTGCGCGGGGAACCTGGGCAACACCGTCTGCAACGCCATGGCGAATGGCTTTGGCTGGACGCTGGGCTCGGACGCTGCCAACGAGCTGGTACATGGACTGAAAGTGGGCTTTGGTGGGCGGTGACACGAGGCGGAGCTGTGACGAGCGCTGACAGCAGTACTGTGCTTTTAGCGCTGTTCTTGTGGCAGCGAGCTTTGGGCGTAATGCTGCTCTAGACTTTCTCCAAATACCTGTCTGGCCTGGTGTGTCTGCTGTGCAACAGACCGTTTGGCGTGCCCAGCAAAAGTGGTAGGCTGTTGTTCGACAGCTTGATGATCTACAAGGGCTCCCCCTTGAAGTATCCATGACTGCAATCTGTTACAAAAGTGCTGTCTCGTCTACGCCGCATGAACTCACTGTAAGAAGCACATGCCGGTCAAGTGATCTCGCGCTATCTGCCCAGTGTCGTCGTCCCTGCTTGCCCGCCACTCGTAGCAACAGAGAACACGGGCTCTGACCACACCAACAAGCCCTGAATTCCCCACAAAACAAAGCAACAGCCCACGCTCCGTGCACCACAGCCCGTGGGCGGGCGCCAGTCATTTGTTGGTGTACAGAGGGGGTCACACTGGGGCCCACGCACCATGCCACCCCTCCAGGATGGAATGCGGCTCTCACGCAAGCAAAAACCAAGCGGAGCGCGCCACGACGGTTGGGCCTGGGCGCTCGGCAGAAGGGTCAGGAAAAGGAGCGCGCGGGCTCGCCAAAATTTGCCGCATGGACGCAGGCAACAGCAAAAAGAATATGGGCGGGTGTCTGTAGGGCGCCGGGCCAGAAGCACTGGCGGCGCACGCCCCAGTGCGCGCCAGTGCGCCCCAGTGCGCCCCCAGGTGCGCACGAGGCTCACGCCGGGCAGAAAGCTGTGAGCGGCGAGCAAGCGCGCCGCAGGCAAAGGCCCGGCGCACCCGCCTCAACGTATCCGGATCTACTCTACGGTAAGTCAGAGTGCACCCCGAATGGAAGCATCTCACTGCGCCCGCACTTGGAGCGAATTCACAGCTGCCCCACATGAGGATGCGTTGTGATCACGCCGCTGCAGTCCGCCCGCCTCGCCCGCCAGCGCAGCCGCACCAGCGCCCCGAGGACTGCTGCCATGCATGCATGGCCCGATGGGCCCCCCCTCTCACGCGAGCGCTGCCACGGCCTGCAGCGCGCGCACATACTCCTGCGGCCGGTTGGCGACCACGCCTGGCATTGCCGCGCCGAGCGCTGCCAGCGCGGCCGCGGCCGCCGCCGCCCCCGCCACCTCCGCGCCCGCCGCAGCCGCGCGCGCCAGGACACCGTGCTCCGACCTCCCTGGCAGGCCCCTGCCCACGCCCGCCCGCGCGCCGCCCGCGCGCTTGGCGCCGGCGGCGCCGCCGCCGACCGCGCTCACGCTCACCTCGCAGACGACCGCCGGCGCCGGCAGCTTGCGCCGCCGCGGGCCCGCCACGACCGCCGCCGCCGCGGCATCTGCTGCGCGCGGGACCTCGCGCAGCCCGGCATGGTGCGCGTAGCCCGAGCGCGGGCGCGGGCCGCCGCCCGCGCACGCGGCGGCCGCGGGCAGCAGCGGCAGGCGCGGCACGATGTCGCCCTCGGCCACGAAGCGGGCGCAGCCCGGCGAACGCACGGTCGAAGCGTGCTGCGAACTCGGCGTCGCCGACGGCGGGCGCGCCAAACGTGAACACGCCGGCCACCTGCAGGCAGCGACATGCACGCCTTGTGCCACGCTGGTGTAAACCAAGGCGTGAAGCATCATTAGCATGAGCCACGCAGGTCGCCTGCGGCTAGACCGAGGTGGGCTGTAGTGTCAACACCGTACTCGTGTGAGCATCTGGGTCACACAGCGAGTAGGGGGCAGCAGCATGCTCGGGGCAGGCGCCAGCAGAACATTCTTGGACAGTGTGGAAGGTCGTGAGCACTCACTGTCGACCACACCCCATTTTCACCTCCTGAGCCTCACACAGGGCGTCATCCTCACGGGTGCAGCCCTTCGGGCGCGCCTGCGCGAGCGCGGCGGGCGCGTCCGGCCAGGTGTGCAGCAGCTGCGCGAACGCGGCCGCCAGCGCGCCGCCGGGGCCATGGCCGGCCAGAAACAGGCGCTTGCGGCGCAGCGCGGCCGCGGCGGCCGCAGCGCGCGCGCCGTCATATAGGCAGCGCTGGCCGCCCTGCGCATGCGGGGCGGCGCCACATCAGCGTCCTGTCATGCAGGTGCAGGTGCAAAGCTGCTATGCGCTCAAACCATCCCACTCGACGCCGACCAACCGTCAATCTCCCCACATGTTGCCCAAGTGCTTCTTCAGTCTCACCAGCTTGCCACCAGGCCGGCCGTCAGCTAAGTGCCGCCAGCGGAGTGCACGACTCGGACGGCGACACCCGCGCAGGACGTTAAAGACAAAGAGACCAGTGCGCGCCGCACCGGCGGCAGCGCAAACAGCGCGCGCAGCACGCCGATGCAGACGCCGCCGACGTCCTGCCCGCGGCCATGCCGCGCGTGCGCCAGCCACGCGTCGGCCGCCGCGCCGGCGCCGCGCCAGCTCAGCAGGCCGGCGGGGCTGCCGCCGCCGAAGACGAGCACAGCCGCGTGCGCGTTGCTGAACGCGAACCTGGCGCGTGCGCCCAGGGCAGGCCGATAAGCCAGCGCTGTGCATGTCTTCTGAAAGCTCGCTGCATGGTATTTGACAACCTGCAGTAAAAGTCCCACAATCACTCCACCAAAAAGTAAAGCACGCGACGCAGGCTGCAGCTCAGCCACCGCGGCGCGATGCCGGCGGCAGCAGCCGTCACCGGACAGCACCACGTAGAAGCTTCACTATGGCGGGTCAGCTCCCGCAGGTGACAGAGAGAGTATGAGGCGCGCGCCAGGAGGCCGCGCGCGCGGCGCCGTCGGGCGCCTGCGCCGCGCCGCCCTCCCAGGCAAAGCCCCAGCGCGCCACGGCCGCCTCCGCCGCGCCCGGCGCCTCGTACGCCAGCGCGGCGCACTGCGCCATGAACTGCGCCAGGCGCGCGCCCTCCGCGCCCTCGCCCGCACCGTCCAGCCCCGCCGCGCCCTCCCACGCGGCCGCGCGCCGCGCCTTCAGCGCGCCGGGGGCGCCCTCGCAGCAGCCGCACTCGGCCACGCGGCGCGGCGCGGCCTTGCGCCCCGCCAGCGCGTCGTGCTGGCACGCGGCGGGTGCGGGCGCGGACGGCGCGGGCTCGTCCAGGTCGATGTCGGAGCCAAAGTCGTCCGGCCCGGAGGACAGCGTGCAGGCGGACGCCGAGCGTCCCAGGCCGGCCGGCGCTGGCGCGGCTTTGCAGGCCTCGCCGCTGGCCAGCAAGGGCCACGACGAATCCCCGTCCGGCGCGCACGAGGCTAGGCGCAGGTGCGTCAGCGTGAGCGCCGAGTCCGAGCGCCACGGGGCGCCGCGCGCGTGCGGGGCGGGGGCGGCCGCTATGGTGAGCGGCGCGGCGCCAGCGCCGAAGCTGCTGGCTGGGACGCGCAGCGGCCACTCGTATGGATCCGGCCGCGCAGCTCCCAAGCCACAGTCAGTGCCTGCAGGTGAGTTGCGCGCGCGCGTCAGGGACAGCAGGCCGGCCACGAATACCGCACACCTGAGCTGAGAAGCACCTGAAGAGCACTCAGCTTGCTTGCAGGTTGAGCGAGGTGTGGCGAGGGGGCGCACGGGCGCAGCAGCGCAGCAGCCAGGCCTCCGCGGCATGGAGGAGCGCCTCCAGGCACACCGCGCGCGCGACTAGGCAGAGCGTGTTCCAAACGAGTGCATGCCAGAAGAGGTTCATTCCTTGCCGATAGAAGGCCCGAGCCCGCAGCAGCGCGGCCCAGGCGTCAGCGGCAGCCCCCCCGGCTGCATGCATGTCGGCGGCCCTAGCGGCAGGCCTGCCACAGGCAGGCGCAGCCTCTCAGACTCGCGCTGGTGTGCCGCGGCGAAGCATTGGCTGCAAAGAAAGGCAGAGTCTTGGTGCGGCTAGATGTCAGCAGGCAGTTGATCAACTCCTGACACTTGCATTCAGGACTAGCGGCAGTGGCTTCGGGTCTCGAGCAGCAAGAACAGCCGGCGCACCAGGCCTGGCCGGCAAGCCCAGCGAGCGCAGCTTCGCAGAATTAAGGCTAGACGGCAAACCCCTCCATTTTTTTTGCGGCACGGTCGTTGGCGGCCCCCACCCCCTGCTAACCACCCACTAGACACACCTAGCGTTCGTTGGCGCTTCTGATCGGAGGAGCTAGCGCGGGATGAGAAAAGCTAGCCCAAAAAAAAAGCGCGGGTCCGTGACCGCCGCTAGGTCATTGGCGGCATTCGATTTGAAACCACAGCTCCAAAAGCCCCCTCGAGTAGCTAGGCCGGCCGAGGGGGCCGCATCCCGAGACGCGTGCGCATCACCAGACCAGCACTTCACCCGCGCCGCCTGGCTCAGCCGTGGGCATTCACCGAGGAACCCTGAGCGTGCCCAGGAGTCACTCCGCGGAGCTGCTGGGAGGGCGGCGCGCGGCACTGGCACGCTGTGTTAGTGCTTGAGCAGCGCCTGCAGGTGCCAAGCAGGCAGCCCCCTAGAGCATGTGTTTCTGGGAGATGCCCGGCAGTCTTGTCTTGGGGCACTCCTGCCTGCGGCCTTGTACAGCTCATCTAGCTAATTTGGACGTCTGGTTTACACCAGTACCTATGGCGGAGCGGTGTGTCAGAACTCAGGCGCTTGCAGCCCCTCAGCCCCGTCCGTCTCAACCGCCTGCGGACACGCCCGCAGGTGGGCAGGATGACAGCATCCAGGGAGCATGCCTGCGCCGCAGCGCTGCTCTGCGCGCTTGCTCTGGCGGCGCCGCTCGCGCGCGCACAGTTCAGCTGGCCCGAGGTCGCCAACCAGGACGCGCTGCAGCGCGGCGAGGTGTGTGTGCCGCGCGCAGCGTACTGCCAGTGCGGACGCAATCCAAGCGGGTTCATAGCAAGTGTGGGCAGACACGCCCCAGTGCAATGCTGTGCACTATTGCCGTGGCTGGGTGGGAAGAAGGATTCCGTGCTTCCTTCGCAGCACTCTCTCAACAACTAAGCGATGGTTGCAACCTGGACAAGACACCTACAGACCGCGTCAAGCACAGACGTTCTGGCTAAAAACCAGGCTAAAGCCGGCCCTGCAAGCCCGGCGCCTGCGAGCTCGGCCGGCCGCCTGGGCTGACCGGCGCGCCCGCGGCCGCCCGCAGGCGACCTTCTACGGGCAGCAGCAGGCGCAGGACTCGTACGCGGACTGCAGCCTGAGCGAGAACTACGCCAACGTCAACCACCTGCCCTGGACGACCGGCATCTCCACCACGCTCGCGCTCAACGGCGTCCAGTTCGGCGACAGCGCCGCGTGCGGCCTGTGCGTGATGTACCGTGGTACGCGCCCGGGCTGCCGCTCCGGTCCCGGTCCCGGCCCAGGCTCTGCTTCTATGGGGGAGGCTTACACCCCGCAGCCTGTAGGTACCGGCTGCCATGTGCATGCAGAGCATCCAGCTGTGAAGTACGCTGTGAAGTAGACAACTTGCGTTGATGACTGAGGCGCAACTTGCGTTGATGACTGAGGCGCAACAACAGCCGATCCCGCTTCATGAGCAAACCGACGCATGAAAGTGCAAGCACAGTGCATCGATCACAGCATGTCGCTCACAGCACATGCTCAGGACATATGTGCGCTGTTGCTTGCGCAGGCACGGGCGGAGGGCTGGGCACCACGCCGCTGCCCTCCACCGCCTGGGGCATGGGCTTTGTGAACAATAGGCGCGCAATGCCCCGAGCGCCGACATGCATGGATTTGAGCGGCAACTACTGCCAGGAATCGGAGTATGCCTGAGCATCGTCACCTCACAAGCGTGCCACGGCAGCGCCTGCATGCGGTGGCTGGCCCGGACCCGTGCAGGCCCATGCTGGTTCGGTTTCTCTCGCGTCCTGATGCGCCACCGCTTGGCCGCTTGTGGACGGGGCGTGGGGGCGCCGCTTGCCCATCCAGCAGCCTGTGATGCGGGGCGCCTCAGCGCCCGCGGCCGGCGCAGGTGCGGCGAGTGTCAGAAGGGCGACATCGACCAGGACCTGAACGGCAACGGGCGCTACGACGTGGAGTGGTACGGCGTGCCCTGCAACGTCGGCGACAGCAAGCTGTCCTACG
>JAABUY010004737.1_pt1 | contig 14052 bp, 9 predicted proteins | sample 5560271 | NCBI WGS metagenome assembly JAABUY01 (sample SAMN10711886, study PRJNA513374) | rock metagenome | isolation source: Antarctica rocks | place: Antarctica: Victoria Land, University Valley
GCAGTAGATGGGACAGTCGTTGGCGCTGGTGGAAGGTTGACTGCGGCTGCCGAGGAATTGGAGAATGGCAAGCACTTCTTGCAAGAGGTAAAAGGGGCGAATTCGATTGGATTCGGGCCGCTTACATCGCTGGGAGAGCAAATAAACGGAGGCCCATTGAATAAGAAAGTCTGACAAAGCCAAGGACGTTGTTCACGCTCCGAATGCTTGACTGGGCACTCGGTGCGGTAAAGATAGCCATCATAGATGAAACAAGACGGTAGCTTGGTAGTCACAGAAGTTATGCTTGTGCATGTTGATGTTCTATGTGCATTTGCAGTCGGCATTGAGAGAGGAGTCGATGCAGACATGGATCCAGCTTGGATCCAGGATTCCTTGGTGGTAGCCTTGAATATATGTCAGTAACCAAAAAATTGAGTAAGTTGCGACTCAAAAACGTACCACTGGAGACAAAGTCGTCAATGCAACCTTCGACTTCGACCCCGTCAAGCAATCCTGACAAAACGTGAATTCGTTCGAGTTACTCAAATCGGTCAAAGAGCAAACATAAGGACGGTTCATAAACAAGGAACTCGTACAAAGCCACGGGCATTGTTCAAGCTCAGAGTGCTTGACGGGACACACGTCGCGGTAAGTAGCCCCATCGTAGACAAAACAGGACGGAAGATCGGTAGCCAAGCCCAGATTGACAATGGTTGTGCACGTAGAAGTTGTACTTGTCTTTGTAGTCAACGTCGATGGAGGATCCAGTGCAGATCTGCCAGGAATCGAACCTGGCGTGATTGCTTGAGCTTGCACGTTTGGGAAGATTGCTGCCAGTAAGGGCAGGGCGAGGAGGGAAAAGAGCATTGTGTTGGAGTTAGGGGGAAGACTGTGGGGGGGATCTGTTAGGAGAGAGAGAGAGAGGGAGAAGGTTTTGTCAAGGCCGTGGAGAGGTGGGAGAGATAGAATGGAGGAAAGGAGTGGAGTAAATCTTGAGGTTGAAACGTCCTTATACAGTGTCTTCTTCATTCATCAACCAGCTGGGCTGAGCTAGTGCAGATATTCATCGAAACCTGGAGCCTCGACATTTTTCACGAGGCATGGCCACCCGAGGATGGCGGTGCAGCCCTCTAGATCTGGTGGTTGGATTTGCAGTCTGATAGGAAGAACATGTGAAGTTCAAGGTCTGTGGGACAAACGTCAACTATGCAATCTCTCAATGGTGATGGTTGAAGAGGCTGCTTACTTCTGGGCGGGTTCAGATTGTCTCTAATGGGGAGCCAGAGGGCACAACAGGATTAGAATGTTACATGGGACAACATTGAACAGGGTCTAGCTTTTTGGATTCTCTAATTACCTATCAACGCTTGAGCTTGCAAATACTAAAAGTTACATGCTTGAAGACGTTACGTGCACAAGCCATTACTCCAGATCAACCGGCATGGTAATCTGTCATAGATAGGGCTTGTGCAATGAGTAGAACCGAAGAGGTGTGAAGCATAGAGCACAAAATACCAACACCGAGTAATTGCGTCAAAACATGACAGACAGGTACCTGCCTTGTGCATCTAATCCACCTCCTCCATTGCACTCTCACCAGCAGCCTCAGCCGGAGCTGCGGCATCCTCCGTAGCCTTCTCCTCACTCGTCTCCGCTTCCTCATCCACGTTCAGACCTAGTGATACAAGCTTGTGGATACGCTCTGCAAAACCAGCGGGCTCGTCGATAGTGAATCCCGATACTAGTAACGATGTCTCGAAGAGGAGTTGCGTAATCGACTTCACAGTACGGTCGTTCTCGCCATCAGCTTCGACCTTCTTCTTGAGCTCCTTGATGATCGATGACTTGGGTGAGATCTCGAAGGTCTTCTTCGACGACATGTAAGAGCTCATGGAGGTGTCGCGGAGAGCCTGGGCCTTCATGATACGCTCCATGTTCGCAGACCAGCCAAATTGGCCAGTACGGATAGCGCAAGGTGCGCCAATGAGTTTGTGGCTCACCACAACCTTCTCAACCTTGTCACCAAGAACATTCTTGAGCGCCTTGGCCAAGCCCTCAAACTCTTTCTCCTCTGCCTCACGCTCTTTCTTCTCATCCTCGGTCTCCTCTAGTTCAAAGTCTTTGGTAATGTCGACAAGTTTCTTGCCGTCAAACTCTTTGAGCTGGGTCATGGCATACTCATCGATAGGGTCAACCAAGAAGAGGACCTCGAAACCCTTCTCCTTGAGCGAATCCAGGAAAGGTGATTTCTGAACGGCCTTGAGAGACTCGCCAGTGATGTAGTAGATGTTCTTCTGGTGTTCAGGCATACGGGTGATGTAGTCGGCGAAGGAAGTAATTTCATCGCCGGACTTGGTGGAGTTAAAGCGCAAGAGCTTAGCGAGGGATTGACGGTTCTGCGAGTCTTCATGGATACCGAGCTTGATGTTCTTGCTAAACGCAGTGTAAAACTTGTCGAATTGCTCGCGATCCTCAGCAATTTCATTGAAAAGTTCGAGGGTCTTCTTGACAATGTTCTTCTTGATAACTTTCAAGATCTTGTTCTGTTGGAGGGTTTCACGTGACAAGTTCAGGGGTAGATCCTCAGAATCAACCACACCCTTCACAAAGCTCAACCATTCGGGAATAAGATCGGTCGCATCGTCGGTGATGAAGACACGGCGAACGTACAACTTGATGTTGTTCTTGGTCTTCTTAGTCTCGAAGAGATCGAATGGTGCACGCTTAGGAACGAAAAGTATGGCGCGGAATTCGAGTTGACCTTCGACGGAGAAGTGCTTCACCGCCAAATGATCTTCCCAATCGTTGGAAAGGGACTTGTAGAAAGCACCATACTCCTCAGCAGTAATGTCCTGTGGATTCCGTGTCCAGATTGGCTTCGTCTTGTTGAGCTCTTCCTCCTCTATCTTGGTCTCCTTGACCTTCTTGGTCTTCTTCTTCTTGTCTTTATCCTCATCCTCGTCGTCGTCTACTTCTTCGATCTTCGCCTTCTTCTCTTCGCCTTCTTCCTCTTCTTTAGTCTCTTCAGCATCCTCATCCGGAACCTCTTTTTCAGTCTCCTTTTGAACATGCAGGTAGATGGGGTAAGAGATAAATTCGGAGTGCTTCTTGACAACCTCCTTGATCTTGCTCTCATTCAAGTAATCGGTCTGCTCATCCTTGAGATATAGGATGATCTTGGTACCACGGCCAAGCTGCTCGCCCTCCTCGTCTTGAGCAATTGTGAAGGTTCCACCGGCGCTAGACTCCCAAATGTATTGCTCATCATCGTTGTGTTTTGAGACAACAGTAACCTTGTCTGCAACAAGATAGGCGGAGTAGAAACCAACACCGAACTGACCAATCATGGAGATATCTGCACCAGCGGTGAGGGCTTCCATAAATTGTTTGGTGCCAGAGCGAGCGATGGTACCAAGGTTGTTGACAAGGTCCTACAAATCGTTAGAGCACTACAAGGCAGCGAAATGTAGATGAACTTACAGCTTTCGTCATACCAACACCGGTATCACGGATTGTGAGCGTCTTGTTGACCTTGTCGGGAATAATGTCGATGCGGAGGTCCTTGCCCGAATCAAGCTTGCTTGGGTCTGAGAGAGCTTCATAGCGAATCTTGTCAAGAGCATCGGAACAGTTGGAGATGAGCTCTCGTAAAAAGATCTCCTTGTTCGAGTAGACGGTGTTGATGATCAACGAGAGCAGCTGGCTGCACGGAAAAAATTAGTCTCTCACTTATTTGATATCGACAGCATGGAAAACCCCCCTTATTTCCGCTTGAAAACTAAATACTTCTTCGTTAGACATCGTTGCGGTTTGGTGATTCAAATACTGGGGAGTGATGGTCACTAGTTGAAGCGATGGTCAGTGGAATGCCTTGTGGATGGTGAAGATCAATACACAGTAGTAAGATCAACTGAAGAAAGATGTGCGTTTCAGTGGTGATGGAAGAAAGAACTGAGGTGTTGAGATGTTGGAGGTGTTGGAGGAAATAAGAATGAAGAACTGAGGTGTTGAGGTGAAAAACTTAATGGAATCTTCTAGAATTAGCGCGTAATAAAAATTCGGTAACTTACGAAAGCCTCTCGTCCCGGGGCTCCACTGCAAAATCGCCAAGTTTGGGAGGCGGCGACGTCGGCTTTTTACATTTGTTAATATTCAGACATTTCTTTTAATAAAGTTGTTTTGTTACTTACCAAATCGATGTCGCAAGGATCAACCTCCTCTTCCCCCCCGTTCTCCTCCCCTTCTCCCTCCTTCTTCTCCTTCTCTCCCTCCTCTCCCTCCTTCTCCCCCTCCTTCTCCTTCCTCTCCCTACTCTCCTTCTTCCTCGCCTCCCTCTTCCCGTTCCTCCTCTTCTTGTTCTTCGCCTTCTTCGCCTTCCTCTTCTCCTCCTCTTTGGAGGAAGGAGCGAGGCGGGAACCGGCGGGGTTGGTGGAGGTGGTGGAGGCGTTGGCCTGTCTCGAAATATCAGTCAGTTATCTTGATTGAATCAGAGAGCGGCAATGGACGAAGCATGGGAGTAATCGAGAATAATTAGATTAAACGAGGACTCTCATAAGCAACAGGACTAGAGTAGATGAGAACATGGGAAGCAGAGTGAGAAAACTGGGAGAAGGCTGGGAGAAGGCTGGGGATCCAAAGCAACAAGCTTAGGGGAATGGAAAGCTGAGATGTAGAACGGAAATTTCATGCTTAGGAAAATAAAAAAGCCAAGTGATGTACGACGGAATGTCTCCAGTATGGTGCAACAGGGTCAGAGTAATTGAAGGGTTTAAAATGCAAACAGCAGTGCAGGGAGACGAGCAGCGGACTTCGAAGAGGACATCCAAGGCGTACTGGAAAGTGAACCTCCGAAGACACTAGTAGAAGATACTGGTAGAAGCAAGCCCAACTAGAGTACTTACGCCGTTTATGTAGATTGTGTTTCTTGAGCCGGGGAGGAATGTGAGGGACATTTGGACAACTGGAACAAGGGAAAATAGAGAGAAAGGAAAAGAAATTCGGAGAAGAAAAATTCGGAATAGAAAACTCGGTCGCCACATGTCGTGAAGGGAACAATCACTACGAGGAAGGAGCGAACGCACAACCTCACTTCGAACCCCTGCACACCTCATGCCTTGATGGGTCCCATGTCAACTGGCTATGGCTTATGATAGAGTAAAATCAATACTTATTGTCACTGCGAATACTCTTTTCAACGATGAGAGCTTCATAAACCTTAGTTAGCATCTTCATATCTGGTAGTTTCGCAATCCATAAAATTAGTTTATAGTACCCATGAAAAAATCAGTCTCTTGATGTCGCAGTCTCAATCTAAGAATTCACCAATTCTGCACCTGTTGGCAAGAGACAGATCCTCCCCGTCTGATTTCCTCTGTGTTATTACAACTCCAGAGCTTCTGACATAGATTTGACCGTGATGACCAGGGGGCTCTTCAACAGAATCGGTGTACGCGTAGTAAGTTTGGTAGAAGTTCAACCCTAAGTCTGAAACCTTCTCGGCACTTTCCATGTATGAAAGCGAATTGAAAATTTGAGATGAACGTGAACAGTAGAGGAAAAGGGACCCGACTAGATGTACACCCTCTACTTCCTACATGTACATCCCTTATTCCCCCTATGAGGAGGTAGCGGGGGCTTCGTAGCTCCGAAATCGCACACAGTAAAATTTGAACCTCGCTGTCGACTTCTTTTCTCCACCACCTTCCCTTAATCATTGTTCCTCCACAATCTTCCCTTCATCATCTTTCCCTCACTACGTCATCGCCGTCATGTCTTTAGCTTCATCATCACTCGGAGGGAGATGCGTTTACGCAATGCGTTCCTTCGCGTTTCGAGCATGTGCTAGCAGAGGTGGAACAAGGGCAAGCAGGAGCCGAGCCGGCAAGAACGAGGCGAGAGGACAGGGAGGAGACGAGGGGTGACAAACGAGAATCAGAGCAGTGAGAGAGAGGAAGAGAAAGAGAAGAGAAAGGGGAAGGGGGAGCGAGCGAGCCTCAATGACGCGACATCTTCTTCGATGCAGACGGAAGCAGATTTATTTACAGCGTTTCGTATGTAGTATAAATAGTAAATCGACAAAATCGCGACCCGAGATAATAACTAATAATCAAGTAATTACATGTACTCGTATGTTATGACTCAATTACAATGAAACGTAATTTTCGCATATCAGAAATCCTTATCTTTCCATCTAGAAGAAGGGCTATACACGTAAGAAGTAACGGGTGTGAGAAGAGAGAGTTCACATCTAGTGAATCCCAAAAATAGAAAATACTACGAAATTTGACGAGGTTCCGAAAGTGGATTAGCTAAGTACGGAGGGTGACACTGTAAGTTCTACACAGCGCTAGGTAAGCGAATGGTCTCAAAGCATCATACAGAGCAACATAATAAATGATGGGAACCGATATTTGCACACCCAGTTTCCATACATGCACACCCTATTTCACTACATAAACACCCATCCAAATTAGGATTAGTTACTGATACCTCGGTCGATTAGAAATACCTTTATTCGTATGAGTGTCCCACCAAGAATTAAGTACCTGCAGGCAACGACGTCATCCTTCGTCAAATTTATCGCGTTACAACATCTTACATATTACCAGATATTTAATCTACCTATCTACCTTCCTCCTAACTATCTACCTCCCTCCTACCAATGGATCTCACGCCGCCGCCGGTAGGGGAGCTCTACACCAGTCATGAAAAGCTCGTTCTCGCTGTCAACAACCACGCCGGCTCCCAAGGTTACGCCGTCGTAACTAGGGCGAGGTAGAGGGAGGGACGGAGCTAGGGGGAGGGGCGGAGGACGAGGTAGGGGGGGTGACGAAGGTTCAGCTGTTGTAGAGCAGATTCCGGAGTTTCAGGAGCAAGCGCCAGGTGGTGAAGGCTTTTATGGTCAATTTCAGGTGTAAATTAGCTTGGAAATAACAGTTGATCCAGAGGTACTTAATTCTTGGTGAGGCACTCATACAAATAAAGGTATTTCTAATCGACCGAGGTATCAGTAACTAATCCTAATTTGGATGGGTGTTTATGTAGTGAAATAGGGTGTGCATGTATGGAAACTGGGTGTGCAAATATCGGTTCCCTAAATGATAAGTGGTGCAAAAGCGATTCAATTTTCTTAATTTTAATATCGTTATAGAGCGCTGATTGAGCTGTATAAATTAAGCTATGTAGCTAGAATTTCTGTTGAGGGCGCATTAAGCGCACCGTAACTGTAATCTATCTCGTAGGTTTCGATGTTATTAGCGCTGTGCAGGACTTACAGTGTCACCCTCCATATGCCAGCATTAAACCTAAACCTACTGGCTCAACCATCAAAAGATTTAACTGTAGTAGAGCTGTATCATTGTTGTTCGGTTTTGCAGAACGTTTGAAAGATTAAGTCAATAAATTAGCGTTCTGTGTAAGTTACAGTTCGATTAAATGGACAGAATCGAACGTGCAAAAGCGGGAACGTAGAAAATTGAAGAACCGTTCGTTTTGTATATTCTATTTTATGTTTCACGCTAAAGTATTCGCTTAATCATCGAGTCAAGTAAGAGACATGTGCAGTCCGGCAGTCTACATGTTCAATGAGCTTACATCATTCAACACGTAGATTGCATGAGACTTGAACGATTACACGCGTGCAGAATTTGCTTAAAACAAACATTTCTGCAATCAGAAGATAAATGATCTTGAGCGTCGTTGAACAGTGCGCTTAACGAACTCATTGAATCGAACACAGTTGATTTAAACATTTTGCTGAGAACGTTCTTGAATCGTTCCTTTTTCGCGTATGTCGGTTATGCAGCGTTAGTTGAGCTATACCTTCCGTAGAGATTGAGCTATCTAGCTAGAATTTCTATCGTGGGCGCAATGAGTGCACAGCAATTGTAATCTACTGTATGTTTTAATGTTCTTAGCTGAATCGTTTAATTACGATTCAATGGTTTGGCTGTAAGGAAGTAACGACTCATGTCGGATATAGTAGGGCTAGCCTCTGGACTCTGGCTGTTCCCTGACAACGAAGCTCTTTAATGGTATCCCTGAACTGGAGATTGTAGCTAGCAGAGTCAATCGGATCTATCCAAGGCTTCTTCTTCAAGGCCTCAGACAAGCTGTAGCGGTTGATGAAAAAGGACTTGTGTCAGCCGGCGGCAGTGTAAGGCCGATGATACGGAGCAATGAGCCATGAGCAAGTTCAGAGGACCCATCACTAGGTACAAAAATGAAGATGACCATTCCGAAGAAGATTGTCAGCGATCAGAAAGAGAATGACAAACACTCACTTAATCTACAGATCAGTTAACGACTGTGCGATGGTTTGAGGTGTAGAAACGTACCTCAGCCAAGAGCTGAAGAGGAAAGAAAAGGGCGGAGTAGCTTGCGTTGACTTGGTGACTCAGGAGCGTTAGAACTAGTAACGTTGTCCAGCCACCTTCTCATCGTCCCAGCGACCGCCCTAAACACTCTCTTCGCTCTCCCGGCACGATTATTTTCGTTTATTGTCAGAATCGTGCCAGGTCCAACTCCACTCCTACAAGTGTGAGCTGGGAATTGCCTCAAGGTACCACCCTCATCTCGTGTCTGCTGGCCTTCATCACAACTGTGTGTAATGTTCGTCAGCTCTCACGCGTCTGCCGGCCTCAATGATAAACTGAGGCGCTCGAAAGGGTGATCGGGCACAGCTTTCACACTCCCAGTATTGGCGGCCATACTCTGTTACTGGAACACGCCAGACCTTGATGTCCGATCGCTTACATCTAGGACACGGGCAATCGCTGTCCGGTTTGGGACCCGCTCCGGCTATGAATGCTATTCGTACGTCATCTCTCACGCGCCCAATCAAAAACTGACGCGCTCGAAAGGGTGATCGGGCACAGTCTTCACACTCCCAGTATTGGCGGCCATACTCTGTTTTTGGAACACGCCAGATCTTGATGTCCGATCGCTTACATCTAGGACACGGGCAATCACTGTCCGGTTTGGGACCCGCTGCGGCTATGAATGCTATTCGTGCATCATCACGGGCAAGCCTCAACGTAAGCTGAGAGGTTACTTTGTTATAACAAGCATCACATTCCCATCGTGTCCGCCCGGACTCCATGGAAATAGTACCCTTCGGGAGGTTCCATTGTCCTGTCCATAGACGATTGCACCCAGGACACGTGGCATCCTTAGCTGGCTTGCGACCCGCTTGTGCCAGCAGTGCTTTTCTATTGATACCTTCCCTCTCTGCCCTACGCTCCTCCAGGTACAAGGGGCGTTCTTCTCTGCCGTGGTCTCTCCTGTACATATAACAGTTATTGCAGATTAGGGCGCTAAAGGGCAGCCCCGGCTCATCAGCATACCAGCCAGGGGTATTAACCGTATGACAATTCGAACACTTGGGGAGCTTGCGTTGGCGAAAGTAAAGTCCCTGGAGGCATTGCGCAGCGTGATTCAAGGATTCGAATTCAGCCTCTGGCAGATCCAAAGGCGTGGCTTGCCGGATCATCGCCATTGTCGAAGCCCTTAGATAGATATTTTCTGCGGATCCCAGATGGATTGTCCGTAGGATTATTGACACAAGCAATTCCATCAGCAACACGTACGGCTTTGAAGTCTTATACCTGTCAAAGACTGCAACGATGCGCAAGTTCATCTCAATATCCTGGCGTACAAGCATATGGCAATGGGCGCCGATCTCGGGCAGACGTCGTCCCTTGTTCATGGCATCATACGCGGATAGTCGTCCAGTCATCCCATCCTTGCCGATCCCAGAACCGCTATAACGCCCAAATTCCGGCTTCGTGAAGTCATCTCTACCAGAAATAATCTTCCTCAAGATGTCGGTGTAAACCGTCCACAGCGTACAACCATTCCACTCACTGGGAAGCATTAGGAGCTCATCGCTGCTCAATGGACCACCTAATATCACCCTTACAGCCTCAGGCATCGATGCCATTAGGCGGTCGACAACAAGCTTGGGAGACATGTGAACGAAAAATACCCACCAGGGAAAATTCATAGGAAGCTTGCTCTTTGCATTGACATCGTATTCCTCCTTTCTGCCGCGACCAGCGCACTTGGAAATACTATCAAGCACGAAATCGAAGCGAGTACGGCAGTTCTCAATACGACGCCGTCGCTCCTCGGCATCCAGACTTGCCAACTTGTCGTGCTTTTGACAATAGCGGAACCAGTTCTGGAGCCCCTCTGCCTCCGCCGCAACCTTGGCAGGATCCTCGTCTTCGTTGTCCTCGAGGTCTTTCTCAAAGACTTCCTGATCGACAGGGACTGCTAGGCCTGTGCTGCCTGTACTGCCTGGGTTCAGGCTAGGCTTCGCCTTCCTAGGCTTGGCTTGGCTTGGCTTTGCCTTACTCGGCTGGTCAGTCTTGGTTGCTCCGGGGTGCAATGCCGGAGCTCGCTTCTTGGGCTTTGGCTGGATATTGGCATCATGTTCGGCGAGTCGCTCGCGCGGACGTTTGCCAAGAACTGAAGGTGCTTGACCTTGTTCAGTAGCCAGATTTGCTTGAGAAGCCATGTCGTGAGTAATCTCGAAAGAAGGTAAACGATTTGAATGTATTAATCTTCGAATCTAGTATTCTTTTGCTTTTACTGTATACGACGCACGAGTTTTGAAATTTTGCGGAAGAATTGCTCACTATATGGTCCGACGAAACGGTCTCCATCGTGCCTGCCATAATGTTTGTGCTTGAGCTTGGGTAAGGCGCTCACCCTTTCGGGATTCGAAAGTTGGTGACGTGAAATAATGACATTTCCGCTCTTTCTCTATTCGTATAATAGAGATCTCTGCTCTAGCCACGATGATATCCCGAATTTTTGGAGAAGGCTGTACATCATAAACAGGTAGTACACGCACCTTTTCCACAGGACCAATGTTTTGATGATGGGCAAGAGAGATAGTTGAGGTGATCAGATAGAACCGGTATATATATATTCATGTATCCGCAACGTTGGATTCTAAGGGCAATTTGGTCGAGTTTCCGACGTTGTACTCATTGAAAAGAGACATCGTTGATAAATACGAGACTGAGAATTGGTGGATTGCAATCATGCAAATATGCTTTGACTAACAATTAGGGACGAAAGGCTCTACAACGTATGTAAAACAAATAGAACCCCCTTTGTAGTATCATTATCCCGTACCTTTCATGCTCTAAGATAAAGGTAGCCCGAGAAGCAATGCTCGAGGAAGCATACTATAAAGGTAATTATGACATGACTCGTGGTATTTTCAGCGTATTGAAAGCACAGAATGTGAAGGAGTACTGCAATAATTCTTCAGAATGCTAAGCTCAAAGAAACATCTAGTTCTATCAACGTCAAAAAGTCTCTGTCGCTGCTTGATTATTTGAGAGATTTTGATCTGAACGTGAAAGCATATGCTAAATGTGAAACTGTAATCATCATTGATCAATCACTCTGCATTGAAGATATGAATAACTAACTTTCTGTATTGTTCAAGTAAACTTTGCAGTTGTTCATGTCTTGAAATATGAGACAATAATCATTAGAAAAGTGTCATGAATATCATTACTACTCATTTTTTTCATTCAACATATGATGTGTATTTCTGCCAGTGTGTCAGATGTGAATTCTAAGGAGAAGTCTTTGGAATTAACACGCAGTGTCAATGTGAATAGGCTGTTGTCGTTCACCAAGACTGTGTTTTGATCCCATCCACGACCTCTGCTTTGTTCCAGATCGGGTACGAAGAATTGTAATGATGATTTCAGACGCAGACGAGGCAAGAATTGGCTGATCGTTGAATTTGTGAATGCAGTATTTGGGCCAAGGCATACATAGAGGGCTAATCAAAAAACGTAAAAGATAAGACAGAACCCATTAACGATCAGATCTATGAGACATTGAAATGTTGTAATTGAACACGAAGAAAATCACTCAGAGCGCCTCTGCCTCTCAACATGAGACTGAGACTATGCGAAATCGAGAATGCGTGTATCAGAAGTAGAAGACATGAATTGCAATTGAATTGCGAAACTACCAAATAGATGCAAATTGAAGGTAATTACAGTGTCAACACAAGTTTACTCGAACGAAAAGAGATCAGATAGGATAACTTGGGGGCTCATACTCGCAAAGACAAGAATTATTGGTTTTACCTTTCTATGATCCATAGCCAGTTCGAGCTTTCGAGCGCTTCTGACATTGAACAGTCGTTAAAAGCTGGCATAAGATATCATGTTCGAAGGCGAGTTTAGGATTGCCTCAGGATCTCAGACCCACCTTCGGGTCTGAATTAACATTTGACCAGAGTGCACCCTCCGAAGGGTCTGAGGCCAAGGGTCAGTCAGGTTGCCATTCCGCGTCGTAAATTTGATTTTCTATTTACCTACTCACATATCTATTCACCTAACTATCTACTCATCTATCTACATGCTCATCTACATGCTCACCTACATGCTCACCTATCTACATATTTTAAAATCTGCTTCAAAACATGCTTCATGTGACGCGCTTTAACACGCGTTATTCGCTCCATGGCCTGCTCCATAGTATGCTTCATACATGCTTCATAGCACATGCTAATTAGCTCAATAGAAAACATTCTACATGGCTACCGAGCACTCTACATGGCTCCCTATGTGGCTTTCTACCGAGCACTCTACATGACTCCCTACTTGGCTCCCTATCTAGTCTTCTATAGACTTCTCTTACCATCTCAAAAGTCGGTAAATAGTAGGCCGACCTCTTACCATCTCCAAATGTCAAACAGCTTGTAAGCCTCAGTATTGAAAAATTGAATTCATCAATTCTATATGCCTTTGTTCAACTCCTCTTGTCGCACAAGCTTTGCAATGGTACCCGAGTCAATGCTTGTATTATCACAAGAAGAGGATAAGTTTGACTGTTTGTTTGAACATCCCAATAGAACCAGTTGTTGTTTATTGGCTTCTCCATCGCCGGGTATTCCAAGTCAATTACTAGAATAAGCGAACAATCTGAGTATGAAAACTGCAGGTCAATGAATTCCATATCCCTTCGCCCAACCCTTCAGTGTCGCACAAGCTGTGCGAAGGAAGCCGAGTTAATATATATTTGGGCATCTGGTCGTTTTGCAAACTAGTTGCAATAATTACGTCTTGTACCACGAACACGCAGTCTCTTGATTTCGCATAGCCTCAGTCCAACAGTGTCAAAATCTCCGAACTCTGCCACTGCTCGCGAGAGGCAGATGCTCCCTTTGCGATTCTCTTGATATTCAACTACACATCTGCCTTACGTCCAACATTATTCTTGAATTAAAATCAGTTAAGCATCTGGTTGGTCCCCTGTAAGGTCCACATACCTTGGCCCAAATACTGCATTCAAAAATGTAATGGCTCAGCCGAGCTTTGCTTCGTCTGCGTCACGCATCGTTGTTACAGCTCTCCCTATGTGATCCGAAACAAAGCAGAGGCCACGAATGGGATCCAGATGTAGCCTTGGTGAACGACAGCAGTCTTTTCACACTTGCTCTGTGTCAAAAGCCTCTCCCTGGATTCCACACCGCGCACAATGGCAGGCAACACCCACCATATGCTCGATAAGGAAGACGAGTAGCAATGGCATCCATGATGCGCACCTGGTGATTATTCCCACATATTTCGAGGCACAAGCATCTGCACAATGTAATTGAAACAATACAGAAAGCCAGATACCCATATCTTCAACGCACAGTGGTTCATCGACGATGGTCACGGTCTTACATCTGGCATGTGGCCCCGTTATCCACGTCAGGTCTGTCAGACCGGGCCAATCAGCTAAAGAACAGTTTAGACACTGGAAGGCCACCCCCCTAGACGCCTCTTTGACCTTAGCATCCTAAAGAAATACCACAGTGCTCGTCCACGTTCTGTGCTTCCAATACGCTGAAAGCACCATGCCATATTTGCCTTTATAGTATGCTTCTCAATGCGTTGCTTCTCGTGCTACAGTACATATATCCCAGAGCACGAAAGGCATGTAACAATAATACTATAAAGCGAATCGTATGTACTTCACGTTGAAGAACCTTTCGTCCCTAATTAATAGTCAAAGCATACCCGCATTGCACTTTACCAATCCTCA
>JAABUY010004738.1_pt1 | contig 14051 bp, 14 predicted proteins | sample 5560271 | NCBI WGS metagenome assembly JAABUY01 (sample SAMN10711886, study PRJNA513374) | rock metagenome | isolation source: Antarctica rocks | place: Antarctica: Victoria Land, University Valley
GCGGCGCGCGGCCCGCGTGACGCGCGCGGCCGGCCAGCGTGACGGGCGCGGCCGGCCAACGCCAGAGCTGCGCGATGCGGCGCGCGGGCGCTCGGGGCGCGGCGCGGGCGGCGGCCGGCTCGGCGGCGGGCGCTGTGCGCGGCTTCGGGCGCGCCGCCGGCCGCCCTGCAGCCCCTGGCGCCCCTGACAGGTCCCCGATAACCTGACAGCGACAAGGAAAAGCGAGGCGCCAAACGCGCCGGCACAGAGCGCCCGGCACCTGCAGCGCGGCGTCCTGCTCCTCCGTCCAGCCCTCGCCGCCGGCCGCGCCGTCGTCCTCCTCCTGCGCGCTCTCCGCCCGCCGGTCCATCACTGCGCTCCCGCCGCCGCCCCCGCCGTCGTCGCCATCGTCGCTGCCATTGCCGCACGTCGCGTCGCCCGCCGCGCTCGCCGCCGCGCGCGGCGGCGCCGCCGGGGTGCCATCCCCCGACGGCGCCGGCGCCGGCGCGCCCGCCTTGGCGCCAGGAGCGTCGCTGGCGGCGCGCGCATCGCGACTGGACGTGCGCTGCCGCTCGCCAGGCGCGCGCTTGGCCGCTTTGAGCGGGCGCACGGGCGGCTTGGCGCGCGGGCGCCCAGGGGCGCGCGCGGGCGGCGCGCCCGCGCCCGGCGGCCGGCGCAGGCAGGCGGGCACGGCGCGCTCCGTGCCGCAGTGGCCCTTCTTACGGCGCCGGCACTCCTCGCAGGCCATGCCGTGGGGCGCGCGGTTGCCCTGCGCGCGGCGCGGCGCTCGCTTCCGGCGGGCCTGTGCTGTCACAGTTGCCAGTGGGGCCGCTGCACCACCAAAGCTCGAGGGCCAGCGGCCTGGCCGGACCCTCGTGCGGCGACGGCCGGGCACGCTTGGATCTCCAAACACGCGGCCGCTGCCGAGGAGTTGGTAATCAACAGCAAGGCCAGGCTTGCCGTGCCAACAGACCACTCTGCGCATCAGGCCCAGCCAAGCACAAAGGGCCTGGCAGCGTCTCAAAGGCGCCAGGCGCTGCCGCCCTTCCCGCGCCAACAGGCGGGCCCCCGGCCGGCAGCGCGCACCTCGACGTATCGGGGCTCCAGCGGCGCGCGGCGCGCGGGCGCGCGCGTCTTGGGCGCCTCGGCATCGGAGCCGCCGCCCGCGGCGCGCGCGCGCTTGCGTGCTGCCCCCGCACCGGCTGCCTGCAGGCCGGGCGCCGCGCCCGCTGCGCCCGGCTCCTTGCAGCCGTCCGCCGCGCCGCCGCCGCCGCTCGGCGCGCCGCGCGACCTGGCAGGCTCGTGCTGGTCGCCCGTGCACTGCCGCTTTTGCGCGACGGCGCCCGCCGAGTCCATCACTGCCGCGGCCGCCGCCGCGGCCGCCGCCGCGGCGGCAGCGCCCGCGGCCGCCGCCGCGGCCGCGGCGCCCAGCGCGGGGCCGGCGGGGGAGCCGGCGGCAGCCGCCTGCGCGGCGGCGGCCTCGCGCGCGCGCTTGCGCACGGCCGACGCCGCCGCCGCGCCCGGCAAGCGCGCGCCCTGAGGCGCGGACGCCGCCGCGGCGGCCGGCGCCGCCGGCGGTCTGGCCGCAATGGGGTGCTTCCGCGGCCGCCCAGGCCCGCGCTTGACGATGGGCGCGGGGCCCGCGTCGACGCCGGCCCCGGGGGTCGGGGCCTGCCCTTCGGCGCCCGCCGCACTGCCGCCCGCCGCACCGGCACCGCCCACCGCGCCCGGCCGCTCAGCTGCTGCGGCGCCGGACGCCGGTGGGCCCGATCGGGCGGCCTCGTTCGTCGGCTCGCGCTTGACCTTGCGCGCGGCGCGCGCCGCGCCGGCCGGCGCCGCGCGAAGGCCCGGCATGCCCGCGGCCGCCAGCTGGTCCTTGAAGCCCGCGTGCACGGCAAACGCGCCGCCATTGAGCGGGTCGGCCCGCAGGCTCTGATTGGCCCAGTACGCGAGCGGCGCCACGCGCACGCGGCCGCTCGCGCGCGGCCGCTGCGCGGCCTCGCCTGCGCACGCAGCGCGCGTGTCGGCACAGAGGTCGTTGCTGCGGGCCTGACATTGGGCGGCCTGCTGCGCACCGCCCTCGCAGCATCACCACTGTGCACAGCGCATCAGGCACCAAGCATCGTGCGGAGAAGACCAGCGACGCGCCGCGCATTTGCCGTCCTCGCCCGGGCCCCCCTGCGGCCGCCGCGACGCCGCCCTTGGGCTGCCGCCCGTCCCCGGATGCTGGTCCGCGCGCGCCCTGGGCGTCCCCGTCATCGCTGCGTTCCGCCGCTCCATGGGCCGCCGCCGCGCGCTCCTCCGGCGGCTGCTGGCCCTCAGGACCCTGCCGATCCCCGGGGCTCCGCGGCTCCGCCGCCGCTGGCTCGGCAGGCGCCTGCAGGGCCGCGGGACCCCCGCCGGCCGCCTGCGCGGACGCGCGGCTGCCCTCGGCCGCGCCGCGCGCCGCCGCCTGCGCGACCTCGCCCGCCTGCCGCTCCCCCGACCCCAACCCTAGCCCTGCCACGGCAGCTCCCTGCAGGTTGTCATCGCCCGCGTCCTGCCTTCCGCCACCCGCCTCCTCCGCCCGCTCTCCGCTGCGACTGCGCCCAGCCGCGGGCGGGCTCCCGGCCGGCGGCGCTGACCCCGCGCCGCCGTGCGCGGCAGCAACGCTTGAGGCGGGCGCGTGCTCGGCGGTGCTGCGGCTCAGCGCCGCCGGCTGCGGCGGCCCGCCAGCGCCCCGGCCCGGCTCTGCTGCGCTGGGGCCGGCGGACGGGTGGTCGGCATCCGCACCGTGCGGCGCCGGCGGCGGACCAGGGCCGCTCAGGGCCGCCGAGGCCTGGCCCCTCGACGCCTGGCTCGGCTCCGCCGTGCTGCCGCCGCCGGGCGAGCCCTGCACGTCTGCACCGCGCGCGCCGCCCGGGCGCGACGCGGGACCCTGCGGCCCAGCACCAGGGCCTGGCCCCGCCGCAGCACCAGGCGCGTCCGCGCTGACAGTCCGCTCGGACGACACAGACGCCGGGCGCGGCTCCGCCGCGCCGCCATCCCGGGCGTCCGCCGCTGCGGGAACAGGCGGGCCCGCATGCGGCCGCGCCGGCGGGAGCGGCGCTGCGGGCGGCTCAGGAGCGCCCGGCGCGCACGGCGCCGCCTCGCTGCCGCGCCCTGCAGGGGGCCGCGCGGGCGGCGAGGCGGCGGCGCGGCGCGCCGGGCCCGCACCGCCCGCGCCGCCCGAGCGAGCGGCGGCCGACCGCGGCGAGCGCTTGCCGCGGCTGCCGCAGGCCGGGAAGCGCTCCGCGGGCGGGCTCGCCGCCCCGCTCGGCTGCGGCGGGCTCGCGGGCGCTCCCGCCGGCCGCGGCGCGCGCCAGGCCCCGCCGGCCGCCGGCTGCTCTCCGTGGAGGCCGCGTCTGCCTGCTGTATCTGTCTGGCGGCCCAGTGTCCCGCCGTGCCCGTCTGCATTGGAGGCCGCCCCGGCACCGTCGCCACCGGCACCTGCGGGCGCGAGTGCGGATGCGGGGGCGCCGTCTGCGGCCGCGGGCGCGCCGTCTGCCTGCCGGGCGCCTGCGGCGCCGGAGGCAGGCGTGCACGCCGCTTCGGGCGAGCTGGCCGACGCCGCCAGCGCGCTCGGCAGCGGCTGCACGCCCCAGGGTGCGCGCCCCGGGCCAGACGCGCCCGAGACGGGCGAGGCGGGCGCCAGGCGCGGGTCGCGGCTGCGCGGCCGGCCGCCCGGCGACGCCGCCGGCGACGCGGCGCCCGAGCTCGCGGGCGTGCCCTGGCCGCGCGCGGCGCTGCCGGCGCCCGGCGCGCCGGCCCCGCCGCCCTTGCCGTCACCGTCGGGCAGGGGCCCGGGCAGGCTCAGCTGGCGCGCGCCCGTCGGCGCGGCCACGACCGGGGCAGCCGCGGCAGGCCGCGCGCCCGGACCGGGACCCGGCCGCCCCGCGCCGCCCGTGCCAGCGCCCGCGCCGGCGTCCCCCCAGCCTGCCGGGCATGGGAAGCGCGCAGCGGCCTCAAGCGCAGTCGTGTCCCGGGGCGGCGCGGCGCCTGCATCCCTGCCCGCAGCACGCACCGGCACCGCAGCGCCGCCCGGCGGGTCCGGCGCCGTTGCCCGGCAGCGCGGGGTGACCTGCCGGAAGGCGCTGCGAGCCGGCGGGGGCGACGCGTCGCCCGCCGCCCACGTGGGCGCGGGCGTGCGCGCGCCCGCCCACGCCGGGCGCGCGCCGGGCGCAGGCGGCGGCGCGGCGGCGGCGCCCGGCGGCGCGCGGTCCTCGGCGGGCGCGCCGCGCGCCTGCAGGCCGCCCGGTGCAGGGCAGCCTGCGGCGGCCGGCGCCGGGGCGCGGGCCTCGGCGGGCGTCCACGCGGCCGTGCCGCACGCACCCGCGGCGGCGGCCGCCCAGGCGGCCGCCGCGGGCGGCCCCGGCGATGCCCAGGCTGGCGCGCCCGGCGCGCAGAGCCTCAGGGGGCTGGCCGCGGGCCCCGCTGGACTGCTGCACGCTGGGCCGCACGCCGCGGCGGGCGCCGGCGACGCCCAGGCCGGCCAGGCGGCGTCCACGTCGAGCCGCCCGTGCGGGTTGATCAACACTTCCACCGCCTGCGCGCGGGACACGGCAGGGAAAAGCCCTGAGTGATACCCTGAGCAGTACCCTACCGCAGCTGGAGCACCGTCTGCTCCGAAGCCTGCGCGGCGCGGCGCGCGGGCCTCAGCGTCCTCTGGGCCGCCCCGACTCTTTCCCAGCACCTCGAGCGGGGGGCCAAAGAGCAGGGCGGGCGCCCTGCGCTGCAGTCGCGCCGAGCGGGGTGCCCGGGTGCAGCCAGGTTAGTCACCACTTGAGCGCACGACGCCGGGCTTGGGTACGGCGCTCTCCGGCACAGCGCGTGTCTGGACACCACAGCAGGCGGCCCGGCTCACGCTACAAGTGGACATGGACGACGAGTTCGCATACATGACGGAGCGGGAGCAAGGCTGGCGTGCGGCTGGGGCGCACCCGCGGCAGCGGGCTGGCGCGCACGAGCGAGTCGAAGTTGGCGCGGATCGCCCGCGCAACCTCGCTGCGGTTGAACGCCTTGGCGCTGGAGCCGCGCTGCGCATCGCCGCCGGGCGGCGCGGCCGCGAGCGCCAGCGGCGTCGCCAGCTGCGCTGCTGGCGTGGCGACGGGGCGCACCCTGCTCGCGCCCACGCGCGCGGTCGTGCTGCGGCCACGCACCATAAAGATACGCAGGCGCACGCGGGCGAGGGCGAGCACCACGGGGCATGGCAAGTTCAGGTGACTACATGGGTCCAATGCAGGGCGTGGGAGCGCACAGTGTGGCCTGCGGCGTGGCTGCCGGCGCAGGCGCAGCGGGCGCTGCGGCGTTGGCGCGGAGCAGGCCGAAGATGCTGCCGTCGCGCACGGGGTCGCGCCGCGCCGCGAACACCAGCGGCGCTTCGTCCGCCATCGCGGCGCGGCCTGTCAGCGGGCCCCGCTGCGCTTCAGACCTTCAGACCTCACGCTAGTCTGCACCACCTAGCGAGCAAGCTCATTCATCTTCCTCTTTTCTCTTCCCCTGGTGACCTGGCAAGTAGGTTGTGCCTCAATTTGCCCCAGAGCAGCAGCAGCAGGCTCAGTCCTCCCCCACGTGTTTCAGTTGATAAGGAAGTGCGTTTTACGGGGTGCTAGGACTGCAGCACCCTTCCAGCAGCACGGCCGGGCCGCACAAGATGGCGAAGCCAAAGCAGGCGGCCGCGCTGTTCGAGCAGCTGGACAAGGCGATCCAGGGCGGCGAGGGCGATGAGCTGGCCGGAAAGATGAAGGTGGGCCGCCCGTGCCACCGCTTGCTGAACCTGGGCAGGGCAGGTGGTGCTTGTTGTGCTGCAAAGGGGTGGCAGCGGCTTCGCTGACTGGTCTGTGACAGCCAAGGATTGTCTGGTACAGCTGTGTAGCCATGCGCGTGTGCGAGCGGACGATGGACACTAGTCCCAGCGCTTTTCGTTGGGCGTTTGGAGCTCTCAGGTAGCGGTGCTTTCTATGTGGGAGGCGTGTGGCTGATAAGCTGGTTACTGTAGGAGTGCCAGCGCTTGGTGCCAGCCCCCGCCGCACCTCGAGGAGCAGCCAGTGGTCTGGGTGCACTTGTGTCGTCTGGCGTGCACAGCTGCACGCGGAGGGCTGCGCCGCCGGGGCAGGGGTGTCCCTGGGACGCAGCGACTGCGCAGACAGAACAAGGCCTGCGCGCTCTGCTGCGGCGCCCCGGCCCCTGACGCGCCAGAGGCTGTCCTTTGAAGCACGGCGGTGCCCCCCGGCCGGCGCGGACACGCAGCGGCGGCGGCGGCGCGCTGACGCGCCGGCTGCATTTGGCGCGGCAGGGCCTGGTCGTCTTCGACATTGACGGCGAAAAGTGGACGCTGGACCTGCGGCCGGGGCAGCGCAAGGTGAGCTCGGGCGCGCCGGAGGGCAAGCCAGACCTGACGCTCACCATCTCCGACGACAACTTCGTCAAGCTGGTCATGGGCAAGATGGGCCCGCAGCAGGCGCGCCGCCCGTGCGCCGGCCCGCGCCCTGCCGCTCCCGGTCAGAGGCCGCTGCGCGGCGGCGCGGCCAGGGTGTTCTGGTGCAGATGTTCTCCGAGTCAGTGTGGAACTGGTCTGGTGGACTGATCTGGTGTTTATGAAGCGACCAAGGCGCAACGGTTGGCCGTTGCCGACCTCGGGCGCTTGTCGCAGCATGCACTCGTGCAGGGCTGCCGCTCTGCCCGAGGCGTATCCGGAGCGCCGCTGCTGAGCCAGCCGGGTGGACGGCGTAGTCCATGACCGCCGTATAGGGTTAGGGTAAGGGACCCCACCTTTTCGGCCCAGGATGCGACAGCCGTGCGTGCGCAGGCGTTCCTGATGCGGAAGCTGAAGATCGGCGGCAGCATGGCGCTCGCGCTCAAGCTGCAGCCCATCCTCGACGCCGCCGCGCCGCGCGCCAAGCTCTAGGCGTCCACTAGTTGAAGGGCGGCCGCTTCTGGGCTTCTGTCGATTAAGGGTTCAGACGTGCGGCGCGCGGCGGCGCGCGGCGTGCGCGGCGCGCGCGCGGGCTGCCGGGGCGCCGCGCGCGGGCGCGAGGCTCTCGCTCGGCGAGGGCTTGTCCGGCGCGCCGCGAGCGGGGCAGGATGCGCAGCGCGTCGGCTCCTGAGTTGCTGGGGCCGAGGCCCAGGAGACCCTCTGGCACCGGCTGCCTTGGCCATACAGCTGGCAAATGCTGCGGGCCGCAGCTTGGCAAATGGACGGGCTTGCAGCCATGCGCAGCCAGCATCCCTGGTGCTGTGGTGCACGGCTCTGTGATGCATTGTATGCTGGAGGGAGGGGAGCTGGTGCAGAGTACTGCTGGGCCTGCGGCCAAGCGCCGCTCACCAGGCTCGTGCCACGTGTCCAGGGGACAGTGAGACTGGACCAGGCAGCGCTTGCCGGCACGGGCGTGGCGTGCATTAGTTCTGTCCAGCCGTAACGTCGTGCTTCCTTTCTGTACCTTCCCGGTTAGGAGCTAGGTGGTGTGCGCACAACGTGCTCGCTAGGAGCGTGTTGAAGCGTGTGTCAAGGCGTGGATGTCAGAAGAGCAGCTGGGTCGAGGCATATTTACAAGGGAAACAGCACAAGCCTGTTATGTCTTGTGCAGCGTCCCTTGGTGACACGCCGCCAGACTCCTCGCAGAGCTTCTTCAGGCAGACCACAATGCTGGCGTCCTGGGCAGTGTCCACAGGTCTCCATAACAGTGTAGACCGTTGCAAGTTTTTCAAACTTGTTTAGCGATGGAGCGCAGAACCCTGCTCTGCGTTACCCTGGAACCACTCCCATCCATCCACGAGCGAACTCTTGCACCCAGCCTGCGACCGTCCAGTATGACCACCAGGAAGGAGAGCGCGTCGCCCGCGCGCAGGGCCATCGCGCGGCGGCTCACAGACCTGTCCACGCTGCAGGCGCCGCCACAGCAGGCGCAGAACGGCTTCAAGCTCAGGGAGCGTGCGTACCCCCCGGCCCGAGCGCCCCGCAGGCCGCCTGCCGCCGGCCGGGCGCGGCCGCGGGTCTTAGGCGCGTGCCCCCGCAGGCACCTTTAGCACACTGTCCGACCTGCCGGAGGAGCGCACGGTGGTGCTTGATGGCCAGGTGCGCGCCGCTGCCTCCCTGAGACCTGCCGGCCCCGCTGCCGGCGCCCCAGCAGGCTGGCAAGCGAGCGCGCCGCCGTGGGACCCGCGACGCTGTCGCCGTACGGGGCCTTGCTGGCCCCGCCCTGCGGCGTGCTGCGCTGCTCTGCGGTGCTGCGCCGCTGCGCGAGCCTGGCTGGGAACGGGTCTTGCAGCGCTGCTGCAGCGTGCTCGGGCCCGGCGACTGCGGCTGGCCGGGCGGCGCGCGCTGATGGCGCGCGCCGCGCGCACCGCAGGGCGGCAGCATGCTGCGCATCCGCTACGCGGTGTGCACGCAGCCGGGCATGGAGCCCGGCGGCTTCGACAAGGACAACCAGGCGCGCCGCGCACGCGGGGCCTTGCCGAGTCGGCTTTGTCGCCAGAGCAGCGCCAGACGTCGCTGTGCGCGGAAGACACCGTCCTTGTGTTACTTTTGCGCCTAAGCGCGCAGGACTCGTGGCTGGCGGACGAGTTCCTGGGCGGCAGCGCGACGGCGCTGTTCGGCGTGTTCGACGGCCACGGCCTGGACGGGCGCAAGGTCTCCAACGCGATCGCCGCGCGGCTGCCCAAGCTGCTCGCCGAGTGCCCGGACTTCCAGGCGCGCGGCCCCCCGTCCCGGGGAGCGGCTCTCGCAGGGGCGAGCACAGGTGCCGATCGAAGGCACGCATGGATGTTTGCTCCTGCATGTCTTAATATGCAGGGCAGCACAGCCCATCAGGCATGCCAGGCAGATCGTTGCATCCTGGCACGGCAGGCGCATGCGAATTGTTCCACACGCATGCGTGCCATGGCAGCGGCGACGAGGGGGTGAGTCTGGCGCGCGCGCGGCGGCAGGCGCGGCGGTACCCTGAAGCCCTGCGCGCGCAGTTCGCCGAATGCAACCGCGCGGTCATGCACACACCCACGATCAACTGCAGCCTGTCGGGCAGCACGGCGGTGGCCGCGCTGGCGCAGGCGCGCCCCGGCGCCCCACCCTTCGCACGGGCGCCTCGTTCGGCCTCAGGCTGGCCAGTGCGTGTGCATGGTGCGCGCGGGGAGGCAGCCCGCCCTTCCGCGCTGCGTCCTGCAGTCACGCCGGTGCCGCAGCGGTCCCAACAATGGGTCCGGAACCGCGCCCGAGGGGTGTGACCTGGGGTGGGCCAGGCGGGCGGGCGGCTGCTGGTCGCGAACGTGGGCGACAGCCGCTGCTTCCTCGGGCGCGTGGACGCGGCGGGCGCCGCGTCCGCCGCGCCGCTCACCCGCGACCACAAGCCGGACGCGCCCGCCGAGGCCGCGCGCATACGCGCGCACCAGGCGCGCCGCTCGCGCCAGGCGTGACGCGCGCGTCCTGCGTTGCAGCAGCAGCACGGTCCTGCCAGCGCCCAGCGGAGGCGCTGGCCGCTGCTCTACATAGGGTGCATAGGGTACAAGGTTAAGGTTAATGGCGTCCACCGCAGGGCCGCATCGAGCCGTTCCGCGTGGACGGCGTGCCGGTCGGGCCGCCGCGCGTGTGGCTGGCGACCGCCGACTCGCCGGGGCTCAGCATGTCGCGCGCGTTCGGCGACGCGCTCGCCGCAACCGTCGGCGTCACCGACGAGCCGGACCTGGTGGACGTCGCGCTCGGCCCGGCCGACCGCTACCTCCTGCTCGCCAGCGACGGCGTGTTCGAGTTCATGGAGGCGCGTGGCCCGCGGCGGCGGCGCCTCGGCTGGCAGGCCGATTGGGCTCGGCGGCGCGTCGTGCTGGAGGGTCCTGCAGAGACGTGTGCCACTTATCTGTGAGACTCCGTGGGTCCCTGCGCCCGGCCTCTCTGCAAGCGCAAGCGAACCTGACCGCTAGTAAGCTTGTGAGCCACGCGGCGGCAGCCCGGGTCAGCCGACGCCATGCGTGGCGGCACAGAGGGCGCTGCCGCGCGCATGTTGAGACTGAGACCGCGCATGCACTGCTGCATGCGTCAGAGGCGGCGTGGACCGCGCGCGCAGATAGACCAGATCGTGCGGACGGTGCACGAGCGCGCGCAGCGCGGGGAGGCCCCGCAGGACATCGCACAGCACATCGTGCGCCACCCTCCCCGGTGCACGCTTGCGTACCCAGTTTCCATTGTGGTGTGCTGCCCAGGTCGCAGCACTGCATCGCTCGTGAGCCGTGCTTGCTGCACAACCTGCAGCGTGCAGACTCCCAGCATGCCAGCCAGGCGGGCCATACAAAATAGCAATTTACATATGTTACAGCACTCACGGGCAGGCTGTGGCAGGCATGCGGGCGGCAGAGGGCGCCTGAGGACAGAGGTATAGCTGAGCAGGTCATGACAGGCCTTGCGCCGCCTCAGGTCACGGATGCATGGGATCGGGCACTTGATGAAGAAGATACCTGGAGGGACGGGTACGCCGCCCGGGCGCCGGGCGGCGGGGTGCGGGGCGCGCAGGCGGCGGCTGCAGAACCCTGCACCCTGCCTCGTGGGCCTGGCAGAAGCCTAGACCCTGCGGCGCGCAGGCTGCGATCGCAGAGCCCTGGACCCTGCGGCGCGCAGGTGGCGACCGCGCGGCAGCAGTGGCTGGACGAGGAGGGCGACGTGGTGGACGACTGCACGCTCATCCTCGCCTTCCTGGACGCCACGCCCGCGCCGGCGCCGGCGCCTGGCGCGCACGCCGACGCGGGCCACGGCCGCCGCTCGATCGCCGCGGGCGCGTCGGCGCACCCGCCCGCGGCCGCGCGGCGCGCGTCGCAGCACTCGCAGGGCGGCGCGGAGCCGGCGCACGCGCCGACGGCCTCGGCCGCGGTCAGCGTGGTGGCTGTCGCGCCGCCGCACGGCAGCGGTGGCGGCGGCGCTGCGGCGAGCCCAGGGCTGGGGCAGAGCAAGCAGCCGGCCGCACACCGCCCGCCGCCGTACGGCGCACCACAGGGCCACGCAGAAACGGCGGCGTCGCCGTCCGGGGTGCCGCTGGGCGCGGCCGGCCGGGCGTCGGAGGCGGGCGCGGCGCCGCACGCGCATGCGAAGCGCTCCCAGCGGCTGTCCATGTGACCGGCAGGTGGGAGGCGTGCTTGTCGTCAGAGCGGCTGCGAGCCTTGCAGGCTGTGCAGGGTCGAAGGAAATTTGCACATGTGCAGCACCTGCGGCACATGTGCAATAGCAAGCAAGGCAGGGCTGGGAATGCGTTGCAACACAGTCACCTCCAGAACAGGCAGACTTCAGTGCCTGTGCAGCCTGGCATGGACCGCCGCTGCGCACTGCGTACGCCCGCAGTCACACGGACGGTGTGCAGCCGTGCATGATACGCCATGGTCGTCATGTTTATCGGAGCAGTTGGCATGGCTGTGTACCTGCGCCCGGCTTGCGCGTGCTTCATACCCCAGGCGGCGGGAGCGCCTTGCATGTACACTTGTGCCCTGGCATTTTCGGGCCGTCGTGAGCGTTGGACTTTAGGGCAGTTCCTGTTACATTGGACGGAGCGCCGCGGCGCGCGCATCGCACAGCAGCACGAGCGCTGCAGCGGCGGCACAGGAGCATGGCACGGCGCCCTGCAGACTACCCCGCCGCGCCCAGCTGCCGCTTCTTGCCCTCTCTCCTCTGCGCCTCCCGCAGGGTGCGCAGGCTGCCATCTAGGATGCCGCGCAGGCCATCAGAATACCGCTGCGCTCCTTGGACAGCGGCCGACGCGGGCTCGCCGCGGTTGGCGCCCCCCGCCAGCGCGCCGTCGCCCAGCTCGTCCCTGCAGGGCAGCCGGCGGAGGCAGTCGAGCGCGCGGCTGGCAACGCAGCAACCTCTCTCGGCCACGCTTGTTCGAATCGCTTGGGACAGCGTGGCCGCCAGGAGCTCTGGCGGCGCAGCAGGGCGACCCAACCAGGACACGGCTGGCGCAGCGTGCCAGGGGGTCTCAAAACAGCCAGGGCGCCGGGGGGCGCGCACCGCGCGCCCTGCAGCACCGCGCGCAGGTGCCGCCGCGCGGCGCGCGCCGCGCCCGGCGGCCGCAGCAGCGCGGTCGCGAACGCGCCCTGCGCGCGCGCGGCCGCCTGCGCCGCCGCCTCCTCCGCGGCCTCCGCGCCGGCCGCGGCGGCGCCCAGCGCGCGCTCGGCCGCAGGCCCGCCCGCCGGCGGCGCGGCCGCCGGCAGCGCTGCCGCGCCGGCGGCCTCCAGCGCGTCGCCGTCGGCCGCGCACACAGCCACCGCGGCCAGCAGGCGCTCCTGCGGGGCGCGCAGCGCGCGTCGCGCCGGCACGAGGGCGTCCCAGCGCTGGGCCAAGCATGCACGGGGCTGCAGCAAAGAGTCTGGTCGTCATTCGCCAGGCAGACAGGAAACCGCGAGGATGCGCGGACGCAGATCGCACCTTGCAAAGCCACGCAGCGAAGGGCGGAGCATGCTGGGCGCCCACCAGGTTGCAGTCCGGCCCGATGAAGTGCTGCTGGCCCAGGCCGCTGGCAGTCAGGATGCTCTCCTGGCTCACGGCTCCCTCGGCTCCCTCCGCGGCCTCCGCCTCGGGCGGCGCCACGCAGATCTCAAACACGTCGCAGCTGGCGCGCCCGCCCAGCGCCTCGGGCACCACCACCGCGCCTGGCCAGCGCCTGGACCGTCAGAGGCCGCCGTCAAGCCTGGATCGTCAGAGCGCCTGATGAGGGGGATCGGGCATGCCCCCCGCAAGTGATTTGGCCGCTCTATACCGGCGCCACACGGGGCTGCAACGGCCCTTTGCTGGCGGCGAATGCCCTGTCCGGCTCGTACGCCTCGCTCTTGGCGAGCGCCCATGACTGCAGCAGCCGAGCGTTCACCTGGTGTCCACCACGGGCTTGCACAGCGCCCACATGGTGCACACAGTGCCAGGCATGCGCGAACATGCAGCCCAGGTCTCATTGCTGCACAGCCAGCCAAGAGACCGGGCGCGCCCGCCGCCGCGGCCGCGGCGACTGCCTCCAACCCGTGGCTGAGCAGCAGGCTCTCGTGCGACGCGCCCAGGCAGCCGATGGCGCCGCTCAGGCGCAGCCCCGCGCGCAGCGGCGCCGCAGCCAGCAGCCGCGCCTCCGAACCGTCCGGCGCCCATGCCAGGTCCGCCACCGCGCCCAGCAGCTCCTGCGCAGCCGCCGGACTTGTCGGCGGACGGGGTGCCAGATCAGGATAGGAAGCCCTAACCATAACCCTACCCTACCGGACAAGGGGCAAGATACGCCCCCTTGGGTTGCTCTCAAGTGTCATGCATGCACTGTGCCGGGCGCCGCGTGCGTGCTGAGCCTCCTGCGGGCCGTGCGCGCTCGCAGCCGCGCCGGCGTGTCCGCGCGGGGGGCGCGCCTGCGGCAGCGCGCACACCACGGGCAGCAGCGCCACGCCGCCGCGCCCGGGCGGCCCGGCCACCACGCCGCGGCGCACGCACTCGCCCGCCCAGCCCAGCGCGGCGAGCAGTTGCGGCCGCGGCGCGCCGCCGCCGGCCGCCAGGGGCGGCGCGGCCGCGGCGCACTCGGCCTGCAGCTCCGCCAGCTGGCCCTGCAGCGCGGCCTCCGCGGGCGTGCCTGCGCGCGGGCGCAGCGACGCATGCAGGTGCCGGGCAGGGCGCGAGAGCGGCCAGGGGCGCTGGGTCTGGTGGGGGCATCGCCGCGCGGCCTCGGGCCGACAGCCGCACGAGCCGGAGGCAGGCGCCCCGCACTTGCCATGCGGCATGCAGGTGCGCTGGTGCGGGCTTCGCAGCCGTCTTTGCTTGCTGTCACGTCCAACAGGCGTGGCAGGGACCATGTCTCTCTGGGCGGAACATACACCCCGCGCTCCTGGTCTCCCAGGAGCGCCTCCGGCCGTCTGTGCGCTGTTTTGAACGCACGTGGCGTACGCATCGCCTGTGATCAGCATGGATCAGGGCGCCACCCTGCAGCACGCAAGGTGCCGCGCCTGCAAGCGCCTCGCGCAGCGCGCCCGCCTCGGCGGAGCCGCCCGCCAGCCGCAGCGCAAGCGGCGGCGGGAGCACGGCCGCCAGGTGCGCCGCCAGCGCCGCCGCCGCCCAGTCCCCA
>JAABUY010004739.1_pt1 | contig 14049 bp, 12 predicted proteins | sample 5560271 | NCBI WGS metagenome assembly JAABUY01 (sample SAMN10711886, study PRJNA513374) | rock metagenome | isolation source: Antarctica rocks | place: Antarctica: Victoria Land, University Valley
CGACCCCGGCCATCGCTTTCCTCACCGTGGACAGCCGCGCAGACCTGGCCGTCATGCTGTCGGCCTCGCACAACCCGATGCCGGACAACGGGATCAAGTTCTTCGCCCGCGGTGGCCACAAGCTGCCCGATGACGTCGAGGACGCCATCGAGGAGCGCATGGGCGAGAGCTGGGACCGACCGGTCGGCAGCAAGGTCGGGCGGGTCCGGCGTCTTGAGGACGGCCACCGCCGCTACGTCTCCCACCTCCTCCCGCTCCTGCCGCACCGCCTGGACGGGCTGTCCGTCGTCATCGACGCGGCCAACGGTGCCGCGTCACGGGTCTCTCCTGACGCCTTCCGCGGGGCCGGTGCAACGGTCACCGTCATCGGCGCCGAACCGGACGGGCTCAACATCAACGACGGCTTCGGCTCCACTCACCTCGAGAAGCTTTGCGCGGCCGTCGTCGAGGCCGGCGCGGACCTGGGGATCGCCCACGACGGCGATGCGGACCGGTGCCTGGCGGTGGACGGGGACGGACAGCCCGTCGACGGCGACCAGATCATGGCGGTCCTGGCTCTCTCGCTGCGCGAGCAGGGCCGGCTCGCGGGCGACACACTCGTCGCGACGGTGATGACGAACCTCGGGATGATCCAGGCCATGGAGCGCGAGGGCATCACGGTGCGGCGGACGGCCGTGGGCGACCGCTATGTGCTCGAGGACATGAAGGCCGGTGGATTCTCCCTCGGTGGCGAGCAGTCGGGTCACGTCATCTTCCTCGAGCACGGCACCACGGGTGACGGGGTGCTCACCGGGCTGATGCTCGCCTCGCGCGTCGCGCAGACCGGCCGCTCCCTCTCCGACCTGGCCGGGGTGATGACCCGGCTGCCGCAGGTGCTCATCAACGTCCAGGACGTCGACAAGGCGCGGGTCCACTCACACGAGGCGGTCCAGGCCGAGGTCGCCGCAGCGAGCGCCGAGCTGGATGGCAGCGGCCGCGTCCTGCTGCGCAAGTCCGGCACGGAGGCTCTCGTGCGGGTCATGGTCGAGGCAGCCGACGAGGCCCAGGCCCGCGCCGTCGCCGAGCGGCTCGCCGCGTCGGTGCGCATGCACCTCGCCCTCTGACGCTCCGCGACCGCTCGTGCGGGAGGGGGCCGAGGAGCTCGGTATGCCGGGTGCCGGGTGGGCGCCCGGGAACGGCCCGGGTGAGACCGGGTGGGTGCTGCCATGACTGCCGGCACAAGGAGCCCGCCGCATGCCGGGCAGCGTCACCAAGCCGAAGGCCAACCCGGAATCACTCTTCGCGGCGGGCTACGCCGCCTGCTTCTCCGGTGCCCTCAACGCCCCCGCCCGAGGTCACCGTCACGGTCGGTGGCTGACCAGCGCCATCAGATGAGCTGACTGAGCAACCCCGTGTCGACGTCGTAGAGAAAGCCGCCGACAAGCACCGACGCCGGGATGAGGGGATGGCTGCGGACCCGGGCGACGTCCTCGCGCAGCGCCTCCACCTGGTCCTCGACAGCCTGGAAGACGTGCCCGAGGACCTCCATCCCGGCGGACTCGGCGACGGCCTCACGCAGCTCCTCCGAGGTGTTGCTGGCCATGGCACACCGGGTGTGCGGGATGACGAGGATGCGCCGGACGTCGAGCAGGTGGATGCCGAGGATGAGGGCCTCGAGGGCGGCCTCGGTGACCCGGCCACCCGGGTTGCGGACGATCTTCGCGTCACCGGCGCTCAGCCCCAGCATCCCCAGCGGGTCGATCCGCGAGTCCATACACGTGACGACGGCCACCCCGGCATGCGCCACCCCGTCGAACCCGCTCAGCGCGAAGGTCGACGCGAAGGCGGCGTTCGCCTCGATCAGGTCGTCGAACGCGCCGGCGCTGGTCTCGTCCAACCGAGCCGGACGCTCGCCGGACGTTCTCGCCGGCCGTGGCGCTCCGGCATACGGTCGCTGCCGCCCCTCGGTCACGGCGTCAGTCCGTGAGCTCGGCGCGGGCCGGGGAGTAGGCACCGGCCCGGCCCACGGTCAGAGCGCTGGCGTGCACGGCGCGCTCGATGGCTGGGCGGACGTGCGACGGGCTCGCCGCGGCCAGCCGCTCGCGGCCCTGACTTCCGCCGAGCAAGCCAGCATCGAGTAGTCCGGACACGAGCCCGGCCATGAACGAGTCGCCGGCGCCGACGGTGTCGGCGACGTCCGTCGATCGAGCGGGACAGGTGTCCACCCCACCGCTGTGGCGGAGCGCAAAGAGGGCGCCCGCGCTGCCCCGGGTGATCACCGTCAGGGACGCGCCCAGCGACCCCCAGAGGCGGAGCACCTCCGGGACGTAGCGGTCGGGATAGAGCCAGGCGATGTCCTCGTCGCTGGCCTTGACGACGTCGGCGAGGGCAACGAGCTCCTCCACGCGGCCGCGGACCATGTCCGGACCGCCCATGAGGGTGGGACGGACGTTGGGGTCGTAGGAGATCGTCGAGGTCGGCTGGGCCGAGCGGACCGTTTCGAGCACCTGGGCGCCTCCCGGCTCGAGGGTGGCGCCGATGCTTCCCGTGTGGACGTGGCCGAAGCTGGCGAGCTCTGGCACGTCGGGCAGCTGCCACGTCAGGTCGAAGTCGTACCTCGCCCGGCCCGCGACGTCGAGGAAGGCATGGGCGACTGACGTGTGGTCTGCTCCGTCGCTGCCGGTCGTGAGCAGCACGCCGACCTCTTGGCAGCGCTCGGCAATGCGACGGCCGCGGTCGTCCCGACCGAACCAGGTCGCCAGCGAAACGTCATGGCCCAGTGCGCCCAACCCGAAGGCGACGTTGGCGGGGCTGCCTCCGACGTGCTCGCTCGGACCCACCGGGCCGTTGTCCACTGCGTCGATGAGCGCCTCACCGATGACGAGGACGTGCGTCTGCGGGTCCGTCATCAGCCCGGGTGAACGAAGTCGAGATGGCTGTAGGCGGCGAGCTTGTGGAACTGGTGCTGTGCCTCGATGACCCGGATCGTGCCGCTGCGCGAGCGCATGACGAGTGAGTGGGTCGTCGCCGTCTCCGAGCCGTAGCGCACTCCGCGGAGGAGCTGGCCGTCGGTGATGCCGGTCGCGACGAAGTAGCACTCGCCGCGCACGAGGTCGTCCGTCGAGAGAACCGCGTCGAGGTCGTGTCCGGCGTCGAGCGCCTTATCCCGCTCCTCGTCGTCGGTCGGCCGGAGCCGGCCCTGGATGACGCCGCCCAGGCACTTGATGGCACAGGCCGCGATGATACCTTCCGGCGTCCCGCCGATCCCGAGGAGCAGGTCCACGCCGGTGTCGGGCCTGGCCGCCATGACGGCCCCGGCGACGTCACCGTCCGTGATGTAGTACAGCCGGGCCCCGGAGGCGCGGATCTGTTCTGCCAGGGCCTCGTGACGGGGCCGGTCCAGCATGACGACGGTGACGTCGGACGGTTGTTCTCTCTTCGCCCTGGCGACCCGTCGGATGTTCTCGACCACGGGGAGGCGGATGTCGACGACGTCGGCGGCGTCGGGGCCGGTCGCAAGCTTGTCCATGTAGAACACTGCGCTGGGGTCATACATCGTCCCGCGCTCGGCGACGGCCATGACGGAGACGGCGTTGCTCATGCCCTTGGCGGTCAGCGTGGTGCCGTCGACCGGGTCGACGGCGACGTCCACCTCGAGGCCCGTGCCGTCACCGACCCGCTCTCCGTTGAAGAGCATCGGGGCCTTGTCCTTCTCGCCCTCGCCGATGACGACCGTGCCGTTCATGCTGATGCTCGAGATGAGGTGGCGCATCGCCTCGACGGCGGCGCCGTCGGCGCTGTTCTTGTCGCCGCGACCGACCCATCGGCCGGCCGCCATGGCGGCGGCCTCGGTGACCCGCACGAGCTCCAGCGCGAGGTTGCGATCCGGCTTGTCAGGGTTCATCGTCGAACGGATCCTCCACGTGGGGACGGCAACTCTTCGGCGCGTTCACTCTATGGGGTGCCTCACCGCTCGCCCACGCGGCGGCCACGTTTGGCCCTGCGCCGCCGGTCAGGGACGATGGTCAGGTGACTACGACGAGCACGCCCGCTCCCCAGCCGGTCAACCCTCCCGCTGCAGACGGTGTCGATGGTGCAGATGGCGCAGTGCCTCCTCGCAAGAGCGCGTACTCGCTCGGCTCCGCCCCCAACATGCTGCGCTCACTGCTGGTCATCCTCGGCCTCGTGGGTGTCCTCATCGCCATCGTCCCCCGCGTCTCCAGCGTCGAGCAGCCGGCTGTCGACGCAGGCAGCGTCGTCTCGAACGCTGTGCGGGTGTCGGGTCTGCCCTTCGAGGCCCCGGTCGGGCTCCCGTCGGGCTGGAAGGCCACGAGCGCGCGCTACGACAAGAGCACCGACGAGCTGATGAGCTGGCAGGGCGGCTGGACGACCCCGAAGGGCGGGTTCGTCGGGGTCCGGCAGACGAAGGCGGCAAGCCCCGGCTGGCTCGAGACGGCGACGAACGGCGGCCGGGCCCAGGGGACGGTGCTGGCCTCGGGACGCACCTGGCAGAAGCTCTTCGACGCAGCCCACGACCAGACGAGCCTCGTGACGGAGCCGGCTCAGGGGACCAGCGGCGTCACCACCGTGGTCACCGGGACCGCACCGCTGGACGAGGTCCTGCAGTTCACGAACGCCCTTCAGCCGGCACAGCCCCACTGATCTGCTGCTGGGCGCCGTCGAGCCAGGCGGTGCAGTGTGCGGCGAGCGCCTCGCCCCGACGCCACAGCCGCATGCTCTCCTCGAGGGGCACCATCCCGCCCTCGAGACTCGAGACGATCGAGGTCAGCTCGTCGCGAGACTCCTCGTAGGACAGCCCGGCCACGTCCGGGAACTCGGCGGATCCGCCGGCAGCCGCTTCCGGTATCTCGTCGATCATCTGGCTTCCTCCCTGGTCGTCGGCGCGCACCACCCTAGCCGGGCGCCCTACCCGTCCGGGCGTCCTGCCGGTCCGGTCGGCCCACGGTGCGGACGCCGAAGTCGCCATGCGCCACCCGCACTCGCAGCAGACCGTCCGGTTCGAGGTCTGCCTGGTCCATGACGACCCTGCCGTCGGGATGCTGCACCACGGCATACCCGCGCTCCAGGGTGGACTGCGGGGAGAGGGCTCGCACCCGGCTCGCGAGATGGTCGACGTGGTCACGGGCGCGGTGGAGGCGGTCGAGGAGCCGTTCCCGGCCCCGGCTCCGCAGCGCCATGACCTGCCCGCGGTGGCGGGTGACGAGGGCGGTGGGATCGGCCATGACCGGCCTGGACCGCTGGGCGGCGATGAGCTGCCGCTCGTGGGCGATGCGACGCGCGAACGCCTGCCGCGCCCGTCCGCTCTGCTGGGCCAGACGTTGGTGCTCCTGGGCGGCGTCGGGGACGACGCGCCGGCCCGCGTCGGTCGGCGTGGAGGCCCGCCAGTCGGCGACGTGGTCGAGCAACGGGCTGTCGATGTCGTGCCCGATGGCGCTGATGACCGGCGTCACGGCATCCGCCACCGCGCGCAGCAGCGTCTCGTTGGAGAACGGAAGCAGGTCCTCGGCAGCGCCGCCGCCTCGGGCGATGATGATGACGTCGACCGACCGGTCGGCGTCGAGCTCGCGCAGCGCCGCGGTCACCTCCGTCACGGTGTTGACACCCTGGACCGCCACCTCCCGCACGGCGAACAACACTGATGGCCAATGCCGCCGGGCGTTCTCCACGACGTCCTTCTCGGCCGCGCCGGCCCGCCCGGTGATGAGCCCGACCTTGCGGGGGATGAAGGGCAGTGCGCCCTTGCGGTCGGCGTCGAAGAGCCCTTCGGCGGCGAGCCGTTGCTTGAGGATCTCGATCCGCGCGAGCAGGTCGCCCACACCGACGGGGCGGATCTGGCGGGCGTCGAGCGACAGGGTGCCCCGCTTCGTCCAGAACGACGGCTTTGCCTGCAGGACGACCCGGGCTCCCTCGGCCAACGGCGGCCCCATGGCAGCGAGGGCGTGGACGGAAATGCTGACCGAGAGCGACATGTCGACGTCCGGATCGCGCAGGACAAGGTATGCCGTGCTGGCGCGTCTGTTGATCTGGACGACCTGGCCCTCGACCCACAGTGCGGACATCCTGTCGACGTAGTCCGCGATCTTCAGGCTGAGCACCCGGACCGGCCAGGGCCGCTCCGCCGAGGTCTCGGCGGCTCTCTCCGGCAGCGGCTGGGTGCTCACGCCTCGAGTATGCCGTGGGCCGCCGACCACGCTCGGGGCGCGTCGCACGCTCCGCACCGGCGGCGCGTCGCGCGCTCTGCACCGGCGCCAGGTCAGTCCTCGGTCGCGGCCTGGCGCTCCTCGACGGTGTAGTCACGCATCGCGGCGACAGCGTCGACCGAACGGGCGCGTCGCAGGTCGGACACCTTCGCCGAGGACGCCGCCATGACCCTGCCGACGTTTCCCCGGGTGTAGCTGACCGCGTTGCCGACGTCGACGCCCAAGCCGGTCCCGACCTCGATGGCGTCCTGGTCGGCGCCCATGTACAGGAACTGCCAGTGGTAGGCGGTGGTCTGCTGCTCGACGAGGGCCTTGACGGCGGGATGGGTCCACTCCCGGCTGGCGTTCTCCATCCCGTCGGTCATGATCGCCACGACGACGCTCCCGGGCCGCTGGTCCTCCGGCAGGGCGGCGAGGGATGCGCCTGCCTCGGTGACGAGCCGGCCCATGGCGTCGAGCAACGCCGTGCTGCCGCGAGGATGCAGGGCAAGCGGACGCACTCGGGCCACGGGAGTGTCGGCGAAGACGACCTCGTACTGGTCGTCGAACTGGGCCAGGGTGACCCGGCACTCGCCGACAGCCGCGCGCTGCTCCTCGATGAACGCGGCGAAGCCGCCTTCGGTGTCGCTCTTGATGGACTGCATCGACCCGCTGCGGTCAAGCAGGAAGTACAGGTGGGTCAGGTCACTTCGCGTCATCGTCGTCCTCTCTGGGTGGTCCGGCGCGGCTTGAACCGCAACGGCTCGGGCGTCGCTGCCGGTCTCGGCACGCCGCACTCGTGGTCGTACTGCGCACGTTGGACGCCCGAGGCTGTGACCCGGCCGTCGTCGTTGGCGTAGGCCCCCAGCGTCCTGGTCCGGGCCAGGCGGGGCCCGACGGCGTTCTCGGACAGCCCGGCGCTGGCTCCGACGGAGCGCAGCGACGCCTTGCCGGTCAGCACCGCCTGCGCCATTGACTCGTCGAGGAGGCGGGTGAGCTGGTCGGCGGCCGAACGCAGGTGCGCGACGGCGTCCTCAGGGGCGGCAACGTGCTCGGCCGCGTCAAGCTCCGCCCGGATACCGGCAAGCGTGCTGTGAAGCTCGGTGGTCATGTCACTACCGTACCGCAAAAAGTGCGGACACGCACCTTCTGCGGGAGCAGTGCCTCGGCTCGGCGCCCCGAAAGGCACGGACGGATCCGGTGAAGCGTGGGTCGCCGCAGAAGGCCCGGCGGTGAGCTCACAACGTCGCATCGTGGTCCCTTTTCGTTGGCGTGGCAGGGGAGAGGTGCGGGCGGCTCGACGTGGGCGACCGCGCCGGACGGCCCGGTCCAAGGGCGCCACGTTGGCCGCTGCCCGGGCCGGGACGTAGCCGCCCTGGACCAGGGCCAGCACCTCGTCAGCCGAGCTCTCCGGTCGGATCAACCGGGGAGCTGCCCAGCGGCACCCCCCTCCTCGGCCACGACTACGACCACTGCGCGCAGCTCGCTGAACCTGCGCTCGAGGACCTCGTCGAGCTCGGGGTGGCCAGGGCGTCGGCGTCCTGGGCCGTTCGGCCCACCGGGCAGCCGCGGAGAACGTGGCGATGACACCGGGGATAGCTCTCGAGTCGCTGCACTGATCGCGCGGGGGCTCCTCGCGGCATACCCGCCTTCCCAGAGCAGCTCCTGCGTGCTGGCCACCAGCCGGCCGCTCCCGGAGCAGCTCCTGCGTGCTGGCCATCAGCCGGCCGCGGGTGTTCGTCTCGGTCGCCATGCTGTACCTACTCGTCGTTACAACGGTGGTGCCAGCCAGCAGGTTGCGCTTCTGCGGCCCACCACAACGGACATCCGTGTCGGGGGAGCCGCCCGGTCCCACGTACTATCGAGGCATGTCCATCGCGCCCGCGGCCAGTTCCAAACGCGTGCTTCTGGCGGCTCCCCGCGGCTACTGCGCCGGCGTGGACCGGGCGGTCATCACGGTCGAGAAGGCGCTCGATCTCTACGGCCCGCCGATCTACGTGCGCAAGGAGATCGTCCACAACAAGCACGTCGTGTCGACCCTTCGGAAGCGGGGGGCGATCTTCGTCGACGAGACCGACGAGGTGCCCGAGGGCGCCACCGTGATCTTCAGCGCACATGGAGTGGCGCCGGTCGTGCACGAGGAGGCGAAAGCCTTGAGCCTCAGGACGATCGACGCAACGTGCCCCCTCGTGACCAAGGTTCACCGTGAGGCCGTGCGCTTCGCGAACGACGACTTCGACATCCTGCTCATCGGCCACGAGGGACACGAGGAGGTCGTCGGGACCTCCGGGGAGGCGCCGGAGAACATCACCCTCGTCGACGGCCCCGACGATGTCGTCAACGTGGAGGTCCGCGACCCGGAGAAGGTGGTGTGGCTCTCGCAGACGACGCTCTCCGTCGACGAGACCATGGAGACGGTGCGCCGTCTGCGCCAGAAGTTCCCCATGCTGCAGGACCCGCCCAGCGACGACATCTGCTACGCCACCCAGAACCGCCAGATCGCCGTGAAGCAGATGGCGAAGGAGTGCGACCTGATGATCGTCGTCGGCTCGCGCAACTCCTCGAACTCCGTGCGGCTCGTTCAGGTCGCCGTCGAGCACGGCTCTCGCGCAGGCCATCTCGTCGACTTTGCCGACGAGATCGACGAGGCGTGGCTCGACGGCGTCCGGACCGTCGGCGTGACGTCGGGAGCGAGCGTGCCCGAGGTGCTCGTCCGCGACGTCCTTGCCTACCTCGCCGAGCGCGGCTACGGCGACGTCGAGACCGTCGTATCGGCGCAGGAGTCGCTGCTGTTCGCGCTGCCCAAGGAGCTGCGCCGTGACCTCAAGGCGCGCTCGGGTCACGAGCCGGAGCAGCTTCGGCATGACCCGGCATCGGTCGATGCAGGCTCGCTGCACTGACCTCACCGCGTCAAGAGGCGTCGGGCGCGTCGGTCGGCTCGGTCATGGACCACCGCGAACCAGCGTCTGGAGCAGTCCCCGGGTTGCGAGCTCCTCTCCGCCCGAGTCCTGCTGGTCGCCCTCTCCTCGTTCGACGGTGCAGCCGAGCGAGATGATGCCGACGATGACGATAACGATGACGATGACGATGACGAGGGTCCACACCTTGGCCACCGCTGGCGAAGATCACCGACCGGTCCGCCGCCGCCCGGTTCAAGGTGAGCGGCCTGCCGGGTGTGGTGACGGGCCGCACCTCGCCGAGAGGCCGCTCGACCAGACGCAGTTCATGCATCCGCCGGGACGGTGACCAGCAACCGGCTCTCGAGCGAGTCGATGACGCCGTTGTAAGCCTTCACCGACGGCTGCCAGACGGCACCGCGAGATCACCGGGGACCAGGCGCTCCGCTGCCGTGCGTGCGGTGCCAGGGCACCTGCACCACCAGCCCGGTGGTGCGACGCGCACCACCTTCAACACTGGGCCGACGGCGGCCGGACCGACCTGGACACGGCGCCCTGCTCTGCGGGTATCACCACGGCTGGGTTCACGACAAGCGTTTCCATGGCTGGCTGGGCCCCGACGGGCACGTCGGGTGGGATCTCGCTCCGGGCTCCTACGAGCACCAGCACACTTTCCACCAGCTGGGGGCGGCCCCCGAGACCGATGAGGGCGACGACCCACCACGACAGTCACACCTACGACGATGATCCAGCCCCACGCCCAGCCCACCCGCCGGCTGGGCCACAGGCATGCCGCTCCCATACGGGTTTCCACCCGCTGCCGCATGTGTTGCGACCGTGGGCATGGACCCTTCGGCAGCGGTCTGGACGCCAGTGCCGGACCCTGTGCACCGACCGGCCCGGACCCATGACGGGCCCAGGCCTGTGACCACCCAGGCCTGGTGCTCCAGGTCGGCCGCACCGGGTTCAGGCGCCCCGGGCCGGGCTGCGGCCTGGCGAGGCCTCCTCACCCGCGTGGTCGTCGAGCGGGAGCTGCGGCCGGGCGACCTCGGGCTCGAGCGCCTCGAGCAGCTCGACGGCGGTGAGTGGCCGGTTCGGCGTGGTGACGGGCCGCACCTCCTCGAGAGGCCGCTCGACCAGACCCAGGTCATGCATCCGCCGGGCGGTGACCAGCACCCGGCTCTCGAGCGAGCCGATGAACCCGTTGTAGGCCTCCACCGACCGCTGCAGGGCCGTACCCATCCGCGTCGCGTGCTGCCCGAGGGCGCCGAGACGATCGTAGAGCTCTCGCCCGACGGTGAGCAGCTCACGCGCGTTGCTCGCCAGCGCGTCCTGCTGCCAGGTGAACGCGACGGTGCGCAGCAGGGCGAGCAGGGTGCCGGGAGAGGCGAGGATCACCCGCCGACGCATGGCGTGCTCGTGCAGGTCCGGGTCGAGCGCCAGGGCGGACGTCAGGAACGCGTCACCGGGCACGAAACAGACGACCATCTCGGGGCTGACCGCCACGGCGGTCCAGTACGACTTGGCTGCCAGGCTGTCGACGTGCGAGCGGAGCGCCCTGGCATGCGCGGCCAGCTGACGACTGCGCGCGGTCGCGGTCAGCCCCTCGGCCTGCGCGGCGAGGAACGCGGACATCGGTGCCTTGGAGTCGATGACGAGCTCCTTGTTACCCGGCAGGTGGACGACGACGTCCGGCCGCACGACACGCCCGTCGGCACCCGCGGCAGAGACCTGCTCGTCGAAGTCGCACCGGGCGAGCATCCCGGAGTGCTCCAGGACCCGACGCAGCTGCACCTCGCCCCACGAACCGCGGACGCTGGAAGCATTGAGCGAGCCGACCAGAGAAGCCGTCTGGGTGCGCAGCTCGTGCGTCGACGACTGCACCTGGGCAAGCTCCGACGCCACCGTGGAGAACTGCGAGAGGCGCTCGCGTTCGAGGTCGTGGACCTGCCGCTCGACCCGCTCGAGGCTCGCGTGCAACGGCGAAATCATCTGTGCCGTCTCCGAGTCCGCGCTCACGATGGCCTCGAGGTCGACGACCCGCTCACGCAGGAAATCGCGCTCGGCCGTCGCGGTGGCGAGCTGCACGGCATACCGTGAACGCACGAGCAGCCAGGTGAGCAGCGTGCCGAGGGCAAGGCCGACGAGTCCGTCGCGGAGGAGGTCCATGCCCGCACGGTGTCACCGTGCACTGACACCGGCGGGTCACCGCACCGCAGATGTGGCGTCAGCCCCCGCCGGGCCGAACGCACGGACGGGTCGCCGAGCGAGCACCTCCCACAGGGCGACGAGGATTGTCGGCGTCAGTGCGAGCAGCGCGTAGGCCCACCACCACGCACGTGGGCTGTCGGTCTCGACGACCTGCGCCGCACGGGCCTCGCTGCGGGCCCAGGCCAGCCAGGCGTCGCCGATCGGCAGCTGCCCCAGGGCATACCGTCGTTCACCTGCCCACTGCAGCCCGATGCCGAAGCTTTCCGCTTCGCGGTCGAGGGTCTCGGCGAGGGCGACGTCCCCGTTGGCCCGCGCCGCGGCGAGCGTCACCGCGGATGCACTGAGAGAGACGCCGAGCACCAGCGGCCCGGAGTCGACGTCTCCCCCTCCCGAGGACCCGGTCGGATACTCCCGCACGCCGACGAGTCCGGCCTCACGGACGACGAAGAGCTTGCGGTATGCCGTCCACTCACCCTTCGCCTCCGCCGGCGCCAGCTCCGGCATGAAGGTCTGGATGAGCGACTGGGAGCTACCGCGCGGGCCCTCGGCCGGGCTTCCGTCCGCGCGGGAACGGTGCGGGAACAGGCCGGTGGCGACGTCGCGCACGGAGCGTGTCCTGGCGAGCCAGGCGGTCGCGGTCGCGCGCGAGTCGTTCACTCCCAGCAGCGTGTTCGCGCGAACCACGGCGGCCATGCCGACGACGCTGTCGCAGGGCCAGTACTGGCCGGGGTAGGACTCGAGGAGCCCGGCAAGGCTGGTGCTGAAGGCGTTCTCCAGCATGGCGGCCTCGGTGCGCACCTCTGCCATCTCGGGCCCCTCGCCGGCGACCCGGGCGACCTCGGTGAGGAGGAGCAGGCGCCAGCCCCGGAAGAAGACCCCGCCGGGCGGCTTGGCGGTGCCCGCGAAGAGGTCGGTGTTGCGGGGTGCGTCGAGCTCGGTCAGCGCCTGTCGGGCGGTGCGCAGACGGTCCCGGCGCTCACTGCCGCTGGTGGCCTGGGCGACCCGCGCCGCAGCGAGACCGGTCAGGACGGAGGTGAGGTAGTCCCCCTCGGGAAAGAGGTCCTGCATCCGCAGGCCCGCGCCCTCGTGCAGCTGCCGGTCCAGCCAGCTCACCTGGGCCCCGACCCTCGCGGTGTCCGTCGCGGGACCGGTGAAGGCGAACGCGATGTGCGCCGCCGCGCCGAGGCTGAGGACGGTGATGACGGCCCGGAAGACGACCCCTGCGCGCGAACGTGGTCGACCCGCGTTCCCCATGCGAGCAGGCTAGTGGAACGGCGAGCGTGGTCGACTCCCCTTGCCCATCCGCGGAGGTTGGCGAAGCGGTCAGCGTGCTCTGGTAGACGTCGGGCTCATGACCTCTGAGTTCGACGCGGCGATGGGGCTCGTCTTCCTCGAGAGCGCCGAGATGGACCCGGGACGCTCGGCGGGCCCTTCACCGACGAGTGTCGTGCGGGCCAGGCCAGGTCCCGGCATCGCTCCAGGCGGCGGCGTCGAGCGAGAACCTCTCCGGTGGACTCGTGCAAGAGGATGCCCGGGTCGGGGACAGTGCGGGCCGGTTCGTCGTCCAGTCGCAACAGCTGTGCGGCGTCCGCATCCCGGCCGGCCACCCGCCACGGTGAGCCGGCGACGGTCGGCGGCCGCGCGGCATACCGGAGGGTGGTTCGGGGCCTTTCCGGAGCGAACTAGACTCTTGGACCCGTGGCCCTCACCATCGGGATCGTCGGACTGCCCAACGTCGGCAAGTCCACCCTCTTCAACGCCCTGACCAAGAACAACGTCCTCGCGGCGAACTACCCGTTCGCGACGATCGAGCCGAACGTCGGGGTCGTCGCCCTTCCCGATCCGCGGCTCACGACGCTCGCCGAGATCTTCTCGAGCGCCAAGATCCTGCCGGCCACGGTCTCCTTCGTCGACATCGCCGGTATCGTCCGGGGTGCGTCCGAGGGTGAGGGGCTCGGCAACAAGTTCCTCGCCAACATCCGCGAGGCCGACGCGATGTGCCAGGTGATCCGGGTCTTCACGGACGGCGACGTCATGCACGTCGATGGCGTGGTCTCGCCGGAGAACGACATCGCCACCGTCAACACCGAGCTCTGCCTGGCCGACCTGCAGACGCTGGAGAAGGCAATCCCGAGGCTGGAGAAAGACGCTCGCGTCCAGAAGGACAAGAAGGGCGCCCTCGACAACGCGCGTGCGTCCGAGAAGGTCCTCGAGGCCGGAGAGACGCTGTATGCCGCAGGGGCGGGCGCCGGTGTCGACCTCGCCGAGGCGCGGGGTCTCGGGCTGCTGACGACCAAGCCCTTCATCTACGTCTTCAACCTCGACGAGCAGCAGCTGACCGACGAGGCGCTCAGAGCCCGTCTCAGCGCGCTCGTCGCTCCGGCCGACTGTGTCTTCCTCGATGCCAAGCTCGAGATGGACCTGGCCGAGCTGGAGGCCGACGAGGCGCTCGAGCTGCTCCAGTCGGTAGGCGCCGAGGAGTCGGGCCTGGACCAGCTGGCCCGCGTCGGCTTCCACACCCTCGGGTTGCAGACCTACCTCACGGCCGGCCCCAAGGAGAGCCGGGCCTGGACCATCGGCAAGGGCTGGACGGCCCCCATGGCCGCGGGCGTGATCCACACCGACTTCCAGCGAGGATTCATCAAGGCCGAGGTCGTCTCCTACGACGACCTGGTCGTCGCCGGGTCGATGAACGCCGCCAAGGCCGCCGGCAGGGTGCGCATCGAGGGCAAGGACTACGTCATGGCCGACGGCGACGTCGT
>JAABUY010004741.1_pt1 | contig 14047 bp, 23 predicted proteins | sample 5560271 | NCBI WGS metagenome assembly JAABUY01 (sample SAMN10711886, study PRJNA513374) | rock metagenome | isolation source: Antarctica rocks | place: Antarctica: Victoria Land, University Valley
GCAAATCCAGTCCGGTATCCTGACTAATAGTGGGCACAGCCTTTCTGCTTCCTTTGCCTTTCACCGTCGCCATTGCCGTTCAGCATATGAAAGTGCCTTACATGCAGCCAGACGTGCAGGGCTGTGCAAAAGCTTCGATCATTAGTATGGAACATAAAGCTTGATACAGCCCATGTATTACACAAGAGTTGCACAGCAGACATCTCAAAACCATTTGCTGATACTAAGATGTCTCTGGCATTCATCAAGTAAAGGCTGTCCTAACGTCAGAGGCTGCATCAAGAGGACATGTGAGTCGCAACCCAAGAGCTTGAATCCACAGGTGCACATTACATGCTGTGTTGACAGTCAATGTCTGCAACTCAGCATCACAGGACCAGATTCTGAGACAAGGGCGCGTTGAGGCCTGCCAGCGCAGCATGACATGTCAGCCTGAGGCATTCTTGTCACTGTCTGAGCCAAGTCTGCTTCTTGGAGTAGTGGCGCAAGGGTGGATGTTTGCTCATGGGTGCATAGCCGAGAGAGATTATTTCAGTGTTGATAGTTGATCATGGTTGATTACCATAGCCTTGGTTGTGGTGTTGACCATAACATGCATTGTACTGCTGCAGATCATGCTGGTACCGCTGCTGCTGCTGAAGGTGAAGAGCTATGCGCTGCTGCTCCCGAGCCTCATACACTGAGCACAAGGCTTCATGGGTACTTTGCTCTATCTGCTGTGATATGCCATAAGAGTCATTCAGAAGGACCTCCCATGTTGCAGAGGCAGCAATCTCAAGAAGCTTGCTTCTGCATAGTCAGTAGTATCAGGTCAATTTGCACAATGCAGCATGTCAAATGTACTGATAAAGCTGTGTGGCTAGCCTGCAGCAGGCAACCTGCCACTTACTCGTAGGTTTTCCGGATTGTATCAAAGAGGTCTTTTCTTGACATGCTGTCTGCTTTGCCTGACTTGAACACGTCACTCTGAGCCACAAGCTGCTGGACTTGGCTGGTCAATGTATCCTGCATGAAGCAAAAGTCAGGTTGAGTTCTCCACCTGAGGTAGCAAGTCAAGGGCTTTCAAAACGCCTCACTTATGCCGTCCTACCGTTCTCTTAACAGCCTCTGTAACCTGCACCCGCATCTGATCGAAAGTACCTTCGGCTTTGATCTTGTCAAGGACATCCTTACTATCGTCGGCAAGGGTGTCAGGCATCTGAATTGTAAGCTCGCAACACAGACGTCGACATCCGCAAGCAACTCCGCTGTCTTCAAGCTGCCACAAGATGTGACCTGTGATGATGTGCAACCCTCGTTTTCGCTTTATTGATAAGCTGTGGCATCACTGCTCCCTTTTGCAATGATCAAGGAGCTGCTACTGCAGCTTGATGGGATATGAACCGTCGCTGCATGCATATGCTGCGCAGCATGTCGTAAGGCCTTTATAATGTGCACTCCCGAGCTTTGCCTTCGGCGCCGATCGGAAATTGATCGAGCTTGACTGCATCGCAATATCGTCTTTGTGCTAATAGCGTACAGCCTCTGACCTTTATCCTGTCAGCTTGCATAACACACCCTCTCTACAACTTCGCTTTGAACGCAGTCACTGATTTGGCTTGACGGAAGGTAACCCCGCACAGTCTGCTCGTTTGCCGAGTTGCACGTGGTGGAGACAATGCTACGTCACGCCACCCGTTCATTGATCAAGCACAATGTAATCAATTTCGAGTTGTAACAGGCTTGTGTGTGCTGCTTTCAGGCCAAGGCATTCAACACCATGAAGGGCATTTCGCTGGTCAAGGCTGGTGGTCCAGAAAACCTCAAATACGATGACGTCCCACATCCGAAACTTGGCGACGGTCAAGTCATGATCGAGGTGTATGCAACAGCCCTCAATGGTGCAGACTTGCTGCAGCGTGCTGGCAACTACCCCCAGCCACCAGGTGCAGCTACACATCAAGCCATGCTTGCATACATTCATGCAGACATGTACCATATGCTGGCATTTTTCCACGCATATATGCGCACAGACACTGATGAAGAGCTGGCAGATGTGCCTGATTCCACGTGAAGCTATCAAGCTGTGGGGTCTTGCCTTCATCAGCATGTTAGGGTTTATACTATATGTGGGTTCGCTGCACTGTAGCTATTAAAAAGCAACGGTCACGTCATAGTATGAGCTGTGCTGTGTAATGTATCCAGGTGCCAGTGAGATTCTAGGGCTTGAGGTGGCCGGCATTGTTCATGAAGTCAGCAAAGGTGTGACCAAGTACAAGAAGGGTGACAAAGTCATGGCGCTGCTAGATGGTGGTGGGTATGCCCAGTACGCTGCAGCGCCAGAAGGCTTTGTCATGCCTATGCCAAAGAATCTTTCCTTTGCTGAAGCTGCTGGCATTCCTGAGGTCAGAAGATGTCATCACCTGTCACCTTCCCCTTGACCAGTGTTCTATTGAGCTGCAATGTTCTGCTGTTCCAGCATACTAGCTGGCATGCTGCATTGATGCTGTTTAAGCATATGTTTTGATTTGTAACAAGCACAATATGAAGCCATAGTGTCAGATGCATGCCAGTACGTTATCAAGCATTTCCATGATTGGAAATGAGCCATCTAAGACCGGCCAAATCCATCTGCCATCTGCACTCTGATAAGGAAGTATGGATCAGCATTGATGTAGGAGACGCAGCAAAGCAGGTAACATGCACAGCTGTTACTCGTCTATGGTAAACAGTTAAACTGATTTTATACACAGCAATGTGCATAGGTACTTGCAAAACAGCCAGCGCATCATACAGAAGTATGTGAGAACATGTAAGCAGCATGCTGAGAAGCAAAGTTACTATGTTAGACACCTCAAACTTGCAAGGGCTGTTGCAGGTCTTTTTGACAGCATACTTGGAGCTGGTGATGCTCGGTGGTCTGTCAAAGGGCCAAAGTGTCCTTATACATGCAGGAGCCAGTGGAGTAGGTTAGTCCCACCAGCCTGAGTGATGTGATGTGAGTGAGTGAGTGAGCGAGCGAGCGAGCGAGTGAGTGAGTGAGCGAGTGAGTGAGTGTGAGCAAGCAAGCTCATGCCCCCATGCAGTATACACCGTGTGTTCTTGCATGGTCCATACTTTGAAGCCAAACAAATTCTCAAATTGGATCTGCAGCCCCTGGTGGGCTGAGTCTGCAGCAGCTGGAGAGCATAGCTCCTGTTACATTGATGGCAGGACCTTGTGGCAATGTCAAAACAAATCTAGCCAACAGCTGCATCAGCGCAGGTTGTTGCTTGTCTGCAGGAACGGCAGCAATTCAGGTAGCCAAGCAAATAGGTGCCAAGATCTTCACTACAGCTGGCTCGCAGGAGAAGCTTGATTTTGCCAAAGAGCTGGGAGCACATGTGCTGATCAACTACAAGGAGCAGGACTTTGCCGAGGTTGTGAAGAAGGAGACTGCAGGACCTGAAATCAAGGTCAGCGTGCACCGTGTGCAACAAGCAGAAGGTTCAGAATGCTGTGGGTGACTAGATGCACATGTTTCTCTCATTGCATGGCATGAGTGCTTTTTTGCATCAGTGCTGTTTTGCACACTTGTTGGCGCTACACCAAGCAAGCACGTCCTGGTCAAAATCTAATTGCGGGCATGTGGTACTTCTGCTTTGCTGTCCCTTTACATAATTATATCTGCTTTGGAAGTGAGCGCTCAGCTTCAAGTGCATGTGCATCAGCTAGTGAACACACGGCCCGTCTTTTGCAGGCAATACCAGGAGGCCCTAAGCCTGCGCCAGGAGTGAACGTCATCCTAGACCTGGTGGGGGCGTCGCATTTCTCTGCAAACCTGCAGTCTCTGACAGTTGAGGGCAAGCTGCTGCTTGTGGGCGTTCCCAGCGGTGTAAAGGCAGAGATTGACCTCGCTTCTGTAAGTCCTGCCTGCATTCTTCGTCCTGCTGGTGGCATGGCCACTGAGTGTGCAGCACTGGGTGCAGGTCTGTCAAGGAACAAGTGTGTCATTCATCTATGCTGTGTGGTGCACGCAGTCACGTGCAGCTATGCCAAACAACGGCAAGGATGAGGCAGTAATTTTGATGTTGCTGTTTTGCCATGCCTTACAATCCTGTAGGGCAAATGCAGGGCGGACACGCATTGTCTTTTGCTGAACTTATGTGCTGACTGCAGTGTTTGGGTAAGAGGCTGCAAATAATCGGCAGCACGATGCAAGCGCGTCCTAGACAATTCAAGGAGACTATCGTAGCCGACTTCACATCCTTTGCTGGAGACAAGCTCTCCACAGGAGAAATGAAGCCTATTATTGACAAGCAATTCAAGCTATCTGACTGCAAGGAAGCACATGAGTACATGGAAGCAAAAAAGAACAAGGGAAAGATTGTATTGATTGTCAAAGAGCACTGATGTGTATCTGAAGCTAATTATGGCAGAATTATTTGCTTGTATAGCAAATTCTATAGGTCTCGCCGCTTGTTGGATTCTTGCTGCGGCATCAGCAGACAGCACATCATGTGCGACTTGTTTACGCTGGAAGGCATTTTGTTGTCATGACTGTATGACTGTATGTGAAGTCCGTCTTGCTGCTCAGCTGCCTGCTGAATCAAGTCTTCCTGTGAGCTTCAGCTTGACACACAATTCATGGTTGGCATGCATGCCTTGCTGCACACAGCAACGTGCAATTCTGTCCTTAGGCAGTACATCCTGAAGCGTTTCACTAGAACCAATAGCTTCAAGTTTGGACCCCTTCAGGCAGTATGCCATCAGCATGAAACCTTATAAGAAATGAGATTTGGGCAAACAAGTCTGCACTTGCAAGTCAAATGCTGTGCATATGCGTGAGGCTGCACAGAAGACAGAACTAGCTGATTCGGCAGAGTATGACTCTGCCTCCAAGAGCAGGCAGGCCTCGGTGCGAGGGTATAATGGGGCTAGGTCTGAGTGCATGGCTTATCCTGAGCAGATCAGCATTGAGTGTGCTTGCTGGAGTATGGTCTGCATCCAACCAGAGCATGTGGAAGATTGAGTTTGCAGCACATTCTGGTTGGTGCCTTCCAGCAAGCTTGAAGCTATTTGTACTCATTTGTGCCTTTGCCCTATAACAAAGGGCTCTTGCCGCTTATCTACTGCTCTGCGGACACAAATGCGGATTCACAGAAGACAGAGACCCTGTGTTGCCACAAATATTTACTAAATGCGGCGTAGAAGCCCTGCTTTTGCATGCTGTTGGGTTGCTGTGCAGCTGGCAAATTGAAGGCTGTCCATGCAGCCTGCCTTTCCTGTGCAGTGCTGTTCCGCTTATAGCTGCATAGTGCTATGTTTTTCTGCGGGGGTGAATCCGCTAGTTGACTGGATCGCAGCCCCCCCCACCCCCCCGACCCCCCTCCCGCGCTGCACCGACTCCCTGTTTCCCCGGGATGTGACTTGCTCATCCCCAGAACTTTGTAAATAAAATTTGACTTGAACGAAGGTTTTCAGCGCTTCCTGAAAACGCGCTTGCGTGGACAAGAACACCACTGTGGCGCATAACTGCCTGGCTTTTGAGCTTGCTGCAGATCACATCTCTCGTTCGTTTGGTCGCGACGCATTTGTCGCCATACCTGACACGCCCTCGCGAATCCAAGACACTACAGGCACCCGTCAGCATGGACTTCACAGCCCTGCAGACAATGGCGCTGTTCGTTTTAAGAACTTTAGAGGTGGCGCCGTGGCTCGGCATGGTTGAGGCCACCATTGCGCTGGGTTTAGGTGAGTGTGCTTTTGAAACCCTGAAACCCTGACCTGGGTGTGCTATCTCGCCGTGAAAGCAGCCGTGCACTGACGACCGCAGGCCTTTGGGTACTAACGTTTAAAAACCTCTACTCTTGCACAAGCAGTCAAATGCTCAGCTTGCGCATTTTGGCCCTGCAGTTTTCATACTTTGGGGGTTGGTCGTGGCTTGCGCCTTCAACGTCTTAGACGTTGCAAGCGTCGTTTCAGCCCGATCCAGACGCTTGGCGGGCAAGCCCGGTCCCAGACGTAAAAGGCACAGGAGGCCCTGCTGTAGACCTCGTCGAGCGAGCAAATCGTCCGAATTCGACAGGGTCAGCAGCCTCTGGTTCTGGCTCACCTTGACCTGCACCATTGTCAGTGGCTCCCTGGGCGGCCTGCACAAGACCATCGGAGACTACAGCACGTATTCTTTGGCCGACTCCTACATCAACCACGGACTCTCCCTTCCCTTCAGAAAGGATGCAGGGTCTGCTGTGACCCTTGGCATTCCTTTCATAGCCACCTTAGCTGACAAAATCACGCACAGCAGCCAGCTATTGCTATGGTCTGGCCCTGCTGTTGTGACTGATACACTCTCTGAGAACGCACACATCAAGATGCTTGCTGTATACCATGCCGACTGGCTCACCTCTCTTGACTTGAGCCCACCAGCAGCAAATCAGGCAGTGCCAGTGATGAAGAGCGTCTGCCCTTGGAGTGTGAGCACCACTGCCAGTGCCATGCACAAGGCCTCCACAAGCACTGCTCTGGTCTCACATACACCAGATTCTCTGTCCACCAACATCAGACCATTGCGTGTCATCACTGGACGCCATGAGCTCCTGTTGGTCAAGAGCCCCTTCAACCTCAGCCTGAGGGCCAGTGCGTGGGCCTCATACCTGATTACGGTATGCCGTTTTGACTGCTCCCTGCTCATGCTCACATGATGTTTAGAAGCAACCCTTGGTGCAGCATCAGCAATGCTGCATTGACACTAGCATTATGCCATACAGCCAAAATACATTGGGCAGTGCATCATTGCATACAGCAGTCATGCATCGAGTGTTTTGTGCTTTCCACTGTAGGTACTCTGCCGCTGACTGCTTTCTCTGTAACTGCAGACCTATGTTGAGTCACAGCAAACAACAGTACCAAGTGGACTTGCAAGTCATGGAGATGAGATCAGCAGTCCTGAAGCAGCATTGCCTGTGGCTGCCAACTTCACCAAGCCTGACGAGCTTTGGAACTCTTCCAACACTACAGAGCTGCATGAGGCCGTCTTCAACACCACTGGAGCTGAGCTAGAGCGCATGATCGGCATATGGCTAATATCAAGGCATCCAAGTTTGTGCACCAGCGTGATAGACACATTAGTACACAGCTCTGATGTTACTCTAGCTTCCCTACAGTCATTGTAGTCTGTTTCATTAGCTCATAGCATATGGAGTGTGTCAGGTGTATATGCATAGGCTGCCAGCAACAAGACTTCAAGCATTTCAGTGAGCAGTTCCTGTAGTTTAGGATTAATTTGAAGTACTCAGCTGTCTTGAGGCTGGCACGGCTTGTTTTTTGGTTGTGAAACTTATTCTGACAGTAGTCAGACCTTTGACATATCACCTTATACTTCACCATCAAAGAGTCATAAGAAGCATCTAAGTGCCTCTATTGGCAGCTGAAAGTTCACCCTGTGCAGTATAGGTTCCAGCACGTATGTGTAAGAAATGACGCTTGAACTGATTTGCTGGTCGATGCTGTTGTATTTGAACCCATGCTGTACACCTGTGAGGACCTCAGTGGGGCCCCGCACCCTACAGGCCTACTTGGGGACTTTGACAGGCACAGACATCGTCCCTGGGCATCCGTACATGTGCTCAGGAGAAGCTTCATCACGGAAATTAGTTTCATGACATGAACTTGACTCTGCACCTGTGACTGCACCCTGGCTGTGCTTGGAATTGTGACGGTGACGGTATCATGGAATTTTCACTCTTGACTGTACTGCTTCATACGTGGACAGATGAATAGACTAGCTGCATGCACGTTGCCCTAATCGAATGTTGAGCAGTATCTCTTATCAAGCTTGCGCACTTTAGGACTAGCATATCGTCTGTGTGCTTCATTGCATTACTCTCAGAAGGTGTCTTGCCTCGATCTAGATCTGTGCAAAGGTATAGTGTTCTCGACTTTGCATGCCAACATGGCTTATGCAAACATAATGCGCTCTGGCTTGACAGCAAGCAAAACACTGACAACACCTTTCTGCGCCGGAACAGGAGTACAGCAGCTCAGGCGCAGACCTTTGACCAGCCGTGCATACAGCCGACGACAGTTTGCTGCCATGGCGCAAGCTACATATGACATCTGGGTGAAGGGTAGTCCCGAAAAGAACGAGCTTGGCGATTGTGAGTGTCAAGTGTCCTGCTTTCTGTGTCGCAAACACTTTCATTCTCGCTGATCATGAGCATAGTAACTTTCTGTCTGTACGCTATACTTGCCGTGCCTGCTTGTGATCAAGGATCATCACTTGACTTCGTTGTTTGCAGGCCCATTCTCTCACCGCATGATGATGACCATGGAGGAGAAGGGCATCTCATACCACAAGAATTTATTGGACGAGCAGAAAATGCCAGACTGGTGAGAGCTGCCTCCATTTGCTGCCCTCTGGTTTGTCAGGCCAACTGATAGCTGCCAGGAGTATCAAGCAAAGTGTATTATTGTTTGTCTTTGACACGCTGCATACGCAACATGCTCTTGACAGAGATTGCTCAGCACTGTTGAACCCAGGCTGTACATGCAGGATCAAGGATGTGTGTGACGGCCAGAAGCAGATCCCTTTCATGAAGGAGAATGACAGTGGCAAGTGGCTGTATGACAGTGACAAGATGGTGCCCTATCTTGAGGACAAATACCCAGACAAGAAGAAGTTGGGCAAGCCTGATGAGTGCCCGCAAGTGTGAGTCTCAACGCTGCTCCATATAACAGGCGTGTTTCTGACTGCCTACTTCTTGCTTTGCCAATGCTCCTTGAGTCCCTGGTAGTCTGCGTTCTACACAGCAAGTGTCCTCAACACAGCTGACAAGATTGCAGTGTCTGTTGGGATCATGCCCTTCATGTGGGTAAGGGGGTACATGAAGTAAGCAGTAGCCGTGGTGCAAGGAGTGGGGCACCATGCTGTTCTTGTGTAGTCTACGCGGCTGCTGTTGAGTTTAGCTGCACCTGCTGCGATATTGCCTGCCAAATGGCAGTGTGTGTGTGTCCTCAAAATTGCACATGTCCATGCACCCTGGTCTTGTGCACTGCACAAATCTGCCCATATCACAGTGATCTTATTTGCAATGGTGCATGCAGTGTGCCTCACTCAGGTAGCATGCAGACAGGTGCATCATATGGGAGAGGTCTTTGCATATGCAGTATGAACAACTTGCAGACACACTGCTGACAGATCCCTTCTCCACCCTTTACTGCTGTTATGTTAAGCTTGCCCTCACATGTCACAAAGAGACAAGAACCGGTGCACAGATTAAACTGCCCAAGCACACATTTGAAGTTACACTGGTTTCCATGCTGCAGAGGCAAGGAGCTATTTCCCACCAAATTTATTGAGTTTCTGACCAGCAAGCCTGGCGAGGATGAGGATAAGAAGAAGAAGGCCCTCATTGCTGAGCTGCAGAGCGTGAATGACCACTTGGAGAAGTCTGGCAAGCCATACTTTGGTGGAGATGATGTGTGTGCCACTGACCTGTCCATGGCACCCAAAATCAAGCACATCAAAATTGGTGCTGATGAAGTCAAGGTGATCTTTGACTGCTGCTTGGGACAGAACTCTCACGTCAAGCGTTCATTTCTTTGTGAGCTTGTCATGTTCAGTGTATGCTTGTCAAAGCTGCACCTGGCATGCAAGTGTGCTGCTTGCATCACTCTCCACGTCGTGATACATTTGGATGTTTACCATAATTTTGAATTTCATTGCAAAATTTGTAAATGTCCAGCACGTGGAATGCAGATGTGCTCAGTGATGCTGTTGTCGCTACATTTCCCTCGTAAAATACTGCATGTGATGTCTGCATTGCTTAGTCAGCTTGCATGCAAGCAGCAGACCTCCATGTTGCAATGCCTGCAAGCTACAGCATGCTGTGCTGACTGCAGTTCAGGCATGTTATCAGCCTTGCAAGTCATGCATCAATTGCTTCCAGTGACCAAGAATGCACCCGGTCATGAGTTACTTATTCCTGTCCATCGAGTATGGGTTGTGCTGAAAGCACTGTGCTTTGCAGGGATGGCAAGTACCCTCTGACCTGAAGGCTCTGCATGCCTGGATGGGCCGCATGTCAGAGCGTGACAGCTGGAAGAAGACATATTACACTGAGCAGTATGTACGTGATGGCTGGAACCTGAAGGTCAAGAAGTTGTCAGAGGAGTCATAGACATAGTCATGCACAGTAGCTTTGCAGGGTTGGCAGGGCAACAGCCTTGTTTGAATTTCAAGTATCTGTAAACCAATGTCTGTGTTGCATGCTGTTTGCAGCGATACCAGCATCTGCAAGCGTATCTGCTGTGGGATTCAAAGCATGATTTCAAAGGTTCAGTGATATATTTTGGGCAAAGACCTGTGCATTTCAGAGTTCACATTTCCATCTTGGGCTTGTAGCCTTCTCACCCATGCAGCACGCCCTGAACAGCTCAGAGGATTGTGGTCGAAACAGATACCAGCTGAAGCAAGAAAGTCACAAGTAGGCAGAGCTTAGCTCTCAGGCCTGCCATATATCATCAGGCTCTGCAGATCAGTGCGTCTTTGTCTTTGATGGTGAACTCACTCCAGCAAAAGAGCATATGTGCATGGTTTGACTGAATTACAGGCGCACATATCGAAACAGTGTCAACACGCACAATTGTTGGTCAAAGACAAAACCTGTAAAAAGCTAACACAAGGGACATTTGTCATCTGAAACCGTCAGACTGGTGTGCAAGCTGCATTGCGTACAGATCAATACCAAGATTTGCTATCTAGGTAATACAGGCTCTGAAGAACTATGTGATGTCCAAAATATATAGCTCAATGGGGCCACGTATGATAATCAGGCCACTGCACTCTGCTGCCTTGACCACTCTGTACATAAATGCCAATAATTGTCGTATCACTGAGAATTGTCACAGTCGTTGCTGGTCAACATTTAGAAGCCGTATGTACCCCTCACTGGGTAGTCATTCTCCTCAATGTATCTGATTCCTGCAGACAATCACAAAGATCATCAGCTTGCGTTCAGCAAGAGCTCATACAAGATCATCAGCTTTCGTTCAACAAGGGCTCATACAGAAACAACATGTAAACGCTGTCTCATAGGAGATTGATCGCAGCTTCGTAATACTGCAGCAATACATGACACAGCTGGAGCTAAGAGCATCGTGAAATGCAACATGCATTGCACAAAACTTGTACTCTAGGTGCACATGATCTAAGCTGTGCTTGTGTGGCTGTCTTGAGTATGTACTTGCATGATGACTGCACGAACAGCAGCAGGCAGCAGCAAGGCAGAACAGGTGCTTACCCTCAATCATGATACGCAGGTCAGGCCTGCAGAAGGGGGAGTTGGAGTACTCAGCAATCTGGACCTGGCCCTCAGGGTTGATCAGGAACATAGCTGGCTCTGGGAAGGGGTGCTCAGTCTCCCTGATGTTACGGGGGTGGCTGACGTACAGGCCCCACTTGTGCATGTCGGTCAGCTTGAGGCCGTAGGCAATGCGGTAGGTGATCTCCTTGGTCTCTGTGGTGGCACGCAGGCTGTCCAACTGCACCGAAAGAGACAGCAGATGAGCTGGTGGCACACAGACTGAGGTATGGCATGAAAGGCACAGCAGGAGGTAGGCATATCAACACCCTGCCCATGTGAGCCAACACACAGTGCACAATGCAGCAGATGCTTTCAGGTATGTCTGGAAATCTGCTGCTTTCGTTGCAGCTGAATAGACACACAACCAGGCACAACGGCATGGAGTGACGTGATGTGGCAACCTGCTGCCCTGAACGGCAAGAGGCTTAAAAGTGCTGCAGATTTTGAAACTGGAAATTTGATACTGTGACAGGAGGGCTTACAAAGGCCTCAGCCTTCTCCCTGCCATCAGCTGTCAAAGCCAACACCTCCACACCGAGGTCATCCAACTCGTAGATGATCTGCTGCAGACTGGCCAGGTAGTTGCGGCTGACTGGGCAGTGCTTGCCACGGTAAACAACAATCAGCTGCCACTTGCCGGTGGGGGCACCGACCTCAATCACACCGCCCTGCAATTATGTACGTTAAGTCAGCAGATGCCGCAGACACAGTTTGGGGGAATGAACAGTCTGGCGGGATGCTGCTGGAGGGTGACGGCTGTGACACAGTCGGAATGGTAAGATCGCAGGTAGTACACTCCACTCGCGAAATTTGACTGAATGGCTGCCAAGCAGGCTGCACAAGAAGAGTACAGCAGAGCAACATCCAACGCCAACAGGTAATTCTGACACCTTCCAGCCCTGCCTAGCAAAACGAGCCTTGTTAGGTGCACTAGGTCAAGAACTGGCCCGCGGCCGAGCGGCCCGAAAGCGTTGTTGAAATCGCTTTGCAGCTGACATGCATCGAGACTGTGCGTTGTTGAAATACATGCAGACGTGGTCATGATGCTCGTAAAGGACTGTCGGAGGAAGTCATGCGCGTCCCGAGGCAGCACAAACTGCTACCTTAGCCCAGGTAGGAGCGTACCTGAACTGTGTGGAGTGTAACATGAGGCAGTCCCTGTCCAGGGATCAGCCTCTTGCCGGCCAACGCTGCAGCGGCCTGTTCTGGGCCCTGTTGTTGACCTCCACCTCCACCGAACTTCTTCTGGAAAGCTTGCATAGTTCCTCCGCCGCTGCTGCTGCCTTTGGATGAGCCTCCGCTAGCTGCGCTGGATGCTGCGCTCTTGACTTTCTTGGTAGCACCTCCACGTACGAACGGAAGTAGTGTCGGCATTCAGGTCAGGGGATGTGCGGGAGATCTGGCACGAGCAAACAAAGATATCGGCAGGTGCTCAAGGCAAAGCAGCAATGCAAAGGCTGCAGTTACAGGTCAGGCAGGTAACTGAACGCGATCTCACCTGTGTGTACGCGAGCTTGAGGGTCTGCAGGCGCGAGCTTATTTACTGTGTGGTTGCTGGATGACAGATCGTCAATTTCGGAGCGCTGATGCTGCAACGGGCAAATCCCGTAGGTTACGCAACCCTACGCCGCGTGCCCGACAGACTGGATTATGACTCACAACTTGCCAATTTTGGCAAGGACCGCTTGCGGCTGTAACGCCCGCGGTCTGGCACTCACTTTGGCAAAGCCTGGCACAGCTGCACACAGCATGAATCCGTTGTCTGAAGATCCACTCCCTGACCATATGGTCGATGCTTTTTGTCCGGATTGCAAGTCACTGCAGTGCAGTGACTGCACCCTTCAGCTTGCTACAATACCAGTCTGATAACAAACCCAAGAATCTTCAGCTTCTGCAAGCTTCCTTGCTCAATTGCTAGATTGGATCTCAGATACACTTTCTCAATGCAAGCTTGCAGAGCAGATGCATCGTACCCAGAGCCAAGCATCTATGCAAATCTATATACGTACGCAAGCAGCTTGGCTGCAACTGAGACTTATCACCAGCAAACTTTTAAAATTATACAAGCCTGTGACAGCTCACTGTTTGCTCTGCCAGATTGACATTGCCAGTTTGCAAACACATACTTGTTGGGTCATATGACGTCCATTCATCAACAGAACAAAGGAGCCTAATCCTCAGGAGCACTTTGCACAATACACAAATACATAGTGCCGCCTCTGCCACAGATACACAAAGCTCCATCAGATTATACAAGAGATTCCATTCTATATAACTCCTACAACATTGCACCTGCAACCTTGGCATCATTTCAACCCGATGCAAAACAATCTTGGCAACAGACCAATGCCGCATATCAATCCTAGCATGGGCTGCTGTGCAATCACGAGTTGATGAAACTAGCTCTGCGGCCTTCAAAGCCAGCTCGCATGAGCTTCTTCTCTCGCTTCTCCATTCTGTTGGCCTTCTTTGTGTCTGCTCTGCCCTGCAGATTGTCTTGCCTCCTGCAAACACACCATCACACTTCGATCCATCCATGATTCTCATCAGAAGTGATATGCTTAGCAAGGCCGCACGGCCTGTATGAGTATACAAACAGCGTGCAATGCTTGCTTGTGAGTGCAGCACTAGCTGTTGTATCAGTCACATGACTTGATCAGACAAGTGCAGATGGTGAGATCTGTCTGCTATGTCATGCTGTGACAGACACGTATCAAAAACAC
>JAABUY010004742.1_pt1 | contig 14046 bp, 15 predicted proteins | sample 5560271 | NCBI WGS metagenome assembly JAABUY01 (sample SAMN10711886, study PRJNA513374) | rock metagenome | isolation source: Antarctica rocks | place: Antarctica: Victoria Land, University Valley
CCGCAGGGCTGTCTGACCCTGTGCAGGGTTCCGCCGCCCCCGCGGCCCCAAGCGCGGTGTACATGGCGGGCGCGCGGATGTCGCGCAGCGCGGGCACGAGCAGCTCGGAGGTGTCAAAGCCCTGGCCGCCGGCCAGGGCGTCCGGCTCGTCGGCGCCGTGCGTCGTCCCCAGCATGGGCACGTCGGCCGGCACCCGTGGCCCCGTCGCCGAAATGGCCTCGACCGCCGCGGCGCCGGCCGCGGCCTTGACCGCGGTCGCGCACGCCACCTGCGCCGCAACTCTCGCTAGGTGAAGGGGTAGGGTAGGGTCAGGGCAAATGGCTTCATGCAATGCATTGAGTGGCACACCCTTGATGTCAACCAAGACTGACACCTCTCGCTGGGGATGCAGCATATGGCGGAGCAGCCACGCCCCAAGCGCACGACCTGCGCCGGCACACACCCCGGCGGCCCGCCGCGCTGGCGGCTGAACCTAACAAAGCCCTGTTCACCTTGTCGGCGCGCGACTTGCGCTTCTTCTTGCCGCTGCCCGCGCCCGCGCCCGTGCCCACGTGCTGCTCCGCCGCACCCGCTGCGCCGCCGCTAGGCGCCGCGCCGGCCGCGGCCGGCGCCCCTGCGCACGGCGCACCGGCGCCGGCAGCGGCCTGGCCCTGGTCGCCGCCGCGGCCGCCCGCGCGCATGGGGCCCAGGTGGCGCTCGCACAGCTCCTGCGCGCGCGGCCTCGCCCGTCCCTGGTGCGTGCCGTGGAGCGCGGCGCCGGAGCCCCGGGCGGTGCCGGAGCCATGGGCGGTGCCGTGCCGGGCCGGCGCGAGCGCGGCGGCGCCCGCCAACGTCCGCGGCATAAGGCGCGGGCGCCTGGTCGCAGCGCCAGCGGCGGCGCGGGCCGGGCCCGTGCCCGCTGCACGCGGCCCGGCCCGCGCCGCCGCTGGCGCTTGTGACCAGGCGTGCCAGGGCCGGGGCGCGCCCGGAGCTCGCGGTCGGCGTCGGGCGCCGCCTCCTCGCCGGGCGCCAGCACCACGCGCACCTCCCTGCCCACCTGCGCCCGGCCCGGCCGGCAGCGTGCAGTGCATTGCATTGGACCGTTCTGCCCTCCTGCGCGCAACCCGGCTGGCTGCGTGCGGTGTCGCGCCCGCGGCACAGCACTTGCTAGCACTTGCTGGTAACGGTGGTCACCGCCGCTCACACGGGTGTCCGCCTGTCCGCCCTGCGGGTGGGCGCGCAGCAGCAGGCCTGCCGCTGCACGTCAACAGTCCTGAAAAGACAGCACCCGGCAACCAGTACACGGACTGACACGCTTGCGAGCGCCCTGGCGCACCCCTCTGTAGCATGCGCGGGCGTGGCTCGGACCTTGCCCCAGCAGACGAGGTCGGCGGGCGCGCAGCCGAGTGCTGCGGCCAGGCCCGCCCAGAAGGGGCCGCCGCCGCGCACCTGCGCCTCGCGCACGGGCGCCCTGCGCGGCACGCCTGCGGCCTGGCCGCCAGCCTTGCAGGGCCCTGCCCCATGCGGGCAGGCGCAGCGCGACCCGGAACCGCAAAACCACGCCATACTGGCACGACATCGTCCGCCTTGTGCGCGCGGCAAAACCGCAGGAGCATGGCCCCGGGGCGGGTCCTACATGCTGGGGCGGGTCCTGCTGGTCCTTTTAAAATCCAAGGATATTTCTGGGATCTCTGCATGAAGGAGCCCCCACAGCATGGCATGCCGCATGCTTGCATTCGCATGTTCCGCCGCCCCACGCTGCACGACAGCAAGCGTTGTAACGTGAACTCTCTTCATGCGCTGCTCGTGCGCATGCTGTGTGCACATGATGCCTGCCTCATGGTAGGCTTTGCACCAGTTTCAGGGCTACCTGCTATTGCCTTGCAAGGCAATATTGGGGCCAATTCGCCCCAAGCGTGCCAGAGCTACAGCAGGCTCGTGTCACAACTGCGCTCGTACGGCAGTTGTATGCCCGCTAGTGTGCAAGCAGGTGGAGTAAAACACGCAGCAGGTCGAGGCGCCCTTTGCGGCGGGGGTGCGCTGGCGCTCTGCGGCCTGGCGCAAAGGCATGCAAGGAGGGCTACGGGAACTTGCTCGCTGCGGAGGATGCGCTGACAGCGGGCGCAAGCTCGCGACGCGCAGACTTCACGACCATCGTGCAGCGCATGGACATCAGGACGCGCTCAAGCCTGCTTCGCGCTCTGCGCGGCCCGTGCCGGCCCGGCCGGGGCCGCGTACAGCTGCAGGAAGGCGAAGAAGACGACGTCGCAGCCGAGGAACAGCAGGTGCACCATGTTGACGTGATTGCCGAACAGCAGGCACAGCGTGCGGTCCGCCCACACGGCGCCTGCCATCACCGCCGCCCCCGCGCACGCCGCCAGCAGCCACCGCCGCTGCGCGCGCGAGCTCGCCGCGTAGCGCCGCAGCACCTGCGCGCGCGGCGGCCCTCGCTGGGAGCAGCGCGGGGCCCCCGTTCGGACAAGGCGCGCGCCGGCCCACGCTGCGCGCTCGGCGGCGCGCAGGCTGGACAGCCTGTGTGGCGGGCGGCCGGAGAGTGGTGGGATGGACGTCGAACTGCCGTCAAGAGTCAGGCAGCGAGCGCTGCCTGGTACGGCCGACACCGTAAAACATCGGGCCACTGTCAAGCAGCAGGGGCATCGGGGGCGGTCGCGCCGGGCGCGCGCCAGGACCGGCAGGCAGTACGCCGCCGCCGCGCCCGCCGTGCCCACATACAGCACCTCGTGCACGAACGGCACGTGCCCGTAGGCAAAGCCCGCGACCGCGGCCGCCGCCGCGATGGCCGCCGCGACCGCCGCGCCCGCGGGGCCTCGCCCATCCCACTTGCGGCCGTCGGCCTGCGCCCGCGCGGCCAGCACGACGCAGGCGTTGGCCACGGCGGTGCAGACGACGTCCGCCGTCGCCGCGAGCCGCCAGGCGCGCGTGCCGGTGTCGCCAAAGTCGTGCGCAAACACGCTCGCCAGGTTCATCGCCGCAAACGCGGCAAAGCCCCAGCGCAAGAAGCCCGCCGTGCGCGTCAGTGCCGCGCCGCCGACCGCCGCGCCGGCCAGCTGCAGCGGCAGCAGGCTGATGTGCCGCAGCGGGACGCCGCCCGGCAGCGCCAGCGCATAGGCGGGCCCCGGGCACCGCTGCCGCACCCACTGCGGGAATGCGCGCTCCAGCGCGGCCGGGGCATACTGCTCTAGCGCCGCGTTGGCTGACGGGAAGAACGTGCGCAGAAAGTCCACACTCATAGCGCACCGGACCCAACTTCAAGGCGTGGGAGGGCGCCTGTGAAGAGCCCCTGTGTGAGCATGGGCGGCGACCTGCAGCGCGCAAGTCGGGGCGCGCTGGGACACAGTCGGACCGGTGGATCTGCTCAGACCTGTGCTTTTGCAAAAAGAAAACACTGTGCAGGGTTCTGTCCACGCCCTGATTTAGCATCAGGAGCATGGCCCGCATGCGGCATGCGCATTGAGGTGTTTCGCGCCTCGTTGTGCTAGGCACTTGCGCTGCACCATGGCGGCGGCGACGGCGCCCCCCAGCATGAAGCAGGCACTGAATGGCTTTTACAATCGCTGGCAAGTCAAGCCGGCGCTGAGCTTTGCACCCAGCTTGCAGCCTGAGGGCGGCGTGGTGTGCACGCTGGCGCTGCCTGCCGTGGAGACGACGCACGGGGCCATCGAGGCGCACACTGTGACCGCGACAGCGGCCACCCGCAAATTCGCAGACGCGGCTGCCTGCCAGGACGGCTGGACTTGGCTCCAGGTGCGGGTCCTTGGGCGGCAGGCCGAGGCAGCGGCGTACTGTTTCGGGCTGGAAGAGACTCTTCCAGCCGCTAAACTTTACGTGCATGACTGCCTTGCCTGGACCATGAGCAGCACTGGAAGCCGCTGCAAGCCTGTGTCTGTCCAGGCGCGCCTGTATGGGCACACATGCAAGGCCATGGCTGTATTGTGTCGAGTTGGGCTAGAATGTTGGATTACATAATTGCGCACGGCGAGCATGTGCCTGCAACACAGGGGGTCCCTGTCACATGAGAACAGCCGTGCAGAGTAAGGTGCAAAAGAGTGCGCCAAAGTATTAGGAGGCGCACTGGCGCCCCAGCTATGACGCTTGGCATTGGGGCGCGGGGCAGGCGCACGCGGTAGTGCAGCAGCTGAAGCCGGGCGGCGAGCTGTGGGACACCATAAAAAAGAGCCTCAGCGACCAGGCGCGCCATGCTCTGCATGTCACCTCCCTCCCATTGGCGCCCACCTGTGCTTGACTGTCCATCAGAGACCGCGTCTGCCAGCACAGACGGTGCGTTGTTGTGCATCCGCGTTCACTTCCGTTGGTGGGATGCTCTCGTACGTTGCGGTGCGCACGCGCCTCAGGACAGAGCAGGACAGACGCGCACAAAGGCATAGAGTGCCTGTGCGGACGCGTGCTGCTTTGCTGGGCGCATGCAGCGCGGCTGGCTGCTGCACCCCCGCTGGCCGTTGCTGCCGCTCGGGGCCTGCTCCCTCCCTGCCCACCATGTACACTTTGCCGGACTCCCGCCATCTCGCAAGCAACGGCCGCTCTGACGCGCAGGGGCTGCGCGGCGGCTTGGTCCCAACGCGCCGCGCTGCTGGCCCGCCCGACATGGCGAGTCTGGTTTGGCGCGCAGGGCCTGCGCCGCGACGTGGAGCTGCAGGGGCACATGCTGCTGGCGCAGGCGCACACGCGCGGCTGGCTGCCGCTGCCGCCGCTGGCAGCCGCGCGCGGCGTGCGCGCCTGGCTGCGCGAGTGCCAGCCGGCCGCGGCCGAGGACCCGCTCGCCGCGGCCGAGTGCCTGCGCGCGGCGCTGGCCGCCGCGCCGGCGCACGGTGCGCGCGCGCGCTACGACAAGTGTCCGCAGGGTTGCGCCTGCTGGCCCTAGTCTGCGTGGTCGTGCTCACGCGACGTGGGGCGGCTGCCGTGGCCCAGAGGCGCCCAGCGAGCCGCGGGATCTGCCTCTTTCTGCGCCTTCCAAATTTGGCGTCAGGCCTCAAAGAGCGCATCAGGTGTCCTGTGCACCGTAAGGAATGTGGTCCGGAGGGTGCCGGCGCCCACTGCCTGCACGGTCTGCCTGCCGGTCCGAGAGGGCGCCCTGGCTGGCGAGCAGACGTCGACGTGGAGGTCGGGACCTGGGACGGCCGGCCGGCCATGCGCCGGCGCGCGCCCTATCAGCCGCCCGCCGGCGGCGTGGGCGCGCCACCTGGCGTTGCCGCCCTGGGTGCGAGCGAGGCGCTGGGCGCCGGCCGCGCGTTCGCCGCCATGCTGCTACCAGCCGATCGGCACAATCCTGCTGTGCAGGCGCCACCACACACATGCCCACGTCCTATCTGCAGGCGCTGCCCATGTGACACTGCAGTCACGCCAAGAGGTTGGCTGTCTCAACCTGCGAGCTTCGTCAGTAGCCAGCTCACTGCTACGAGTGTGGGAGCCAGCAGAGCAGCATTTCAGCAGAGCAGCGCCTCCTGGCAACAGCTCGCCCGGCCTTGTGCACCTGGAAACACGCAGTTGCTGAAGGCGCCTGGCACACAATGTGGCGAGCTGCGCAGCGGCTACAGCCCCTGCTGTGCCTGCGCACAGCTGTCGCGCAGTCTCGCTTCGCATGCAGCGCTGGCGGGGGGCCGTCGCCAGACATTGGCGCGCGTGTGGCAGCGAGCTTTGTGCAGAGCCCCACGGCCGCGGCGCACAGCATCGCCGACGCGCTGAAGCCCTCAGACCGCCTGCGGCTCGTCGCAGCGCTGACGCAGCAGGCGCGGCAGAGCGCAGACGCGCTGGAGGACGCGTATGTGGACCGGCTGTTCAAGCTGGCCGACAAGCAACCTCCGAGCGGCTCGCTGGCGCGGCGCGCCCCCCGTCACCCCTGCTCTATGTCTTGCCGGTGCACACGTGCCCCTGCTGGTGTTGCTTGTTCGAGCCGCACTCGAGCAGGCAAGACAGCACGCGAGGTGGGTCAGTCCGGGGAGCAGCCGTGCTTGGGCAGGGTCAGCCGGCAGGTCTCCTCACTCCAGGCAGAGGTACGCAGGGGGGAGCTCAAGGCGGCGCTGGAGCTGGACCGCCTGGTGTCCAGCGGCACGGGCGGCGCAGAGCAGGCGGGCAAGCCGAGCCTGCGGACGCTGGGCGCCGTCGCGCTCGCCGTAGGGCTGCCCTTCATCGGGTTTGGCTTCTTTGACAACTTTATCATGGTGCGCCTATCACTATGATGGTGCGCCTCTGCGCACCATCATATCAGGAAAGCTGCCAGTGCGGCGTTTCTTGGCCGTCCTGGCAGCCTGTGCATGCGCACTGCCGTGCACCTGCCCAGGAAAGGAGCTGCCTGAGTGCAAGGCCTGCACAGGCTCTCGCCACTGCTGCACGCGCTACCGTCTTATGTCTCGCTTGAACGCTGCCCCTAGCTGTCGTGAAATCATATGCCAGCCCGCTGGCGCCGCTGGCAGGCCCGCCTGCCTGCGCATCGGCCGCTAGCCACAGCCGCCTTGCCAGCATGACAAATTAGTATCGAACCCCAGGTCTATGTGTCTGCACCATCTCTTTCCACCGCGGAAAATGCAAATGCCTAGCATGCAGGCCTGCAGCTTTCTAGCTAGCTTAAGTAGACGATGTGCACGCTATGGCGCAGATCCTTGCGGGCGAGGAGATCGAGAACCAGTTTGGCGCGCGGCTGGGCCTGTCCACGCTGGCGGCGGCCGGCCTGGGCAACTTGCCAGGCGCATCTGCGGCCTGGGCCTGGCCGACCAGATCGAGGCACGCACGCCGCTCGGCCCGTGTGCCCCGACTGGCCGGGCCTGGCAGCCCAGATTTGAGATGCGCACGCTGTGCGGCCCGCCGTTCTGACTGGCCAGCCTGTTCTGACTGGCCAGGGCGCGGGCTGTGACGCTCTGCGCTCGCCGGCTCCTCAGCTCCAAGGCAGGGCAGCGCGGCCCTGCGGCGTGCAGTTGGCTTCTTCGATGCGCCCCGCCTCGCTGCTGAGGGGCGCGGGCCTGGGCGCGCGCAGGCGCAGGCCAGCAAGGTGATGCGGCCCACGCCGCTGTCGACGCTGCAGCAGCGCATGGTGCGCACGCGAGGTGCGGCCGCCCACAGTTGCTGCACAGCAGGAATGGCGGGGGCATCCCACCCTGACCTAGCCCTATCAGCCATCTGGGACATGTTTGACAGGGCGCGCCGCGTCGGCCTGGCTCAAGTAACGCGGCCGGCCATGCAGCCGCTGCCGTGCACAGGATGCCACAGTGACCTGTCAACTCCATGTCACATGTTGGTTTCAGCGTACACCCGTCTACACTCGCAGCCCAGCCTGTGCCGGGCTGCTGTCTCCTGCCGCCCTGCTGGTCTTTCCGCGACAGCGTTTTGCACGGACGTGCATGCCACTGGGCGGCATGGATCTTGTCAGCGCCATGACACACGACATTGCGCTGGGCGGCATGGGCCCTTGACATGGTGCGCGCGACGGCGCAGTGGCCAAGGTGGGCGGCATGACGCTGGGCGTCACCATCGGCTGCCTGCTGGGCATGGTGCCCTGCCTCTGGCTGACGCCGCGCTCGCGCGAGCCGAGCTTGCGCGAGCCCAGCCCCGCCTAGCGCGACAGCACGCAGGCTGCCCAGTCCCAGACGTGACCGCCCTGCTCGGGGAGAATTGCTGGTAGGACAGAGGCGGGCCCAGGCTGCGCGCCGGTGTGCGCGGGCTGTGACACGCTGCTGTTTGTGGCTTGAATGGCGTGTATGGGCTCCACTGGACTGGTCTTCAGCCCATGCCTTGCGGGGCGCGCCCGCTCATGCATGAGTTGAGGCCCAAATGCTGCAGCCGCCGACACGTACAGGGTGGTACTGTTGCAACACAGTTGCTGGTGGAGCGAAGCAGGCTTTCCGCCTCACGCCTCGCCTCGTACACAAGACACAAACATGGGCCACTAACACAAACATGGGCCACCAACAGTACAATAACCCTGAAAATTTTGGGTTCAGAGCGCAACAGGCAAGTCAGCATGCGCCAGGTGGCGGCGTGCTCCGCCCATGCGGCCCCCTGTCACATGGCAGCAACCCGCCGGCCGGCTGCCTGAGCGGCCGCTAGCCCGCGGCGCACTCCGCGTCCGCGAAGAAGTTGCGGAAGAAGCGGAGGCCCTCCGGGCCGTCGTCACGGCAGAGCGCGCCGCGCGCCTCCGCCGCCGCCAGGTGCTCGCCGGCGACGGCCAGCGGCACGGCCAGCGCGGCGGCCACGTCGCTCGCGGTCAGCGGCGCGCCCAGGCCCGCGCCGCCCGTCAGCGCCGCCAGCCGCGCGCACACCTGTGCGCGCGCGCCGCAGCCTGTCGGAGCATGCCCTGGCCTCTGCCGGGTGTCAGCGGGGCATGCCCACACCTCCGTCGGGTCAACAAGACCATAAGTTATGATCTATAACACAGCACCACAGCTGCAAATTGAGCAACAGACACCTAAAGTCATCTGAGGACTCTGTATTTTGTGTGGCTGTGGCTGTCAGAGCCACCATCCACAGCATGACCTAAATATAATGTATTCAGGCTTGACAAACACGGTGGCACCAGCAGCTGCACGCAGACCTTGCAGCCCAAAACTTCCCATGACTCAACCAAACAAGGGCATCATTGAGCAGAGCGAAGTAGAACAGCAGCGCTGGAGGCGTGTCCAGGGCAGACTGGGCTCGCGCCTGCTCATCGCTGTGCGAGTCTGATTGCACCACCAGCACGCCCGAGTCAAAGCGCCGGAAGTGCAGCGGCGCGCCCACCCGCGGCAGCGCCTGCGTGCGCAGCTGCGGCTTACACAGTGCTCATACGCACAGGCCCGAGGTCAGCAGCCATGGAAGCATACGCACTGCGCCCAATCGTGTTGGTGAGATGGCCAATGTTGCAGAAACAGATGGCCTTGCATGCATTTTTTTTATCGTTCAGACTCTGATCCAGATAGCCAATGGGGCATGAAGTGTGCCATTTGGTTGCTGACATAATGAGCCTAGCACGCAGGGCCTTCAAATACGTTTGACGGAAGATAGCCTGCATGGCAGGCAGCCGGCCAGGCAGAGCCAGCCCGCATTTGTCGCATGCCGCGCGCCTGGACGGCAGCTAGCAGGTCGTCGGGCGAGACGAGCTCGGCGCCACGCGCGCGGTTGAACAGACAGTAGACGTCTGGCAGCGTCATCATGCCGCCCGCGCGCTCCACGCGCGGCGCCAAAAAGTCCGCGAGCTGCGCGGCGCAGCGCCGCCCTCGTCGGCACCCGCACCAGCACGCGCTTTTCAGTTCTGCAGCAGCGACCCGACGGATGGCACACGCCCGCAGGTCAAACGAGCTGCAAAAGCATGTGTCCGATGCACAGGCGCTTAGCCTGTGCGCCATCCCAGCTGGGGCTGCCTCGGGTCAAGACTTCACACATGCTGACAACAGGGCCCTCAGCCCACGCAGAGCGCGCCGCCCGCTCCGGAACGAGAGCAAGCGCGCACGTCCGCGCGCGTGCCCGCGCCGCATCTGAGCGCCCGCGCGGGCGCGCCTGGCGCGACAGCTCCTGGTGGTAGAGCGCGCCGGCGGTCGCCTTAGTCACTGGCGACGCGATGCCCATGGCCGCCAGGTCGTCCTCCAGCTGCGCGTCCATGCGCGCCTCGTCGCCGCCGCCAGCGGGCGCGCCGCCCGCCGCCTGCGCGCTCCGGAGCGCGCCCGCATTGCCCCAGCGGCGGCGCGGGCCTGGCAGGCCAGGCTCATGCCGGCGCACGTGCGTTCCACAACACATCGGTGAACTCGTTCCCAATTGGCGCCTTGTTACACCAACAATGCGTGCACGCCAGGGTGCCGCCCAAGTCTTCGTTTGGGCATCAAGGATGTCAACCTGTGAAAACCTCAGGTAACCTGATATGCATATTTAAGGTTTAGGTGAAGCAACAGAGGACGGGGTTGCGAGCACCGATGCACACTTGGTGGGCGCGCGCCTGCGCCTGCGCCTGCGCGGCGAGCGCGGCTCGATAGCGCTCGGCCAGGGCCACCATCTCGGCCGCCTTGGTCATGAGCGCGCGCAGGTCCACAAACGCCTGCTCGAGCGTCCTGGCGCACGCGCGGGCAAACCTGTAGGCTGAGGGACCCTTTGTAGCCTAACCCTGGAGATCGCATGCCACCGTGTATCTGCACGAGCCCATGCGACTCTCGACTGCCGTCGCTGGCCCAGGCATACATCCACAGGCGCCACTCTTCGACACGCACCTCTGACAGCCTGCAGGCGCCACGCAGGGTGGCTGCGTCCACCACGGACTGCGAGAAATGCTCCGCGCAAGCACCATGATAAGCATTCCCAGGCGAGAGGCGCACTGCTCCTGCGCCGCGGCCTGCGCCTGCTCGCGCAGCAGGATGCCCGCGACGCCCGGCGTGAACGCCGCCGCCTGCGCGGGCGGCCCTGCCGGCGACTCGGCCGGCTGCCGCGCCTGCGGCACGTGCGCCGGCGGCGGCGCGTCAAGCGCGGGGTCGCCCTGCCGCGGCAGCAGCCACGCGATCGCCGCGTCCACGCCTGCGCGCGCGCGCAGGCGGCAGCCTGTGTGAGCCTCCGCTGAAACTGCCCGGGGAGGGAGGGGGGGAGGACTTAGTGCGGCACGGAATGCGCAGGGCTGCGTTTGCGTGCTGCGGACGCCCTGGGAGGACGGGCTGCGCGGCCACGGGTGCCCCGCCACAGAACACACTGGACGCGGTGGAGCGGGCCATGCCCCTTGCGGGACAGCGGCGGCCGGGGGGCGCCTGAGCAGCCGGTGGCGGCGAGCGCGTGCTGCGAATGGGTTACGGTCGGGGTTAGGGCACCTGAGCAGCCGGTGGCGGCGAGCGCGTGCTGCGAATGGGTTACGGTCGGGGTTAGGGCACCTGAGCAGCCGGTGGCGGCGAGCGCGTGCTGCGCGTGCGCGCGCGGGAAGCCCATGGCGCACAGCTGCGCCAGCTGCAGCGCGTCCAGCTGCGGCGCCAGCCCCGCGCGCAGCGGCGAGTGCTCGTCCGCGGCCTGCGCGCAGGCGCCCGCGCGCTCAGGCGCCCGCCGCCGGAGGTTGGGCCCCCGCTGCTCAGGGCGCGGCCCGCCAAGCGAGCGCGCGCTGGCCAGCCAGGCTCTGCCGCGCGCGCCCATGTCGCAGAGACGCGCGGCGGGCGCCGCTCACGGGGCAAGCTGGAGGCAAGGGCCAGACTGTGGAGCGAGCCGCCTGGCGCAGCGTGGGTTGGCGGCATGCCTGGGCAAAATGAACCAAGCATGCGTGGAAGCATAGCCTGGCATGCACACATGCGCACGTCAGGGGCGATCGCTGAGCAGCAGGGACGGGCCTGCGGCGCGAGGCGGCCGCCGGCGGCCGCCGCAGGCGCAGCCGACGCCGCGGGCCGCGGGCCGAGCCAGGCGCGCTGTGTGAGCGCCAGCTGCAGCTCCTCCAGCAGCGCGTGCTGGCGCTGCGCGGCCAGCCGCACCTGCGCGCCCCCGGCAGGGTTAGGGGTAGGGTTAGGCACGGCGGGCCGCGGCCCAGTGCGTGGCCAGCCGCACCTGCGCGCCCCCGGCCGCGTCGCTACGGGCTCGGCGGGCCGCGGCGCAGCCCGCGGCGGACACCCTTGCACTGCCGCTGCTGGTCGGCTCGGCGCTGGGTGCAGCAAGCGCTGCAGGTGCAGGCAGGGCGGCACACGCGGCGGTGCACAGAGGCACGGTGCCGAGCACAGCATCTCGTGCGCTGGGTGGCAGAAAGAGCGCGGCGCGGGAGACCGGCTCGCCTCCACAACACCTGCTCTGTTACAGGCCATGTGCCACTGACGTGCGCCTGCAACATGCTCCTATCAGCGGGGGAGACTGGCTTGCTCCGGCCACGGCCACCGGCAGTTCGAGTCGTGGCAGGCTCGCCTCGCATTGGCGCAGCTCGGGCGCGTCCGCGGCCGCGGGCCGGCCGGCGCCGTCCACGCACACGCGGAGGCACAGCCGCGGCGCCGCGAAGATGTGCTTGGCGCGGATCCCGGCGCCGGCGACCGCGGCCAGCGCGAGCGCGCACGACGCGCCCGGCGCGGGCGCCGCGGCCGCGTCCAGCCAGCACAGCCGGTGCGTCGTGAGCAGCGCGTTGCCGCCGGCGTGGCGCTCGGCGAGCGCGCCGGGCGGCCCGCCGGGCGCGTCCGGGAAGTGCAGGTCGACCTGCTCGACCAGCAGGCGCTCGAACTCGCCGGGGCCCAGCAGCGGGCGCCCGCTCGCGCTGAGCTCCAGGCGGTCCAGCAGCATGCCGGCCTGAGTTTGGCTTGTCGGCCAGGTGCCTGGCGTAGCACAAATCACAAAGGGAGAGAGGTTGATGCTGCCTTCACCGCCAATCAGCTTCAAGTAGTCTGCGCTGATAGCCGGGCGCCACTAACACAGCAGTTAAGCATATGCCGAGCGCGGGGAACGCTGGGGTGATCTAGCAGCTAGCAGTGATCACATGAGTCGCTGGGGCGACCGGGTGAGCTTTAGAAGGCCCGTAAACCTGAGAACCTTCTCCCCCCTTATGAGCCCAATCAGAGTTTGATTGAGCGCAGTGCCAGGAGCAGGAGCGCGCCGCACGACTCCAGCGCTGGCATGGTGCGCAAGGCTGTGGCACTGGTGCGCGCCGCGCGCGCCGCCCGGCAGGCGTGCCGAGACCTAGACTGTGCAGGCCCGCCTGCGCACCTGGGCAGGTCCGCCGCCCCCTGGAACGCGTGCCAGAGTGCTCACTGCGCTCGTCGAGGGTGAGGCCTGGTCCTGACACCCCCGCCCGCGGCCTGCAGGGACGCCGTGCCCTGGCCGAGCCTGCTGTTTGGGGCGCCGCCGTGCAGCCGCCTGAGCACAGCAGCGCTGTGGAGCGCGGCGCCGGCGCCCGCCTGGCCGGCCGCGCAGGCGGCGGCGGCGCAGGCCTGCGCATGCGCGCGCGGCCGGCTCGCGGCATGGCATCAGCTGCGCGGCGAGCAGCTCAGGTCCTGGCTCAGGCATGTGGAGCAGGTGGAGCAACGTCTGGTGGCGGTCGCGGGCTCGCTCAGCGTGCTGCCTGCCGGGCAGGTCCGCGCACCTTGCTGGCGCACTGCCGTGGACGCTGCCTGCTCTGTGTTTGCGCATCCCCTCGCACGCAGTCTGGCTGCGCCACCAGGTCAGCAACGTGCAGCGCCTCAAGCACTGCTCACCCAGCGCTCCTGCTCGCCGCTTCGACCACCAGCGGCGAGCGCAATCTGTCTGCCGGCGTTGCAGCGCGCGGTGACGGTGGGGGTGCCGCTGGCGGCCGCGGCGCTGTACGGGCGGCGAGCGCCCGCGCACTGCTTGGCCGCGGAGTCGAGCGGCCGTCTGCCGCCCGCGGACGTGCGGCTGCACGCGCACCAGGCGCTGTTCGGGCGCTTCTTCCGCGCCGCCGCCGAGGAGGTGCGGCTCCGCGGCTGCTGCACCGTTGAAGGTTCTTTGCAAATCCAGTGCACTGTGTGCAGCTCCTTGTGCCTGCTCGCCCCTCCTGCCTGCAGCACGCAAAGCTGAGAGCCTGCATGTGCCGCGAGCAAGCGCTCACCAGTGCCAGGTGCGCAGTGCGCCGCGGGCCTCAGCTGTCACACCGCCCGCCGACCCTGCTGTGCCCAGGTCTTCACGCTGCTGCGCGGGGTCTACCTGTACCTCCTCTTCCTGCCGGCGGTGGCCAGCGCGCCGGTGTGCATGGGCCTGGGCGTCGGCCGCGAGGCGTGGCTGCTGCTGATGCGCTGGACGCTGGAGCGCGCCGGGCCGGTGCGCCGGGCCAGCACGGCGCCGGCCGGCGAGTGGCTGGGGGTGGCGTTGTGCTGCGTTGTTCCCGTGTGAATGGCTGTATAGCGCAGGACGCTAACCCCGCCAGGATGCTGTATGCGGTCCAAACCAACCTCCACCAAGCTCCTGTCCTGACGCTGCGTGGACCGCCTGCGGACGCGCCTGTGCGGTGCGCGCGCGAAGCGGGCGGCTCACAGGCGCGGCGCGGGCGCGCGCGTGCGCAGGCCTTCATAAAGTGGGGCCAGTGGGCCGCCACGCGCCCGGACCTTTTCCCGGGCGACCTGTGCGCCGAGCTGGCGCGGCTGCACACGGGCGCGCCGCGGCACGGCTTCGCCCACACGCGCG
>JAABUY010004743.1_pt1 | contig 14044 bp, 19 predicted proteins | sample 5560271 | NCBI WGS metagenome assembly JAABUY01 (sample SAMN10711886, study PRJNA513374) | rock metagenome | isolation source: Antarctica rocks | place: Antarctica: Victoria Land, University Valley
TGTGCTTGAGTCAATGGACTGGGATATGCAAGCAGGGGACCCTTTCGGAGAGTGATATTCAGTAGATGTGATGCAGTGGCCAATAAAGGGGGGTGTCCCATTAATAGGGGAATCACGTTACGAGATACAGAGACAATGCATTTCGGCTTTCGCCGAAGCCGAATGGGGTCGATTTCGCTGATCCCCTAGGCCCTGGTTCCACTGCCGATATCCTATTGTTGTTCTCACTTCATAAAACGTCCTTCGAAGCCCCTATCCAAGACAATGCGGGCAGCGATGAAATTCTCCCGAAAGACTCCCTCAACGATAGTCAGGGTTGACGGTAGCGAAGCGGCGTACGCTGTGGGGCTCCAGCGGTTCGTCCCACTTTTTTGTGGGAAACCCCCGGCCACGGATGCCAACCGGTCCCACACTATCCGCTTTGTCCGATTACTCCTGCATATATCTCCTGTGCATTCCGCCACGTAGGTCTCCTGTTTTTCTCGCCCATCATCGACCTCTTTCAGGAATCATTCGACATGTCCACCACGCTGCAGTCCTCTCCCGCCGTCGAACGCGAACGCGAACACGACGTCGAGGACGAGAAGGGTTCCGAACAGTATCAAATGGAGCAGAGCCCGAAGCAGGGCCCCGAAGACATCAAATCTGATCTGGGCAATCTCGCATACGCCAACGAAGACGAAGAGCCCGAGTTTCATGCCCGCACGTGGTTCGCGCTCGCCGCCCTCTTCTTCCTGAACTATGTACAGCTGGTTGCGCTTACTGGCCCACCGGTGGTGGTGAGTTTTTGCGTCTCTCCTCTGATCTTTGTATGCTCACGTGGTCTCGGTATCCAGCTCGATTATCTGGGTGAGGATCTCGACGCCACTGCAGTACAGACATGGGTACCAAATGCGCTGTCCCTCGTCCAAGCAGTAGGCGGACCGATCATTGTGAGCAGAAGACTGTGACCAGTGCTTGCATCGATCGGTCACCCAGAACTGACGATCTGTCCTGTCTCCTTCACAGTCGTTCGCCTCCGACACCTTCCAGGCTCGTAAGATCCTTTTGATCGGGACTTGTACCGTCTCTTTCATCGGCGCCGCCATTGCCCCAAACTCTAGCAATATCTATCGAGTCATCGTCGCTCAGATCCTCGTTGGATTCGGATTTGCCGCTGTTCCTCTAGCCTACGCCATTCCTTCTGAGGTGGGTCCATGATCGCTAAGAAATTCATGTATTGGGCTGACCAGACTCGTAGATCCTGCCGCGAAGATGGAGACCATGTTCGTTGCTATATACTCATGCAGGAGTTATGTCCAATTGATCTCAACCTCGTACAGTCACATTGGCGGGAATGAATGTCGCAGCCTCACTAGGGGCTATAACAGGACCTTTGTGAGTCATTGATCGTCGGTACTACCTTATCTGCTCTGACTTATATGACTTTCAGGATCGCCGGCGCCTTGACCAGACGGTCCTTGCATAGTGGATGGCGGAACTTCTACGTAAGCTCAACAGTTCGAGGAGCCTGATGACATCGGCTGATCTTGCCGGATAGTGGGTTCAAATGGCTCTCTGGGGTGTCACGGTCGTTGGCATAGTGATTGGTTATCGTCCACCAAAGCGACATACACGACTCGATAACCTGACATTGGTGCAAAAGATTGGTCGACTCGATATTCCGGGCATGCTCCTGGTAGGCAGCTCAACCATTCGTGCTCAATGAACCTAGCTGACTTCCCCTTGACAGCTTACCACCGGTCTCACTCTCCTTTTGACTGGACTGAGTCTCGGTGGCAATCCATGGCCATGGGCGAATAAACGTGTTTTGGCTACCATGATCACCGGCATCGCGATATTGATCGGCTTCGGCGTCTACGAGTGGAAGGGCACCAAGACTGGGATCATACACCACGAACTCTTCCGCAATCGGACTTTCCCTCTTTGTGTCGCACTCATCTTCATCGAGGCCATTCTTCTCTTCACCATTATCGTTTTTTACCCGGCTTTGTAAGTTTCTGACCGGTGGTTTCCGGTCGTTACTGAACAGGTGATTGTCCAGGACGGGAGCTCTTTTCGAAACCGAGCCATTCTTTGCAGCACTTCGAACGATCCCCTTCTGGGTCTGCAGTGGTTGCACCACCGTGATCTTTGGGTTCTGGAGTACAAAGAGGCGCACTATTCGTGCCCCGATGATGACGGGTTTCGCGATCATGACTGCAGGAATCAGTGAGTTCTCCATAGAGTCCGAAGAACCAGATCGGATTGCTGAGCGTGACATCTCAGTTGGAATGGCGACGATTCAACCTGGCCAGTCCACCCGTGCTGTCGTCTTCGATGGCCTAGCCGGACTCGGCTTCGGCGCTCCTCTCGTTCTCATCATCGCTGGTGTGCAATTATCGACACCGCATCACCTCATCGCCACCGCCACCGCTGTGGTCACCTCGAGTCGCGCAGTAGCAGCGGCCACCTTCACGGCCGTCTACGGTGCAGCTCTGTCCAGCCGTACCGCGGTCAAGATTCCCAGTTACGTAGCGGCTGCCGCACTGGCTGCGGGCTTACCTCCTCAATACATCATGCCCTTCGTCCGCGCCTTTCTGACCAAGAATACCGCTGGATTCAAAGCCATCCCGGACGTCACGCCAGCCATCATCGGTGCGAGTGCCAAGGGCCTGTCGCACGCTTTGGCAGACAGCTTCCGGGTGATCTATATCATCGCCCCACCTTTCGGTGTCGTCGCCTGCATCCTCTGCTGGTTCTTGGGGGATATGACGAAATTGATGAATTACCGAGTCGATGCGCCGGTCGAGGAGCTCCATGCTCGGCGTAAACATGATGAGGACGGGTCTTGAAGATGGGCGCAGCGCCGTAATCAGAGTCCGGGGACCCGATATGAGGCAGGGATCTAGGCGGAGTTTCTGCTTGTAATGTAGTATCGTATGTTGTGAAGTTGTTGTGAAGTCAATCATGCCGGACGACGCGGTTGCGCGCACGCAATTGGATATCAACACAGTAGACTCGTGCGCTACTGACTGAAAAGTGATTTCTACGATCGAACGGGAACCCTGCTTAGGGGTGTTTCGCTCTCTCATCGAAACAAGGCGGTAGGATATGGTAAAAGGTTTGACATCGGCTGCTCTGACCTCGGCTGCTTATTGGTCTCTGTGAAGCTGGCCGACGGACTCCCTTGTGTGGAACTACCTTCGACGGCGAGTAGGATAGCCGGTGAGAAGGTGCGAAACTTTGCCATACTATCCTTGGGACTACTATATGCCGTCCATGTCCTTTGCTTCCCATACTACATCCCGCTCAATCCCCACAATGATGCACAGCTTTTCGCAATGCTCCCAGCTGCGCCATGTGCTATGGTTGCTTCTCAGCGACCGCCAATTCACAAAATCCATACTAAAAAGTCTAGCCTCACCTAGGACCTAACGCATGTACTTCGAGGGATTGCTGTTTATGAAATCCAGCTGCGTAGACCGAAAGTCGTCCTTTTCGACATGGCTTGCATTGGGCTGAAAGACAAGGTTGGAGGCTGTTGAACCATATTCGGGCCATGACAAGCTGCCTGCAAGCGAGACCGAATTCGGATTACCATTCGCGATGAAGCCTGACAGGGCTTGGTCAGCTCAGCTTTGAGGGATTTCAGGTCTTCCATTCTCACCAATCCACAGATGAGACATGTAATCCGACAATCCTATGTAGGACGAAGATCGATTCGCAAATGGATCCCCCGTGGAATAGCCGACGCCTTCAACATTGTGGAAGACGAAGGCTATCTCGGTCGTATGATAGACGCCGAAGAGAATGTTCGGGAGGACACTCGTTGGCAAGGTATCGAAACGATAGGTATAGGCTGGAAGTCCAGAGGCAGCCCACACTTCTGCTGTTTTCCGCTTGTTTGCAATGAACATGAAGTCGCCTATCCAATGTGATCTGGTCAGCTGGGACCACTCTCAGGAAGTAGCCGAGGCCCTTGACTTGCCTACATATGACGCTGCCCGTTTGAATTGAGCGCCCAGAGTAGGCGGGAAAGCCGCCGAGTCGTTGCCAGTGTTGTAGGGCGAGCCTAATGCGGGTACATTGGGATAAAGAGCGGTCAACTTCTGGATGTCGCTTGGCATGAATACCCCCGTCTTGTCTGAAACATCATGATCGGTCAGCGGCTTCACTTGAAAGCCATGGGAAGCTCACTGAGCAGGCTCTCAAACTCTTCATCGTTAGCGACCCCAAAAGGCGCATTCGGCGGGGTGAAGAGGGTCCCTTCGTCTGAATGAACAAGAGAGCCTCGGGTCAATTGACATCCAAAAATGTCACTTTGAGGCAGCCTACCTGTATTGGTACCGATGATGATAGGAACGCGAGCGAAAGCCCCCTTTGACAATGCCTTGCTTGGATAGTGCGGAAGGAAATCGCCATCGATCAAGGGGTTAAAGCTTGTGTTGTAAGGTGCAGTTGAGAGCGTGGCTTGCAAGATGGTCGAGGGTAGAGAACGGAGGCATTCGAGTGGCGATTTTGACGATCTGCAGTTCACCTGTTTGAGAAGAGAATCGAAAATGGGCTGGTAATATTCGACACCGAGGACTGTCGAGAGGACGATTTAGCGCGCGATAATAGGGAGGAATGTCACTCACTTTTCATCGGGTTGAAAACACTTCCACTCTCCATGATGGCCGAGCGGAAGAGATGGTCATTGTTGCCCGAGTAGGCAAGGATCTGATAACCAACAGCTGACACGAGTGCCTCTCAGCTCTGACTCGTTCTCTTCCGACAGGAACATGAGCTCACATGTCGCTCCCGCACTTTCACCCATGATTGTGATCTTGTCGCAGTCTCCTCCGAACGCAGCGATGTTCTCCTTGATCCACTGGAAGGCCATACGCTGATCTCGCAGGCCAGCGTTCGCTGCTCCATCATCGAGAATCTCGCTTGAAGCCAAATAGCCCCATGGCCCGAGGCGGTAATTTATGGTGATACCGATGATTGGCGACCCGACCTGGATTTGATGATGTTTTTTAGCTCTTCCGGGACGGGGAATCATATCCCACCTGGACTGATTGCTGCACCAGATACGACGTGTTGAATCTTCGATGGACAATGATCAGCAGGTGCACGCACGTAATCGAATTCGACCATTCTCACCTGGTATCGATCCCACTGCCGAATTGAAACCCGCCACCGTGGATCCAAATCATCACTGGCAGGCCAGAATGCCCCGAGGGTCTGACGATGTTGAGGGTCAGGCAGTCCTCTGAATGATTGGCATATGTCTGGCTGATGGCCGCCATAGAATTGTAGCCGAAGCAGGCGGCACCGTATTCAGTAGCATCGCGATTCGAATACATTTGATCATATGGCTCGGGCCCGTTGAAACGTAGAGTTCCGAGTGGTGGAGCTGCGTATGGGACATTCAAGAAGAAATCTTGATTGTAAGAAGGAGAGTGTCGTCCGAGTAAGGTCCCATTCCAAGTTGTGACGACGGGACTCGAAGCATGAGCAGCAAGAGATGCTGGGATTTGAGGCGCGAAACAAGCCAGAGCTATCAGGAAGCATCCAGAAGGTGAGGTGATCATCGTCAATCCGGGCTAAGGTGAAAGCGAAGGTCGGCGGAAGATGAACCCAGTCGGAGTCGTGGGAGAACGATTCGCTAGAGGTCGCTTGCAGTGGGGCGCACATCCTGTCAACCATGGATTTTAACGCCCTGTCGGCCAAACTGACGCATCCGACTGGACTGCTTGTTCCCTCACTTGTGGAAATGGTGGGTCTTTCCACGTCGTTCTTGAATCAGTCATATCCTGGGTGCCTCTTACGGCCCGTGTGGCCACATGGGAAAATGTGGGATTCTCCGGAAATGTGGGACCTTCCTGCCGCTTTTTTCCGGACCGTGCATGCCGGTAGGAAATGTACCAAAACGAGGTTGCGACTACCAGCAGTTTCGAAGAACTGACATCAGAGAAGCATCATGTCCAAGATCGACGTTCACGCTCACGTCGTTCCACCCGTCTTCAGGGAAGCTCTCGAGAACTCCGGAAAAGACTCATCGGGATGGACAATCCCGTCAGCGACTCTCAAACTCGTCCGAGTCGATCACTGACTTGGAATCGTACGTTAGCAAATGGACAGCTCAGAGCGCCATAGACTCTCAAGATTCGCTCCGAGTCAAGACGAGCGTCCTCTCCGTCACCTCGCCAGGTTAGTCCAAGCTGCGTGCCCTGTCTGGAACAAGTCGAAGCTCATGATCACACAGGATGCATCTTCCTGGACCTGGAGGGCAACCGAGGGCTGGCCCGAGGCTGTAACGAGTACTCGGCCCAAGTCCGTGTCGATCATCCCGGGCGTTTCGGATTCTACGCCAATCTACCCAATCTCAAAACCGACCTCGAGGGCAGTCTGGCCGAAGTCGAATACGCTCTGGACTCGCTAAAGGCGGACGGCGTATGCTTGATGACTCATTATGACGGGTATTACTTGGGGCATCCGGAGTCAGTGAAGACCTTTCCGTCCATCGTCATCCGTACTGACGGATGCGTACCCCTGGGAAGCTTCATTCCGCTATGGAAGGAGCTTGACCGGAGGAAGACGACTGTGCTCATCCATCCTACCCCACCTGAAGGCTACAAACCGATACCGGCACAGAAATACTGTCCGTGTCCTGCGTTCGACTTTTGCAGCGAGACCACTCGAACCGCGAGTCATCTCCCGGACTCTGTTGATTTCGTTGTTGCTCATGAGGGGGACCTTTCAGGTTAGCGATATCGTCATGTCTGGCCGACGACAGCAATTCCACAACGTGAATATCGTACTTTGCCATGGAGGGTAAGTGACGTCTTCCTCGTTATAGTCTGGCTGATCTTCCAACCGTTCGTTCCCTTTTCCCCTTCCCCTTTCGCGCACTCAATCGCTCCCTATCAGCGGCACAATCCCTTTCTTGGCCGATCGTATAGCGTACCTCACGAATGCTCCCGCTCTCCGCAATCCCCTTTCTCCTTCCGAGATCATCAAGCAGTTCAAGACATTTCATTACGACACCGCTTCATGCGGTACTTCCCCTGCGTTCGATGCCGTCGTCGCATTCGTGCCAGAGGACAAGCTGCTGATCGGGACCGATCATCCGTACGCTGCGCCAGAGGGCATGGCGGCGTTTGCAAAAGGAGTAGACGAATGGAAGTTCAGCGAGGGACAGCGGAAGAGGTTATACGAGGGCAATGCGGTGGCGTTGTTTCCCCGATTAGGATGATATTCCGGAAAACAGCTGGAGGAACAGGATGACGGGGCCGGGAGCGAGGCGAAGAATCACGGTGTTGGGCCATGGGGCAGTGAAAGTGAACGTATCTGATGCATTCGCGTTGGCATTCTTCGCGAAATCTGATATTGCTTGAACAATATCCTTGTTTGCGAAGAAGCAATCGAGAACAATTTCACAAGCTGCTGAGGGATAGTCACCCAGGCACCACATTGTGGGACGGTGTGTGGCCCCAAAGACAACAGGATATAGATCCGCGCCGGTGCGTTTGCGCCGTCGTGAACGACTCTTTCAGGTGGTATACCACTTTGAATCTTGTCAATATGTCCGTCTTCGCTCCGACGCTCGTCATGGAGGCTGTCCCCAGTTTTTGGGTGCTCGCAGGTACCGCGGCTCTCTGCCTGGTCGGCTTCCAGCTGGCTCGCGCCATCCGTCTGGCCTTCTTCTCTCCCCTCAGCCGTGTACCAGGGCCGCTAATCTGCAAGTTGTCTGGAGCTGTCGATATATACATGGGGATTTTGGGCGGAAGACGGGCGGAATGGATGCACGGACTGCACCAGAGATATGGCAGGTTACCCCTGAGGGGTGATACCCGCTCGCTTCTGACGTTTATCGCGTAGGGCCAATCGTCCGGGTGTCGCCTACCCTCTGTAGCATTGCCGATCCCGAAGCTTTGAAGATTGTGTACGGAGGCAAGTTCCCGAAAGCAAAGGACCGCTATCAGGGCAAAACCATCGCTGGTACCGAGCACTGTCTCATGCTGCGCGAGCCCTCCGAGGTGAAGGCGAGACGAGGTCTTCTCCTGCCGCTGTTCCAGCGCAGCAACCTGGACGGTTTGTTCGACGAGATGACGCGTCATACGGCGGTACTGCTGGACCAAATGGCTCAGGAGCAGAAGGAGTCCTCCAGCGTGGACGTGTTTCGATGGTTTCGCTTGGTTGCCTTCGACGTGATAGGTATCTACGGATCGACCGTGCAGATCTGAGGACGCGGAGACTGACCTGCTGAGTTAGGCACGATTGCATATGGCAATGATATGAAGATGACCGAAACGGGCAAGACGAACCCCTTAGTCGAGATGATGTCCCAAGTCTTCTTCGCATGTGAGCAAACTATAGCCACGGGTGGGCATGACGGTCCGCTGATTGCTCTGTCCATAGTCGTGTGCAGGGACTTCATCCCCTTCATCAGCAACATCCAAGATATGAAGCTCATCCCTCCCTTGACTGCTTTGAGGAACGCGGAGCAGAGGTTTGTGCAATACGGGAACGACATTTTGGAGGGAATGATCAGGAACGGTCAGATCAATCATCAGGAAGGCAAGACCAATGTCAGTGACCTTCACCCAGTATTCTGTGTTGACATACCACGATTTCAGCTGCTCAAATCGCTTTACGCGGCCTCCCAAGTCTCTCCCAAGATCACGCGCAGGCACGTAGCGACTGAGGTGGGTACCACAAACGCTACCAGGGGAATGAGAATCGCTAAACAAGGGTCAGGCGGGAGCGATCCTCATTGCCGGAAGCGATACGACTTCCACCGCCATGACCTATGCATGGTGAGTTACAGATAGCTTTCTTGGCATATTCATTGACTGGCGTCGAGTTCAGCTACGAATTATCTAGGCGGCCCCAACTGCAACAACAGCTTCGAGACGAGATGTGTTCAGTCGCCGAGAATCTGGACGACTGGCCCACGTTCAAGGCTCTGGAAGCGCTTCCACTGCTCAACGCCTTCATCAAGGAGACGCTGCGTGTATGGCCCACCCTACCGGGCCCTCTCGAGCGCTCAGTCACCGAGGGTGGCCGAGTCATCTGCGACGTTTACCTGCCCGAAGGGACGGAAGTTACAATGCAACCTTTTACGATCCATCGCAACGAGACCATCTTCCCAGATCCCCTCGCGTTCAAACCGGAGAGATGGCTCCAAGAGACGTCGGAAATGAAGGCGGCCTTCATACCGTTCAGCTATGGAGCGCGAAATTGCGTTGGCATGAAGTGAGGGCATCTCGCAAGCAAACAGGATACTTGGGCTGACTATCTGGCGTCCCAGTCTCGCCTGGTACGAGATGAGACTGGTGCTGGGAGTTATGATCCGAAGGTTCGAGATCCTGCCAGATCCTCAAACGACCGACGATACCATGGCTCCCGTGGAGCACTTTTTCGTGGTACCCAAGTGCGTCGAACCGTTGCTTCCTACCTATATGCGCATCTTGCTGACATCGTGTGGAGGGCAATGCGGTGCCAACTGCGGATCAGGCCGGTGGACGCTTGACACCTGGTCGCATCGCTAGCTATTCGTATACGGAGTGACGTCTCTACCAATCATGTCACGCAAGATCTTGTCCCCCGACTATTCCCGATGAATGAAACGTCGTAGCGTCGCTTCATGGTGCGCACAGCTGATCCATGAGCAATCCGTGACACGGGAGCGCCAGTAGGGATGTGCCACAAAGGATTCCAAAGAATGGCTCGATATTCTACCCTCGTAGAGCCTGGTTCCTTTGTGCCTGTTAAATGGACCCCACTAATCCATGTCACCAAACAAACGGTTCGGCTCAACATGCATATCAGAACGATGATTTTTTATCTCGTACAGGATAGCCAAAGGCGGAGATGGTATTCCTCATGCGCGTTCGTGAGGAGCTTTGGCGGATAGGGCCTGGAGCGGGGCGTCGACACGGTAGGTCATGACGCTGCGGAAATCCCCCACGAACCAGGAAGCGACGCACGTCACCGCTCCAAAGGGAATCGCAATGACTTGGACGATTCTGATCGGATCCGAAAATGCTTGCTTGAAAGCTGCAACCCCTGACGTCCGGCGGAATCTCCGGTGGCGATCGCTGCGACGAAAGCTGGGCTTGAAGAAGTGGGAAGCCCAGCCAAGGGTTGGGGGGTTTGAGTTCGTTGCATTCTGGTCATTAGGGTAGTTCTGGGGATCTACGGAAGCTATGATATCCGACGGAGGAAGAGGAGGGCGACATGGAAAGATGGGAGTGGCTCTCAAGAGTCGCCACTCAGCTCCTCCAGGGCGTTGCCCTGTCTCCTGGCCTTCCTGCCTCAAAACTCCTTGTCCTGGCCTTGAGCAAGGCGCTACTCACCATCGTCTTCATCCTCTGGAAAGTGTTCGCTTCCAGCTTCTCTCCCCATGTCTCCAGCTGTTTCCTTGTCGCTTCAGACATCATCCCACCTGCCGAGAAGACCAAGGGGATGAAGCGTCCATTGGTGAGAGGCCTGGCGTGGATAACTCGCCTCTCTATCTGCTCGAGGTACTTTGTGGCTTTTTGGACGATGTGGAGAGGTAGAGAAGTGCCAGCGGCTGGATTGGTTGTCGTTTTGGTAGCCTTACTGCCAAGGAGGGTGTAAACCTTGACCTCGAAATCCACAGTCACCTTGAAAGACCCTCTGAGCCGGATATCGTTCCTTCTCCTGCCTTGGAACGAATGTGGCTCATGCTCTGCGGTTGGATGGATGGTCTTCAAGGTGGAATGGAGGATTCGAGACACAGATTCATGCCTGGCCATCGTCTGCCCTCGTCTGGCAAGGCAAACCTCATCATGGCCCAAGGAGTTCGATTTTGTGCACCATGGGCAAGTGGTGAGGGGAGAGGTTGATGAAGTCCGATAGTGGATGGCAGTGGAGACTTCGAAATCTGTGAGGCGCAGTGTGTGGTAGTAGGGGATCGTTTCGAGCCACTTCCTGCCGAGTGTAGAGGATGATTCCCCCATCAGTTTTCGTTCGGGGTCGTCCAAGGCGGTCAAAAGCTCGTTCCGTTGATCCTCCCAGAGCTGCTTGCACCGTTCATGCTGGGATTTGGGTTGGGCTTCTTGGGAAGCGTCCATATTGGAGGAAAGGGGCAGGAACGAGTTGATGAGGCGGTCTGATGTCTCGTTGGCTGCTGACAAAGCCAGGGGATAACCTGGTGGGAGAGGATGCCCATGCCGCTCAATCGAAAAGGAAGAGCCATCAGAGTCTCCTCCATCTCCTTCCTGTCTCCCTGGCGATCAGAGACCCTCCCCCTAAGTCTCCTGACCTCATTGTTGGCGCCGGCAACCTCATGCATAGTCATAACTAGGTATAGTGTAGTCGTTACCAGTTTTGGACAGAAACCTTGGCGGGGTTACTATTTCATGCCACAAACTTGAAAGTCCTAGTTGATACGTTTACTCAGGGATTTTTGGTTGGCTGGACAATGGGATTATGCGGGCCTGGAAATGAGACTTGAGGAATCCAACACACGCATCGAGAATCTCTTCTGAGACTTTCACACGACTTCATAACCCCTCCACGATACGGATTCGGAATCGTAAGGGGGGTTTGGCGTTCGCATGTTTTGATAGTTATGATGGTGTTTTGGACAATGGTTGAAGGAACCCGATTCAAGCTTGGACAAAGAGGTGCGAGGGTGGGCCGGGAGAGTCGAGGTGGGCTGAGTCGGGGTGATTATACTAGCATGAGATTGGATTGAAACTGACCTGACCTACTATTTTTGGTATGAACGCCGCTTTTGTCTCGTCTCCATCCCCGCTCATTTGATCCATCGTACGGGGTGACGAGGGTGGCCGCCGGCGGGGCGTGGTGAAAGCGTGAAAGATAATAAGCTCACAGCTCATATACGGTATTATCCATGGCTCATCTCTACAGATCGAGGATCACGTCGCCACGAATTCATACCATTCACTACTGGAAGAGCTTCCTTGGTAAAAATCCCGTAGAATCAAATCATCCAACGTCATCTTCATCCCTGACCCGAAACCCGATCGCGATATCCTGCCTTCCCCCGCGCCTGTCCTTCATCCCCTCAATACCCTAAATCGCCTAATCGCCTAATCTTGACTGCTGACCATGACCACCGTCTCACAACTCAAAACTCCCGAACCTCAACCCGATCATTCTCACGATCCATTCCTCCAACCTTCCCACCATTCAATCCGACTCGAGCTTTCCCCGACTCATGCTCCGATCCCGACCGGCCTACTGATCTGATCATGACCAATCGCTCGACATCCATCAAAGCTCGATCCAGCTCCCTGGGCGTGACGAGGCAGATGGACAGTCCCGCTCGAGCGAAGGCTGTCCAAAGCGCCGACGTCTCTTGATACAATCGGATGTTGCGAGATACTGTGGAATTGGGAACCGAGAAAAGGTAGTATCAGCTGATGAGATTGCGGGGAGTGATGAACAGGATCCGAGTCGGAACACAGACATGGTGGTCAATGGACTTGGAATGACGTGGGATGTACGAACGATATAGAGAGGGAGAGAGGGATGGGTAGAATCCATTGGCGAGATGGAAACCGCGGGATCATGGGAGACCATGGGTGGTGGGGCAAGTGAGTAAGGAAAACCACATCAAGTCGCGGATCCAAAAAAAGAAGGGCAGAAACCCAGAACCGGCCGAACGAAAAAAACCACTCACGATCAGACTCGTCTAGCCCGGAAATGTTCGAAGTCTTGTTCCGTTGGATAGTGGGGTAAACCAGGTCAAACATTCTCGTTGCATCGGTGGGAGGGAGATGTGGATTGGGTAGATTGGGTGTACAGCTCGTGATCGACGGCGATGATGGTGAAGCTGAAAAACAGACATTCAATCAGTCGATAGTCCCTTCTCCTTCGCACCGTCATTCCTTTCGCTCCACACTGTCATCCCAATGGGTTACTTTGATCATCCATCTGGGATCTGGACGAATCGAGTCGAGTCGATAGCTCGAACAAGGACAGCCAGTGATGATATAAAACAGGACCTCGACCACTCACGATCCGTCACGACTCCCTCATCTCCTCCCTGTCCACAAGGCTCTTCCTCGTGTTCATCAAGCCCCGTCCGATGGGTGTCTTGATGTGGGACGGCGGCACCAGTCCGAGTCGTTTCTCCAGCCCGACCCTGACCACCCTTTCCTCCTCCTCCTCCTCCTCCTCCCCCTCCCCCTCCGCCTCCCCCACCGCCTCCCCCACCGCCGCCATGGCCTCCGTCATTCCCTGCCTTCTTACCCGTCCCACCTGAACGTCTGTTCCCCTTCCCCTTGTCCTTCCCCTTTACATCATCTCCTCCTGAACCTTGTCTTTCCTCCCCATCACCCTCCCCACCATCCTCATCCTCGTCCCGTCTCCTCGAAGACTGTGGCGCACTTCCCCCTTCATCGAGCTTCCGTTTCTTGTTCATCGAGGCCTGAAGTTTCGGAAGTGCCGTCTTGGCCAGAACCCCGACTTGCTCCACCTCAAACCCATCGACCTCCATCCTTGTACCAGCTCTCGATGTGATGGTGCAACGTTCACCTTTCTTACGTCGTCCACCTCCATCTCCTCCTCGTATCCCGGCTGATCGTCCCGTTCCGGGTTTCATTTCCCTTCCCGTTTCCGCGGAGAGAGAGATAGGTACCGAACCACCTCCCCATCTTGTCCCCCACTCGATCGGGACCACCAACTTGTCACAAATCACAGGATGTCGCAATACCAAACTCGTCCCAAGCCGGACGAGTTGTAGGTATTTGCCGAAACCTTCCGACAGGATCGAGGCCGGTCGATCCGAGGAGACGTTTCCGATCTTATGCGGGAAGAGATCATATATGCTCGATTGATCGATACGCTCGAAGAGCAATTCCGGACGGATCACCTTCTTCGCGAGTCCCGATCCAGAGTACGAGGAGGATGAGGAATGGTAACCGAGTAGAGCGGATCGAAAGGCTGGTTGACATTCGAGTACGATCATTCGATCAGTCGGAGCTATCATCCGACACAGATGAGTCGACATCAAGAAATAGCCGAGGTATGTCCCGAAAGCCTCTTTCTCACTCAAAAGTTGGACCATCGCCGCTGC
>JAABUY010004744.1_pt1 | contig 14041 bp, 22 predicted proteins | sample 5560271 | NCBI WGS metagenome assembly JAABUY01 (sample SAMN10711886, study PRJNA513374) | rock metagenome | isolation source: Antarctica rocks | place: Antarctica: Victoria Land, University Valley
TCCCTGCCGCTCAACCTTCCTGCGGCGACCTCCACGCCACTGTTCGCTTTCTTCTCAGAGGCATGCCCCCGCCTGTGCCAGAGCGCCCCTGCCTGACTGCCGCGTGCTGCTGTGCGCCTGCAGCGCGGCCGCGCCAAGAGCGCGGCGCCGCTGCACGCGCGCTGTCAGCCTGGCGGTGAGTTCGGTGCTTGCGCATGCGAAAGGAGCCAGGTGTGAGGGCCGGAGGCACAGTCAGCTGCAGGTGGCGCAGCCAGCGGGCGCGCGCTCGCAGCTGGCCTACTCATCCCGCAGAGTTTTTTGGGCGCGTGACAGCACACTGCACGGCCTTTGAGTGGAGTGCTCAGCTCAGACCCGCTTGGGCGCCGCGTGCAGGTCACGTTCCCCATGCGCAAGGAAAACGACGCGCCGCCCTCGCACGCCAACAAGCGCCGCCGCCTCAGGACCAAGGTGCCTTTCCCTGCCAGCACCCTCCACGCCGCAGCTCTGGACTGTTGCTCAGGCCGCGCCCTGCAGCCTTGCGCGCTGCGATGCAGCGGCTGCCACTTGTGACGCAGCCTTCAGCAGGCCCCGCGCTCTGCCGCCCTGTAGCGCGGCGCCTCAGAGATGCTGGCTCGACCTGAGAGGTGGCCGAGTTGAGCGCTCTCCTTGTCGCGCAGGACGCGCAGCGGGTCGCCCGCCACCTGCGCCGCGATTTCCGGTGAGGTGGAGCGGCGTCGGGGCAGCAGGCCAAGCCGCTGCAATGCGGGGCTGCTGGCGGCGTCGAGCGCTTTCGCGACGCCCGGAGGCTTGGGGGCGCAGTATGAATTGACAAGTCAGCAATCAGAGGGTGTTTGCACACGTCCAGTGCTGCAGGTGCTGGGCACGCACCCACCCACCTGTGGCGTGCCCAGCACAGTGCGATCTGTCCTGGTTTCAGGGCGCCCACTCAAGCTGAACGGACTGATTCCTGAATGCATTGAAACCGTGCTTTCCGCGCGCACCGCCCCCGCTGCAAGTATGCCGAGGCATGGTGTACGCCCTCATGAATGCAGCGCGCACTGCGCTGAACCATTTGCAGCGCGTGCTGAATTTCAGTGGTGGCGGAAGTGCGTCTCGCGCCACCAGCAGCCCTGGCCCAGGGCATGCCAGATTTGCCTGTCTGCTGGTGAACCGCGTGTGCTGTTGAGCAGCGGCACGGACGTGGCTGCAGCTGATCATGCTTTATTGCATTGCTGCATGCACTTGGCACGCACGGTTGAATGCAAACGCCGAAATGTGCTGCAAGCCGGCCGTCCTGGCCGGACTTTTGACAAGGCAGGCGCTGCGCGCCTCCACCAGGAACACACCTGTGTGTTGAGTGCGGAGTGTAGGAACACACCTGTGTGTTGAGTGCGGGCTGTAGGCCAGTTGTGCAACCCTTGGACATGTACTTGTGTTGCTGCGGATGACAATCGCGCCCCGCTCGCCACACACGGACCCGAGCAAGCTGCGCCAGCAGGCCGCAGTCCACTCGCCGGCGGTCAGGCCGCGGGCGGCAGCAGGCCGTGCGCCGCCGCGTCGCTTGCCGTCTCTTTCGCTAAGGTGGAGCGGTGTCTGGGCTACAGGCCGAGCGGCCGTGGTTGGGGCTGCTGGCAGTGTCATACGCTCTTGCAAGCTCCTAAGGCTTATAACACCTTGTGAGGCGGCAATCATACCGGCGAGTTCGGAGCGCTCTTGAGGGCGTCCAGTGCTGCAGGTGTTGGGCATGCACACACACCTGTGGCGTGCACAGCACAGCGTGATCAGGGTCTGGTATCAGGGCAACTGCATGCGTTCGAGTTCCCAGAATGCATTTCACCCGTGGCTGCGTATCTCCCACGGCATGCGCTGCGCGCATGGGGGCGTGCATGACCGCCCTCGGCGTGATTGCAGCAGGCGGGCGGCGCGCGAGGGAGATACGCAGCAGGCACAGGCACAAATACACAGCATTCGGAACTGGAACAGCTTCACATGGGCACACTGATACCAGCTTCACATGGGCGCCCTGATACCAGGGCCTGATCACGTTGTGCTGGGCACGCCCAATGCCATGCAAATTGTGCATGCGCCGCAGATTCAATGCTTGCACGCGGGCCTGCTGGGCGTTCCTCACGCGCACGGCCCGCCTGCTCCAATCATTCTGAGGGCGGTGCACCCCCCATGCGCGCCGCGCGCACTGCGCCGAACCGGCCGCTCTGGCAGTGCATGCTGATGTTCATCGGTGGTGGAAATGCTTTTCAGCACCATCAGCAGCTCAGTCCAGGTCAAGTAGACATGGCTGCCCCGAGTGACCCGCGCGTGCTGCTCAGCAGCGACGCGGAGGCGATTAGAGCTGTGCGCCTGGGGCGTTGCAGACCACGGTATGCTCAGTGCGTGCAGCCGTGCAGGAAGCACATGCACTTCCAGTCACGTCTGCATTGCTGCTGAGCAGCACGCGCAGGTCACTCTGGACAGCCACATTTAGTCATCCCTGGACCAATGCTAATGATGGTGCAAAAACACAGTTCAACCACCGATGAAGCTCAGCACACCTTGCCAGAGCGGCCAGTTCTGAACCAAAGCTGAAAAAGGCGCAAAAACACCGTCACGGATGCCAGGGATGACAGGCGTTGCGCAACAGCTCTCAAGGAGCTCTGCTTGTAGCAGGTCTGCCCGCTGGGCTCACATGCGCGACAACTGATGAGCGCCTTCGAGGCGGCGATAATCATGTCTCTGTCAATCAGGCGCACCTACTTATTGCGCGCTTGCAAGCCGGCCGGTGTCCTTATCGTCATTGTCAGGGAGCACGTAACTGGCAGGGCGACCTGTGCAGGCTCTGGCCTGGTGGCCAGGCTGCGCAGGAACCTAGTCATAAACTCGCTCTCTGCGCGGGGGCAGGCAGGGAGTGCTGGCTGCCAAGACAGAGCCTGCAAAAAGCAAACTGGTCCAGCGTTTTTATGATGGTGATATGGCAAACCCCGCACGTACATAAGCGCGGCGCTCCCAGTGCGTCAGGCTGTGGTGTCTGCGCAAGACATAATTAGCTCTGGGTGGGTATGATTGGACACTGCGAAGTTGAAAAGCACAAAGCTTCGTTCACCACTCTCTTGCAGTGCGGCAGTCAGCATCATACCAAGGCTCATTTCATGCAGTATGAATGTTGCGCTACATGATTGTTCCCAATGATTGTTCTTGGAGAGTAAGTTCACTCATCACTCATTTGCGTTCCAGCAAGCAATGACATTTGCGCGAGTGGGTTCCTTTAAAAACAGCTAAAAGGCAGGCTTCACCGCACCCTCCGCTCCGGCAGCCATGCAGGCCTCCAGGTGTGTTCCAGGTATGTGTGAGGGGCGAGGGCCTGAGCAAACCGTAGTCGCTGGTGGGGTTGTCAGTAGATGCGCTCACTGGCTGTGCCGTGCATCGTGGCCGGGTTGCCCGTGCGCCAAGGGCACCGAACGGCTGGGGACGTGCGCTAACATCTGGGGACTGGCCAGTCATGCTCAACGCGCGTGGGGTGGCAGTCCCTCTTCTCCTCCTTAGGTGGGAAGCGCACCCTCATCACCACTGAGCCAGCTGTATGTGGTAGCACCTGTACCTAACACCTGTCTCCCGTCATATGCTTGAAAACCCCCTGCCATGATGCTTGCACAGCGCATCACCCCCGTGGGGTGTCTCTCCTCGTGGTTGCCGTCATTTCTGCATGTAAGTCCCCAGCCATGAGTACCCAGCCGTCCTGCATGGCCTGCATGGTGTGTTGTCCCGCTACAGCTAGGCGCCCAGGGTGGCGCCAGGGCCGGCCGGCCCGGGGTGGCGCCAGGGCCGGCCGGCGCGCCGCCTGCTCGGTGCGGATCGGGGGTCCCTGGAAAGTCGGGCTGACGGGAGTTGGTCAAGACCCTATGGCTGGGCCGCCGCGTGCGCCTGGGCGAGTGCGCCAAGAGAGCCATGGCGCAGTGAGGCGCTTCTGAGTGTATTTAGCAGGCTGCTGGCATGACCATGTTCATCAGGCGGCTGGGCGAGCGTATGTGTGCAGGCAGGGAGTAGTTCTGGGCGTAGTCTGTTCACTGCTTGCCAGGCTGAGCGTGTAGCACAAGGAGTCAGCTGCGGGAGCTCGTTCACAAGCGGTTGGAAGCACAAAATTACCACCCCCGCTCATCGGCGGGCAGAGCAGCATGCTGGGTCTCGGCGCTGAAAGACAGCTCATGCTTATATGTTCACACCACAGTTCACCTTTCCATGTGCAGCCAGGTAGATCACAGGAGCATTTGAGATAAATGAGAAGAATGTGGGAAGTGGGCTCTGGCTCAGGTAGGAGAGCCTGAAGCTCTATCAGCGCTCTTGGCATGGGCAGCACAGGGAATGTGATACGCTGTAAAGGCGTCCTGTAAGCGCGTGCCCACTTCACGGCTGTGCCACCGCTGCACGATGCAGGTTGGTCACTAAAGGTGCCCTCAGTTAGCGCGCAAGTGCGCAAGTGAACCACCCCGTGCTAGGTGCTGCAACGCGACTAGCAGCACTAACGGCTGGTGGTCACTGCCGCGCTACTGCGCTGCGCAAGGTGCGTGGCAGTGGAGCGACATCAGGCAGACCCCCTTTCATTATGCAAAGCCAACGAAGGAAGGAGGTTGCCTTGTTGCAAGGCCCCACGACCGTCTGGTGCCAGCAGTGCTGGCCCAGCACCGATAGGTGTTTAGACCCTGGAGGGTTCGTGAGATGACCGGAACTGGCCCAGGGGCCAGCGTACTTCTCTCGCAAGCTTTGGTTCGTGGGACGCTCTGTGGCCACCGCAGCCGCGCTCGCCTGAGCGCTGGTACTTTCCTGTGCGGAAGGATGCCTGGCAGGCGTTCCTGGCTGCCTTACATGCTTGCGTCGCGCGCCACCAGGGACAAGTGGGCGGCAGAGCGCCGGGCCAAGCTGCTGGAGACGGCAGCTGCGTCCAAGCGCGCCCGCCTGGTGTGCGCCCGCCCGCGTCTGCACTCAAGTTGTGGGGGCGGCGCAGCCTACAAGGCAACCACGTTTCACTCTTACAACGGGCTGAACAGGCTGAGCTTCAAGCTGGCGCAGGTGCTCGCCGCTGACAGCCAGATCGCTGAGCTGCGGTGTTTGCCGTTCCCTGTAGGCCGTGGACCACAGCGTGGCCGAGCTTGACCATGGCAGCAGCGAGGAGGCCAGGGCGCCCAAGCGCTTGCGCACGAGCCGCGACGGCGAGGTGCGCCCGCACCTGTGCCAGGAAGCGCCTGCATCGCACTGGCATGCGCAGCTTGCGCGCGGTGCGCTCGCGCTCAGGGTGCAGCGCAGCCAAGTGCCCCACATCCGTGGTAGGTTTGAGGGCCCCACGGGCCTGCAGCTGGGCCCCCGCGGTAATTGCAGCCCCAGCTTGCGCTCGCCGCATGCGCAGGTGATGGACATGGCCGAGCGCGATCGCGAGCGGCACTGGCTCCTGGTCGCGCTGGCGGCGGAGCTCGCGAAGACTGCGCCCCACAGCGAGTTCCGGGCGCGCGTCGCCGCAGCCGCGCTCAGGTTCCCGGCGCACCCCGCCGGCCGCAACAGCGGCGGCGCCAACGACAGCCCGCGCACGCCGCCGCTGTCGCTGCCTTACGTCCTTCCCGGGGACTCCCCTGCACCAACGGTGACGTTCATCGCTGAGGTATGCCCCCGCCTGTGCCAGAGCGCCCCCGCCTGACTGCCGCGTGCAGCTGTGCGCCTGCAGCGCGACCGCGCCAAGCGCGCGGCGCCGCTGCGCACGTGCTGTCAGCCTGTCGGCGAGGTCCCTGCGTGCGCATGGGCAAGGAGCCACTTGCGACAGCCAGATGCGGCACAGTCAGCTGCATGTGGCGCTGCCAGCACGCGCGCCAGCGGCTGGCCTGCTCGTCCAGCAGAGCCTCTTGGCAACAAAGTGCACCGCCTCTGGGTAAAGCTCTTTGTTCAGCCCGCTTGTGCGCCGCTTGCAGGATGCCTGCTCAGCAACAAAAGAGAACGAGGCGCCCTGCACGCGCGGCGTCAAGCGCCGCCGCGTGAGCACCAAGGTGCCTGTCCCTGCCAGCACCCTCCGCACCGCAGCTCTCGACTGCCGCTCCAGCCGCGCCCTGCAAGCTTGTGCGCTGCCATGCAGCGGCTGCCAGTTGTGACACGGCCTGCAGCAGCCCCGGCGCTCTGCGGCCCTGAGGCGGCGCGCCTCAACGTGCTGGCTTGACATATGAGGTGGTCGATGGCGTTTCGAGGGCTCTGCTTGTTGCGCAGGCCATGCGGCGGGTCGCCCGCTCCCTCCGCTGCGACTTCCGCTGAGGTGAAGCAGCCATGGGGCAGCACAGGCCAAGTGGCCATGGCGGGGGGCTGCGAGCGGCGTCGAATGCTTTGGCGTCGCCCCGGAGCTTGGGGCGAGCTGACACTTTAGCAATTGTCAAGACGGCAAGTTTTGTAGTGCTTTGAGGTTATTGCACGTGTTTCATGCTGCAGGTGCTGGGCACGCACGCGCATGTGGCGTGCCCAGCACGATGGAAGTCGTGTCCTGGTTTCAGGGCGCAATGTGACGCTGCACGACCCTGGGGCTTTGTACCTGAGTATCTGAATGCTGTTTACCTGCTGCTTGTCTCCGCCACATGCATCGCCCGCATGTTCAACCATGCTGAGGCGTAGTGCACGCCCCCATGCGCGCAGCGCGCACTGCGCTGAACCAGCCGCTCTAGCAGTGCGTGCTGTGCATCATCGGTGGCGGATTTGCTGTTCTGCATATTCATCAGCTTGATCGGGGTTGACTAGGTTTAGCTCTGTGACCCGCGCGTGCTGCTCAGCAGCGACGCTGACGTGACGGAAGTTGATGTGCGTCTTGCACGGCTGCACGCACAGTGCTGCAAGCCGGCCGTCCCGGCTGGGAGGTAACAAGGCAGGCGCTGCGCGCCTCCACTAGGAACACACCTGTGTGTTGAGTGCGGGCTGTAGGCCATCGGAATCGCTTAGACTTGCACTCGTGGTGTTGCCAGAGGTCCAATGTCGGAGGCAGTCGTATGTACAAGTCACAGGCTTCTCGGGCATGGATAGTGGGTACGGGGGTTGGGTGAAGGCATGATTTTGTGGTAGCATAGGTCGGACGGCAATAGTAACAAAGCACATGACAGGGCAGGCTAAGCAGCCCTCACCCATACAGAAGAGCCATTTGCAAATTTCCTGCTCCAGCTCCAGCATGCCCACCAGGCAGTGCTGCTCGTATCGGCAGCACAAAGTGGTGGTGAACCGCCCAGACAATTGGTTCCTCTCTCATATCTTGCCCAGCATTGCGGCCGCTCACACCCAAGGGTGTTACGCCACCGCGCCGCCGGCTGGTGTGTGCCTATTTGACACACGCAGAACCAAACAAAGCTCCGCAGCAGGCCGCTCCGGGCCATACGCCGGCGCTCAGGCCGCGGGCGACGGCAGAATCGCGCGCGGCCGCGACGCGCTGCAGCGTCTGCGGCTCCGCCACGCCGTCGTCGAGCATCTCGGTCTGCAGCCAGACCCTAAGCCGCATTTCACATGGCTCCTTCATCATGAAGGCTTCATGCGCATACACTCACTGCCTCACCGCCCACACAAGCATGTCGGCGGAGCCGCGCGCGCGCCTGCGCCGGCCACCTCGCGAAGTTCCTGACAAAGTCATCTTGTGTGTAAAAACTGATCGAGGTGTGCCTCTGTATGTATGTGTATAAGATGACTTTGTGCGATGACTTTGTACATAAAAACTTGCCAGAAGAGCGCGTCGCGGCTGCCGAGGCAAAGGTCTGTTGATGGCAGTTCACAAGCACCACGCCTATGACAGCCAGCGGTGGCGGGCCAGGATAGTAAGTGAAGCTCCTCTGGTTAAGCTCGTCCCCCACATCATACACAAACCTTGTCTGTATGTTGGCGCTTGCATGAGTGCACATGTAGCCCGTGAAAGGGGCTCTGGCAGGGGTCCCACTCGTCCCAGCTCACGCACGGCGCATGCACACCCGGGATGAAGCAGTAGGGCGCGCCGCGGTGCAGGTGGCCGGCGGCGCCGCGGGCGCACTCCGGCGACTGAGCGGCCCCGGCGCGGCGCAGCTGGCGGCCGACCTGGACTACTTCTGCAACGAGCTCGCCGCGCTGGGCGTGGCGCTTTCGCCGTCGCTGCTGACCTGGCAGGCGCGGGCACCCGGGCAGGGTATTCAGGGTGCATGGTGGGGTACAATTATAGGGTTCCGCTTGTGCCGTTGCCGCCGCTGCTCGCCCGGCGGGCGCGCCTTCATGAGCGGGGTCGGGTTGTACGGGAAGGCAGAGTGGCAGCACGCCTCTCCGCCTGCCTAGTTGCGAGGCGGCCAGCTCGAGCCTGGCGGGGCGAGGCCGGTCTGCGGGGCGCTCCTCGCGGCATCGCTGTACGCCGCTGCTGCGCTGCATGCGCAACTATGGCGTCCCAGCCGGCCAGCTTGTGGTGTCCGTCACCACCTTAAGGGCCACCAGTGCCGAGGCTGCAAGCCGACGAGCAGGCTCTGGAGCGGGCGGCCGCGGCGGCAGGGCGCATGCGCATGCGCATGCTGGAATGCTAGCCGCGCGCCGCGTGCAGGTGGTGGCGAGCTGGTCGGCGGAGGAGTTTGCGGCCGCGGCCGCCGCCGCGCTCGACGTTGGCGTGGCGGAGCCGCAGACGCTGCAGCGCGTCGCGGCCGCGCGCGGCCTGCCGCCGCCCGCGGCCTGAGCGCCAGCCTATGGCCCGGGGCGGCCTGCTGGCGCAGCCTGCTCGCTTCTGCGTGTGTTGAGCAGTGCACAGGTCGGCCGGCGGCGCGGCTGCAGGCCCCCTTGGGTGTGAATGTGAGTGGCCGCAAGGCTGGGCAGATATGAGCAAAATCCCCAGTTTTTGGGCAAACTCACCACCACTTCGAGCTGCCATGTTTGATCAGGACTGCTGGGTGGGCATGCTGGAGCTGGAGCTGGGGTTTGCACTCGTCTCTTCTGTGGGTGAGGGCGCCAGAGCCTGGGTTGACATGTGCTTGTTACAACCTGCCGTCTGTTCTATGCTACCACAAACTCATGCCCTCACCCAAACCCATATCTACTACCCATGCCCGAGAAGCCTGTGACTTCTAAACATACCCACTGCCTCAGACATTGGACCTCTAGCAACACCGTGATTTAAGTCTCAGAGGTGCCGAGTTGGCCTACAGCCCGCGTCCATGATACAGGTGTGTTCCTGGTGGAGGCGCGCAGCGCCTGCCTTGTTAACGCCCGGCTGGGACGGCCGGCTTGCAGCACTGTGCGTGCAGCCGTGCAAGACGGACATAAATTTCCGTCACGTCAGCGTTGCTGCTGAGGCAGCACGCGCGGGTCACTTGAGTCACAGCCAAACCTAGTCAACCCGGGATGAAGCTGATGAACATATGCAGAAAAAGCAAATCTGCCACCGATAACGCACATCACGCACTTCTAGAGCGGCCGGTTCACGCAGTGTGCGCTGCGCGCATGGGGTCATGCATCACGCCTTGGCATGGTTGGGCATGCGGGCGGGCCATGTGGTTGAGACACGCAGCAGGAAAAATGCGTTCAGGCACACAGGTGCAAAGCTCCAGGGTCGTGCAGCATCACAGTGCGCCCTGAAACCAGGGCACAAAATCCGTTGTGCTGGGCACGCCACATGCGCGTGCGTGCCCAGCACCTGCAGCATGGGACATGTGCAATAACCTCAAAGCACTACAAACTTGCCGTCTTGACAACTGCTAAAGTGTTAGCTCGCCCCAAGCTCCGGGGCGTCGCCAAAGCGTGCGACGCCGCCCGCAGCCCCGCACCGCAGCCGCTCGGGCTGCTGCCCCGACGCCGCTCCACCTCATCGTAAGTCGCGGCGCAGGGAGCGGGCGACGTGGCGCACGGCCTGCGGAACAAGCAGAGCCCTCGAAACGCCATCGGCCACCTCATATGTCAAGCCAGCTCGTCCGAGGCGCCGCGCCTTAGGGCTGCAGAGCGCCGGGGCTGCTGCAAGCTGCGTTACAACTGGCAGCCGCTGCATGGCAGCGCACAATCTTACAGAGCGCGGCTGGAGCAGCAGTTGAGAGCTGCGGTGTGGAGGGTGCTGGCAGGGACAGGCACCTTGGTGCTCACGCGGCGGCGCTTGGTGGCGCGCGTGCAGAGCGCCTCATTCTCCTTTGTGGCCGAGCAGGCGTCCTGCATGCGGCGCACATGCGGGCTGAGCAAGGAGCGTCACCCAGAGGCGGTGCACTTTGTTGCTACCAGCCTCTGCGGGACGAGTAGGCCAGCTGCGAGCGCGCGCCCGCTGGCTGCGCCGCCTGCAGCCGAGTGTGCCGCCTGTATGCCCACGGCTGTCGCAAGTGGCTCCCTGCGCATGCGCAAGCAGGGAAGTCACTGACAACGCGCGCGCAGCGGCGACGCGCGCTTGGCGCGCTCGCGCTGCATGCGCACAGCTGCACGCGGCAGTCAGGCGGGGGCGCTCTGGCATGGGCGGGCGCATACCTCGGCTACGAAGGCAAACGGCGGAGCAGGAGACTCCGCGGGACGGACGTATGGCAACAGCCAGCGGCGGCGTGCGTGGGCTGTCGTCGGCGCCGCTGCTGTTGCCGACGGCCGGGCGCCGGGAACACGAGTGCCGGAGAAGATTTACGCCCGGTACCCGCCGAAGTCAGACTCGGGAAACGTCCTGATGAGGAATGCTGGGCCCCCAGATTGCCTGCAGGCCCAGCTTGCGCTCGCCGCTGGCGCAGGTGGTGGACCTGGCCGAGCGCGACCGCGAGCGGCAGAGGCTCTTCGCCTCGTGGGCGGCATTCCTGATCAGGACCTTTCCCGACTCTGACTTCGGCGGGCGCCGGGCGCAAATCGTCGCTGGCGCGCTCGTGTTCCCGGCGCACCCTGCCGGCCGCAACAGCGGCGGCGGCGACGACGGCCCGCGCACGTCGCCGCTGTTGCCCTACGTCCTTCCCGGCGATCCTCCTGCACCGATGGTGACGTTCCCCGCAGAGGTATGCGCCCATGCCAGAGCGCCCCCGCCCGACTGCCGCGTGCAGCTGTGCGCCTGCAGCGTGACTGCGCCAAGAGCGCGGCGCCGCTGCGCGCGCGCTGTCAGCCTGTCGGCGAAGTCCCTGCTCGCGCATACGCAGGGAGCCACTTGCGACAGCCGTGGGCATACAGGCGGCACAGTCAGCTGCAGGTGGCCCAGCCAGCGGGCGCGCCACCGGCCGGCCTACTCGTCCAGTAGAGGCTCGTAGCAACAAGGTGCACCGCATCTGGGTGAAGCTTCTTGCCCAGCCCGCACGTGCGCCGCATGCAGGACGCCTGCTCGGCCACAAAGGAGAACGAGGCGCCCTGCACGCGCGCCATCAAGCGCCGCCGCGTGAGCACCAAGGTGCCTGTCCCTGCCAGCACCCTCCACACTGCGCACGTTCCCGGGGGGCGTTCAAGTGCCTCTGCGTGCGGGGCGCCTCGTTCTCCTTCGTTGCCGACCAGGCGTCCTGAATGCGGCGCACAGTGCACAGTGCACAGTGCACAGTGCGCCGCAAGCAGGACGCCTGCTCGGCGACCAAAGAGAACGAGGCGCCCTGCACGCGCGCCAGCAAGCGCCGCCGCGTGAGCACCAAGGTGCCTGTCCCTGCCAGCACCCTCCACACCGCAGCTCTCAACGATTGCTCCCGTCGCGCCCTGCAAGGTTGTGCGCTGCCATGCAGCGGCTGCCAGTTGTGGCGTAGCTTGCGGCGGCCCCGGCGCTCTGCAGCCCCGAGGCGCGGCGCCTCGGACGGCTTGAACCGAGAGGTGGTCGACGCAATTTTGAGGGCTTCCGTTGTTGCGCAGGCCTTTTGCCAGATCGCCCTTTTGCCAGATCGCCCGCTCCCTGCGCCGCAATTTTCCGCTGAGGTGGAGCGGCGTCAGGACAGCAGGCCGAGCGGCTGCGGTGCGGGGCTGCGGGCGGCGTCGCAAGCTTTGGCGACGCCCCGGAGCTTGGGGTCATGCTAACGACTCAGCAGTCAAAACAGGCGTTCTGTAGTGCTTTGAGGCTCTTTGTACACGTCAGGTGCTGGGCAAATGACCCAGAGTGAAAAAAAACCTTGTATCAGCCAACTTGGCTGCCGGGCGCAGCATAAGCCAAAGCATACAAGGAGGCAGCAGGCCAGCCATAGACACACGCCAGAGTGTACAAGGTGCAGGAAAGGCATGTAGTGAATGAAGTACACCTAATATATATGCCTGCCAACTGCTGCATAGGCCTGTCCCAGCGGGTGTTCATTGGACACAGGCCCTACAGGCTAGCTAGGTGTTGCTGCAACATGCGCAGCTGCGGGCAAGCACGTGCACTCATCCCTCGGTGGTTTAGCCTGCCAGATGCCGCTCAGGGCAACGCTTTTTTCCGCCTCAGCCTGGCGCGGGTGCTGAAGGTTGTGCGCTTCCGGCTGGGATGCTCCACGCTACCCTCCGTCGCGCAGAGGAATCAGGGGGTCTGCCGCGCCGAGCGGGTTTGCCCGTGCTGCGATCAGGGCACTCTTGATGACGAGTATCACGCCCTGTGTGAATGTCCGGCCACTCGGGTCGCCCATGCGCCTTTCGCGCACCTGTTCCCGCTGCTCCTGGATCCAATTTCCGCGCCCGGATGCGAAGCACTGCGGGTGACCTCTCAAATGGCTCCGATTTCTATTCACAGGACTGCTCAGTGATCAACTCACCTCATCTACGCATGCGAGGATGCATTGGCAACCACCATTTTGTCCAGGTTCCTATGCACACGTGTGGCGTGCCCAGCACAACAAAATTTCAGGGCGGTTTCAGGACGCACTGGTGATGCTGCAATCCTTTGATGATGTTTGGAATGATTTGAACGTTTCGCTGCTGCACGTCACCCATATGCACCGCCCGCGGCAAGTATGCCGAGGCGTGGTTCACGCCACTGAGCGCCTAGGGTGGAATGCAACGCCTGGCTCAAAGTGCTGCAAGCTGGCCGTTCCGGCCGGTTAATTAACAAGGCAGGCGCTGCGCGCCTCCACCAGAACACACCTGTGTGTTGAGTGCGGGCTGTACGAACACACCTGTGTGTTGAGTGCGGGGCTGTAGGCCAGTTGTGCAACCCTTAGACGTACTTGTCTTGCTGCAGGATGACCCTTAGGCAGTGGGTGTTGTCAACAAGTGACAGGCATCTGGGGTATGGGTAGTGGTTATGCATTCGGGGTGAGGGCACGAGACTGTGTTAGCATAGAACCGACGGCAATTGTAACAAGCACATGTCAGGGCAGGCTGAGGCGCCCACACCCACATGGAAGAGCCGAGTGCAAACCCCAGCTCCTGCTCCAGCGACCTCACCCTGCAGTGCGGCTCAGATTGGCTGCTCAAGTGGTGGTAAACTGCCCCAAAGTCGGGGCCTTGCTCACATCTGCCCAGCCTTGCGGCCGCTCACTGACACAACCACGGGTGTAGTGCAACCGCGCCGCCGGCCGGCATGCGCCCCGCTCGACACACGTGGACCCAAGCAAAGCTCCGCCAGCAGTCCGCCCCGGGCCATAAGCCGGCGCTCAGGCCGCGGGCGGCGGCAGGCCGCGCGCGGCCGCGACGCGCTGCAGCGTCTGCGGCTCCGCAACGCCGTCGTCGAGCGCGGCGGCGGCTGCGGCCGCGAACTCGTCCGTCGACCAGCCCGCCGCCACCTGCGCGTGGCGCGCGGCTAGCATTGTCAGCATGCGCGCGCGCCCTGCCGCCTCGGCCCGCGCTCTAGACCCTGCGCATCGGCTCGCAGCCCAGGCGCCGGTGGCCCTGACGGTGGTGACGGACACCGCCAGCTCATCGGCTGGGGCGCCACGGCGGCGCATGACGCGCAGCAGCGGCATGCAGCCACGCCCCGAGGTGCGCCCGGCAGACCGACCTCGCTCCGTCAGGCTCGCGCCATCCGCCTCGCCACAAGGCTGGCAGAGGGGCGCGCTGCGACTCCCATGCAGCCTGACCCTGCTCAGGAAGGCGCGCCCCGTCGGGCAGGCAGCAGCGGCGGCGGCATGGGCAGAACCCTGGACTGCACCCCAGTACCTCATCATGCACCCTACACACCCTGCCCGGGCGCCCGCGCCTGCCAGGTCAGCAGCGGCGGCGACAGCGCCACGCCCAGCGCGGC
>JAABUY010004745.1_pt1 | contig 14040 bp, 12 predicted proteins | sample 5560271 | NCBI WGS metagenome assembly JAABUY01 (sample SAMN10711886, study PRJNA513374) | rock metagenome | isolation source: Antarctica rocks | place: Antarctica: Victoria Land, University Valley
CGATCACCAGGGGGAAAACCGGCACCATCCATGGCAGCGTCAGCTACCGAGTACAAGCCCAATCTCGCCGGTGGCGGCAGCTACATAAGGCCGGAAAAATGTGTCCAAAAGCTCCATTCAGAACATGGATCACACCATGCAGCACAGAGAAACATACAACCGTAAGCAACCACTTAGAATTGCTGGGTAAACCGGTTTGCCCATATTCGAACGATGACGAACTTGCCCACATCTTACCGGCAAATTCGTCAATCAAATCCGAGCGATAAACCGGCGACCCAAGTTAGGTGGCAAATCGGTTCACTTAAATTCGGTTCGGTAAACCAGTTTACCGAACGGCCACAAATACGCTCCCTATTGCGTGCAGGCTGCACATTGAGAGTCGCAGAATCCCAAATTATGGGAAGGGACGAGTTGGACTTGCGCCTTTCATGGCATAAGCGAACCCGGCGCATCGCTCTCGTTGCCCTTGGCGTTCATGAAGCCGACCCGTCTCGGCCATCGAGCCGAAAGCTGTGATAGAAAGGCGCGGACCGGGGCCTGCCAGTTCGTGCCACCTGAGGGCTGGTAGATGAAAAGCATCACGCCTGGCTGCTCATGCGGGACGATCAGCTGCAACGCTGCAATCTGCGTGCTGCCAATGGGATCACAAACGCTCATGTAGATGCTGGCGATACCGTACTTGTCCTCAGCGGGCTTGCGCACCGACCAGCCCTCCGCCGTTCCGAATGCCTCGAAGGCGCTGACGAACTCGGGCCACTGCTTGTTGCCGATGCGCAGGTATGGCGTGGCCACTGGGCTGATGGACCGTCGCCCGTCCTGCAGCGGGTTGTGACAGGTCCGATCCTCCGCCAGGGCCGGGATGGCGAGGATGTCGGCCGATGCTGCGGCGGCGGTCAGCGAGCCGCCCAGCACGCGCCACCACGACGGCGCGTCCCCACCGTCGAGAGTGCGCCCGACGCTGCCGCCCATGAGCCGCAGCGAAACCCAGAACGCCAGACCCCCGACCGCCCCGCGGACACCCAGGGTCACGGCAAACCAGATGGCAGCTAAGATGCCACTTGGGGCCGTGTTCGTATGTCCCAGCAACGCCGGGAGCCCGAACAGCCCGAGTGGCACGGCGCCGATGGCGAAGCCGGCGAGGGCGCAATTGCGCCAGGTTGCCAGTTGTGTTGAGCGCAGGACCAGATAAGACGGCAGTGCGAAGGCAAATGCGTGGAACAGTGCCACCCTGAAGGCAATCGGGACGAGCTGGACCGAAGCTACGAAGCTGGCGAACACGGCGGCGGTCGCGGCTGCCAGCACGAAGGCGGCGCCATGCCGCGTCAGCCCGGCCATGCCCACAGCTCGCCACCCACGGTGCCAACTCGTGCGCGGCTAGGCCGATTGCGGTCCGAAAGCTACATGGTCTTGCCTGTTTATGCTGCACCGCAGCAACCGATAACATGCATTATGGGGACTGGGCAGAATAGAAAGCTGTCCACGGCACCTAGCCCCGGCGTCAAAGCGCGACGCGCACGCCCAGCTCCACCACGCGGTCGGCGGGGATGCGCAGGAATTCCGCCCCGGATGCGGCGTTGCGCTCCATGATGCGGAACAGCCACAGCCGCCAGGCCGGCAGCTGCGGCATCTCGCTTGGCACCACCGTCGGCCGGTTCAGGAAGTAGCTCACCTGCATCGGCTCGAACGGCAGCATGCCCTGGGCCGCGAGGTCGGCCAGCGCGCGGGGCACGTTCGGCTCCTCCATGAAGCCGAAATCCAGGTGCACCCGGTAGAAGCCCGGCGCCAACTCTTCCACCTGGCCCCGCCGGCCCGGCTCGGCCTCGGACACGTCCAGCGTGCCGATGCCTACGCACAGCGCCCGCTCGTGCAGCACCTTGTTGTGCTTGAGGTTGTGCAGCAGCGCCGCGGGCACGTTGTCGGGGTTGCCGGTCAGGAACACCGCCGTCCCGGGTACGCGCACGATGCGCGAGTGCGGCAGGCGCGCCACGAAGGGTGCGAGCAGCACGCCGTCCTGCCGCCGCTGCGCCAGCATCAGCTCGCGCCCGCGCTCCCAGGAGGTCATCAGCGCCATGAGCGCGCCACCCAGCGCCAGCGGCACCCACCCCCCTTCCAGCACCTTGAGCGTATTGGCGGCGAAGAACAGCCCGTCCAGGACGAAGAAGGCGCCAAACACCCCAAGCGCCGCCCAGCGCGGCCAGCCGAACTGGCGGCGGAACACCACCGCGGCCAGCGCTGCGGTGCATAGGAAGGTGCCCGTCACCGCGATGCCGTAAGCCGACGCCAGCGCGTCGCTGCTGCGGAACGCGAACACCAGCACGAGCACGCCGGCCAGCAGGGCTGTGTTGACCTGGGGCAGGTAGATCTGGCCCTCCTCGGTCTGGCTGGTGTGGCGCACTGTCATACGCGGCAGCAGATGGAGCTGCATGCACTGCCGGGCGATGGAGTACGCCCCCGAGATCAACGCCTGGCTGGCGATCACGGTGGCCAGCGTGGCGAGCACCACGAGCGGCAGGCGCAATGCCTCGGGCGCGAGCAGGTAGAACGGGTTCTCGGCCGCCGCCGGGTCGCCCAGCACCAGCGCGCCCTGGCCGAGGTAGTTCAGCGTCAGGCAGGGCAGGACGAAGAACAGCCAGGCCAGGCGGATCGGCCGCGCGCCGAAGTGGCCCATGTCGGCGTAGAGCGCCTCGGCGCCGGTGACGGCTAGCACCACCGAGCCGAGCGAGACGAAGGCGAGCCAGCCGTGGCGCAGGCAGAAGGCGACGGCGTGGTGCGGCGAGAGCGCCCCCAGCACGGCCGGGTGGCGCGCGATGCTGGCCGCCCCCAGCGCGCCGAGGGCGGCGAACCACACCACCATCACCGGACCGAACACCCGGCCGATGCTGCCGGTGCCGCGCCGCTGCGCCGCGAACAGCGCGACGATCACCGCGACCGAAACCGGCAGCACGAACCGCTTCAGCCCGGGGGCAGAAATCTCCAGCCCCTCCACCGCCGAAAGGACCGAGATCGCCGGCGTGATCACCCCATCACCGAACAGCAGGCAGGCGCCGGCGACCCCGATCAACGCCAGCCCCGCGCGCGTGCGCGCACTCACGGAGACGCGCTGCGCCAGAACCATCAAAGCCAGGATGCCGCCTTCGCCGCGGTTGTCGGCCTGCATGACGAGCAGGACGTACTTGAGCGTGACGATCAGCACCAGCGCCCAGAAGATCAGCGACAACAGGCCAAGCACCTCCCACTCGGCGGCGGCGCGGCCGTGCAGCAGGTCGAGGCAGGACTTGAAGGCGTAGAGCGGGCTGGTGCCGATGTCGCCGTACACCACCCCCAGCACCGCCAGCAGCGCGCCGAGCTTGGGGGCCGTCCCGCGCGCCGGCACGGCGTGAGCAACACTGTCCATGGGCCTGCTCCGCCGATCCTGCTTCGTTGGAAGCCACCCCGGAGGGCAACCTGGCAAGACGAGTTAAGCCTTTGGGAGCAAAGCCGCCAAAGGACCGGACCTGGATGTGATCGGCGAAGGCGGAGGCATGCAGGCTCTATGGCAAGCTGCCTTCGAGAAAACACTCTCGGCTCGCCAGTCCGACAATCGGTCTTGTCGTAAAAGAGAATAGCCTCGGGACAGACTCAACCGGATCGGGTCAGTTTTTGGAACGAATTCAAAACAAGCTGGCTGGGCAGGGTGCCGTGACATGTTGCACCGCAGCAACCGATAATGTTCGGTTACAGCAAGTCGGGCCTTGCAGGGGTTGACCCTGAAGAGCGAGCACGGAACCACGCGCCTGCGGCACGGACCGGGAAAGTCACGCCGTGATGTCTATCCAGAACAGCCGCTTGCGTCCGCTTGGGGTATGGGTATGCCGCTGGCAGGCGCTGGAACCGTAGCCCGCCCCAGCGCTGTGCCCCAACGGATGGTATGGCGCTCAACGCCTAGGTGCAGCGCGGCCGCCAGCAGCAGCAGCACTGCCAAGGCCACAGCGCCCGCCCACTCAAACGGCCAGCTGGGCCGTCCGGCGATCAGAAACGTCATCAAGGCGAAGCCGGCCAGCAGGTGCACGGCATAGAGTGGGTAGCTGATCCGGGCCAGCCCGCGCAGCACGGGCCAGTTCGGTAGCCAAGCCCGGGCGGCATAGGCAGCCGCGAATACCACTAACGCCTCGCCGTAACTGGCGATAACCACTAGGCTGCCATCCGTCGCGGTGCTGATGCGATACAGTCCGGCAAACACCATGGCCAGCCCGGCACCTGCGCCGACCAGCCCCGCCGTCCGCAGCGCGCCGGTGTAGTGATAATGAAACAGCGTGCCGATCAGCATGTAGGGCAGCGACATCGCGATCAGCTCAAGGAACGACGGCGTGCCGATCATGCCAGTGTGTTGGGCCAGCCAGAGGCCACCCGCGCCGGCGCATGCCGCTAGCATGGGCAGCAGGCTGGCGCGCAACAGCCAGGGGCGCAGAACCGCGGCGAACAGGTAGAAGTGCAGCTCGATCACCAGGGTCCAGTTCACCTGATCGATGGAAGGGATGCCCCGCCAGGTCTGCAACAGGGTGGCGTTGGCCCATAGGTCCCGTGCGTTGAACGGCATCGGCCGGCCCCAGTAGCGCGCCGACGCCCACACCAGGCCGCAGCCGATGGCCAGCGCCGCCCAGTAGGTCGGGTAGATGCGCAGCGCCCGAGCCAGCAGGAATGCCGCGCGCCCATGCCGCCGCAGCGAGAACGGGATGACGAAACCGCTGACCAGGAAGAACACTCCCACCCCGAACGGCCCTAGGTTGATCCAGGGCTGGGTCACGGCACGGCTGGCCCAGGATGCGGGGATGGCCACCTCTGGCGCGGCGATGGTGGCGGACACGATCCCTGGTGCGAAAGGATAAACGTTGAACAGGTGGCTGAGCACCACCAGCAGCGCCGCCAACCCGCGTAACTGGTCTGCGAAGACGACTTTGCCGGCCGGCTTGGTGGCACCGGCAGCCGCGCTCATTCCGCCGCTCCTGGCTCGGGCAATGCGGCGATCCTTGACTTGGCGCCGGGTTTCCAGTCTAGGGCCGGCGCCTCCATCAGATGCCAGGACAGCACCGCGAACGGCACCGTTAGGACCATGCAGGCCAGGATGGGGTGGTCGAAGTCGGGCCAGGCGCCCAGGACCACCTGTTGCACGGGAAAGGCATACAGGTACATGCCATAGGAGAGGTCCCCGAACCGCCCGGTCCGGCGCAGCACCGGCATGGACATGCGGCCGAAGCACAGCACCATGTAGGGCAAGGTGATCCACTCGACCGGGATGTCCCACCAGCCATACCAGCTTGAGACCACCCAATTCAGAGTGTAGCCCAGCAGGGCGACATCGGCGCGATACAGCCCCGGCACCCGATCCTCCAACAGCCGGAATAGCCCGCCGAGGAAGAAGAACGGCACCTGGACCAGCATGTATTTCACGTCGGTCGCGTTGATGACCCAGGCCGGGCCGTCATAGCCGTAGAACAGCCACAGGCCGAGCGTGCCTGCCGCGATGCCACCCAGGCCTAGCGCCCACATCCGGGCACGGACGGCCAGCAAGGCAAATAGGGGCACGGTCAGGTAGCACAGCGCCTCAGGGAACAAGCTCCAGATCGAGCCATTGACAGCGCCGCCCTGCTTCAGCCCCTCGAACACGCCCGGGAGGTAGAGAACCGGGTGCAGGATGATGTTGGCCAGGTACTTGAGCGTGTTGTGGTTGGCCAGGTATTGCGCCAGTGGCAGCCGGGTCAGGCGCGCGCCCAGGATAAAGGTTGTGAACACGATGCAGGCGATCAGCCCAGGCAGGATGCGCAGGGCACGCTTTTGCAGGAAGGTCCTCAGATGCGGCGTACGCAGCCAGCTTGCGGTGACCATGTAGCCGCTAATGCTGAAGAAGATGTCCAGGCCGACGCGGGCAAACGGCACGCCCCAGAATCCTGGCCCAGTGTTAGTGGCCAGCACCCAGCCATGGCCGTAGATCACCATCAGGGCGGCAAACAGGCGCAAGAAATCGAAGTTGTTGTCGCGGTGCCCCATGATATCCATGGCCTATCTTGAATTTGATGTCCCAAGCAAGGTTTGTGGCATCAGCTAGCGGATATTGCACCGCAACCGATAATCCCAACCAGCGCAAATGGCTTGCCGATCATCTCCACTTTCGGCGCGAGCTGGCCGTCCAGCGCGCCGCCCGCATAGCCCGTGGTGAACAGCACGGGCAGGTCCGGCCTGCGCTCGCGCGCGGCATCGGCAATCTGCCGCCCGTTCATGCCGCCGGGCAGACCCACCTCGGTCACCAGCAGGTCCACGCGCGTGCCTGAGCGCAACAGGCACAATGCCGCAGGCCCGTCCTCCGCCTCCAGCACCGCATACCCCAGCTCGCGCAGATGCTCGACCACCATGGCGCGCACGCCGTCCTCGTCCTCGTCCTCGTCCTCGACCAGCAGCACCGTCCCGCCCGCGACGGCCTCCTCCGCTTTCGCTTTCGGTGTTGAAGGTTTCTCCTGCCCCCGCGCGTGTTCCTGCCGCGGCAGGTAAAGCCGCACGGTTGTGCCCCGGCCCGGCGCGCTGTCGAGGCGCACCACCCCGTCCGACTGCCGCACGAAGCCGTAGGGCTGGGACAGCCCCAGGCCAGTTCCTTGACCGAGCGGCTTGGTCGTGAAGAACGGCTCGAAGGCGCGGCCCCGGGTGGCCTCGTCCATGCCAGTGCCGGTGTCGGCCACCGAGATCTCCACGTGGTCGCCGGGCCTCGCCCCGTCCTGGCCGGCGACGTCCGCGGCGCCGAGCGCCTTGCGGGCCGTGCCGAGGGTGAGCCTGCCGCCTTCGGGCATGGCGTCGCGCGCGTTGATGGCCAGGTTGAGCAGCACGTTCTCGAGCTGGTTGGGGTCGCACAACACGGACCACGCGCCGTCGTCCAGGTGCAGCTCGACTGAACCTCCGTCGCTTTGGTGGACATCTCGAGGCAAGATTTGAGCTGGAGGTGTTCGATGGAACAGCAGGCAGCAGGGTCGCAGGGGTCAAGGCCGCGGTCCTACACGGAAGAATATAAGCGTCAGGTGGTTGACCTCGTAGTCGGCACGCGCCGGACAGCGTCGTCGGTGGCGGCCGAGGTCGGCATCCATCACACGTTGCTGTCGCGTTGGGTCCGGCAGTATGGGCAACCGGCGGGATCGGCCGCGACGGCAACGTTGCCGCCGCGACCGGCCGCGGCCTCCGTCAAGGCCGCACCGGTGCTGCACGCTGACCAGGCAGCCGAGAGTGCGCGGCTGCGGCGTGAGAACGAGCGGCTGCGGATGGAGCGCGACATCCTCAAAAACGGGATCGCCATCTTTGCGGTCCCGTCACGATGAGGCTCTGCTTCATTGAGGACCACCGCGCGGTCTGGCCGGTGCCGGTGATGTGCGGCGTGCTGCAGGTTTCGCCGTCCGGCTACTACGCCTGGCGTGCCCGGCCGGAGGGCAAGCGCGCGGCCGAGAACCGGGCGCTGCTGGACGAGATCCGCACGGCGCACGCGGCGAGTGGGGGCCGTTATGGCAGTCCGCGCGTGCATGCCGCGCTCAGGGCCGGCGGGAAAAGGGCAGGCCGGCGCCGGGTCGGGCGGCTGATGCGCAGGCACGGCGTGCGCGGCCTCGTCGCCCAGCGGCGGCGCGTGCAAACCACCGACAGCTGCCACGCTTTCCCGGTTGTTCCCAACCTGCTGAACCGGCAGTTCAACGCCACAACCAAGCCGAACCAGGTCTGGTTGGCGGACTTGACCTACATCGCGACCGGCGAGGGCTGGCTTTACATGGCCGCCGTCATGGACCTGCACACGCGCAAGATCATCGGCTGGTCCATGCGCGACCAGCTGCGGGCCGAGTTGGCGACCTTTGCGCTGCTGATGGCCACCCAGCGGCAGCGGCCAGGCGCTGGCCTGGGACACCAGTCGGACAGGGGTATCCAATACGCCTGCGGGGACTACCAGGCAGCCCTGGACCAAGCCGGCATCACCCCGTCCATGAGCCGGCGAGCCAACCCGCTGGACAACGCGCCGATGGAAAGCTTCTTCCACACGCTGAAGACCGAACTGGTCCACCACAGGACCTACGCCGCCCGGGACGAGGCCAAGCGCGACTTGTTCGCGTATGTGGAAGGCTTCTACAACCGCCAGCGCCTTCATTCGGCTCTGGACTACCATACGCCCGACCAGGCAAAACGGCGAGCAGCAAGCGTAGCGTAACCCGTCCACCAAAGCGACGGAAGTTCACAGCCTCGCGCTCACCGAGCCATGGAGGGGGCGGATCGCAAAAACAGCCGCTCACCGAAGAAGGGGCTGGGCAGCCCCTCCGCTTCGGATGGGGGAGGGGAAGGCGTCGAGATCCTCCCCCGCCCCGGGTGTTCATGCCATTTGCGGCAGGCGCTCGATGAGCTTGTCGAGCGTGATGGGATAGTTGCGGACGCGCACGCCCGTGGCGTTGTAGATCGCGTTCGCCATCGCGCCGCCCACGCCGCAGAGGCCCAGCTCGCCCACGCCCTTCGCCTTCATCGGCGAGGAAATAGGGTCCACCTCGTCCAGGAAGACCACTTCCTGGTGCGGGATGTCGGCGTGGACCGGCACCTCGTAGCCCGCCAGATCGTGGTTGACGAAGAAGCCCAGGCGCTTGTCCACTGCCAGCTTCTCCATCAACGCCGCGCCCACGCCCATGGTCATCGCGCCGATCACCTGAGAGCGCGCCGACTTGGGGTTGAGAATGCGGCCGGCTGCGCAAACTGCGAGCATCCGCCGCACCCTCGTTTCGCCTGTCGCGGCGTCCACCGCCACCTCGACGAAGTGCCCGGCGAAGGTGGATTGCTGGTAGCGCTTGGCGAGGTCGCCGTACTCGATCTGGTCCTCCGCCACGAGCTCTTCCGAGCCCGCAGCTTGCCCGAGCGGGGCGCTGCGGTTGCCAGCGCAGACCTGCCCATCCACGAACTCCGTCTCCGCCGAGTTGAAGCCCAGCTTCTGGGCCACCGCCTCGCGCAGCTTCACGCAGGCAGCATAGACGCCGGCGGTGGAGTTGTTGGCGCCGAACTGCCCGCCCGAGCCCGCGGAGGCCGGGAAGCTGGAGTCGCCCAGGCGCACCGTCACCTTCTCCAGCGGCACACCCATCATCTCGGCTGCGGTCTGGGCGATGATGGTGTAGCTGCCCGTGCCGATGTCGGTCATGTCCGTCTCGACCGTCACGCCGCCGCTTCCGTCCAGCCGTACCCCCGCGCGCCCGACTTCATCAGGAGGTTGTTCCGGAAGCCGGCCGCCATGCCCATGCCGACCAGCCAACGCCCATCGCGGCGCTGGCCCGGTGTGACGTTGCGCTGGCCCCAACCGAAGCGCTCGGCGCCCTGGCGCAGGCATTGGGCTAACTGGCGCTGGGAGAAGCGACGGTCCGGCTGGTGTGGATCAACCTGCGTGTCGTTCAGGATGCGGAACTCGACCGGGTCCATGCCCAGCTTCTCCGCCATCTCATCCATCGCGGCCTCAAGCGCCATCATGCCCGGCGCCTCGCCCGGCGCACGCATGGCGTTGCCTTCAGGCAGGTCAAGGATGGCCAGGCGCATCGCGGTAAGCCGGTTCGTTCCGGCATACAGGAGCTTGGTTTGCGAAACCGCCGTTTCCGGCTGCCCGTCCGGGAGGTCGCCCGAGGTGCTTTCATGCGCGATCGCGGTGATGGTGCCGTCGCGCTCCGCACCGATGCGGACGCGCTGGATCGTCGCCGGCCGGTGTGTGGTGTTGTTCGCCACCAGCGGCCGGGTGAACGCGAGCTTCACGGGGCGCCGCGCGGCCTGGGCGCCCAGCGCCGCAAGCACGGCATCGGCGCGCAGGAACAGCTTGCCCCCGAAGCCGCCGCCGACATAGGGCGAAAGGAGCCGCACGTTCTCCGCCGGGATGCCGAGCGTCTTGGCAAGGTCGCGCTTGCCCCAGGCGATCATCTGGTTGGACGTCCAAACGGTGAGCTTGTCCCCCTCCCATGCGGCGATGGAGGCGTGCGGCTCCATCGCCGCATGGCTTTCATCCGGCGTGGTGTAGGTTTCGTCCAGCTTCACCGGCGCCCGCGCGAACGCGCCCTCGAAGTCGCCCACGCGCTCCTCCGGCGCGCCGCCACTGCCCTCGCCGCTGTCGCCTGCGACCAGCTTCGCGTTCGGCGCCTCGGCTTCGAGGTCGAAGCGGCCGGGTTGGCGGGCGTAGTCAACCCGGATCATCGCCGCGGCGTCACGCGCCTGCTCGAAGGTCTCGGCCACCACCACCGCGACCGCCTGGTGGTAGTGCTGGATCTCGGGGCCGCCGAAGAGCGACGCTGTGTTCATCTTCCCCTTCTCAAGCCGGGGTATGTCCAGCGTCGTCACGATAGCCAGCACGCCGGGCACCCTGCGGGCAGCAGCCGTGTCCATGGCGTTGATGCAGCCCTTGGCGATGGCAGAGCCAAGGACGTAGCCGTAAGCCTGGTTGCGGGCCACGTCGTGCCGCTCATAGGCGTAGGGCGCGGTGCCCGTGGTCTTGAGGGGGCCGTCGATGCGGTCCACCGGCTTGCCGATGACCTTGAGCTGATCGATCGGGTTGTTGATGGCAGGAGTGTCGAACTTCATGGCTCAGCCCTTCGCCTCGGCCAGGACGGAGGTGAGTGTCCGCTCCGCCAAAATGATCTTGAACGCATTCTCGTGGGTCGGCCGCGCGCCATCCAGGATCGCCGCCATGGCCGGCTTGGCCCCGCGTGGCAGCTCGGCCTCGGCCGCCTCCACCCGCCAAGGCTTATGCGCGACGCCGCCCACCGCCACGCGCCCGGTGCCGTCGCGCTGCACTACGGCGGCGACCGAGACGAGCGCGAAGGCGTAGGAAGCGCGGTCGCGCACCTTGCGGTAGAAGTGCCGGCCACCGAAGGGCGGCGGCAAGGTGACGGCGGTGATGAACTCGCCCGCTTCCAACGCCGTCTCGATGTGCGGCGTTTCACCGGGCAGGCGGTGGAACTCGGCGATCGGGATGCGGCGCGTGCTGCCATCCGCCCTCACCGTCTCCACCACCGCGTCCAGCGCGCGCATGGCCACCGCCATGTCGCCGGGGTGGGTGGCGATGCATGCCTCGCTCGACCCGATCACCGCGAGCTGCCGCGTGACCCCGCCGATCGCCGAGCAGCCGCTGCCGGGCTGGCGTTTGTTGCAGGGTTGGGCGGTGTCGTAGAAGTAAGGGCAGCGCGTGCGCTGGAGCAGGTTGCCGGCGGTCGTCGCCTTGTTGCGGAGCTGCCCCGTGGCCCCCGCCAGCAAGGCACGCGACAGCACGCCGTAGTTGCGCCGCACCCGCTCATCCGCGGCCAGGTCGGTGTTGCGCACCAACGCCCCGATGCGCAGGCCGCCTTCCGGCGTCGGCTCAATCATGTCCAGGCCGAGGCCGTTGACGTCGATCAGGTGCTCCGGCACCTCGATCTGGAGCTTCATCAAATCGAGCAGGTTGGTCCCGCCCGCGATGAACTTGGCGCCAGGCGCGCGCGCGCCTGGCGCCGCCTCGGCGGGTGTGCGGGCGCGCTCGTAGGTGAAGGGCCTCATGCCTGACTCCCCGCGACCTCGGTGATCGCATCGACGATGTTGGAATAGGCGCCGCAGCGGCAGATGTTGCCGCTCATGCGCTCGCGGATCTCCTCGGTCGTGACCTGGGGCACCGTGGTCAGGTCGGCGGTCGCATGGCTCGGGATGCCGGCCTTGATCTCCTCCAGCGCCGCGACTGAGGCGCAGATTTGGCCCGGCGTACAGTAGCCGCACTGGTAACCGTCGTGCTTGACGAAGGCCGCCTGCATCGGGTGCAGGTTGCCGGGCTGGCCCAGCCCCTCGATGGTGGTGACCTCGTCGCCCTCGTGCATGACGGCGAGCGTCAGGCAGGAATAGATGCGCCGGCCGTCCACCATCACCGTGCAGGCGCCGCACTGACCGTGGTCGCAGCCCTTCTTGCTCCCGGTGAGCTGCAGGTGCTCGCGCAAAGCGTCCAGCAGCGTCGTGCGCGTGTCCAGCTCAAGGGCGCGCTCTTGGCCGTTCACACGGAAAGATACTTTCGACATCGCAGGTGCTCCCGAGTTGGCGATGGAAGTGGGTTGAGCATCGGCGTCAGCCGAAGTGGTAGCTATTACAGCGGCTGCTGCACCCGCCACCAAGGCGCGCCGGGTTATTGAGAGATGGCCTGGGCGATCCATGGGCTTCGGTGTTTCAGTTCTGGTGTAAGGCTTCACCACGTTATCGGTTGCACGAAGAGGGTACTGACGGTCCCCGCTGTGCAATTATGCGGGGTGAACTGGGCGTGGCTCAAATCAGGGTAACACCCAAAACGAGAAATCCCCTTACCGTCAGAGCTCTATCGATTTCCGGTGTAACCTGGAAATGGCACTTTTTGAACCACGCCTTCCAGGCATGGGATGCTCCTTCAAGCGGGTTGCGAGTTGGTGGCAGCCTTGGCGGTGCGGATTGCATGGCGTCGCATCCGTTCGGCCTTGGGGCCGAGCTCGGCGTCCCCGGGCATGTCGAGCGGCAGCACCAGGCAATAGCTTTGCGCCGGCAGCACGCTGGACCAGTCCTGGATGAGCTGCTTGTAAGCCTGGCCGACCGGGCGGATGTTGCGGTCCAGGTCGAACAGGCCGACTGGGTTGACGTGCCCGTTGTCGTCCCGCAGCGTGCTGTCCCAGTCCACTTAGTCGGTGATCGAATACCAGGTGAAGCCGAGGACGGGGATGCCGACATTCCGCACCCGTAGGACGTTGGCCCATTCCTTGTGCAACCAGCCCACGGCTTCCTTGCCGCTGGGGCCATCCATGATGTTGGTTTCGGTGTGCATGACCGGCATCTGGTAGCGCTCGTGATACTGCCGAGTGATCTCGGAATAGCCGAAAATCTCGCCGGACGGCGCGGTGCCGCCGTCCGGCGCCACGCGGTGCTCGTTGGTCACGTAGTAGTCCGTGCCCATGACGCAGTGGTGCCGCAGGTGGCTGTCCAGGAAGAAGTGGTACTCGTCCCGGGTCATGCCGTTGTCTATCAGGAACTCGAACATGCCACTGTCCACCCGGCGGCCGTAGTTGAGGTCGAGCGACAGGAACCGCTGCTGGTTCATGGACTCCGCCCGGCCGATGGCGGCGGGGTTCGCGGCGTGGAAGTACTCGCTGGACTCGCTTTGGATAAAGATTGCGTCCGGCCGCGCCTCCAGGATGGCCTGCATCGCCAGCACGTTCGCGCGCACCAGGTGCTTCAAGGCCGTCACGAACCCTTGGTCGCTGGCCATCTGCTCGTTCCACCAGCCGTAGCGTCCGGAGAACTGGGCGCAAATGTACATCTCGTTGACGGGGGTATAAAGCTGCACCCAGGGGAAGCGCCGGGCGAAGGCGTCGGCGTAACGGGCGAACAGCGCGGGGAAGTCCCCGTTCTGGAAGTTGCCGACCCAGTCCGGCACGCCGAAATGGCACAGGTCCACGATGGGCATGATGCCCCTGCGGCGCAGGTCCGCAAACGCCTGGTCCGTGAACTCCCAATCATAGCGGCCGTCCCCAAGCCAGGTCCGGTGCAGCGGCGGGCCGTAGCGCAGGAAGCGCAGGCCGAGGTCCTGCACGCAGTCGAAGTCCTGACGCCACTTCGCGTAATGACCGCACTTTTCCATTTCGTCCACGCGATGCTTGCCGCCCTTGGTGGTCGGGTAGCTATTTTCGACGCCGGTGGCGAACATGAAGCCTGACGCCATAAGCACGTTCCTGTCCTGGCCGCGGGGCCGCATCGCCCTGTGCCTGTTGCAACGCCGCGCTGGAACCCTGGATGCACCCGGCGCCGTGCGCGCGACACATGCCGGGCCGCACCCAACCTTGCGGGCGACGGAGCGTTCGCGGGTGATGGCACAGGCGTGGTTCAAATCAGGGTAACACGCATATCGAGAACTCCCTTTACCATCAGAGCTCTATCCATTTCCGATGTTACCTGGACTCGACTTTCCGCATTTTACGTAGCATGGCAGAGGGTGTCCGTAAGTCTTTGCAGGAGGGTGGCAGGGATTTGTACGGTCTCTGTGCTGGACCGGGACCT
>JAABUY010004747.1_pt1 | contig 14038 bp, 21 predicted proteins | sample 5560271 | NCBI WGS metagenome assembly JAABUY01 (sample SAMN10711886, study PRJNA513374) | rock metagenome | isolation source: Antarctica rocks | place: Antarctica: Victoria Land, University Valley
TGGGCCCGCGCAGGCCGGGGTCCGGCGTCGCGTCGTAGCCCACCAGCAGCGCGACCGGGCACTCGTCGGGGCCCTGCGCGCGGCAGGCGCCCTGGCTCGCGCCCTGCGCGCCGGCGCGGGCTCTGGTCTGGGGAGTGCTGGCCAGCGTCGGTCGGGGGAGCTTAGCGACATGCACTTTCTACGCAGGAGCCTGGCGGCCAGCCGCCTGTCTGCACCCAGCTGTACTGGACGACGGCACCCCCGCGGCGGCCGCGCACCCGCGCCTGGCGCCGGCCGGCGCCCCACGGCGCGGCAAAGTGCCCAGAGTAGAGAGGCGTCACGGCGGTGCGGTCGGTCGCGTTGCGCCGCCCGGCCGCCGCGTAGTCCTTGAAGAAGTCTATGGGGCCGCCCCTGCCGGCGCGCGGCGCGCTTGTCAGCCAAAATTAGGGTTAGAGGTAGGATTAGGGTGGTGCTGCCGGTGCAGCCCAGGCGTTTTGCCAGGGGGTCTGCCATATGTGTGTCAATAAGGGGATGCAGCAGAGCCCGGGCAGCAGGCAGGCAGCCGTCCATGCAGACGGGAAACAGCCACCCCGCGGCGCTGCAAGGTCGTCGCGGCGCGGGGACGCGCGCGGGGGGCACCTCTGTGGCACGTTGAAGTCGTCGTGGTTCCCTGCGCGCCAGACACCGGTGCAGTGACTGCGTGTCCGGCCTCGCTGCCCAAGGTGCGCACAAGCAGCGCCAGCCTGGCGTGAGAGCCTCGCGCATGGCCGCCCGTGGCAAGCGCTGATCGGCAGGCGCTCGCTGCCTCAAGCACCGCACGAGGCACAGGCAGAGCGGCCTCCCTCGCCAAGCTGCTCCGGCCGCGCGCGCGGCGCCCGGCTGCGCACAGCAGCCTGCGCGGCGCCCGCAGCCGCTGCGCCCGCAGAGCCCCAGGCCGGCAGCCGCGGTAAGAGGGTTAAGTAAATTAGGGTAGGAAGCGCACCGCGCATGTCGAGGATGGCCTCCTCGGGCAGCCCGGAGCCGGCCTTGATGGCGTCCAGCACGCGCCGGTACGCCTGCGCGCCCCGAGCGCGCGTCATGTGCGCATGCAGACAGCTCCAGCTGCTGGCGCGCATGCGGCAGGCGCGCGGGTGCGCGGGTGCCACGCCGCGCCCGCGACGACTGCACATCGCGCGGCGCCGCCCGCGAGCGCCTCTCAGGGGGTGCCGGCCAATGACTTCCCTGTCCCATGGCGCCAGCAAAGGCTGGCTGGTGCTCATCTGTTCAGCTCTGAGCGTTCCGGCGCGCGCGTCGCCCTCGGGCTCGGCTTGAGTGCCCGGACCCGCGGCGCTCGTGCCCATCGGCCAGGGCCCCCGCCAGCGGCGACACTCCGAAGAGCAGCAGCAGGGCGATCGGAGGGCTGTGGTGCCCGCATGTGGCCCAGGGGACGCAGGTGCGCGCCTCCCACTCGGGCTTGAGCTGGTGCCCGCGGCCGATGGCGGTCTTGCCGTCGACCAGGTCGCCGGTCAGCAGCAGCGCGCCGGGCGCCAGGCCCGCCAGCACCGTGCCCGCAAACAGCCTGCGCGCGCGCGCACGCCTCTGCGGAGCGCGCGGGTGGCGCAAGCCCAGGGCGGCGCTTCGCCCTGCCCCTGAGCCAAAGGCACGTGTGTGCCGTGACAGCGCAGCTTACCCAGCCATGCGCAGTGGTGACATATCCTGTCAGCCCAATGCGTTGGCCTGGAGGACAGCATCAGTGTCGGCAGCTCTGCGGCCACGGGAGGTCCTGGGGCTACGGCATGCGCTCTGCTGCGGCGCGGCCGGGCCCGCGGCGCGCCAGCCGCAGTCCCGCCGCCCCCTCTGCTGGCGCGCCGGGCACGCGGCGACGCGCCCGGCGCGCACCGCAGGTCGCCCTCCTTGTCGCCGAAGTGCGCGTAGTGGTCGGGCAGGTAGTTGAAGGCGGAGAGGTGCAGGTCGCTCACCTGCACCACCCACGCCAGCCCGTCCAGCGCCTCCACCGGCGCCTGGCCCTGGCCTGTGCGCGCGCGCCGGCGGGGTCTGCGGCAGGGCTTGGGGCCACCCCGGCAGGGCTTGGGGCCGCCTCGCCGGCCCGCCCAGCGCCTCTACCGGCGCCTGGCCTTGGCCTGCGCGCGCGCGCGCCGGCAGGGTCTGCGGCAGGGCTTCTGGGCTTGGGGCCGCGCTCACGAGCCCGATCAGCGCCTCCACGGGCGCCTGGCCCTGGCCTGCGCGCGTGCCGGCAAATGGATTTCAACCGTGTATCAGCGAGGCGAGGTCGGCGGGCAGGTCCGGGGCACGCGCACGCCGGCCCGCCCCGCGGCGCCGCGGCCGCCCGCGCCCGGCCTGCGCGCCAGCCCCCGGCGGCCTAGCCGGCCCTAGGACAGGAGCAGAATGCCGAGGATTGACTGCGCTGCAAGGGCACGGCCGGGAGAAGCGGCCACGTGCGGACGTTTAAAGCGTGAGCTTCCAGTGCGTGGCTCGCAAACAGACCAGGGGTCTTTATAAAGAGGGATTCCTGCACCGTCAGGCTTGCAGCAGACCCGAGCGGGGTGCTCACCAGAGGCGGTGGCCAAACATGCCGCTGCCAAGAAGAGCGCGAATGAGCATCTTGGCTGCGGCATTGGCGCCCCGCACTGGTCTTGAAACACCTGAAACGGCCGCAACTGTGAACAGCACTTTGCCACCTGACAGTGTGAGAGCATGGCCTTGCGCTTTTGTATTGGCAGACGCACACGGAACCTCTCATCGCCTCTGGCAAGCTGCGCAGCAGCATCACATAGGCCATAAACTGCAAGCGCCGTGGAGAAAGTGCAAATCACCAATTGTGTCGCATCGCACCTCGCTGGTGCCTACATCTCGCCCACTTAGCTACAGCGCTAGTGAGCTGGTTCTCGAGACCTTGGGCTCTGATATGTAGTTCAGAGCACCTGGGCCAATTCAAGCGGGCAAGCTGGAGCCTAGCTAGGCTCCAGGTCCAGGGTTGTAGGGCTGGCCCTCTGAGTGCTCGAGGCGGCTGTGCAGCTCCCAAGTGTCTCCTGGGCGCGGGGCCACAGTCCGGCCGCCATGAAGCAGATTATTGCGTCAAAGACGGTGGACTTCCCCGAGGGGATCACCGTGGAGGTGAAGGCGCGGAAAGTGCGCGTCAAGGGCCCGCGCGGTGCGCCCCGTGCTGCGGCAAGAGCGTGAAGGGTCTGAGGAGCGGGGCAGTAGCAATCCAGCGGAGCAGCGCAGGCCGCAGTGCCGTTGGAGCAAGGCCTTGTTGCGCGTGGGCCGTGCGTGCGGGTCAGCGAGGCGGAGTTGCTCTTTCTGCGCTGGCGGCGTCAGAGTTGCTTTTGGCGGCTGCACACGACTCTGCAATCCAGCTTGTTCTGTGACCGTGAAGACTGCAGCCTGGATGCTCCGCCAGCTAGAGTGCTGTGCACCATCGCGGCTCGCCAGGGCGGCAGCGCGTCGGCTGTGCGGAGGCCCGCCGTGCGGCCCGCCGTGACGCGGGGCGTGCGCGCGGGCGCAGGCTCCCTGACGCGCGACTTCAAGCACCTGGCGGTGGACATGTACTTGATAGAGGAGGAGGGCGCGAAGAAGCTGAAGGTGGACGCACACTTTAGCAAGCGGAAGCAGCTGGCGGCCATCCGGACGACCTGCTCGCACGTGCAGGTGCCGCGGCGCTCGTGCTCAGTGTGGCCTGGGCTGAGAAGCCCGAGCCGCGAGTGATGGCGTAGACCTCAATTCACGGCATACTACTCCTGCCTGGGGAGGGTGGTCAGCGGGCGGGCGCGCTTGGGAAGTAAAAGCACTGTTGCACCATGTCGCAGGACGTCTTTTGTGAGGTGCGGGAGCAGTGAAGGTTTGTGCTGTGCCCTGCTGCCCGCATAAGCAGTGGCGCTGCTGGCCGGGGTCAAGTTTACGTTAAGACACGCTGACAGCATAAGTGCACCAGCTCTGGCGCTGAACGCAGCAGCAGCTCGTCTCAGGCTGACTATGTAGCACGCGCAAGTAAGCACGGGAGCGTGCATTTATTGAGCCCGTGTTGAATAAGGCCAGAAAGGAGCAGCGGTGGCTATCTTTTCCTGCGTTGCTTGGGCACGGAGAGGCGCATGAAAGGGTGCGAAGTTGCAGTGTCAATCTGAACGGCGGGCTTGGCGCGCGCAGAACCTGATCAAGGGCGTAACAGTCGGCTTCGAGTACAAGATGCGGCTCGTGTACGCGCATTTCCCGATCAACGCCAACATTGAGAATGAGGGCACGAAGATCGAGATCCGCAACTTCCTGGGCGAGAAGCGCGTGCGCATCGTCAACATGCTGCCGGGTGCGCCGCCGGGGCGCGCGCTGCTCCAGGCCCGGCCGTCGTGCGGTCCTGCCTGGTGTTAAAACCAGATGCGGCTCACCGGCCATGTGGTGGGGCTGGTGCCTGTTAAAACCGGTCAGTCGGCCAGCCTGCGGAGCATGGCCTGACGCGTGCATCGCCTATCTGATGGGTGCGCTTTGCCTCGCCTGTGTATGCACGTCAAATGCTCAAAGTTGCAGAGGCCCAGAACACCTTTTGTTGCGTCCCAGTACACTTTTGACAACGTGTGCTGGGGCACAGTGCGGGCGGCTGGGCAGAGGGCGTGACGGCCGGGGGCTCAGCGGGCGTGCGCGCGCGGGCGCAGGCGTGAAGATCGAGCGCGGCACGGCAGTCAAGGACGAGCTAATTCTCACCGGCAATGACATCGAGCTCGTGTCCAAGAGCGCGGCGCTGATCAAGTACCAGTGCCACGTGCGCAACAAGGACATCCGCAAGTTCCTGGACGGCGTGTACGTGTCCGAGAAGGGCCAGATCGTCAAGCCGACGGACTGAGCGGGGGCCTGTCGGCCGGGGGTGCATGCGCACTCGCCCGCGCATGCATACCTGGAGGTGCTTTGAGCTGGGGGTCCAGCTCAAACAGGGGGTCCGGAGTGTTTGTCTGGTAGCGCCGGGCTGCGAGCTTGTGCAGGGCTCAGTCGTAGTGCACGACCTTGCCCTGTCGCTTGCACTGCTGTAAGTCAAACAATTCGTCGCATGCACAGACACAGATAGTTGCAGATCTGATGACATGTCTGCACCGCTGTAGGCATGGTGTGGCCCAGTCCTGCTGTGGCCCAGCCCTGCGCAAGGGCGTTCGCAAAATGCAGCATGCGAAGAGCAGTGTGGCGATACAGGAATTATATGCTCTATAGGCAGATGAGGTCTCACAAGCTGACTTTCACAGTCGACCATCCCTCTACTGACATTGGCTGGCCACTTCCAGGATCGATTGCGCATGCATTCACACCCAGCGTAAAACACGTTTAAAAGCTCGCTCAGTGCCGTACAGCCCATGCTACACCGCGGCAGGCCACTTCAATGTGGCAGCCGTGTCAGCACAGCACACATGTGATCAAAATCACACACGGTAACGGCAATCAGCAGCGCACATCAGTGCGGTCGCTGCTACCAGGCAACAAGGGATACAGCCTCCGCCCAAAGGCGGGCAGCTCCAGCAGCACCAAGGGAATGATGATTAGATGCTGTGCCTGGCACGTCTGCAGCCGATTATGCCGGCGCAGAACAGCGGGCAATGCTCAGATGACGCCGCATACATTCAGTCGTGACTCCACACCTACTCAGTCACGCAGTGCACTGCGCCCCACTTCCGTCAACAACCCTCCCTGGCGCCAAGTACGGCACCGCAAGCGGCCTGCACGCAGACGTGCCTATATGCCCAGACACGTCGTGCGTCGCGACCCAATCTGGGAGCATTTACACGCCGCTGGTGGCGCGCAGCAGCACCAAGAGCTAGGCGCTGCATGCGCAGCTCGGCAGCCTTACAGGCCCCCCACGGGGCGGGCGGCGCCGCCCGCGGGCGCGCCGGCCAGCGGCCCGGCGAGCGCCCTACAGGAACGGCGTGACCGCGCGCCGCGCGCTGCCGAGCGAGAGCCGCTCGGCGCGCAACAGCGGCGCGCCGCGCGCCGGCTGCGGCTTGGTCCACGCCGCCGCGTCGATGAGCGGGTCGCCGTCCGCGTTCACGCCCTTCTTGACCTGCCGCAGCAGCTCATACGCCGTCACTGCAACTGTATGCGCAGCCGTCTGCTTGCATGCTCCCCAGCAGAGGCATCGCCCCTGCCTCATCCACGCGTCTCCCGCAAAGTCAACGCTGTGGGGACATGTCCATTGGTATCATACACTTGGGGCAAGACTTCACAAGCCAAGAGCGCTGGATATGGGAACCCGCCCTGACGCCTGCAGCAGCTATGATGCTGCGGGCATGCTTGCGCGCAAGAGTGAGGTCACAAACCCGACCGCCCTCACGCACTTGAGACACTTAGGTAATGCCTTCCCAACCCCGCGGCGTGCGCACCGCGTAGCCGGGCGCGCCGGCCAGGCCGCACGCGCCCTTGCCGCCGGTGTTGCGCGGCACATACATATACCCCCCGTCGCCCCAGCGCTCGCCCCAGCTGTTCTTCAGGATCCAGAACTCGCGGCCCTCGGCCGTGGTGCCGTAGCCCACCGCCACCAGCGCGTGGTCCATCGGCCGCACGCAGCCGCCCGGCACCGCTGCGCAGCGTCAGCGGCTAGCCAATCAAGATCGTGATGGCACAGGTGGTGTGCATATCTCTGTGCTTCCATTGTGACACTCTAACCACATATATCATAGCATCAACGAGCGGCGGTGCAAGCTTGGGACCCTCAAAGCGCATGCTGTCACACATGCATGGTATGCCGCGACAGGGCCGAGCAATGCATCCGTTCGTGCGTCTGGACAAGATAGGGCAGCAGAACCAGGCCTGCACTGCAAGCACATGTGTCCAGGCCCTGGCGAGCTGCGTGGCAAGGGGGCGCACATGCGCCGGCGATGTCAAACATGCCGCCGGTGTAGTTGCGCCAGGCCTCGATGAAGGGCCCGCAGCACACCGCAACCGTGCTCGGGTGCTGGCTCACGGCCTGCAGGGACGGCATCATGCGCAAGTGTGAGACCGCCGCTCTCCACCCCCAGGCAACGTGTGGTCCTCCCCACGTCCTCATGTGCTCTGCAAAGGCTGCCCTGCAGCACTCTCGGTGAGCAAGACCAGCGACCTGCCGTCCGCGCTTCCACGGCCAGATCTCACCCTGCATGCTCAAGCAAAACAACACACAGCGAACAGCGGCCATAATTGTGCACAGTATTCACGTCGAAGTGCGCAACACAAGACGCTTTTCTCGCAACAGACGGCCAGGCTCGTGACCTGCATCAGTGCCGTCTCGTTGCCCCGGGGAATGTCAGCAAAGCCATCTAGGGTACCCGCGCGCCTCCTCTCCTTCTTCTTACTGCGCCGCGCAGTACGGAACTGTCGCAAATCCCCTCTTCTGCAACATACCATGTTGGCCAGCATGCTTCAGATCTGGCACAGGACACATGAACTTGAGAAGCAAGTGCCTGCACTTGGTAGCAGCGCTTAGCCTAAGCAGCCAGGCCTGAGCAGCCTAAGCAGCCTAAGCAGCCTAGCAGCCAGGTGCACACAGGCAGGGGCCAGGCGCGCCTGCACTTGCCGTCCTTGGCATGGTAGGGGTAGTCGGCCTCTGTGTCAACGCCGTTCTCCGCAATGTACAGGATGCCGCCCTCAAAGTTGCCGCCGTCGCAGCCCAGGTCGTACAGCGGCGGCCCGCGGTCGCAGTCGATCAGCTGCGCGCGGGCAACTGCTTGTCACGCACTTGGCAGGATACCACAGGCAGCCAGCAACATGGCCCAGGTTTGCCTGGGGTCACGATGCCGCATACATGCTGGCGTGCCAGCGTCGTGCACACGACCTGGCCACCGAGGTCGACAATGCTTGCCTGGCAGCACGTCCACTCAGCCTGCCTGTGGCCAAGCCCTCTCTTCGAAACCAGACCTCACCCACAGTCTCTGACCAGCAGTGTGGCAAACTAATGCAAATGCACAATATAACCACAGTTGCTGACCAGCTGTGTGGTAAAGTTTTCAAGTAGCGCAAATTCACACATCGGGAGGCACCGGCCCGGCCGCGCACCTGCTGCTCGCTCGCTGACCAGCGATGTGGTGAAATTTTGCATGTGCGCAGTTTCACACATCGGAAAGTACCGGGCCGGCCGCGCACCTGCTGCTCGCTTGCTGACCAGCAGTGCGGCAAGGATATGCACACATGCGCGACCCACGCGCTAGGAAGCGCCGGCCCCGGCCGCGCACCTGCTGCTCGCTCAGCGAGAGCACCTTGCCGGTGGCCATGGCCACCATGCACTCGGCAGTCCCGATCGTCGCGAACGCCCAACAGCACCCGCACGCCGAGCCGTTGGCGTGCTGGTCCTTGATCGGCCCGATGATGTCCTTGGGCCGCCAGTCCACCGCCGCCGGCGGCTGCACATGCGCGTAGCGGTACGCCGGCGCGCCCGCCGCGACCCTGCGCACGACGTGAGCGCTTGCAGCCATGCTCTCTACCAGACCATGGCCACAGTGGTCGAGTCGCGCGACTCAGCCGCACCCGAGAGCGCCCTCTTCGCCGTCGCCGTCCTCGGGCGTGGACTGGCCCAGGTAGGCCGCGCGGAACTCGTCATCGCTCAGGTCGGCAAAGCCGTTGACAGGGACCTCGGCCGCGGGCGCGGGGTCCGCCAGCATGTGGCGCAGCGTGTGCAGCCACGCGCCCAGGCGCGCCTCCGCCTCGGCGGCGTCCCCAGCGTACGCCCGCCCGAAGTGCGCAGCCCACTCCGCAAACACTCCACGCGGGTCCTCCTGCCGAGGCAACAGACTGGAGTCAGCAGCGGGACTGTGCAGGGGACCTGCAACTGCAGGACGTCCCAGAGACTTCGCTTCAGCACTTCAGTAAATAGTAGTTAAAGCCTTGCTCATGGGGCGCTGCCATCAGCCCAACGTGCAGGACGGAGGTCTGTAGGCCTTCATATAAAAGCCAGTGGGGAGGATAGGACCAGCCCAGGTGCCTCCCCTGCACAACTGCCACCTCGCGCGCCATATGACGTTCAAGTAATAGGTGAAGAGCCCTGTGTGGCCACTACCACCAGCGCAACATAGTACAGAGACACTCCCTTTGCATGTTCAGCCCTCCAAGCTGCCCCCCCTTCGCTGACAAACCAACAGCAGGAGACAGACATAGTGTAGGAACAGAAAAAAGTCAGACAGCCACCACTAGAACACGCTCTCAGCCGATCCTGTACCAGCAGACACACGCCCTACGCAGCTGTTCACCCACGCCCGTCGAAACGCGGGGGCGGCTGGTATCGTCACGTGCTTGCCAAGAAAATTGCTTGCCCGGCATAGATGGCAGCAGCTTTTTGGCTTGCAACAGCAACGAGGGTACGAACACAAGTTGAAAGCTCTTTTGCCACCAGTGCCTGACCGGTGCGGCCCGCAAGCCAGGATGCAAGATGGGGGCGCAAAGCTGCCCACCTTTGCCTTTTGCACATCTAGCGCATAGTGCCGCGTCCCGCCATACGCCTTGGCTTCTGCCAGGGGTGCTAGGCAGAGCGCCGCCAACAGCAGCGCCGCGCTGCAGACCTGCCCTAAGTGCTCCATGGTTCTCGGTAAATTACCTTCTCTGTACAACTTAACCACTGTGCACCGCGCTTAACTATGCGGCGTCAGAGAGAGCCAGTGACCATACAAGGCTGCGGGGGGCACGGGGAGAGTAGGGTGTAATTAGGTTATGGCCAGCACATGGCCACACATGGGAGCGCTTGCCAGCGCTGGAGAGAGGTATCCAGCCTGGATGCGCCGGACTACGCGCAGTCAAAGCTCGTTCACTCACTCAGCACTAGGGAGAATGGCTGGACGCGCAATCATGAGAGTTCAATTGTTACTGGGCCTCTGCAAAAGTCATGGTGGCCCAAGCAGCTATGCCTGTACACAGCCGAGCCACACCCCTGGAGCAATGCCACTGTCCGCTCAGCAACCCGCGCTAGGCCGCTGAGCTGTCCGCTCCAGGCGCCGCCTGCGCCAGCAGGCCGCAATTGTCATGCCATCCCAAACCAGCCCTGCAGACGGCTCATACATGGGGCTGAAATACAGACCCAGCAGGCTCCAACGACACAGACATTATCAACATACTAAAAAAACCACGTTCCAAGCCCCGTTGCACATCGGCAGAAGGGAGCCTGGGCCGTGTTCCCACCTGCCGGCGGCGCCGCCCCGCCGCCAGGCGCTTGGCCCACGCGCGCGCCGCGCGCGAGGGCGAAGCCAGGGCCATGCGACGGCCGGGACCGGGGCGCGGCGACGCGAGCATCTCGCCGTCCGGGCCCAGCTCCGCAGGCAGCGCGGACGCCGTGTTCTGGAACAGCTGCGGCAGCACACGCGCGCACGGCTGTGAGGTGCAGTGCAATGTTGATGCTATAGCATATAAAAAATGATGATACATGCACCCCCACGATGCGGCTGTCATGCCTGAGCTAGAGGTATTCCGATCAAGCTGCAGCCGGCTGCACAGATAACGCTGAGCTAGGGGTATTCTGATCTAGCTGCAGCGGGTTGCAGGCAGATGACAAGGGGCTTAAGCTGCACACCACTGCAGCAATCCCACAGGCGCTTTGCCAGGAACTCAGGCACTGCGCGGCAGCATGACTGGCGCAGGAGGGGAGCACGGCTGGCGCCGATGCACAGTGCAGCGCATGCTAGGTGTACCGCGAGCTCGGGAGCGGCACGGCGGCAGCAAGGCGCAGGGGCTGCGCACGTCCAGCACGATGAAGGCGAGGATGGGGCTCAGATCAATCGTGCCGCCCAGGGGCGGGATGAGCCCGCGGAAGAGGTTTAGGTACGGGTCGCACAGCGTCCTGCAGAGTGGACAGCGTCTTGCACGTCCCACAACACACTTGAGGCAGCTACAGTCACCATGCTCCTACTCAACATCCTGGCACTCTTCTGCGACCAGCACATGTGAGCAGCTCAACCTCAGCTGCACTCGTCACAGAAAGGTATAACCACACAGGTTGCACCGCGACTTTTGACACCATGTTCTGTTGCATGCATGGTGAAGACATGCTCACAAGTTTGTCAGGGTCGGGTCAGCCAGGCCTCAGCCGCTGCCCTGACCAAAGCGTGCAGCTCGCGGGAGCCTGCGGTGGGGTGGGCGCGCACGCAAGGGGCGTGGCGATGAACGCTGGCGCGTTGGGGAACCAGGTCAACAGCACGCGCCCAATGATCGCCGTGTTGTACAGGCTCCTGCGCCGCAGCGCGGGGCTGGCGAATTAGGAACATGCGCCTTGCCGTGTACACCGCAGAGGTGCACATATGGCACCGAGCAAGTAGCGGCGGCTGCCTGACATGCCCCTGAAGGCGATGCTCTGCTCTGGACCCCTGGACAACTGCCATCAAAACCAAAAGCAAATACCAGCGAGATAGGCGCTGGCGTCCGCCAAAACGCGCCAGGGCGCACAGGAAGCTCTGGATGCCGGTCGTGAAGACCTGCTCCGCGACGCCATCGCCCGGGATGATGGCCGCAAACGGCGCGCCGCGCGGGTACACACGCGTCGGCTGCCTCTTCAGGCTCGCGCGCACGTGCAGGCTCTGGCCTGCCGTCCCGCCCCTGGGCGCGCGCCGGCCGCAGTCACAGAGAGCGACAAGCCCGGGCCTTAAGCCAATACAGCTGGCGTCTGTGCTTGTCTGCTACATGGTCTGGTCGCATGGTAAGAGTGCCAAGGCACGAGAGCACTTGAGGTCGCCAGGCTAGAGGGTCGCCACTTAAGGTGTCTGCTAGACTCCGTTTCAGACGGACAGCACAGCACTCGTGTTTGTAGGCCAAGTGCCTGAGTTGACTAACACTACATAGGCGTGGTTGGTAGCAGGCAAAGCACATTGTATGAGAGGGACGGCGGCAGCTATGAGCGCCTTGCCAGGCTAGGAATGAGCCTACACTCATCAGCCTTGACAAGCTGGAAGCGCGAGCACAACATATAACTTTCTTGAACAGGCGATACCGCCTTGCACGCTTGCATATGCTGAACAGATTTGATGCTAGAGTCATTGTGCGCGGTGCTGCAGAGAGCGCCAAGAGCGTGCGAGCCGTGCACGCCTGAAGGGGTGCCGCAGCTGCCGCACGCCCCGCGCCACGCCGGCCAGCAAGCTCTGCCCGCACTCGGACAGCGCCTCCGCGTGCTCGCCCTGCCTGCCGGCCAGGTAGCGCTCCACGACGTCCATCTCGCCTGTCCGCTGCTGGGTGGGAGGAGGAGGGGGCGCGAATGCTGCCAGCTCAGGCTGAGGCTGGTGAGGCACACCGACCCTATTATAAACAGTGTTGGTTTATGATTGTGATCTAATTTGATAACGAGTACAGGCTTGCCTCTTTAAATCTTTGCCTCAGCTCCACTGCCGCAGTTGGTGCTGCTCCTTCCCTGTGGCTCTACCCAACAGACGTGTACAAGATCAGTGTTGGTTGCTAGGCGCTTACATGTTCAGCATTGACGCGACGACTTGTCTGATTAATGTGGTAGGCTAAGTGCACTGTTATGTCTGTCTGAGCTGAGCAGCGTCCCTCCCGTGCACGCACTGCTGCTCAATGGATGCGCTGCACATCCGCGACGCAGTTAGTGAACACGCGGCATTGAGAGACATCGCGCCGGCTAGCACTGCAGCGGCAGGCCAGCTCGGTGAACACGGGCACGGGGGCGACTGCTGCCCTCACGCACATGGTGCAGCTGAGCAGCACAGCCAAACTCACAGTCACGGCAATGACAGCAGCGCCGGCGACTTCACGCCTGAAGAGGAACGAGAGGAGCAGGAGGCAATAGGACGGTGCGTACGTCACAGGTCTCACACGCACAAGTGCCTGGCGTCCCTTGTTGGCGCACCGCCACCACAGGCAGCTGACATGCTGGGTGATGCGCTGCAGGATCATTCATGCGATGCGGGAGTATCGGGGTGAAGCAGAGTGGGAGGTGGCGCGGTGGGAGCACAACTTTGCGCGGCTGAGCCCGCGCCATAGGTGCCACCCCAGACTCGCCGCGCTCAGCTTGCACATTGCGTGCAAATAAAAAAAAGTACACGAGCTTGTAAGGACAGCGGTATTGCACATTGACCTCAACATTCTGACATCCTGCTGCAGGGAGCTGCTCCGCACCTTGCCAGCCAAGTGCGCACGGGCGCGGCAGTGCATCCAGGTGTGCCCTGCCGCCATGCCCTGCCGTGGTGAGGCTTTTCGTCGACGCAGCAGGCTGGCTTGCTAGCTCCAGCACTTGCTCAGGAAGCAGGCCAAGTGGGCAGGCGGCCGGCGGACTGCATGTCGGTCTTGAGGACAGCCACGCCTCACACGGACGGCGCAGCCGCTCTGTAAAGCAAACTGGTGCGCTTGTGCAGGCCAACGCGGCGTTCCTGAACGACGCGCTGCGCGCCTTCGGCGACCAGCCGTACAACGCGGGTGCGGGGCCGCGGATCGCCGGCGGCGTGGGCGCCGCGGACCAGCGCGCGCAAGCGCGCCAGCACCCCGCGCCCGCCGACGTCGAGAAGGTCAGGTGCGGCGCGCGGCAGGCGCGGCCGGCCCGCCGTTTGTGCTTTGCTGGAGCAACAGGGTGCAGACCCTGCGCTTTGCGGCGCCTGAGCGAGCCTTCCGGCATGGCAACATAGCTGCGCTTTGCCTGGCCGCTTCAGAGCTGGGCGCCCGCACGCCTGCCGACTCACAGAGGCGGTGCGCGGTGTATGAGGCGGGCCCATGGCGCCTGCCGGCTCGCACAGCAGGGCTGCACCGCATGCCAGCCCTGACCTACCTCACCCTGATCCTGTACAAGCACGCCATGGAGTGGCGCGCTGAGCCTGCCCGTGTCGTCGCTGCCCCTGCACTGGCGCGCACTCTGTTGCCGGCAGGTCTACTGCTCGCGCGCCCGCCACAGAGGCAGACCAGAGGCGCTGCCGGGGGCGCGTTCCGCTGGGACCTTGGGCCGCGCCTGCCTGGCGAGCGACTGAAGCTTTAGTGGGCGCGCGCCGACAGGTACGTGCTCAAGAACCTGACGCGCGATTGGGGCGCGGAGGGCGCGCCGGAGCGCAGCCAGAGCTACCTGCGCATCGCCGCGGAGGTGGCCGCGCGGCTGGGGCCGCCGCCCGCGGCCGGGGCGGCCCCGCCGCGCGTGCTCGTGCCCGGC
>JAABUY010004748.1_pt1 | contig 14035 bp, 10 predicted proteins | sample 5560271 | NCBI WGS metagenome assembly JAABUY01 (sample SAMN10711886, study PRJNA513374) | rock metagenome | isolation source: Antarctica rocks | place: Antarctica: Victoria Land, University Valley
AATCAGGTTGTTGCACGTCGGGGAATCCCTCCCACCGAAAATGACCGGAAAAACCACCTCAGGTTGATCAACGCCAATCGAATCGTCTAACGCGAAAAAGAAGCGGGAATGTCAACACGCCCTAGTTGGCGCGCTCATCGCGGGGACGCTGTTCATTCTGAGTCTGGGTTTCCGGCCCGATTTTCCCCAAGCCGTGCAGACGGTCCGCTTCTCCTTCAAATTCGTCGTTACCGTGACACTTGCTATCACGGCCATGGGGCTGCTCCTGCGGATGGCGCGCCCAGCCGCTCCGCTCGGGCCGTGGAGCCGGGCGCTGGCCGCTGCTCCGGTTCTATTAGGCCTTGCTGTGCTTGCGGAACTCTTTGCCATGCCGGAAACAACATGGGGAGCCCGATTGGTTGGCAGCAATGCACTCGTGTGTCTCGTTGCTATTCCGTCTCTGGCGACCGGACCGCTTGCCTGCTTATTGGTCGCCCTACGGTACGGAGCGCCCATGCGGCCGGGCCTCACGGGAGCGGTCGCCGGCCTCGCGGCCAGCGGCATCGCAGCGACCTTCTATGCCTCACATTGTCCCGACGATAGTCCATTGTTCGTAGCAACTTGGTATTCGATTGCGACCGCACTGGTCGTGCTCGTCGGCTGTGCCGCAGGAACGAAATGGCTTAAGTGGTAAGCTAACCGGTCGGTCGGGTCCTTGATGGCCGGTGTCGGCGATGTGCGTCGACAACGCCGCGGAGATGTCCCTGAGTGGAACGATGCCGATCTCGATGCGAACGCGAGCAGATGAGGCGACGAAGGGCAGCGCGCAAGCGGGCACGTCGGCGGCGAAGGCGGCCCGAAGATTGCCCGTCACCCAACCTCGGTCCGGCACGGGTTTCGACGCGAAGGCGCTTCACGCGAGCCGCATTCCATAGCATAATACCCTTGTGAACCGGTTGACCATCCTCGCTCGATGCCTGTCGATCCTCATGATCGTCGGCCTGCTTGCTGCTCCGACCATGGGTTCGGCATCGGCCGCCGGTGGCGCGGTGGCAGGCTCACCTATGTCGGACGGGCCTTCTGCCTCCATGGACGGCATGCGCATGGCGGTGGGCGGCATGGACTGCCGCCCGGCCGACTCTCATCCGGCGTATGACTGCGGACATGACTGCCCCTGGGCCATGTTGTGCACTGTAGCCTTCACTCCGGCCGATCCGATGGTCGAACTCCGCTCCGCGGTGGCCGTAGCGCTCTCTCCGCAGAAGCCGGCAAACGACCGGGATCGCGTTCGTAGGGCCGACGGCCCGCCTGCACGACCCCCCAAAACCTGACGTCATCGAAGGCCTTCGAGGCCAACTGAGTCGGACGGCGATCACCGAGCCTACGCGCAAGACGCGAGGAGGCCGTCGTCCGCGCTTCCGTCGATGAACGCAGGACAGATTCCATCATGAAAGCCACGATATACGGCGCCGGCCTGGCGCTGACGGCGCTCGCCTTGGCGAGCCCGCTCCCCCGCGCCCTGGCGGCTGCGAGCGACTACGAGTTCCGCCTTACCCAAACCGACGTCAAGAAGGGCGATGCTGCGGTGATCTCGGCCACCCTCGTCGACAAGCGGACGGGCAAGACCGTGCCCAGTGCCGTGATCTCCGCCAAACGTCTCGACATGGCGCCCGCGGGCATGGAAACGATGACGACCCCGCTCGACCTGCTGCCGTCGACCGAACCCGGCGTCTACCGGTTCAAGGCCAAGATCGTGATGGACGGCGATTGGCGCCTGTGGCTGGGCGCCAAGGTGCAGGGCGAGACCGGAACGGTCGAGAGCAAGCTCGTTCTCAAGGTTACCCCTTGAGCCGATTAAGCCGTACCGGCCTCACCCTCGCCGCCGTGATGGCGGCGGGGGTTGGCGGGTACTGGGGCGGGCATCGCGATGTCGCGATGCCCGCCCTCCATTGGGCCGAAGCCCATCTGCGGCTCCAGCCCTTCGCCTCCCAAGCGGCCGAGCGCGCCCCGGCGCCGTCGGGCCCGGTCGTCTACTACCGCGACCCCGACGGGAAGGCGGCCTATGCCGCCACGCCCACGAAGACCGCCGATGGACGGGATTTCCGGCCCGTCCTGGCGAGCGAGGATCTGAGCTTCGACGACACGCCGAAGCCCGAGCCGGTGCAAGCGGCCGGCAGCGCCGTTCAAGGCGGCGGTGACGGCACCGGCAGCGACGGCGAGGGCGCCAAACAGGTGCGGTTCTACCGCAACCCCATGGGTCTACCCGACACCTCGCCGGTGCCGAAGAAGGATTCCATGGGGATGGCCTACATCCCGGTCTACGCCGGCGAGGAGGAGGACGGCTCCACCATCAAGCTCTCGCCTGGCAAGCTGCAGCGCACGGGGGGGCGGTCCGAACCGGCCGCCATGAGAACGCTGAACACGACGGTCCGCGCCGCCGGCACCATCCAACTCGACGAGGGGCGTAAGTCGATCATCGCGCTGCGCTTCGACGCCTACGTCGACAAGGTCGAGAACGTCACGACCGGAAGCCTGGTGCACCAGGGCCAGCCGCTGATGCACGTCTACGGCCCGGATCTTCTGGCGCCCGCCGCCCAGTACCTGTCGGCCCTCAACGACAGGACCGACCCAACGACGCTGAAGAACGCGCGACGGCGCCTGGACAATCTCGGGGTGCCGGCGAGCGTCGTCGCCGAGATCGACCGCAGCCACGAGATCCCGCAGACCCTGGCCTGGCCGGCGCCGCGCACCGGCATCGTGGTCGAGCGCACGGCTGTCGACGGTATGAGGCAACGGCCGGCGAAAGCTTGTTCCGCCTGGCCGACATCTCGGTCGTCTGGGCCGTGGCCGACATCCCGGAGGGCGACCTTCCCTCGATCGCGGTCGGCCAGTCCGTCACCGTGAAGCCGCGAGGGTCGAACCGCACCTACACGGGCAAGATCGCGCTGATCTATCCGTCGATCAACGCCCAGACCCGCACCGCGCGCGTGCGCGTCGAACTGCCGAACCCGGACGGCGCGCTGATGCCGGACATGTACGCCGACGTCGAAATCGCGACCGGCAGCGGCAAACCGGTCCTCGCCGTGGCCGACAGCGCGATTATCGACAGTGGCGACCGCCAGGTCGTCATTATCGACAAGGGCGAGGGCCGGCTCGAGCCCCGACCCGTGAAGACCGGCCGTCGCGGCGGCGGCTTCGTGGAGATCGAGGACGGCGTCGCGGATGGCGACCGGGTCGTCACCTCCGCCAACTTCCTGATCGACGCCGAGAGCAACCTCAAGGCCGCCCTCCAGGGCCTGAACGCACCGGGAGAGGCCAAATGATCGCCAAGCTCATCTCATGGTCGGCCCGCAACGTCATGCTGGTGCTGATCGCCACCGCTTTCGCGGCCGCGGGCGGATTCTATGCGCTGCGTCACCTCCCGCTCGACGCCATTCCAGACCTCTCGGACACGCAGGTCATCGTCTACACCGAGGATCCCGGCCAGGCACCCCAGGTCGTCGAAGACCAGGTCACCTATCCGCTGACGACCGCCATGCTGACGGTACCGCGATCGAAGGCGGTGCGGGGCTTCTCGTTCTTCGGCGTGTCCTTCGTCTACATCATCTTCGAGGACGGGACCGACATCTACTGGGCCCGCAGCCGGGTCCTCGAATACCTCAACGCGGCCGCCAAGCGCCTTCCCTCCGGCGTGACGCCGACGCTCGGACCCGATGCGACCGGCGTCGGCTGGGTCTATCAATACGCCGTGACGGCGGAGAACCAGAGCCTGGCCGAGACCCGCACCACGCAGGATTACGCCCTGCGCTACGGCCTGGCGAAGGCGGACGGCATCGCCGAGATCACCGGCGTCGGCGGTTTCGTCAAGCAGTACAACGTCGTCGTCGACCCGCAGAAGATGCGCGATCTCGGCATTTCGCTCGATCGCGTCCGCGAGGTCATCCGCACCAGCAACACCGATGTCGGCGGGCGCACCCTCGAACTCAGCGGGTTCGAGTTTATCGTGCGGGGCAAGGGTTACCTGCGTAACGTCGAGGACATCGGCAAGATCGTACTGAAGGTCGACAACGGCACACCGGTTCTCATAAAGGACGTGGCTCGGGTCGAGCTCGGGCCTGACGAGCGCCGCGGCATCACTGAACTCAACGGCGAAGGCGAGGTCGCGAGCGGCATCGCGCTCCAGCGCTCGGGTTCCAACGCACTCGACGTGATCGACAGCATCAAGCAACGCGTGGCTGCCCTCATGCCGAGCTTGCCGAAGGGCACCAAGATCGTTCCGGTCTATGACCGCTCGAACCTCATCGATGCCGCCATCGACACCCTCAAGCACACGCTCTTCGAGGAAAGCGTCGTCGTCGCCCTCGTCTGCATCGTGTTCCTGCTGCACGTTCGCAGCGCGCTCGTGGCGATCCTAATGCTGCCGGTCGGTATTCTCATGGCCTTCGGAGCCATGCGGATGCTCGGGCTCGGGGCTAACATCATGAGCCTTGGCGGCATCGCCATCGCCATTGGGGCGATGATCGACGGCGCCATCGTAATGATCGAAAACGCCCACAAGCACCTCGAGCGCGCCGCGCCCGGTAAGCCTCGGGCCGAGGTGCTGATCGAGGCGGCGCGGGAGTGTGAAAACGCCGTCAACAACGACCCCGGTCATGATTCACTTCAACGACTTGATACAATGAGCGAATCTGCGATTGGCCCGGGGTATTTCTCGCGCGATGTGCGACCCCATGTGCTGCCGAAAAGGGGCGTCCTATCAGATAGATACGCCGACGCAGGGCGGGGTCGGTGTTGGCCGCGTTTTCACAAGCTGGAGCCGCACCGAGCGGATCATCGCCCGCACAGAGGCAGGCGATCAGGGCACCGACACGCGCTTCGTCGTCACCAACCTCGCCGGCAGGTCAAAGGCGCTCTACGAAAAGGTCTACTGCCGACGCGGATCGGCCGAGAACCACATCAAGGCCTGGAAAACCCACCTCGCGGCCGACCGAACCTCCTGCACCAGGGCCGTGGCCAACCAGTTCAGGCTGTTCCTCCACGCCGGGGCCTACTGGATCCTGTGGGGGGTGCGCAGCGCCATGCCGAAGAGATCCGACTGGCGCCTCGCCCAGTTCGACACCTTGCGCCTGCGTCTGATCAAGATCGCGGCCCGCGTCGTCGAGATAAGGACCCAAATCCGCATCCACATGCCAACGGCGTCGCCCGTGCAGCCAATCCTGCGCCTCGTCCTCGACCGCATCCCCCGCCTCGCGACATGAGCGACGGGGCGACCACGCCCCATCCTCGTTCCCTTCCCGCAACCCTCAACCGTCCATAACCCGCCCGACCCGACCATCGCCATTCCCGACGCAGCAGACGCACGCCTGCTCGCTTGTCAGTTGCCCTCTGGACCGAAATCCCCAGTGGTTCGCTGCCGCGCTGAATTAAGCGGGCTAACGAACCGTGAAGGCCGGAAATTTGCGACACGCCCCTCGGATCAGGGTATGGCATCGATCATGCCGTGACCTTCTAGCCTAGCTTTGGCGTCGGGATGGCCGGCGCCGGCGGCTCGTTCGAGCCATTGCCGGGCGGCGGCGAGGTCCTGTTCGACGACGTCACCATCGGCGAGGTGGCGGCCGAGCGCGTATTGCGCTTCCGGCATGCCGTTCTCGGCGGCTCGTTCGTACCAGGACAGCGCAGCCTGGGGATCGGCGACCGTGCCCTGGCCGCGGAGCGTCATGACGGCAAGATTGAATTGTGCCGTCGGGTGACCAGCGTTGGCCGCAACCGCGTATCGCTCGACGGCGCGCGCGAGGTTCTTCGGCACGCCCACACCCGTGCAATGGAGAACGGCGAGGCGGAAAGCGGCTTCGCGGTGGCCGGCGTCGGCGGCGCGCTCGAACCACGTGGCGGACACTTTCGCGTCGGGGGAGATGCCGAGGCTTGGCGCCGTGAGATGTCCCATCGCCACCATGGCGTCGGCGTCGCCGGCTTCCGCGGCTTCGTGGTACCATCGCAAGCTCAAGGCCATGTCATCGTCCGTGGTGCCGCTGTCGAGGTGGACGCGGGCGAGCTCCTTCATGGCGGGGACGTAGCCAGCTTCGGCGGCTTCGCGCAGCAGCTTTTCGCCGAGCCCGTCCCGGGGTCCCGTGTTTGTTCCCGACAGGCGCATCAGGGCAAGCGCCATCTTAGCGTCGGGCTCGCCGCGGTCAGCGGCCTTCTCGAACCATGTCGCGGCGGCCGTGGGGTTCGCTTCCGTGCCGCGTCCGTTGAGATGCATCCGGCCGAGCTGGACGAAGGCGGGCCGGAAGTCGCCTTCGGCGGCACGGCGAAACCAGGACAGGGCTTCCGCCTCGTCCTGGTCGATGCCGATCCCGTCCCGCAAGAAGACGGCGAGATTGTAGGCGGCGACGGAATGGCCGGCCTCGGCCGCGCGGCGAAACCAGCGCACGGCTTCGCGGGGCAGGCGGGGCACGCCCTCTCCGCGTGCGTGAAACTCGCCAAGCGTGAAGGCGGCCTGAGCGTCGCCGAGATCGGCGGCCTTGCGGAACCAGTGCGCGGATTCCCCGAGGTTGGGTTCGACCGCGCCGCCCCGACAGTGGAGTTCGGCGAGGTCGAAGATCGCCGGAAGGAAGGATTGTCGCGCGGCGGCGCGAAGGAGGTTGTCGGCGTCGTCGATGTCGTTGCGGCGACCGCTTCGAAGTTTCAGCGACGCGAAGGCATGCTGTGCCGCCGCGACGCTGCCGTCCGCGGCCTGCTTCAGGTAGGGCGTCGCGGACGCCTCGTCGGGATCGGGGCCTTCGAGGAGGATCGTCGCGAGGAGATACGCCGCGGTCGCCTCGCCCTTGCCGGCGGCGCGTTCGAGGTGAGGCAGGGCCGCTGTCGGGTCGGCCTTGCAGCCGAGGCCATGGAGGATCAGGGCGCCGAGACCGAGATCGGCCCGGGCAACGCCGAAGACGGCGGCCCGTTCGTACCAGGCCCGCGCGTGGTCGTATGACCGCTCGCAGCCGAGCCCGTGGGCCCGGAAGAAGCCGAGCTGCGCTTGCGCTTCCGCGTGCCCGCTTTCTGCCGCGCGCTCTGTCCACCGGAAGGCGGCTTCCAGGTCGGGAGTGAGCGTCATGCCGTCGGGAAACAGAAGGGCGCGATTGGCCGCCGCACAGGTTTCGTTGGCCGAGCTCGCGGCCTCGAACCACCTGAGCGCGAAGCCGGGAGTTTCCGGGGCTCGACCGGCGAGGAGGCGGCCGAGTTCGTACTGCGCTTCGGCATGGCCGCCCTTGGCGGCCACCGTCAGCCACCGCGCGGCCGAAGGCCCGTTGGCGATCACGCCCCGTCCATGCAGATAGGCGGAGCCGAGGTCGAAGGCGGCCGCGGGATCGCCGCGCTCGGCGCCGGCGCGCAATCGCAAGATCGGACGCGTGCGGACGCCGGCGCCGGGCGGCCAGCGGGCGAAGAGGGTTCGCACAGTCATGCCGCTCACGGTTCGCGCATGGCTTCGCCGGTGCCCTGGACGAAGCCGCCGAGGAAATAGCGGAACAGGGAGCGCTGGCCGAGTTCAATGTCGGCCCGGAGCGTCATGCCGGGCATGAGCCGGAACGTCTTCGGTACCCCGGTGAAGTTCATGTCGTCGATCGAGACGTGGGCCTTATAGAAGGGCTCGACGGTCTTGTCGCTGTCGTCCGTGGTGAAGGTCCCTTCGCTGATCCATTTCAGCCGGCCGACGGCCGACCCGTGTTCGTAGAAGTTAAAGGCGTCGACCTTCAGAGACACGGGATCGCTGGTCCGCACGAAGCCGATATCTTTCGAGGCGATGTGGATCTCGGCTTCCATGGGGGCGCGCAGCGGCGCCAGCGTCATGAGGGAATCGCCTTCCTTCAGCACCGAGCCGACCGACAGTTTGGACAGGGTGAGCACGATGGCGTCGTCTGGCGCTGCGAGACGGACGAGGTCCTGGTGCTTGCTCGCCTTGAGGAGGCTCGCGACCGTGGTGTCGCGGGTGTTGCGGGCGGTGACCAGAGTTTCGGCGATATCGACGAGGTGCTTCTGAACGTAAGTGTCCCGTTCCGCTTGGGCCGACGACAGCTGGTGCTGTGCTTCGGTGAGGCTGTTGTGCGTGTTCTCGGTCGTGCGCTGCATCTCAAGGCGCGCGTCGTTGGCCTGAAGGAGGTTCAGCCGACTCGACGATCCGGTCTTATAGAGGGTGTCGCGCATGGTTTCGACCTGTTGGGAGATGTTCTCCCGCGCCGACAGCAGCGCCTCGTCGCGTGACAGCTTGGCGATCGTCGCCTGGGTGGTCTTGGCCTTCTCGTCGAAGAGGCGCATCTGCGCCGCGTATTCGGCGGCGCGCTGGTTGAACAAAGTGGTTTGCAACATTTCGTCCGACGACGGCTCCGTCCCTGCTTTGGTGGGAAACGTCAGGGGCAAGCCCTTCTGCTCTGTGGTTAGCCGCGCGATCTGCGCCTCAACGGCAGCGAGCTGCTTGTGGAGCTGTCCAGCGTCGGCCTGGGCGAAGGTGGCGTCCAGGGTGGCGAGCACCTGGTTCTTCCGAACGGTTTCGCCCTCATGGACGTTCACCGACTTGATGATCGAGGGATCGAGCGCCTGAAAGGTGGTCAGGGCCTCGCTCGATACGATCTTGCCCGTGGTGCTCGAGACCACCCGGTCGACGCTGACGAACGGCGTCACGGCGACGAGCGCCGTCACCATGCCGGCGAGGAGTAGCACCGCGGACTGGGCCTTCTTCGGCTCGGGCGCTTCCGTGATGGCATCGACCTCGGACTGCCACTGCCGGACCGTGCGAAGGGCTTGAGCGGTGCTATGCGCCATGGCGAGGAGTCTCGAAGGCGAGCTTGGGGCGGGATGGGCGCGAGGCGGGGACGGCGGGCCCGGCATGTTCGTTCTGGGTGTGCCAGAGGCCGGCGTAGATGTCGTTGCGCTCGAGGAGTTCCTCGTGGCGTCCGATGTCGTCGATTTCGCCCCCGTCGAGAACCATGATGGCGTCGGCCTTCACAAGCGACGACAGTCGGTGCGAGATGGTGATGACGGTGCGGCCCTGGCTGATGCGGCCGATGTTGGCGTTGACGATGGCCTCGCTTTCGGCATCGAGGGCGCTCGTCGCCTCGTCGAGGATCAGGATGCGCGGGTCGATGATCAGCGCCCGGGCGATGGCGAGGCGCTGGCGCTGCCCACCCGACAAGTTCGGCGACCCCTCGTAGATGTAGGTCTCGTAGCCGCCGGGGAGCTTGTCGATGAACTCTTCCGCGCCGGCGAGGCGCGCGGCACGCACCACGTCGTCGTAGCTGGCGTTGGGTTTCGCCGCCGAGATGTTGTCCTTGATGGTTCCGGAGAACAGGAAGTTCTCCTGCAGTACGACGCCGAGGCTCGAACGAAGGTGGTCGACGTCGTACTGGCGCACGTCGACGCCGTCGATCTTGATGAGGCCCGTGTAGTCCGAATGGAGGCGCTGCAGGAGTCGGGTGATCGTGGTCTTCCCGGATCCGGAGCGCCCCATTACGCCGAGCGTGGTGCCGCGGGGAACCTCGAAACTCAGGTCGCGCAGCGCCGGCCGCAGGGCGCCCTTGTATTGGAAGCGGACGCCCTGGAACGCGACGTGCCCTTCGAGCGGCTTGCGGACGCCGTGGCCGTCTCGTCCTTCCTCGGCGGGCTGGTTCACGAGGCTCGACACCACGTGGACGGCGGTCCTGGCTTCATCGTACTGCTGGATTAGCTGTGACACCTGAATCAGCGGGGACGCGATGCGTTGGCTGAGCATCAGGAAGGCAAAGAGCGAACCCACGGCGACCGGGTCCTGGCTCGTGGCGGCCATGTAAACGCCGACGGCGAGGCTCCCGTTCACCACCAGGCGCTCGACCGGCATGACGGCGGACTGGACGATGTTGCTGACACGGGCTTGGTCCATCCGGACGCGGGCGAGGCGGGCGGTCAGCACGTCCCACTCGTGCCGCTGCTTCGAATCGAGGGCGAGCGACTTCACCGTGCGGATGCCCTGGATCGTTTGCGACAGGAAGGCGCCGCGCGTGGCTTCCGCCCCTTCGACCGCGCCGGAGTGTCGCTGCAAGGTCGGCAGGGCGGCAAGGATGATGCCGACGATGACGGCGCAGAGCGCCAGCACGATAGCGGTCAGCAGCGGGCTGAACATCGCCATCACGGGAAGGAACACGAGCAGCACGCCCGCATCGAGGACGGTCCCGAAGAGCTGGCCCATGAGGAAGATGCGGATGCGGTTGATCTGCGCCATGCGATGCATGGTGTGACCGGCCGGCGTCCGCTCGAAGAAGTCGACCGGCAGCCCGAGGACGCGCTCGAACATGTAGGTTGACAGCTTGATGTCGATGCGCGTGGTGAGCCCGGCGAGGAGGTGGCGCCGCAGCGCCGCGAACGCGGTCTCGAAGCCGATCAGCATCACCATCAGGGCGCAGATCACCCAGAACGTGCTCATGGCGTGGTATTGCAGTACGCGGTCGGTCAGCAGGCGCCAGAACAGGATCGGCATCAGCGCCAGGAACGACAGCATCATGGCGCTGACGGCGACGTCACGGACGACGCGGCGTTCCCGGAAGATGTAGGACGCGACGAGGCCGAGGCCGAAGGGCTGCGTTTCATCGGCCAGCGCGTAGTTGCGCTTGATCATCACGATCGTGCGTGTCCACGCCCGTTCGAAGCCGTCGCGGTCGACGGCGATGGGCGTTTCCTCCTCGACGGTGGGATCGACCAGGATGGCGCGCTCGACGTCATCGATGGTCTCGACCCTTTGGAGGATCATGAACCGTCCGTTCGACAGGGCGACGATCACCGGGAGTGCCTTGCCGAGCGTTCGGAGGCCGTCCCATTCGAGTGTCACGGTCTTCGCCTTGAGACCGAGGCTGAACGCGCATCGGACGATCTGGTCCGCCGTGACTTCGCAGCCCGCGATCTGGTTGTCGCGGCTGACCGCGCCGGCCGTGGTGTCGATCCCATACCGTTTGGCGACCGCCACCAGAGCCATCAGCCCCGACTCCGCGGTCACTATGTCATCGAGCTTTCGCGTTTCGGTCAGGGACATCTCGTTCTCGCGCGGAGGCCGTGCATGGCGTCAGCCACCCGGCCGGTTTCGTTCGGCGTTCGGCCGCATCAGGCCGGTGTGGCTCGCAAATGCAGCCACTTGGTGTTTTCCCCGTCCCAGCACCGCAGCCGCAGCACGCGCCGCAACGTCGAAGGGGGCACTTCGTCCGGCAGGGTAAACAGAAGGTGACGTCCGTCGATGATCAGCTCGACCTTCACTTCGGTCGTGCCGGCGGGGTCGGTCCCGAGCGTCACGATCTCGGCCTCGGCAGCAGTGATCATCTTGTTGCTTTCGAGCTTAAGCACGTCGCCCCTCATGCCGAGGGCGTTGCTGCTGGCCGTCGTCGACAGGTCGATGTGCTGAAATTCGCCCGCGGCGACCGTGCGGCCGGTTTGGGCCAGAGCGGCGTTGAGCTCGACGAGGCTGTCGAGATAGCGGTCGTAGAAGGGAGCGAAGGACGCGTCCTGATCGTCCGTCAGGGGTGTCGGCCGTATGGTATGGCCCTTCATTTCGGCGAGGCCGACGACGATGACGTGGCCCAGCAGCGAATCCATCCATCGCCCGACCGTGGCGACGTCGGTGATGGCTGAAAGATCGTCGGGCCGATGTTCCCGCAGGTAGTTCGTCACGTAGAAACGTGCGCGGTTCACCGCCGTGCGGGCACTTCGCCAATGCGTGAGGTGAGCCGCGAAGGCGATGGTGTCAGGATGGATGAGGTCGGGATCGCGACGGCCGAAGGTCGTCTTTTCCGCCTCGGACACGAAGAGCCACAGGTAGCTCAAGTGGTCGCGTGCGCTGATGCGGTTCCGGTCGAACAGCACCGGCAATCGCTCGATAGGAGCGTGGATGCCTGCTTCGTCGCATCTCGTGCGGATCCAGCCGGGAGCGAGATAGAGCGGGATTTCGATTTCGGCCACGGCTTTGCCTGACGCGAAGAATCGCTCCAGGGCAGCATGGTCGGGGAACAGGATCTCGTCGGCGTCGATGCGCATGATCCATCGATGGGAACACGCGGCGTAGGCGGCCGCGCGCTTCTGGCTCTCGTCGTCCCACAGGCCATTGACGAAGCGCACCTTGTCGGCGAAGGGAGCGAGGGCCTCGGCGACGCGCGGATCCGATTTCGTCGGGTCACGACCGAGGGCTTCGAGCGCCGGTGCCATCCATCGGTAGGCTCCGTCCGCGACGACGATCTCATCGAGCATCGGGGCGACGGATGCGACGGCCGGACCGAGAAGATCCCAGTCGTCGAACACGCTGAGGTAGGCGCTGATCGGCATTTGGTCTTTCCAGCGTTTCGCGCTCTGTGATTATGTCCTGGTATTGATGGAGAACAGGATCACGTGCGTCGTCAAGGCCTATTCATCTCACGTCGAAATCTCTTCCGCTGGGCGGTTCCCTCGATCATCGCATACGCGGCGACGCGCTCGAAGCGCGTCGGGGCGTCCTCGAGCGGCAAAACGCCGAAGCGCGTTCCGCCGGCGTTCGGCCGGGGAGAGGTGAACCTTCTCAACTTCCAGCCGGCCGGCGACGGAGTGGCCGACGATCTTTTCGCGTTCCGGCGCGCCATTGCCAGCGTTCCGCCGGGCCAGCCCGTGCGGGTGCGGGTGCCTCGTCCGCCGGTGAGTTACCGGACCACCGCGCCGATTACCAGCGAAGGGCGTCTCGTCACGATCGTGCTCGAGGATGGGGCATCGTTGAGCGGCGTGGGCGTCCTCTACGTGGACCGGGTTGAACGAATGATCGGCAGCGTGGTGTCGACTGAGCTGCGCAACATGGCCGGAGGCTTGCCGGGGGAGGCCAATCTCGTCGGCAAGGTTCTCCGTGTGGAAAGTCGGGCCGTCGCCGGCATCGGCCGATACTACTCCTATGACAGCCATGTGGAATCGCCGACGAACCCAAACGGGGGCGATATCGGCTTCCAGCAGGTCGCCACTTGGCATGGTCGTTCGGTCGAGCGTCCTTTCGGCATGTTCGGGGCATGGAACGTCGCGGTGTCGCCGCTGACGAGCGAGGCGGACAGCCGGCGTGGCGTGGCCTGGGGTTGCGTCGGGGTCGAATGGAACCCCGTCTACCACGGGCCTGACCTCGGTTGGGCGGGGGCACGCGGGGAGCACACCTGGGCCGTCGGCATGCAAGTCGTTCCCGAAGGATGGGCGCCGACCGGCAACTATGGCGGCCATATCCTGGCCGCGTATGTCGTGGCGCCCTGTGGGCGGCCTAACGCGCGGCGCGCCTCCTACCCCGGCGACGACGCGGAGCATCTGCCATCGTCTCGGCAAGGTCCCTTTGTGCCGAAGTCGTACAATGGACTTCTCCTCGAACGCGACAGCATCGCGCCCGGTGGGCGTGGCGTTTACGCCCATGGCGACACGTCGGGAGAGGCCGAGGCCGAACCGTTCGCGCCGTTTCAGGCCGTTGGCCGATGGCGGCGAGGCCTCGATCTCAGCGAAGCGGAGATCGGCGACGGGAACGCGGTCGTGCTGAAGCGCGGTCAGGCGGTGTCCCTCGACGAACACGGCACGGCGGGCGTGCGGATGCGCGATGACGGCCGCATCGTGGTCTCGCAGGGCCATCGTGACGTTTTCAGCATCGACGCTGCCGGCAACTTGCGTATCGCGGGCAAGGTCATGGCAGAGGCGGAGATTTGAGGCTCCCGTCTAGGCCGTCAGCAAAGACGGAGGCTGCCAATGAGGTAGCCGATTTGTCGTGGGTCGTCTCGGCCGGCGATCCGTGTTGTCTCGCTGGTGATCGTTACCGCGGTGACCGGCGAGGAGCCGTCGTTCTGCACCGCGGTCTGTATCGTCTTGGAGCGTTCGTCGTGGCGCGTCAGCCCTCCAGGCCATCACAGAGGCCTTCAAGCCAACGCTCGGCACCGTCACACCCTGACAGATACCTTCCCGGTAGGGACGCTCCTTTCGGAGCGCCCCCCGGACAGATCCCAGCGGGCCCGATTCGGGCACTGGGCTCCTACCTCGGGTGTTTGACGGCGAAGCGGACGTTGGGCCAGGGATGAAGGAT
>JAABUY010004749.1_pt1 | contig 14031 bp, 11 predicted proteins | sample 5560271 | NCBI WGS metagenome assembly JAABUY01 (sample SAMN10711886, study PRJNA513374) | rock metagenome | isolation source: Antarctica rocks | place: Antarctica: Victoria Land, University Valley
CGTCTCGGACCTATGGGCGGCCATCCGAGAAGCCTTCACCCACTTCAGACCCGACGAGTGCCGCAACTACCTCACCGCAGCAGGCTACGATGCCTATGATCCAGCCTGACCGGCAACAGCTCTAGCGGCTGATGCCGCACTTGCCCGACAGTCAAGAACGGACGCCGAGGGCTGGCGCCCGAATGCGTCGGCGAGGTCGTAAGGACCGCGCTCACGGTGGCCAAGCCCCGGGCACGTCACGCGCCGGTGCCGGGCAAGCTGCTGAACTGGACCATCCCGACGGTGCTGCCGAGCCGCGTCGTGGACCGCTTGATCAGTGGGCAGCTCGGTTTGAGCCGGAAGCCAGTGTGATGGGCCACGCGATCACACGCGGCACCTCGATCCGGGTGGCCGCGTTCACATGGGGATCGGCCCGGAGTTCGGCTCCGGTCTACCCGTTCCCTCCCGATCCCCACGAGTTGCGCGTCATGAAATTGTTCGACTGCCAAGTCTGTTGCCACACGCTCTATTTCGAAAACACACAATGCGAGAAGTGCGGGCACAGGCTCGGCTACGTGGCCGAAGACCAGGACCTCTACGCCGTGGTCAGGGTCGGCGACACCGCCGACCACCATTGGCAGATCGCAGGCGATGAGCGGCGAACGTTCCGGTTCTGCGCCAATGCCCAGTACGACGTCTGCAACTGGCTGACCCCTTTCGACCAGGATGGCAACTTCTGCACGGCCTGCCGACACAACCATACCGTCCCGAACCTCGCCAAGCCCGGCAACGCCGAACTGTGGCGGTTGATGGAGATCGCCAAGCATCGGCTGTTCTACACGCTGATCGAACTCGAACTGCCCAGGGTGCCGCGCAGCGAGGACGCGGGTCAGGGACTCGTGTTCGAATTCCTGGAGGATCCGGCCGATGGCAAGAAGGTGATGACGGGCCACGACGACGGCAGTATCACCATCGCGCTCGCGGAGGCCGACGACGCCGAGCGCGAGAAGCGGCGAAAGAGCATGCACGAGCCTTACAGGACGCTGCTCGGGCACTTCCGCCACGAAATCGGGCACTATTATTGGGATCGGCTGGTGCGGGACGCGCCGGCGCTCGGCCCCTGCCGCGACACGTTCGGCGACGACCGAACGGATTACAGCGCGGCCCTGCAGAAACACTATCGGGACGGTGCTCCTCCGAATTGGCGCGAGCGCTACGTGAGCGCCTATGCGACGACACATCCGTGGGAAGATTTTGCCGAGACCTTCGCCCACTACCTGCACATTCTCGACACGCTGGAGACGGCCCGGGCCTTTGGTGTCGCGACGCATCCGCGGGGCATCGCAGAAGCCGATCGATTGTCGACCGAGGTCGATTTCGCACCCGACAAGGCAACCAGCATCGCGCCGCTCGTGAAAGCCTGGCTGCCGCTGACTTTCGCGCTGAACAGCCTGAACCGATCGATGGGCATGGGCGACCTCTACCCCTTCGTCCTCACCCCGACCATCATCGAGAAGCTCGGCTTCATCCACGATCTCGTCCATGGCTCCATTGGCGCCACCAAGCTCGACCAGCCCGAGATGAAGCCTTACGCGCCCGTGCCCGAGAATGTCCCGCCTCCGACGAGCCCCAACTTTGCCGGGGCCGAACAGGAGCGGTGACGTCGAGTTCGCGGATGGCCGGCGGAAGGCATGGCGCTTGCAGAGAGCCGGGAACAATGCTTCGTGGCGCCGTCGCCGTGCCGCCGCGATGGTCGGAGGGTCAATGCACGCCACCGTGGTGCCGGCCTCGAGCCGGGATCCCGCCAAGGATCAGCCCCTCATCGACGATATCCGGCTGCTCGGCTCCATGCTGGGCGACATCGTCCGCGAGCACGAAGGGCAGGGCTGCTTCGCGCTGGTGGAGAGCGTGCGGCGCCTCAGCGTCAGCTATCAGCGGGACGCCGACGCCGAGGCCGGCCACGCGCTCGAACTGCTGCTGCGCGGGCTGACGCCGTCGCAGGCCGTCTCGGTCACGCGGGCCTTCTCGTACTTCTCGCATCTCGCCAACATCGCCGAGGATCGCCACAGGGTCCGCCGCCGGGCCCTCCACGCCCAGGACCCGGGCCCTGTCGTCCCCCAGGACGGAACGCTGGCCAAGACCTTCGATCGCCTGGCCGAAGCCGGCATCGGCAAGGCGCGCGTGGTCGAAATGCTGCGGCACGCCCTGGTGTCCCCGGTCCTGACCGCCCATCCGACCGAGGTGCAGCGCAAGAGCCTGCTCGACGCGGAACTCGCCATTGCCGAACTGCTGGCGCAACGCGACGGCCTCTACGGCGAGCGCGAGCGCGAGCGCAACGCCGCCATGATGCGCACCCGCATCACCCAACTCTGGCAGACCCGGCTGCTGCGCTATCGCAAGCTGACCGTGCGGGACGAGATCGAGAACGCGATCAGCTATTACCGCACGACCTTCCTGCGCGAGATTCCCCGCCTCTACGCCGAACTGGAGCACCATCTCGGCGAGGCCTCGCCGACGTTCTTCCGCATGGGCAACTGGATCGGTGGCGACCGCGACGGCAATCCTAACGTGGATGCCGAAACGCTCGATGTCGCGATGCGACGCCAGTGCGAGACGGCACTCGACTACTACACCGGAGAAGTCCATCACCTCGGCGCCGAACTCTCGGTGTCCGAGATGCTGGTCGGTTGCTCGCCCGAACTCACCGCGCTGGCCGAATCCGCGATGGACGACAGCCCACATCGGCAGGACGAACCCTACCGGCGCGCGGTCCTGGCGGTCGCGTCCCGCATCTCGGCAACTCGGATGGCGCTCACGGGGGACCCCGGCGCGCATCCGCCGCGCGTGAAGCTGCCGGCCTATGCGACGGCCGGCGACCTTTCGGCCGACCTCGCCATCATGGCGGCCTCCTTGCGCCGCCACCACGGCGGCGGTCTCGTCGAGTTCCGGCTCGGTCCGCTGATGCGGGCCGTCGAGGTCTTCGGGTTCCACCTCGCCACGGTGGACCTTCGACAAAGTTCCGACCGCCATGAGGAGACCCTGGCCGAACTCATGGCCAAGGCGGGCGTCGAGCCGCAATACGCATCGCTGGACGAGGCCGCCAAACGGGCACTGCTGCTGCGGCTGCTCGGCGAGGCGCGTCCCCTCCGCCTGCCGTTCGAGGCCTATTCGGAGCGGACCACGAGCGAGTTCGGCGTGTTCGAGGCGGCCCGGCGGCTGCGCTCCGCCTTTGGGCACGAGGCCATCCGCCACTACATCATCAGCCACACCGAGACCGTGAGCGATCTCCTCGAAGTACTTCTGTTGCAGAAGGAATTCGGGATGATGCACGGCGGCTTCGGCCAGCCTGGTGCGACAGCCGAGCTCATCGTGTCGCCGCTGTTCGAGACCATCGCGGATTTGCGCAATGCCGAACCCATCATGCGCGCGTTCTATGCCCTGCCCGGCGTCGAAGCGCTCGTCGTGGCGTCCGGCGCCGAGCAGGACATCATGCTGGGCTACTCGGACAGCAACAAGGACGGAGGCTTCTTCACCTCGAACTGGGAACTCTACCGGTCGTCGACCCAACTCGCCACGCTGTTCAACGAGCGGCCCGCGATCACGCTGCGGCTGTTTCACGGTCGCGGCGGCACCGTCGGGCGCGGCGGAGGGCCGAGCTACCAGGCGATCCTGGCGCAGCCGCCCGGCACCGTGAAGGGCCAGATCCGCCTCACCGAGCAGGGCGAGATCATCTCGAGCAAATACTCCAACCCCGATATCGGCCGCCGCAACCTCGAGACGCTGGTGGCGGCGAGCCTCGAAGCGACGTTGCTGACCTCGGCCGATGCGGCGCCCGGGGTGTTCCTGGAGGCGGCGGCGGCGCTGTCGGCGTCTAGCATGAAGGCCTACCGGGCCGTGGTCTACGACACCCCCGGCTTCACCGAATATTTCTTCGCCGCCACGCCGATCGCCGAGATCGCCGATCTCAACATCGGCTCGCGGCCGGCGTCGCGGAAGGCCAATCGCGTGATCGAGGACCTGCGCGCCATCCCCTGGAGCTTCTCCTGGGGCCAGGCGCGGGTCAGCCTGCCGGGCTGGTTCGGCTTCGGCTCGGCCGTGCGCGACCTCCTGGCCGAGTCGGGCCAGGACGCCGGCATGGCGTTGCTGCGCCGCATGAATGCCGAGTGGCCCTTCTTCCGCACCGTGCTATCGAACCTCGACATGGTGCTGGCCAAGGCCGACCAGACCGTGGCCCGGCGCTACGCCGAACTCGTGCCGGACCGGGTCCTGGCCACCAAGGTCTTCGCCGCCATCGAGGCGGAATGGAACGAGACGGTGGAGGCGCTGAACGCCATCACGGAGACGACCAAGCGTCTGAGCGACAACCCCTCGCTGGCTCGCTCGATCGAGCACCGCTTTCCCTATATCACGCCGCTGAACCACCTGCAGGTCGACCTGATCCGCCGCTTCCGCGCCGGCCAGACGGACGACAAGGTGCAGCGCGGGATCCTGATTTCGATCAACGGTGTCGCGGCGGGGTTGCGGAATACGGGGTGAGAACCCTTCCGCCACTGAAGCTTAAGAAGCCGAGCCGCATCGATCTTCATCGTGACAAGCCGCCGTCTGGAAAAGGACAGCGTCAGTGCACCAACTTGAGAGCCGCGAAAATGAACCCGCCCAATGCAGCCTGGGTGACGATCAACCATCGCAAGACGTCGACCTTAGATCCGGCAACGGCGGTCTCGATCTTGGCTTCCAGCCGAACCTCGACGTCCCGCAGCTCGCGGCGCAGGTCCGCTACATCGGATTTTGTGGCCACACTGTCCCCGAGCGCGGCTTCGAGGGCGGCCGCATGCGCACGAGCCTGCTGCTCGTCTATGCCTCCGCTCGTGAGGCGATCGATGTAGGCCAACCGGTCGAAGGTGAGGGCGGCGGAACTCATCGCGCGATCATAGGAGACGGGGTAAACTCAATCAATCCGATCTCCCCTTTGCTTCGGCACCAGCCGCCCGGCAAACACCATACTGTCATTACATCGTCGGAATGGAGAACTCGGCGCCCTCCTTCACTCCCGAGGGCCAGCGGGCCGTGACGGTCTTGGTCTTGGTATAGAAGCGCACAGAATCGGGGCCGTGCTGGTTGAGGTCGCCGAACACGGAGCGCTTCCAGCCGCCGAAGGAATAATAGGCCAGCGGGGTCGGGATCGGCACGTTGACCCCCACCATGCCGACCTGGACCTTCGACACGAAGTCCCGCGCCGCGTCGCCGTCCCGCGTGAAGATCGCGGTGCCGTTGCCATATTCGTGGTCGTTGCACAGGCCGAGCGCCTCGTCGTAGGTCTTGGCCCGCACCACGGACAGCACCGGGCCGAAGATCTCCTCCTTGTAGATCCGCATGTCCTTGGTCACGTTGTCGAACAGGCAGGAGCCGAGATAGAAGCCCTGCTCGTAGCCCTGCATCTTGAAGCCGCGGCCGTCCACCACGAGGTCGGCGCCCTCCGCGATGCCGGTGTCGATGTAGTTGCGGACCTTGCTGACCGCATCGGCCGTCACCAGCGGGCCGTAATCGGCGGAGGCGTCGGTCGAGGGGCCGATCTTCAGCGATTCGACCCGCGGCACCAGCTTCTCCATGAGTCGGTCCGCCGTCCCCTTGCCGACCGGTACCGCCACCGAGATCGCCATGCAGCGCTCGCCCGCCGAGCCGTAGCCGGCGCCGATCAGCGCATCCACGGTCTGGTCCATATCGGCGTCCGGCATGACCACCATGTGGTTCTTGGCGCCCCCGAAGGCGTGGACGCGCTTCCCCGTGGCGGCGCCGCGAGCATAGATATAGGCCGCGATGGGGGTCGAGCCCACGAAGCCGATGGCTTTCACGTCCGGATCGTCGAGCAGGGCATCGACCGCGACTTTGTCGCCGTTGACGACATTGAGCACGCCGGGCGGAAGGCCGGCTTCGATCATCAGTTCGGCCAAGCGCATCGGCACGCCCGGATCGCGCTCGGAGGGCTTCAGGATGAAGCTGTTGCCGCAGGCGATCGCGGGCGCGAATTTCCACATCGGGATCATGGCCGGGAAATTGAACGGCGTGATGCCGGCCGTGACGCCGAGCGGCTGGCGCATCGAGTAGGCGTCGATGCCGGGGCCGGCGCCATCCGTGAACTCGCCCTTGAGGAGATGCGGGACCCCGCAGGCGAATTCCACCACTTCGTAGCCGCGCTGGATGTCACCCATCGCGTCCGCGACGGTCTTCCCATGCTCGCGAGCCAGGAGATCGGCCATATCCTTCTGGTTCTTCACCACGAGGTCGAGGAACTTCATCATCACGCGCGCGCGCCGCTGCGGGTTGACGGCACCCCAGCCAACCTGCGCCTCGCGCGCGTTGAGGACGGCCTTGCGGACCTCGTCGGCCGAGGCCAGCGCCACCTTGGCCGCGACCTCGCCCGTCATGGGCCAGAACACGTCGGCCGTCCGGCCCGAGGCGCCCGCCACATGCTGGCCGCCGATGAAATGACCATAGTCCTGCATGGAGTCCCTCACTCGTGTCGTCGTTGCCGGCCCAATATGCCCCGACTACGGAGCACAGCAATCACCGGGAGCCCGCGACACCCGTGCATGCCTTGTAACCGTCGTGCATGTCCGGGGAGAGCGGAGGGCGCGTGAACCGGGATGACGTGCCGATCGTGCTGCCATGCATCGACCCCAAGTCTACTCTGCCGAGCCGTTCACCGACCGACCGGACCATCGCGGCTCTACCCGCGCGGCCCACGATGCATCAGCCCGCACATCAAGGGACGCGGTCGAAACCGACCGCATCGTTCTCACGCCGATCCCGAACCGTTCAGACGTCCTGGCTGTAGCCGCCGGAGTCGCCGCCGCCCGTGTCGCCGCCGCCATCGTTGCCGTAATTGCCGGCCTGGTATCCGCCACCCTGCGTCCCGCCCTGCTGGTCCTGCGGGGTATCATAGTAGTTGTTGACGACGGTCTCGCCGCCGGGGTGGCCGAAGGCGCCGCCCTCGCCACCGCCGAATCCCGATGCCATCCCGTAGGGATCATGGCCGCCCGAGAACAGGTTTCTGATGCCGTCGGCCATCAGCACACCGCCGGCGACGCCCGCAGCGGCACCGAGCGCACCCTTCATGAAGCCACCCCCGCCCCCGGCACCACCGCCGAACAGGCCACCGCCTTGAGGAGCAGCACCCTGATTGCCCCAGGGTCCGCCCTGCGGCTGCTGAGCGTAACCCTGTTGCTGAGCGTAACCGGGCTGCTGGCCATAGCCGGGCTGCTGGCCACGATACGGGGCGGGCTCCTGCGTCGGCGCATGGCTCCCCGCTGCCGGGACCGCCCCCCCGCCGAACATGCGGCCGAGCCCGCCGAGGAAGCTCGAGTCCTGCTGCTGGGCGCCCGTCGGCTGGGTCCTGCGCACCTCCTCTTCGAGGTGCTGCAAACGCTCGTTGGCGGCCCGCAGCGCCTGGTCCTGCACCAGGACGGTCTGGGCCAGCAGGTAGGGCGCATAGGGCTGCGACCGGACCTGATCGCCGATGAGCTGCTCGGCCTCGCGATCACGCTGCTGTTCCGCAGCCGGCTTCATGCGGTCGAACAGGCCCGTGATGAGCTGGCGTTCGTCGGGGGTCATGCTGGATCTCCTCAAATTCACGGATCAGGGCTCGACGTCCCTCATATGGGACAACTCGCGCCTGGACCAAGGAGGTCCGATCCGCTCGGCGAAGAGGCTCAGCGCGTCTCGAATGGCGGCGATGTGGTCCGGCTCCGCGAGCCTATGCGCGACGGCTTCTGGCGTCAGCCCGAGCAGCGGCAAGGTGAACTCGAAAACGACCTGGGCCGACATGGTGCGCAATACTTCGGTCAGCGCGAAGCGCCCGTGCGACGACCGTGGCGAAGCGTGGAACAGCGCGACCGGCTTGCCCGGGATCTCGGCGCCCGAGACCAGCCAGTCGAGGGCGTTCTTCAGCCCGCCCGGGATCCCGTGGGCATATTCCGGACAGGCGATCACGAGTCCGTCTGCGTCCAGCACACGTCGGCGCACGTCGAGCACCGGTGCAACCGGCTCCCGCTTTTCGAGGTCCGGATTGAAAATCGGCAGCCGATCGAGCCCGTCGTAGATCGACATTGAGATCGACGGCGGTGCGATCTTCGCCGCAGCGCGGAGAAGCGCGGTGTTGGTCGAGGCGCCGCGGAGGCTGCCGGAGACGGCGAGGAGGCGCAGGGCGTGCACGTCAATCTTCTCCGATTCAGCTTGCCATATCCGACCCCTCACTCTGATGGTGGCACTCAGGTCGGGTTCTCCAAGCTGAACGCCTGATTGTCTTCGTCGTAGGCATAAACCTCGCCGTAGCGGCCCCAGTTGATGGCGGAACGGAGCGTCTTCTCGGCGTAATCTTCCGACATGTAATCCTCCAGTTCCTCGCGGAAGCGCGCCGCCGGGGCGTGGTGGGAGGGGCGTTCGTCGAGGACCTGCTTGATCCGGGCCACGAGGGGCACGTAAGCCACCAAATGATCCCCGAACTTCTTCTTGCGCGCGTCCACTTCGGCGTCCGCGAAGCGTCGCCCGGCCTGGGTCAGCTTGATGTCGCCCTCTTCCAATTCCGCATAGCGCAGGAGTTGCAGCGTCTCGGCGATCGGGAAGAGTTCGTCGATCTCCATCTGGAGCGAGTCGGCGAGGTGAGGGAGGTCCGCCACGCCGCCGTAGGGTGGCGCCGCGACCTCCTCGATCATCCCGGCCAGCGAATTCGTGGACACGCGCGGCAGCACCATGCCGATGCCCGATCCGGGGAAGAGGCCGTCCTTGCCGGGCTGCTTCGAGGTCGAGCGCCGGGTCATCAGGGCGTAGATGTTGTCGACCAACTGCCGGAACTCCGGGTCGAGCCGGTTGCGGGGATGGGGCAGCGTCACCCTGATTTCGGACGCGATGCGGCCGGGATTCGACGACAGCACCAGGATGCGGTCGCACATAAGCACGGCTTCCTCGATATTATGGGTCACCATTAGGATGGTCTTGATGGGCAGGCGGCCCTCGCTCCAGAGGTCGATCAGATCCGAGCGCAGCGTTTCGGCCGTCAACACGTCGAGCGCCGAAAAGGGCTCGTCCATCAGCAGAATGTTGGGATGGGTGACGACTGCGCGGGCGAAGCCGACGCGCTGGCGCATGCCGCCCGACAATTCCTTCGGGTAGGCCGACTCGTAGCCGTCGAGCCCGATCAGGTCGATGGCCGACAGGGCCCGGCGGCGGGATTCCGCGCCCGACACCTTGAGGGCCTTCAGGCCGATCTCGACGTTCTCCAGCACCGACAGCCAGGGGAACAGCGCGAAGCTCTGGAACACCATGGCGATGCCGTCGGCCGGCCCCGTCACGGGCGCCCCTCCGTAGACGACCTCGCCGGACGACGGCCGGATCAGGCCCGACACGATGCGCAGTAGGGTCGACTTCCCGCAGCCGGAACGCCCGAGCAGGCCGACGATCTCGCCCTGGTGCAGCGATGCCGACACGTCGTCGAGCACGGGCGGGCCTTCCACGTCCGACCCGCCCCTGTAGTGCTGGCTGACATGCCTCACGTCCAACAGCGGCTGGCCTGCGACTTCATCGAGCATGGGCTCGGTCCCTCAGCTGATCCGCAGGCGGCGCTCGGCGTAGCCGAACAGCGGACGCCACAAAAGCCGATTGTAGAGAATGACCATGACCGACATGACGGCGACGCCGAGCACGATGCGCGGGAAATCGCCGGATTCGGTCGCCCGCGCTATATAGGCCCCGATGCCATGCGCCGATACCTTGTCGTCGCCCCATTTGACATATTCGGCCACGATCGCGGCGTTCCAGGAGCCGCCGGACGCCGTCAGCGCGCCCGTGACGTAATAGGGGAAGATGCCGGGCAGGATGACGCTGCGCCACCAGGTCCAGCCCTTGATCTTGAAGTTGGAGGCGGCTTCCCGGAGGTCGTTCGGGAAGGCCGAGGCTCCGGCGATCACGTTGAACACGATGTACCATTGCGTCCCGAAGATGATCAGCGCCGAGAGCCAGATGTCCGGGTCGAGGTGGAACGTCAGGATGCCGACGACCGCGATCGGGAACACGACATTGGCCGGGAAGGCGGCCAGGAACTGGGCGGCGGGCTGGACGCGCTCGGCGACGGCGGGGCGCAGCCCGATCCACACCGAGATCGGAACCCACACCAACGTGGCGATCGCCAGGAGGACGATGACGCGCAGCATGGTGAGCAGGGTCAGCCCGATCGCGGCGAGGACATCGTCCCATCCGAGCGTCGTCGACACGTACTGGACCGTCTGCCAGGCAGCATAGCCGGCAACGAGGGCCACCACGACGATCCAAGCGACGTCGATGGTGCGCGACGCCGCCGGGGACGCTGTGCGTCCACCTCCGAAACGCGGCAGGTCGATCCTGAGACTGGTGAACCATTCGAAAGCCGCATCGAAGGGTGCCACCAGGCGGCGGACCCAGAGTGTCCGCTTGAGGAGGCTCAACACCCAGGAACTGGACTGGCTCTGCGACGCCGAAAGTTCGACGCGGAACTTGTCCGCGAAGGTGACGATCGGCCGGAAGATCAGTTGATCGTAGAGCAGGATGACGACCAGCACGGTGACGACCGCGGCCAGCACGGCGTCGAGGCGCCGCCCGTCGATGGCGACCGCCAGGTAGGAGCCGATGCCGGGCAGCTTGATGGTGGTGTCGCCCACCGTGATGGCTTCGGCCGCCACCACGAAGAACCAGCCTCCCGACATCGACATCATCATGTTGTAGATCAGCCCCGGCATGGCGAAGGGCGTCTCCAACTGCCAGAACTTCTGCCAGGGCGAGAGGCGGAATCCCGCCGACACTTCGGCCAGATCGGACGGCACGGTGCGCAGCGACTGATAGAACGAGAAAGCCATGTTCCAGGCTTGGCTCGTGAAGATGGCGAAGATGGCGGCCAGTTCGGCCCCCAGGACGCTGCCCGGGAACAAGCCCAGGAAGAACGTGACCGTGAAGCTCAGGAAACCCAGGATCGGCACCGACTGCAGCACGTCGAGCAGCGGGATCAACACCATCTCGGCGCGCCGGCTCTTCGCCGCCACCGTCGCGTAGGTCAGCGTGAACACGAGCGAGGCGGCCAGGGCCAGGAACATGCGCAGCGTGGTACGAAGCGCGTAATAGGGAAGATAGGCGTAATCCAGCGTGATGGGCACCGTGTCGGCCGAGGGCAGCGGCACCACCATGCCGCGCGAGCCGTGGGCGACGAGCACGAACAGCCCGAAGATCAGCGACAGCGCGATCACGTCCCACTGGTTCGGCAGCGCGCGCCGGCCGAGCGACGTGAAGGCCACGAACTTTGATGCCATGCGGATGTCCGGCTCGGGGGCGGCGCGGGAGGGTGCTCCGGGCTCCCTATCGCATGTTGGATCGCCGTGACAATCGCATGACGCGGCTGGCCGCCCCTGCTTCAGGACGCGGCGGCCGCGCCTGCCTCAGGCGAGCTTGGCCAGCATTTCCTTGACGATGCCGCTCGCCTTGCCGAAATCGATCCGTCCCGCGTGCTTGGCCTTCACGGCCGCGATCACCTTGCCCATGTCCTTCGGGCCGGCCGCGCCTGTCTCGGCGATGGCCTCGGCGATGGCGGCGCGGGTGGCCTCCGGATCCATCTGCCGCGGCAGGAACTCCTGCACGATGGCGAGTTCCTCGCGTTCTCCGTCCGCGAGCTCCCTGCGCCCGGCACCGTCGTAGATCGCGATCGAATCCTGGCGCTGCTTCACCATCTTGCGCAGCACCGCCTGTTCGTCCTCCTCGCCGATCTCCTTGCCGGTGCCGCGCGCCTCGATCTCCCGGTCCTTCATGGCGGCCCCGATCAGCCGCAGCGTCGCGAGACGACGCTTGTCGCCTCCCTTCATGGCCTCCTTCATGAGGGTGGGTAGTCGCTCGCGCATGGCGTCCTCCAAGGCTCTATCTCGATGCGACACGCAGGCCGCGATTGACCCCCGCGGGCGCGGCCTTTAGGTGATCGACGATCTTCTAAAAACGTGGGACGGGCCGATGCCGGCCGGCGGACTCCGCCGAGCCGCCGCTACCTGCCCCGACGCGGGTGTAATGCGCCGATGAGCGATGGACAAGGGACCGCGGACGGCCACGCCGCCGACGGTGACGGCTGGGTCGAACTCAAACCGACCGCGCTGCTCGTGCTGGCGGACGGCACCATCCTCGAAGGCACGGGCTTCGGGGCGACAGGGTCCGCGGTCGGCGAGGTGTGCTTCAACACCGCCATGACGGGCTACGAAGAGATCCTCACCGACCCCTCCTATTGCGATCAGATCATCACCTTCACGTTCCCGCACATCGGCAACGTCGGGGTCAACGACGACGATGTGGAGACGCTCGGCGCCGGGGCGTCCGGCGTGCGCGGCGTCGTGCTCCACGCCGCCATCACGGCGCCGTCCAATCACCGCGCCCGCACGCCGCTCGGCCAGTGGCTCCGCTCGCGCGGCATCATCGGCATCGGCGGCATCGATACCCGCGCCCTGACGGTCCTGATCCGCGATCACGGCATGCCCAACGCCGTCATCGCCCACGATCCCGACGGCGTGTTCGACCGGGCCGCGCTCCTGGCCCAGGCGGACGGCTGGCACGGCATCGAGGGCACCGACCTCGTGCCCGACGTCACCTCGGCAGAACGCTCCGAATGGGACGAGACGGTGTGGAGCCTCGATGGCGGGTTCGGGCGCCAGCGGGCGCCGACCCGCCACGTGGTGGCGATCGACTACGGCATCAAGCGCAACATCCTGAGGCTGCTGGCCGATGCGGGTTGCGCCGTGACGGTCGTGCCGGCCAGTGCCACGGCCGGCGACATCATGGCGCTGAAGCCGGACGGCGTGTTCCTGTCGAACGGCCCCGGCGACCCCGAGGAGACGGCCCGCTACGCCGGCGCGGTGATCCGCGACATCGTCGACCGCAGGGTGCCGACCTTCGGCATCTGCCTCGGCCACCAGCTCCTGGCGCTGTCGCTCGGCGGCAAGACCCTGAAGATGCACCAGGGCCACCACGGCGCCAACCATCCGGTCAAGGACCACACGACCGGCAAGGTCGAGATCGTGTCGATGAACCACGGCTTTGCGGTCGACCCCGCGACCCTGCCGCCCGAGGCCGTCGAGACCCACGTGTCGCTGTTTGACGGGACCAACTGCGGGATCTCGCTCTCGGACCGGCCGGCCTTCTCGGTTCAGTACCACCCCGAGGCTTCGCCCGGCCCGCACGACAGCCACGCGCTGTTCCGCCGCTTCGTCGCGCTGATGGACCGGGAACGCGCCAGAGTGCGCGAAGCCTCCTGATCCTATTGCATCCGGCCCGGCACCAGCACGCCGTTCTCGATGTGGGCCGGGACGTAGCCGCCGTGGGCACGGGGGCCGACGAGGCCGGCCAGCAGCAGCGACGCGACCGCGAGCGCGAGGCCGCTGACCACGAGGATCGCGACGGGTCCGCGGGTCCAGGCCGAGGCCACGAAGGGGTACCGGCTCTTCAGGGCCAGGAACAGCACGTAGCCCGCGAAGGGCAGCAGGAACGGCAGCAGCACTTCGACGACGGCGCGCGGCATCAGCCGTAGAGCCTCTCGTAGAGGACGCGCAGCATTCCAGCCGTGGCGCCCCAGATCAGGCGTTCGCCGAACGGCATGGCGTAGAAGCGCCGCAGGCGGCCGGAGAACTCGCGCGACTGCTGCTGATGATTGAGCGGATCCATGAGGAAGCGCAGCGGCACCTCGAAGGCATCGGCGACCTCGTGCGGATTGATGGTGAGGCACAGCGGCGGCGCCACCAGGGCCACGACCGGCACCACCATGAAGCCGGTGCCGGTGAGGTAGGGATCGAGGTAGCCCAGCGGCGTCACGCGATCGCGCCGGAGTCCGATCTCCTCCTCGGCCTCGCGCAGCGCCGCCGCGATCGGCGAGGCATCGCCGGGGTCGATCTTGCCGCCCGGAAAGGCAACCTGCCCCGAATGCTGGCGCAGGCTCGCGAGACGCGTGGTGAGCAGCACCGTGGGGTCGGCGCCATGCGCCACGATCGGGACCAGCACGGCCGC
>JAABUY010004751.1_pt1 | contig 14028 bp, 16 predicted proteins | sample 5560271 | NCBI WGS metagenome assembly JAABUY01 (sample SAMN10711886, study PRJNA513374) | rock metagenome | isolation source: Antarctica rocks | place: Antarctica: Victoria Land, University Valley
CGAAGGGGCTCATTCTGACGCCGTGCCACGATCCTCCTCCTCCCGCCCCACCGCCTGCTTCCTTCCTTCTCCTATTCTATCTCTTTGCGGCATGACCCACTAGTGCATTGGAGTGACTGCCACCGGATATTCCGTATGCACCCCGTCCGCGCGCGTGGTGGCGACGCGATATGCGGACGGTCCATCGCGCGTGATCGTGATGTCTGCCTGCGTCTGGCCAAACCGGAGACCGCGCACGCGGATAGTCGAGAGCCACGGTGGGAGATGTGGCATGCAGGCAATCTTGCCCGTTCGCCCGTCTACCTCCAAACCGATCATTGCCTGAATGAACGCGAAGGCACTCGCAGCAGACCACGCCTGCGGCGAACAACTGACGGGATACGGCACCGGCGCGGCAGCCTCCGCATCGCGCATATGCCCCGCGTAGAGTTCGGGAATCCGACTGAGTGGCTGCGCAAGCCCTGCCGCGATCACCTGCGAGGCGACTTCGGCGGCGGCTCCCATGCACCCGGCACGTCGCATCCCCATGGCAATCAGGGCATTGTCGTGCGGCCAGATGCTGCCGTTATGATAACTGTTCGGGTCGTACCGAACGGAGTCAGACGAGAGCGTGCGTACGCCCCACCCGGAGAGCATGTCCGGGCGGAGCAAGCGTTCCGCGACAATCGCCGCCTTATCACCGCGCACGAGATCGCAGTACAAAAGATGCCCGACATTCGAGACGACGGTGCGCACCGGCTGCTTCGCGCCATCGAGCGCGTAGGCGTAACATCCTTCGTCCGGTAGCCAGAAATCGCGCTCGAATTGTGCGGCAAGGTCCGCCGCCTCGACCCGTAACTGCGCCGCCCACAAGAGATCTCCTCGCCACTCGACAATGTCCGCGAGCCACACCTTTGCGGCATAGACGTACGCCTGTACCTCCGCGAGGGCGATGGGGCGCAGCACCGCCGATCCGTCCGGGTGATGGAGCGAGTCATGGCTGTCCTTCCATCCCTGATTAGCGACGCCACGCGGCGCAAACCGCCCGAATTCGATGTATCCGTCGCCATCGGCGTCGCCCCACTTGTCGCACCAGTCGAGCGCGCGCCGGACATGCGGCAACAGATCTTCGTAGAGCGCGTCAGCATTGAGCCAGCGCATCGTCTGAGCGAAGAGCATCACAAAGAGCGGCGTGCTGTCCACGCTCCCGTAATAGGCTGAGAAGGGAACGACCCCCGTTCGCGACAGTTCGCCGACACGGATTTCGTGGTGGATTTTGCCCGGTTCTTCATCCCGTGCGGGATTCATCTCTGTCCCCTGATACGCCGCAAGCGCTCGGAGCGCGCCGACCGCGAACCGGGGTGTGAGCATCAACGATTCGAGCGCAGTGATGCAAGAATCGCGACCAAACGGCGCGACGAACCACGGGATGCCCGCCGCTGTCACTTCCCCCGCCGCGCACGGCGTCAAGAGGGCACGCAGGTCGCCCGCCGAGCGGCGCAGAAGCCGGTTGAACGCCGTATGATCCGTCTCGATCGCGGCAATCTCATCGGTCCACTGATGCGCCAGCGAGCGGGCGGCACGCAGGGATGTGGTAATGTTTCGGTTCTCTGCGGTTTCCGTTGCCCGCCCCGGCGTGACGAGAAACGAGAGTTCCTCGCGCCCACCGGCGGGCACCGCGAGTGCGAACGTCCACCGGACGCCCGGCGTCTGGCCGTGATGGCCGCTCGTTATTACTGCGCTCCGTACCGGCGTGTGATTCGCATGCACATCGGTCCAAAGCGGTACGCCGTCGAGCGTCCGGTAACGGAAGCGGACGTGACCTCCGTCTATCTCTGGTACCTGCATGGCGCCGCGCCGCTTGCCGGTGTAGAAGCCGCGCACCGCGAACATGTCCCGAAAATCCGCTGCGATCGTCAAGGTAACCCGAGCACGGCGGGCGACGGACGAGGGATTACGAAGTGTCACATTGATATGGAGCGCGTCATCCACGACAGCGGAGCGATGCACGCGGAGGTAGTCCACGTCACCGCGCCGCGCCGGGACCGTGGCGCGCATAGAGACAACTGCCGGGCCGGGTGCTCGTCCCGACTACTGGTCGGTGGCCATTGACCGTCAGGACGAAACGGCTGAGATAGCGGGTATCGTTCTCGTAGAGTCCGGAGCCATGTTCACCTGTAATGTCACCGCGCGCGTCCGCGACAAGGAATGTACCGCCCTCTTTGAGGACGACCGGGGGAGCGACAGGAACCGGAGCATGCGGAGCATCAAGAACTGGAAGAGAGAACGAGACTGTGCGCACAGGGAAAACGGACGTTTGCGTCACGAATTCGTACACTTTCTGTAGGACGAATACAGAGAAAACAAAGAAATCGACCAGGGTGTTGAGGTATCTCACACACTCTGACCGATATAACGAATGGATTGGTGATTTGTTACGCCCTCTCGGCGATCAATGTTGATCTTTTACCGAAAGCCGTCATCAAGCGACTCTCCCACAGTTTGGTGAGCCCGATCTGAGCACCTCAACGGCGGTATTATTCCGCCATGAACAATCCAGCGATCCTCTTTCCCACCGCCTTGTTTCCGCACGTTCCCGATTTACTCCTCGAAGACGTGCTCTACGACGACCAAACACTGTATCTCGTCTTGCGTTCGACTGCTCCAACCGCAGCTTGCCCCCTCTGTCAGCAACCCGCGACACGCATTCACAGCCACTATGCGCGTCATCCGGCAGACCTGCCCTGGGCTGGTCATGTCGTCCGCTTCGAACTGCACGCACGCAAGTTCTTCTGCTCCGCTCCCGCTTGTCCCCGCCGCATCTTCACCGAGCGTCTACTGGGTGTCATCACGCCCTCGGCACGCACCACTACCCGGCTCACCATCCTGCTGCGGCGACCGGAGCGATGCAGTGATGCAGAACGGGAGACGATTGGGCAGTTCGCGGTCAAGATTCGCAAAGATGAGGCGGCAGTGCGTGCCGGGTGCACGCTCAGTTGGTCGAATGGACAGACGGAAGGGCAGGTGACACAACTGAAACTGTTGAAACGGCAGATGTATGGACGAGCGAAGTCCGACCTGCTGCGGCAGCGTGCGCTCGCCGCATGAGATCGGGTTCACCAAACCGTGGGAAGAATCAGTCCATCATGACCTTCATACCAAATCAGACGGTGCGCCCTCAACTCACCGCTGTCTTCACGAGCGCGCCGATCCTTGCCTCGTCGGCGGCAGTCAACTCCGTCAGCGCGAATTCGACGGGCCACATGGCGCCTGCGTCGAGGTTCGCCGCATCGCTGAAGCCGAGCGTCGCGTACCGCGTGTTGAACTTTTGCGCGCATTTGAAGAAGCAGACGACCTTGCCGTCCTTGGCATACGCGGGCATCCCGTACCAGGTTTTCGGCGAGAGGGCTGGCGCGCTAGCTTTGATGATCGCATGGAGCCGCTCGCCCATGGCGCGATCCGGTTCCGGCATCGCGGCGATCGCCGCGAGCACGGCGCTTTCCCCGTCCGCCTTGTTCTTGTTCGCGCGCGCTTCCGCCTTCAGCTCCTGGGCGCGCGCCCTCATCGCGGCTCGTTCAGCGTCCGTGAATCCCTGGGACTTCTCGCCGCTCGCGGCGGTGCTCTTGGCGGACTTCTTGTCCACTCCTTGCATCTGTAGACCAACCTTTGCGAAACCGGAAAAGGTGCAGACTATTATAGATCAGATGTTCGGATTTGTCTAGCAAACCGTGCCGCATGAGATCGGGTTCACCAAACCGTGGGGAGAGCCCATCAAGTGCACACCGCGTTATGCGGTCGGCGTTGCTGCCTGGGCAGGCGTCTCGCCAGCATGCGCGAGCGCCTCGAGTTCGGGCGTAAAAGTGCGGGCACGCTGCGTCTCCGCCATCTTCTGCTCGCGCCGGACCTGTTTCTTGCTCACCCCGCCGCCTTCTTGTGCGCTGCCAAGCTTGTTCATGAACCGCTCGACCTGGCCGGCCGTGTCCACAATACGCTGCTCGCCAGTGAAAAACGGGTGACACTGCGAGCAAAGGTCGGTGCGCAGCGCAGGCTTGGTCGAGCGCGTCGTCCATGAGTTGCCGCAGGAGCACGTCACGATTGCTTCGACATAGTTTGGGTGAATTCCTGGCTTCATCGGGTTCCTTCTTTCGGTAGTCGGTGTACAGCGACCATCCGGTGCTGATTCCTAACTACGCGTGGTTATCCTGCCGCGATCTGAGTTTCTTCGAGGAAAGCGCCTACTGCGGCCGGGTAGATACTGACCTGTTTCTTGTACCGCCCGACATGTTCGTACTTGACGGAACCGGTAATCATCGCGAACAGCGTATGATCCCGCCCGACGCCGACATTGTTGCCTGGCATGATGCGGGTGCCACGCTGCCGGACGAGCACTTCGCCGCCACTGACAATCTGGCCGTCGTACCGCTTGACGCCGAGCATCTTCGGCTTGCTATCACGGCCGTTCCGGGATGAACCGACGCCTTTTTTGTGTGCCATTGCTGCCTCCAGTAGCGAAGCGTCAGTCAGCGGTCATCAGACGGTGGCGATTGTTGGCTTCTGACGACTGGCGACTAACAACTTACCCAATGATGTCGGTGACAGTTAAACGGGTCAGTTGCTGACGATGGCCCTTGAGGCGGCGATACCGCTTCTTTGCCTTCATCTTGAAGACAATTACCTTGTCCGCCTTGTGCTGCGCGTCAATCGTCGCCTTTACCGTTGCGCCTTCCACAATGGGCGTACCGATACTCGTATTCCCTTCGCCCGCAACGAGCAGAACGCGCCCGAGTGTCACTACATCGCCCACATCTCCGTCGAGCTTCTCGACCTCAATCGCCTGCCCAACGGTCACGCGGTACTGTTTGCCGCCCGTCTCGATTACCGCGTACGACACCGATGCCCTCCGTCACTGCGTCGAGCGGTCTCGTGCCGCCCTACTTCATCGCGTACTCAGGCCACCGAATCCGGCGGCGCAAGGAAGCATCGTACGCCATCACGTCCAGCGTGTCAACGCCCCAAATGAGCGTTCGGGACACGAATCGCAGCTCATTCGCGATACATAATCTCAAACATGCAGGACGTGCGAATATTCCCGAATCAGGGTTCCGGTGGCATAGGCTTCAGCCTGCGTATCTCGCGCAGGCTGAAGCCTATGCCACCATGACTATCGCGCGGCAGGGAGCCAGCGGAGGTTCGGCTTGCGGGCGGCGGTCGCTTCGTCAAGGCGGGTGATCGGCGCGTTGTGCGGCGCGGAGGTAACGACGTCGGGAGTCTCAGCGGCTTCGCGGGCGATGGCGTTCATCGCGGCGGCGAAGGCATCGAGCGTCTGCTTCGTCTCCGTCTCTGTCGGTTCGACGAGCATCGCCCCTTCCACAATCAAGGGGAAGTAGACGGTCATTGGGTGGAAGCCATAATCAATGATCCGCTTGGCGATATCGAGCGTGCGCACGGCGGGCCGCTGCTTCTGGTCTGTCAACACGAACTCATGCATGCAGGAGCGGTCGTAGGCGAGATGATAGTTCGCGCGCACCTGCGATAACAGATAGTTCGCGTTGAGGATCGCTGTCTCGGAGATCGTCCGTAACCCCTTACCGCCGTTGGAGCGGATATAGGTGTAGGCGCGGAGGATGACGCCCCAGTTGCCGTGGAAGCCGTGCAACTTGCCGATCGAACGCTCCGGCGTCGTCAGGCGATACGTCTCGCCCTCCCTGACAATGTACGGCGCGGGTAGGAAGGGGACGAGCGCATCCTTCACGCCGACCGGCCCCGCCCCCGGCCCGCCGCCACCATGCGGCGAGGAGAAGGTCTTGTGGAGGTTGTAGTGCATCACGTCGAAGCCGATATCACCCGGCCGGACAATGCCGAGAATGGCGTTGAAGTTCGCGCCGTCGTTGTAGACGAGGCCGCCGACGCTGTGAACGATCTCGACGATCTCTTTCGCATGCTCATCGAAGAGACCGAGCGTGTTCGGGTTCGTAATCATCAAGGCGGCAGTATCCGGCCCAACAAGACCGCGCAATGCCTCGACATCCACATTGCCACGCGCGTCCGACTTCACTGTGACGACCTTGTAGCCGCTCATTGCGGCGGTCGCGGGGTTTGTGCCGTGCGCGCTGTCCGGCACGAGCACGACGCGACGCGCATTGCCCTCACCCTGGCTCTCGTGGTAGGCACGGATGAGCAGGATACCTGTCAGTTCGCCATGCGCGCCGGCTGCCGGGCAGAGCGTCACGGCATCGAAGCCGGAGATTTCCGCGAGATATTCCTGCATGTCATACATGATCTTGAGGGCACCCTGAATGGACGCTTCCGGCTGATAGGGATGGATCGCCGCGAAGCCGGGCATCGCCGCGACAACTTCGTTCACCTTCGGGTTATACTTCATCGTGCACGAGCCGAGCGGATAGAAGTTGACATCAATCGCCATGTTCAGGTGCGAAAGATGGACGAAATGGCGGACGACCTCTAATTCGGAGAGTTCCGGCCAGGCGAGCGTGTCATGCGGATCGTTTTCACGTAGATACTCGGTCGGCAATGCCGCTTCAGGGACATCGAGCGCGGGGAAATAGACCGCGCGGCGCCCCGGCGAACCGAGGGTGAAGAGAACCGGCTCCAAAGGCGGCGGGGCATCTCCCGCGCTCGTTGTTTCCGGCCGCAGTATCGTGGTTGCCATACGGGCTTTGTTCCTCTCCGCTCGTCACGATGGCGGCGCAACCGCCGTCTCGTCTTCGTGTCCTGCCAGGCATCGTACCGCAACCGGCTCACTTGTGCTACGCTCGTGGCATGAGATACTTCCCCCCCAGCCCCTTCCCGTTTCGGGAAGGGGTGACGCATTCCAATTATTGGGACGTCTTGTCCAACCCCCCGGTCTCCGGGAGGTTCGCTCCCCCTTTCTGTTTCGGGAAGGGGGCTGGGGGGTTAGGTCTCCTCCTCATCGCCCTCCTCCTTTCCGCCTGCTCGACGGGCGCGACGCCAACGACGGGCGTCACGGCAACGCCGCTGCCGACCTATGCGTGGCCGGACATCGCGCTTCTGGAACCATCATGGATCGCAGATCATAGCAATGCACCGGATGTCCGCATCATTGATGTCTCGGACCACCCGCAGTACCTCCTCGGTCATGTGCCGGGTGCCGCGCATGCGTATTGGGAGAATCTGGTCGAGCTCCACTCCGACACGTATGGGCGGCTGGCAGGGAAGTCGGAGCGCGAAAAGACGTTCGGGAGCCTCGGCATCGAGCAGAAGACCCTGGTCATCGTCTACGACCGCACCGATAACCGGGCGGCGGCGCGCTTCGCCTGGGCGCTCTGGTATGCGGGCCATCCCAATGTCCGCATCCTCAATGGTGGACTGGGCGGCTGGCTGGCGGCGGGATACGCGGTCGAGCAGCGAACGCACACCGCGCCGCACGTCTTGTATCGCGACTTGCCGGACGAATCGCTCCTCATTAACCGCTGCGATCTGTCAAAAGCGATCACCGATCCGCATGCGGTCATTCTCGATGTTCGTACCGATGCCGAGATGGCACAGACCTGGGAGAACACGATGCAGATCGGCAGCATCCCGAATTCCCGCCGCCTGCCGTGGACTTCGTTCATCCGTGACCCGAACCTCCCGTCCTTCCGCTCGCCGGATACGTTACGGGCGATGCTCGCGAACATCGGCGCGACGCCGGATCGGAACATCGCGATCTACGGCACTTTCAGCAATGACGCTGCGCTGCCCTTCCTCGCCCTCAAGGCGCTCGGCTACGTGAACGTCAAACTCTACGATGGCGGCTGGGCCGAGTGGGGCGCCAGCCCCACTCTCGCCCATCTCGGCTCACCGTGCGCGTGATTGACACGGGGAACTAGACAGTAGACAGTAGACAATGAAACCGTCCCCGTTCTGACTACTGACTACCGACGACTGTCTACTCTCCGAGGAGGATCCGAATGGCAGACGGGCAGCAAGCGAATTATCACGACCGGGTACGGCGGGCGCAGGCGGAGATGGCACGGCAGAGTGTGGATGCACTGGCGATTGGGGTCGGATCGGATCTGCTCTACCTCGCGGGCTATCCATCGCACAATAGCGAGCGGCTGACGCTGATGATCGTCCCGAAAGAGGGCGAGCCGAAGATCGTCGTGCCGCAGTTGGAAGCGCCGCGTCTCGCCCCGGCGGGGGTGCCATTTGCACCCGTCGCGTGGGAGGAGACCGCCGATCCGACGAGCATCGCGGCGGACATCATCTGGGAAACGGGCGCGCGCACGGTCGCGTCCGGTGACGAGTTATGGGCGAGTTTCCTGCTCAAAATGCAACAGCATCTACCGGAAGTGAAATGGCAGATTGCGGGCGGCATCATGCGCGAATTGCGGATGTGCAAAGACGTGGCGGAAGTCGCGCTGATCCACGAGGCGTCGCACCGCACCGACGAAGCGTGGATAGATTTCACGGAGACGAAGATCGCTGGATTGACCGAGCGGCAGGCGGGCGAGCGGCTGATGGGCCTGATGCGCGATCGTGGTATGGAATCGGTCGCCTTCTGTATCTGTGCCTCTGGCCCGAACAGCGCCAGCCCGCACTACAGCACCGCCGACCGCGTGATCGGCGCGGGTGACGCTGTCGTCTTCGACTTCGGCGGGCGATACAACCACTATGTGTCGGATATTACGCGCACTGTCCATATTGGCGAACCATCCGATGAATACCGAAAGGTCTACAATGTTGTCCTCCGAGCGAACGAGGCGGCTTTCGCGGCGGTGCGGCCTGGTGTCGCCTGCCAGGAGATTGACCGGGCGGCACGCAAAGTGATTACTGACGCAGGCTACGGCGACTTTTTCATCCATCGCGTTGGCCACGGCCTCGGCCTCGATGTACACGAGGAGCCGTACATGGTCGAGGGGAACATGCTGCCGCTGCGGGTTGGCATGGTCTTCTCCGACGAGCCGGGCATCTATATCCCCAGCCAATTCGGCGTCCGTATCGAGGATAGCGTCGTCTGTACCGAAACAGGCGGCGAGAAACTGAACGCCGCACCGCGCGACCTGCTGGTGATGGAGTAAGTGATTGTCGGTATTGCCAGGATCACGCTTGAACTCCCCGCCGCACATTCTCTGAAGGAGAAGCGGAGCGTCGTGAAATCGCTTCTGGCGCGGTTGCAGAACCGCTTCAACGTCTCGGCGGCGGAAGTCGAGGCGCAAGATACGTGGGGGATCGCGGTCATCGGCATCACCTGTACCAGCACCACCGCCCGTCACGCCGACGAAGTGCTCGGTAGCGCCGTCCGCTTCGTCGAGCAGAGCGGCGCGGAATACTATGTTAGCGATGTACGGACGGAGACGATGCCGGCCTTATAGGCGATTATCAGTGGGGTAGTCTGAAGCCTGCTTTACTCCAATTTCTCCGCTGCGCGCTTCTGAAAACCGTGTTATTACATTTGTCCGCGTACTACAAGATTTCAATAGGCTACCCCTCTTGCGCGTTTCCCGCAGATGTCGTAGACTACATGTGTACGTACATGTTGTGCGTACGGGCCAACGGTGAGCGGCGTGCCGGTGTCGCAATGCCGTCAGCGTGGGAGGGCAGCATGGCCGAGGCCAAAACGAAGACGATTTCGTCAACGGAGTTTCAGCGCAACATTGGTGCGGTCATTGACCAGGTGCGGAATGGCAAGAGCGCAGTGATTGTCGCCGCACATGGGAGACCACAGGTCGCGATCCTGCCAGTTGATGAGTATGACGCCCTCATGGAAGCACGGCGGCAGCTTGCCTGGACACGGCTTGCCCGCTTGACGACCGAGAGTGTCGCCCCGCAGACCGATCAGGTGTTAGAGGCGAGCACTGGAGACGACTAGGCCGACGACCAGTCTCCGGCCTCCAGTGCACGACGACGGCGGCGGCGGCCGCAAGGCCGCCGTCATCCTTTGCGTATCCGTCGCTACCTATGACTATGGCCCTTCGGCGTCATCACTCGCGCCAGCCTCGTTCTCATACCACTCGGCGGCGAGTACGTCCGACGCTTTCCATGCATACTGTCCCTCGGTGAGCACCGACATCCGCTCCTCCGGGTCGCTCGATTCACCGAGGAACCACGTCAAGTCTGGTTCCTCGTCTTCCGCCAGTGTGATAGGCACGTCCATCGTCATGCCCCCTTTGAAATAAAGCCGCACGATATATTCCGCCATATCCGCTCCTCCTGCCTCTCATACACTCGGCCGCGACGCGCTCCCGGCGTTTGTCAGTGTAGCAGCACGCCAAGGGGTGAGGACAACAAAGAGGGACAGCACATATGCCGCCCCTCTGTCCGTAATCCTCAGGGACACGAACGGATTACTTGCCTTTTGCCGCCATCCGGCCAGTCTTGGTGAGCGTGCGCAGGGCGCGGGCGGAAATCTGGATCCGCACCATCTTGCCGTCAATCATTACGCGCTTCTTCTGCACATTCGGCAGCCAGTACCGGTTCGTACGGTTCTTGGCGTGCGAGACGTTGTGCCCGAAGGAGCGCTTTTTCCCGGTGATTGCACACTTCATCGCGTTTCATTTCCTTTGCCAGTCGCCGCGCCCTCCGCTACACTATAATGGCGGCGCGGGCCCTTTACTGCATCTATGGCGTCGTCTCGTGTTACCCTTAGCGACACCGTTCGGTGCCGCAGCCTGCGTATGCTACCATCCCGCCCATGTGGATGCAAGTGAAGACTATATGAGCGCGGCAACGCGTCGGGGAGCGAATGCAAGTGGCGCGGCAGGAGAGAGTGAGTGAAGGGGAAAGCGGAGCGCCGGATTGGGTAACGGTGGATGGTGCGGGCTTACTGCGGTCGTTGCGTGCTGGGAGGGACTGGCTCGAACGCAATGTCGCGGCTGTCAATGCGCTCAATGTCTTTCCAGTGCCGGATGGCGACACCGGAACGAATATGTTTCTGACGATGGAGGCCGCATATGCCGCTGCCGCCGAAAAAGGCAAGGGCGACCGTCCCTCCGTCGGTGACGTGGCGAGCCATGTAGCGCACGGTGCATTGATGGGAGCGCGCGGTAACAGCGGCGTGATTCTCTCGCAGATTTTTCGTGGCATGGCGAAGGCGCTCGATGGACATCTGGCTCTTGATGGCGCGCTGCTTGCCGCCGCATTTACCGAGGCATCCGCGATGGCGTACAAGGCAGTGATGAAGCCAGTCGAAGGCACCCTCCTGACCGTCTCGCGCGGCGCGGCGGAGGCCGCCGAACGTGCTGCGCGAGACGGTGGCAATGTGCAGGCTGTGTTGGATGGTGCGCTGACTGGGGCCCGCGCCACACTTGCAAAGACACCGGAGATGCTGCCACTCCTGCGCGAGGCAGGCGTCGTGGATGCCGGTGGACAGGGGTACGTCGTCATTTTAGAAGGAATGCGCCTCCATCTCGCAGGTCGGAACGTCGCGGCGGAAGCATTGCCGATGGTCGCACCGAGCGATACGACGATGGCCTTTGATGTCGTCGGGATGCACATGCAGCATAATGCGGACGATTACGGCTACTGCACGAACTACCTGCTCACCGCCGCGCCCGGCACACCGCTCGATTTCACGATCATCCGTGAGACGATGGCAGCGATGGGGCATAGCGCGGTGATCGTCGGTGACGAGCAATACGTAAAAGCGCATATCCATACAGCCGATCCTGGCGCGCTCCTCTCGTACGCCGTGCAGTACGGCTCGCTGACGCAGATCAAGATAGACAATATGGATATGCAGGTCGGGAACCTTGAAGGACCGGCACCGCTCGACGCGCCGCATGAGGAATCAACGGGTCACATTTCGGTCGTCGCTGTCGCGGTAGGTGAGGGATTGTCCGCCGTCTTACGCGGCCTCGGGGTGGCGAAGATCGTCCGGGGCGGGCAGACGATGAATCCCTCGACACAGGAACTGATCGACGCGATCGCCAGTGCGCCATCCGACACGGTCATTGTGCTGCCGAACAATGGCAACGTCATCCTCACGGCGCGACAGGCAGCGACGATGGCCGCCAAGCAGGTGCGCGTCGTTCCGACGACGTCCATTCCCCAAGGGATCGCCGCGCTCTCGGCTTTCACATTCACTGCTGATCTCGACACGAACGCCGCAGCGATGACGGAAATGGCGAGCAGCGTGCGCACCGGCGAAGTGACACGCGCTGTCCGTGACGCGACGATTGGCGGTGTCGCGGTTAAGGCGGGGGAAGTGATCGGCCTGCTCGACGATCTCCTGACCGTCGCTGGTGACGACAGCGCGACCGTCGCACTCGATCTCCTGCAGCGAATGGAGACTGACGAGGCCGAACTCGTCACGCTTTACACCGGTGTGGACGTTTCCGACACGATAACGGAAACCCTGCGCGCGCGTATTATGGATCGTTACCCGAATGTCTCAGTCGAAATCGTCACGGGGGGCCAGCCGCACTATGATTTCATTGTGTCGGTGGAGTGAGGGAGAAGTAGACAGTCGTCAGTCGTTAGTCGTCAGATGCCCCTGACCCTCTCTGACGACTGACGACCGACGACCGACGACTGGCGACATACGGAGGATGGAATGGCGGAACCCGGACAGGTGCGGATCGTTACGGACAGCACATCGGACCTCCTGCCAGAGGTGCGGGAGCGGTACAGGATTGCCACGGTACCGCTGACGGTGCAGTTTGGCACGGATGTCTACCTCGATAATGTGGATTTGACGCCCGAAGAATTCTACGTGAAGCAGGAGGCCGGACCATTCCCGACAACGGCGCAACCCCCTGTCGGTGTGTTTGAAGAGATGTTTCGCCAGTTGCAGGCCGAGGGCGCATCCGGAGTCTGTGCGGTGATTTTCTCCTCGAAACTCAGTGGCACGTATAATTCGGCTGCTCTTGCCGCAAAGAATCTGGAAGGCGAGTTCTCCGTCGTGGTAATCGACACCCTGAGCGCTTCGATGGGCGTCGGATATCTCGCGCTGGAAGCGGCGAAACTGGCTGAAACAGGTGCGTCGCTCGATGCAGTGAGCGCGCGGGTGCGGGCATTGATGCCACGCGTGGAAGTGCTCTTCCTCGTTGAGACGCTGAAGTGGCTCGAACGGGGTGGGCGCATCAACAAGGCGAAGTCGCTGCTCGGCTCCGTCCTCTCAATTAAACCGCTTCTGCGACTGCACGAGGGGCAGTTGGAGCCTTTTCAGCAACCCCGAACGCGCTCCAAGGCGATTGAGGCGATGATCGAGTGGATCAAAAGTTTTCCCGATCCCGCTGGCGTGACCGTTCTCTATGACGGGGCGACCGCGACGCGCGCCGAAGCCGAGAAGATCGCTGATCGTCTCGCACCGGCCATCTCGCAGGATCGCATCACGATCGCGCACTACGGCACGATCTACGCCGTCCATCTCGGTCCGCGCGGCGCCGGGGCGATCATCTTGAAGGGGGCATGATAGCGCGTCAATGACGGGCTGCTGTGTACGCTCTCTTTCGTATTTTCCGCATAGCATCGTATCAAGTGAAAACCAAAGCGTAGTACAATGCCAAGGCAGGTATACGCGGTGCTGCCCTCATATGGTACACTCCGTACGGACAGTCTACACGGATACGAAGGGCCTGCCATGGCTACGACCGCCGAAACAGGCAAGCGAACCAAGCGGGACGAACTGCTCGAAGTGCTGCGCGACGAATGGAAGCGCGGCTTCGATAATCGTGTTGTCATTGGTGGGATGCGTGCATTGCAGGCGGAATACGGACCGTTCGTGCCGCCGGAAGTCTTTGCCGCGCTCCGCCATTACAGCACGCTCGACGCCGCCGGTCGCAAGCAGGCGCTGACCCTTGCCGGAAAGATGCTGAACAACCCGCCGGAAGCCCTCACCCCCAGCCCCTCTCCCGCCATGCGGGAGAGGGGAGTCTTAATGTCGAGCGTTGATCGCATTCCTCGCGCGCCCGCAGCCGATAGCGCGCCAAAAACGCTGCCAAAGCCGAAGCCGCCACCCGTCGTCAAGCCAATGTCGCTTAGTGACGAGGTAATGTATCTGCGCGGCGTCGGGCCGAAGAATGCGGCGCTGTTCGAGAAGATGAAGGTGCGAACGGTTGGCGATGTGCTCTACCTCGTACCACGTCG
>JAABUY010004752.1_pt1 | contig 14027 bp, 24 predicted proteins | sample 5560271 | NCBI WGS metagenome assembly JAABUY01 (sample SAMN10711886, study PRJNA513374) | rock metagenome | isolation source: Antarctica rocks | place: Antarctica: Victoria Land, University Valley
GCGCCTCCGCGCAAGCGCCCGGACCTGCGGGCGCAGCACGCGGCCAGCAGCGCCTGCACGGCCTCCACCGCAGGCTCCAGCTCCGCGGCCGGGCCCCGCTCCCCCGCGACAAGCTCGGCGGCCGCCGGCAGCAGGCGCGCTGCGCAGGCGCGGCGCACGCGCGCGCCAAAGCCTGCCGCCCGGCGCATGACGGCCAGGGCCAGCTGCAGCGCGCCGGCTGCGCGCGCCTGGTCGTGCGCATCCCCGCCACCAGGGTCAGGGTCAGGGTCCGCGCCAGGGTCCTCGCCGCCCATGGCCCCGCCTGCTGACAGCCCCGCTGCCAGCGCCTCCACGGCGGCCTGGCGCACCCGCGGAGCTTGGTTCTGTTCACGTTGGATTCTCGCCTGCGAATGAGCCCAGGGAGGATGTTTTGCTGCGGTCGCGCACACGCGAGCAGCGGCTATGTGCATGCGCGGGCCAGGTGCAATGGTGAGCCTCCCATCAACCAGGCATGCAGCCGCATTGGCCGAGGGCGGCGCCTGCGCACCCAGCCACTCCCATCACCTGATATGAATCAGCTGCGTGCACGCGGGTGACTCTCTCCCACACACATCGGACGGGCGCGCACCACTGCTGCCTCACAGGGCCCAGCAGCGAGCGCGGTGCAAACGGCCGCCACCAGCTTCAGCAGCGCGGCGCGCGCGTCGACCAGCTCCGGCGCCTCCGTGCCGCCCGCCCTGCTCCCGCGCGCCGGCTCTGAGCCGGCGCACTGGCAGTACGACCACGCCACTTGGGCTTGCGGCAGGGAGGACAGCGGCGCTGCAAGGACGCCGTCACCATGATTCGGTGCAGGCGGTCTCCATGGTCATACTCTCCCGGATAAGGCGCCAAGTGCGGCCCTTGCTACCGCAGCATGCTGCGCAGCCGCGGAGCATGCAGCCCAGCGTCTGCCTGTGGCCTTGCTCGAGCCCATCTGTCAGTGGCCCTGCTGGCGCCTGCGCACCGCGCGCCGGCCGGCAGCTGGCTGAGCATGCCGGCGGCCGCGCGCGTCAGCACGGCCCAACGGCCGCGCGCCAGCGCAGCCGCGGGGTACCCCCCCACCAGCTTCGCCAGGTGCTGCAGCCAGAACCGGACCACCTGGGGGGCGCACACAGCAGGGTAATTAAACCGGGCTTCCTGCACGATGTGAGCAGCTCGCAGGCGTGCAGCCGCTCGGCAGTGGCGGTCGCGGGAGTGCAGCCGGCGTCCCGTTCTTCAGCCGGCTGGGCGGGCGCGGCGCGCCTGCAGCTGGTTGAAGTCGGGCCGCAGGATCAGGGCCGCCACGTCGGCGGCCGCGCTGCCCGCCAGCGCGCCCAGCGCCATGTCCACCGGCGCGGGGCCCCCTGCGCGCGCGTGTAACCCTATGCTAACCCTACACCTACATCTGCAGTGCAAGGGCTTTGCGCCGAAGGGCATGCGCAGCCACGTGGAAGGCGGGTGCGTGCACGGGTGAGCAGGCGCCTCCGCGCGCCCTGCTCCTGAAATACCGGTGGCGCTTGCAGGCTTGGCAGCCGTGCAGCGCTTTTGTGCCGGCGCGGCGGCGCGGGAGGCCTCTCTGCAGGCGGCGCGGGCGCACGCTGGGCGCCGCAGGGCGGCTGCGGCGCGCGCAGCGCCTCGGGCACCGCCAGCAGGAGCTTGAGCAGGCTGGTCCAGGCTGCGCGCGCGCGGACCCCAAACCCTGCTTAGGGTTAGAGTAGGGCCGCAGCCCCGCACAATTGCACACTCCGCACTGCGGCCCCGTGGCAGCGCGTAATATGGAGTCTCGAATCAAGGAACCTTGCTTGCGGCCCTGCGAGGGCTGCGCAGCTAGGCACAGCCGGCGGGGCTCGGCCGGACCCGGCACGCCCCGCACCGACGTTCAGCGTCGCAAAGCTCCGGTACTCTGGCGCTGCCAGCGCGGGCATGCACCCGGCGATCACAGCGCCCGCTGTGGAGCCTGCACAGACAGCTCAGTCAGGAATGCTGTCTTGTCACCTGCATGGTTGAAGTGTGGTAGCCAGCGGACAAAGTCGAGCTCGCGCAGCACAGGCTGACAGCAGCTGACGTGCAGGAGGGCACGCCAGGAGTGGCACGTGCATGCAACCGCGCACCTATCCTGCACAGCGCGCAGGCAGGGGCGTCGAGCGCGGCCCACAGCGCGTCCGCTTCCGGGCCTCGGCAGCCGGTGCGGTCTGTCTCTCCTGTTGCACGCCACCGCGTCATCAGTGCAGCGAGCAGCTTTTGCAGCCATGCGCTCAGGAGAGGAGGAGGAAGCCAGGAGCTAAGCCTGCCCTTGCCTTTCCCACGGCAGTGTGCTTCCTACCAAACGCTTGTCACAAGCAGCCTGGGCATTCGATGCGGAGACTACATGCATATAACCACGCTCTGAAGGCTTGGGCAGACAGCCGGCATGGCCAGCGCACGCCCTGTGACCCGGTGCTGCAGTCCGGCGCGCGGGGGCGGCGCGCCGTCCCGGCGGCCGTGCGCCGCAACGCAGAGCAGCAGCAGGGGCAGGACCGTCTCCTTGACGAGCCCGCGCAGCGAGGCCGACGCGGTCAAATAACAGCTCGGCCCGCACGCCGCCATGTAGCTGCCGCATGACACCGCTGGCGGTCTGTGCCGTGTCAGGGCCCCCGGGCTGCTTGCAGCAGGCCGCATGGCGCCGTGCCAAGGCCTTGCCTCGGACTCACGCACGATGGCGGGAATGCGAGCCTCACAGAAAGCTGCCTTGTGTACCGGCAGGGCGGCGCGCAGACATGCAGGTCCCATCTTGTTGCCTACTCTTGGAGGCTATGCGAACATATGCTGTAAGCTTTGTGTTTGGGCTGCGGGGAGCAGGAAGAACAGAGCAACAGAGGTGGCATTGCATCGCGTCTGGTGATGGTGTATTCCCACAGAGGCGCATGTGCCAACATCGGTCGTCCGAGCAGCACCAGGTCCCCCAAGCGAGCAGGGAGGTGCAGTTCCGGCGGCCTGCGTGCGGTGCCGCGCGCGCGCACCCGGGCGTGAAGAGCGTGGCCCAGGCGGCGTCCAGCACAGCGCTGCAGACGGGCGGGACGTGGCTCGGCAGCTCAGCGGCGCGCAAGTGGTCGGCGCCCGCCATATCAGCCTGAAGGTGGAACAAGCCGCATTCTAGCACGCGCAGGGTGTGCTGCGCGCGCGCACCCGAGCACTAGCTTGTCAGCCTAGGTTCCTCTGGCTCACATTGATGGCCAGGACACAGGGTGTGGCACAGCGGGTCTGCCTGGGGAGCGGAATGCAGCAGGGGCGCGGCCGCGCCTCCAGGGCGTGCGCAAGAAGAACTGGCTCGCCGTTGCCTTCGCGGCAGCAATGCAGGCAGCTCACGTACTGATTGGCCACCTGGGAACATAGGTCGCATCAGACACCGAAGGACAGGCCGGACGCGCGCCAGGCGTACTCGACACTCGCCGCGGCTGCACAACCAGGCCAGGAGAGCACGAAGCGTGGTGCGGGGGGCAAGCAGGGCGTATACCGTCACCAGCAGCGCCGCATAAGCAGCGCCGTCTGCTACAAAGAGGCCTGCAGCGGCCCTGGGCACCAGCAGCTCGAGCATGCGCTCCAGCAGCCTGTGCGTCGCGTCGCGGGTGGCCTCGCAGCACAGCACCTCCTGCGGCAGCAGCGCAGCAAAGCACTCCTGCGCAGAGCCCCGCAGCAGCAGCTTCAGCGGTCCAATCAGACAACTTTGATCTGCGCCATCTTGTAATATATGTAGATGAGCATGCACAGTTGCTGAACACCCAAGCTGCCAAGCCTCACCGTGCAGCTGAGCACCCGCTTGTCCGGGTCAGCATCCCAGGCGTCCGCGCTGAGCAGCTGCTCGACCAGGGCTGGCAGCGCCCTCGCCTGCGCCGGTGCACTTGGTGCCGTCAACACTCTGTTAAGCAGTTGTGAAGGCACAGCCTTGGCACTGGCAGCGGACCCGCTCGCAAGCATCGCCTGTTTCCTGTGCCACCGCCAGGGCGCCTCCTTGCGCGCAACAGAGACCCGCTTCTTTGGTTTCTGGTGGTAAGCGGAGCACAGCTTAGCTTGCCGGTCCAAGGACTCTGTCTGTCTTACAGAGGTTGACTTTGACAGGGCAGGACGACAATGCACTGTGCCATTTTGAGGGAGAACTTGCTCTGCATGCCAGAATAGGACCTGTAAAGGAGCTGATGTGCCTTGCCTGTGTAGTGGGCAGGATGCTGGGCGGAGCAAAAGGCCGCCTTATCATTCTTGGCATTCTGGTGGTCATCAACGGCGTATGTACCAGCATGCGGGCGTACACATGCGGACTGTGCAGTGTGCACTTTCGTGCGACAATGATGGGGTACCAGACGTACAACCTTGACTTGCGGCTTTCGCACAGGCGTCAGGCTTCAAAATGCTGAGACAACTGCATATCGGGCAAGACGCTGAGCTTACATGCCTAACCTCCTAAGTCACAGACGTCTACATGTTTGCTTGCTTTTGGGCTGAGCCGCACACTGGTGAAAGCCCGGACAACACCCAACGAGATGCGGGTCGGTACGAGCAGGTCACTGTATCCAAATCAAACCACGCGCAACGCTGACAGAGTTTGCTCATCCGCAAGGTTTGCTGGCCCTGGCGGGCCGCGCTCCCGCTAGCCAGGATTGGCAACCTGCCTGCACGTCAAGCGCGCAGGCAGCACGGGCACAAGGAGCAGAGCAACCGCCAGCCGGCAAGCTGCCCTCAGCCACACCCCGGGCCGGCCCAAGCTGCTGCAAACCAGCGCAGGAGACCATGTCACCTGCGGACATGCTGAAGGTGCGGGGCAAGCACTGACCCAGCGGGCCCCCGTACAGCCTGCACCCCAGTGCCGCTCACAACACCACGGCACCACACGTCCCTGGGCACACCCCACCCTTGCACGGCAGGAGCCCCGCCCCGGCACCTCGACACAACAGACAAAATTGCCGCATGAAGCTGCGTTGCAGTGTGCCCTTGCGGGCCCGCATCGCTGTCTGCCGCAGGCCCAACCCGGCGGGTAGACGCCTAGCAGACGCTCGGCAGCCCCAAACCCCCATGGCTGGGCTGGCGCGCATGCAGCGCACTGGGCAGTGCACGCCGCGCCAGGCCCTAGGCTCCGTAACGGCCGGCGTGTGCCACCGAACCAGTGCGCAGGACGCCCTGGTGGCGCACAGGCCTACAGGCGCGGCGCCGGCGCTCACGCCTTGTTGGCGGCGCCCATGGCGTTGAGCGCGGAGCCCGCCTTGAACCAGTGAATCTGGTTCTCGTTGAAGGTCTGGTTGACGGTGAACTCATACGTGGAGCCGTCCGGGCGCGTGCCAGCCACCGCCAGCGGCTTGCCCGGCGCGAACGTCGTCAGGCCCTTGATGGACAGCTTGTCGAAGGGGCCCACCTGCGCGGTCGCGATCGCGCCTTCCTCGTCAAATGCTGGCCTCTTGAATGCTGGCATGAGCACCGAAGGACAAACTGCAGTGCTTTCGCTGTGGGCTGCCTGCTGACAGTCGCTTGTGCTTGCTCACAGGTCACATGCTGCGAGCTGCTCAGGAAGCCCCCCCATCATAGACACGCAGAGATACACGAGCTGTGCAAGCGCCTGGTAAACGCACGGCTCCTTGCCAGGGGCCTGCGACGCAAAGGTTACAATCTCGCAAGGCAGCTATCAAAACGGCAGCCATGTTGGCAGGGCGGGGCAGCAAGGCGGCAGCAGCGGGGGGCGCGGCGGGCGCGCCTTGTCGTAGTCGGCTGGATCGGCAAACGTGATCGGCAGCATGCCCTGCTTCTTGAGGTTGGTCTCGTGGATGCGCGCGAACGACTTCACCAGCACCTGCGCCGCGCGCGCCCCGCGCTCGGCGCTTGGCCGCTCGGCGCGGTGACCCCTGATGCCCCCTGCGGCCGCAGGCGCTGCGCGACATGCGCGCCCAACGCCCCCCAGCGCGCAAGCACTATCATAAAGAGCCCCGGGCGTGCCCGCAATTCTGACTCATATCAGCACTTCCGCCCCTAGGGCATGCCTTCACCCGATCTAAACTCGCTTGTACAGGCACGCCCCCTGTAGGCGGTCTGGATGCGCGGATGATGACAGAGCCCGGGATCCACGACTCACAGCATGCCAAAGCTCAGGCTTGCGGGCATGCACTCACAAGCGTATTCCATTTCTGCCACATGCACTCCCATGCGCATCTGGCTCTGGCAAAAAGTCATCTTCAGAAGACATCCAGCAAGGCTACCCACAGGCAGCTCCAGGGCCGCACCGCGCGGCCGCCCAGGTGGCGCGGCTCCAGCGCGGCGTGCTCGCGGCTGCTGCCCTCGCCGTAGTTCTCGTCGCCGACGACGATCCAGGGCTTGCCGGCCGCCTTGTACGCGCGCGCGACCGCGGGCACCGCGCCGTACTCGCCCGTCAGCTGCGCGCGGCGCGCGCGCGCACGCGTCACGCGCCCACGCCGCTGCTGCAAGCCCTGCTGCGTGCGGAGCGCTTGCCACATGCATGAATTTCAGCCCCTTGCCGCTCTTCTCAGATGACCGTCCACAGCTCTGTCCACGGTGCACGAGCATAGGGGTGTCCTGCTGCGAGACAGTTGTCAGCCTGCGCGCAGTCGTGAGCGCGGCTAGCGCAGGGGCGCCCCGGGGGCGCGCCTGGTTCTTCACGCTGTTGACCTGGCCATTCTCGGCGTTGAGCGCGCCGATGAGCATGTTGTTGGAGATGTTGTCCAGGTGCCCGCGGTACTTGAGCCAGGGGCCCGCCATGCTGATGTGGTCCGTCGTGCACTTGCCCTTGGCCTTGATCAGCACTAGCGCGTCCTGCACGCCACACGCGCGCGCGGCTGTGAGGCGCCCCAACCCTCGCTCTCCCTCGTGCTGCGCCCCGGGGTCATGCGGTGGCATTTCATACGCATCCCATGCAGGCCGCCCGCGCACGGTCGCCCAGGCCACGCGCAGAGCGCGCGCGCAAGCACCGTGGCTGTGCGCCCCTCCCTCATGCAGTGCCCCAGGGTCATGCGGTGGCGTGCCCAACTCGTCCCGAGCAGGTAACCTGCGCAGGGCCACTGGGGCCATGCGCAGCGCGCGGAGCGCGCGCTGGGTAGGGCAGCACCTCCAGGTCCTTGCCGTTCCAGGCGTCGAAGGGCTCCAGCAGCTGCAGGCGCTTGCTGGCGGGGTCCACCGCCACGTTGACCTGTCCAGGCTGCGGCGCCTGGTACGTCTCCACGCCTGCCCGCGCGCGTCGCGCTCAGGACGCCGGCGTACCCTATCTTCTGTCTGGGCGGCGTAGTCTGTGCGCTGCAGCAAAGAACGACGGCGACAACACATCCCGGACTGCCGGTGCAACACGCCCCGCCCCAGCACAGGCTCACTGTCGCACAGCACCAGCTCAGATCAAGCCCGCTGCCAAGCCCTGCAGAACCCTTCCAGCTTGAGCGCTCAGACTGTTTTCGCTGGGGAGCGGCCGGCGCGGCGCGCGCCCGGGTCAAAGCCCTTGGGCGGCAGCTCGTCGCCGCGCGGCGGCTCCAGGCGGATCTCCTTGCCGTCGGCGCCCACGAGCGTGTCCTCCTCCGGGTTGAACGTCAGGTCGCCCGCGATCGCGAACGCGGTCACGAGCTCCGGCGACGTCACAAACGCGTGCGTGGCCGGGTTGCCGTCGTTGCGCGCAGCAAAGTTGCGGTTGTACGAGGTGATGATGGAGTTGGCCTCGCCTGGGGCGCGCGGGGCGGGCGGGGTAGGGTTAGGGTGTGCAGCCCGCCCCGCCTGGGCCTTGCCTGGACGTTCCGTGCGCGGGCGCCGCGCGCCCGCCCTCTGACGAGCCCTGCCCTGTGTGCATGAACTAAACCACCATGTGGCAAACTCGGCAGTGCACTGAAACAGCCATGTGGCAGCATGCAACCAACCCGGAAGGGAATGCGCTGATGCGCGGGCGCCTGCCTGGCAGGCAGGCAGCAGGCAGCGCGGCGCACCGCGGCGGCGCACGTTCCCTTCAAATAAAAGGCATGCGCACTATTATGTACGCATCTGCCATTCATACCAAGCCCCACCGGCAGCACTTCCGCCTTGTTTATTACGGTCACGCAGCGCGCTCGGCCCGCCCCTCAATCGCAGCGCGGGCGCCGCACCCTTGGCGATCTCCGTGCGCTTCCACTGGCCGATGCACGGCCCGCACGCGTTGGCCAGCACGGTGCCGCCCACCTTCTGGAACACGTCGATCAGGCCGTCGCGCGCGATCGTCGCGCGGATCTGCTCGCTGCCCGGCGTGATCGTAAAGGGCACCTGCGCGCGCGCGCCGGCATGAGCGCACACGATACTGCAAGAGATGCTCATGCTTGTGCGGCGTGCAGCTGGCTGTGCACGCAGCATATATTCGCCACAATCACGTTTGACCGCAGCGCTTGTCAAATGATGAGTTGCATGCATGCCAGCATGGGGCTGCTGCGCAGGCGCGCCTTGGCCTTGATGCCGGCCGCGAGCGCCTGCCGCGCGACGGACGCCGCGCGCTGCATGTCCTCATAGCTGCTGTTGGTGCAGGAGCCGATCAGGCCGGCCTTGAGCTCGGCGGGCCACTTGTTGGAGCGCAGCGCCTCCGCAAACTCCGGCAGCGCGTGCGCCAGGTCCGGCGTGAACGGCCCGTTGATCTGCAGGCAGCTTGCCCCAGTCGAACACTTCACAACCAAGGAGGTGAATGTAGTGGCCATAGAGCACATGCAGGCAGCATTGGGGCTGCATAGCCAGGTGCATGGCACTGGGCCTGCTAAATTCACCACCATTAGCAATGCTGCACACGCGGCTGCGATTAAAGGGAGAGCGTTGCTGGCATGCACGTGGACGGCTGCAGGCTGCAGGGCCCCGGTCGTGCCTGCGGCTGCAGCTCGTTCAGGTCGATCTCGATCATCTGGTCGTACTCGGCGCCCTCGTCCGCCTTGAGGTGCTCCCGGAACGCATCTGCCACCTGCGCCATAGGGTTAGAAGTTAAGGTTAGGGTTAGCCACCGCGCCAAGCCTTCTCTCAATAAAGGGCGTCTGCAAATGCAAACTGACTGTGCGTAGGGCCTCGCCTCAGCAAGACCATGGCCGCCACCGCGCTTGCTCAAGGTCGCAGCATGTTGCGCATGAGGTGCCAACAGCGCTGTCTGGACATACAGCATGTTGCAGCCCCGAGTCTTCCAAGGACGCTTGCCAGTCTTCAGCACGATGTCTGTGTGCTCCACAACCCACTGCATTGCAATGTGCCCCTACATGTCCACTTGGGAGGAGCTGTGACAACAGTGACCAGATTTAGCTCACCATTCCACTGTGCTCCCCACAGCTCTTACTGATTTGCGCACAGCCTCTCATGTCCTCACAACGGGACACATGCCCGGCGGGGCGGCGCGCCTTGGCGGCCTTCTCGCGCCCCGTCGCGACCAGGTAGTCGTACATGCGCTTGTTGAACGGGAACATGGAGGTCGTCGCGCCGATCTCCGCGCCCATGTTGCAGATGGTTCCCATGCCTGCTCGCCCACAGATATGCCTACGCGTCAACCCTTTGGGACCTGGAGTAACACTGGGGTAACACTGCCACACACCCGATCAGCGCGGTCTCGCGCACCAGGTCTCACCGTCGACGAAACACCTCACATCAGCAAAGCAGCAGTGCATCGCCGCGTATTGGCACCAGCCTCATGTACACCATTCCTTTCGCAGTGCTTTCCAGCGCGCCTCCCGGCCAAGGCCTGGAGACGCGGCCGAGGCACTGGTGGCGCGCGCGCGCGCCTGTGCAGGACACGTTGTCGACGCCGGGCCCGAGGTACTCCACGATCGCGCCCGTGCCGCCCTTGACCGACAGGATGCCAGCCACCTTGCAGATGATGTCCTTGGGCGAGCTCCACTTGCTCAGCTTGCCCGTCAGCTTCACGCCGATGACCTGCCGCCAAACGCCAGCCGCCGCTCTTTACTCCGTGCGCGAGCTGAAATGACGCGCCTTCACTTCGCTCCCCGAGTTGCACGCACGGCGCGCCGCTTCCGCCTAAACAAAAATGTTTGTACCCGGGCGCATGTTGTGCATCATTGCATTCTGTGCCCGCATCTCGTGGCTGCCAAGGCTCATACACTACATGAAACACAGTCCGCGCAAATGCCAAGCGGGAAAACCTGGTATAGCCAGTCAACTATCAATGAGAAAACCCTGGTATAGCCAGTCAACTATCAATGGTAGCATCGACTGACAAGAACATGTGTGAGCTGCCGCTTGTAAACACTCGGAACACTTGCACTCAGGCCAGTGCCAGCGCCAGTTGCATGCGCGCCCTCTTTTCAGCAGGCTCCATCCCTGCAAGTTGCCACAGGCTCAAACCAGCTCCTGGCGCGAAGCGCACCTTGGGTGCCTTGAGCTCCCAGGGCAGCCCGGCCATGACGTCCACCGCATCGGCGCCGCCCACACCCACCGCGCACATGCCCAGGCCGCCCGCGTTGGGCGTGTGCGAGTCCGTGCCAATCATCATGCCGCCCGGGAATGCATAGTTCTCCAGCACGATCTGCGCGCCGCAGCCTGGCTTGCTGGCCGCCTGCGCACGCCGCGCCTCGGCGCCCCGCCTCGACCTCCGCCACAGCAGGCAAGCTCTGCAGCACGCCTCGCCCATCCTCCGCCGTATGCCGCCAGTTCAGCCCCGGCCCCTTGCCAGATAACACGCTCTCCATTCTAAGCTGCTCAGCGGGCAGCTGGGCTTTACAGTGGAGGAGCTGCCTACTAGTACTAGTGCCATCCATGCAAAATTGCGCCCTTGCTTTGGGCTCTGTGTTGTGTCAACTTGGAGAAGACCTTCTCACTGAGCCCTGACACGAGGCAACAGGTCATACCCCTCCCAGCCTTCGTGGTGACCCCCAGCGCACCTGGTGGATGATGCCCGACCCGGGCTTCCAGAAGCCGATGCCAAAGTTGGAGCCGGCGGTGGACAGGAAGTCGTACACCTCCTTGTTCGTCTTCACCGCGTGCTCCAGGTCGGCCTCGCCTCCGAACTTACCGTTCCTGGTGACCCCACCCAACAGGGTGAGAGTGAGGTTTGCCAGGCAATGCTGCAGTGGGAAGGCCTCTGCACTCTTGCACGAAGGTCTGGCTGACCGCTGTGGAGCAGTTGCGCTGCACGAGCTGCACACGCGGCAGGTACGCGCGCACGAGCCTGCGCCGCTCGAACACAAGCGCACCGGTCGTCCTGCGGGGCGGTGGTGCCCTCGATCAAGTGGTCGCAGTGAATAGTCGACGGCACCGCCGTGGTCGGCAGCCCCGAGGACATAAACTGCAGCACCGCCATCTGCGCCGTAGCATCCTGCATCGCCACGCGGTCTGCGCAGGCGCGGGCGCTCTCACCGCAGCGCACAGCGAGCCCGCAAGCACTGCGGTGTCGAAGCGGAACAGACAGGCCAATACAAGAGTACGCGCGGCCGCACCAGGCCGCAGGCGCAGGTAGCTGACACCGCGCTGGATGTCCTGGTGCTCCGGGTCATCGAGGTGCCCGTACACATTCTGCGCCAGAGCACAACGCAGGTCATACACTCTGCACACGCAGCTGGTGCCATGCATACACACTGCTGTGGCTGCAAGTGCTGCGGAGCACTCTTGTCGTATATGCGCCGCTCGCTCTGCCCCCACTGCTTTCCAGCTTTGCAGTGCAGCCTAGCGCTGCAGAAGCACACCAACTTGTGTACTCTGAAAGACCACACGTATTGCACACCGTCCGTCGCGTTGCAGCGTGGTACGGACAGACGCAATATGCACTATCAGAACCACGCTGAGCACTTCCCCTCTTTGCTCGACCGGGCAGGACACGTACGCCAGGCACGGCGCGCTCCTTGCACGCAGACCCAGCAAGCAGGCAGCCCTGGTGGCTGAGTGCGCGCGGTTCGCACGCGTTCAGCGCGCCTTCCACGCTAGGGCACGCGCACCTTCTCAGCCAGCGTCAGTGGCCGGTTCAGGCGCTTGCGCACGACCTGCAGCAGCACAGACACTTGGGTACGAGCCAAAGTGTGCAGGCAACTTCCAGCCGAGTGCAGGAAACTCGGCTCACCGCCAGTCGCTCCTCGATGGCTGCATACCGATCGTTGATATACTGATCGGTCTCCATCCTGCTCAGGGGCGCCTGTTACCCGGCGGCCCAGGCTCATGCCGTCAGGTCCCGGAGTGCCTCCAGAGCAGCATCTCGGCTGGCACTGCGAGACTGAAACCTAAATGCTGCCAGCATACCTTCTCCACCCCCGCCAGCGCGGAGGCGCTCCGGCACCCCTCATGCAGGCGCCCGCGCAGGGCATAGCGCCGGGCCTGCGCGCCGGCGCGGCTCAGTTCCCTGCGGTCCCAATAATCTGCCGCGGGCAGCCGCCAAGCCCGGCGCACCTTGGCAAAGGCCTGCCGCGCAGCCCTGGTGCTGTACATGGTCCGGACCTCCCTGCAGTGCATGCACCAGGCTGGTGGCAGCACTTGCTCGCTTTGTGCGATGCCCGTATGGCCGTAAACAGCTTCGCCGTAAAGTGGAGGAGTCTACCGCACAATGATTTCGCCCGCTCTGCGTGGTCTCGACGCCACAGAGGACAGAGGTGTCAGAGGCACCACTGCGTACAGCGAGCGGCACTGTTCGGGGCAGTGCAGTTGACGTGCAGCAAAGATGTGCAGCAAAGAATGCAACTGAGCGCGTAAGCGCAGGGCCCTGCCTGCTCCTGGTGAACAGGGCGCGTCACCATGCTGTTGCGGCGGCTGACAACTGCTGCGCCAACATGCTCCATACTGCAGTGCGCGGCAGCGGGTGTGCCCTGGTGCCCGCGGACTCCTGCACTGCTGCCTGCTCAACTTATGCAGTGCCAGGCTGTACTTGGTCACGCTGTGTGCAGCCTCGTGCTCGGGCTGCCCTACCGCCTTGTAAGACGGGGCGCTGCGCCAGAGCTGGGAGGAGCAAGGAGGGGCGCGTACACCGGGGGCGCGGTCGCAACGCTGGAGCTCGAGAACAAGGGCCTTAAGGCGGGGCCGGGTGGGCGGTCGTCGGTGCGCTGGAGCAAGCTGCCCCTTGCTTCTGTTCTGGCGATGGACGGGCTTCCTGCTGGTGTGGCTTGCCGTGTGCTACGCAGCCCCGGCGTGCTTGCCTGCCTGACCCGCGGTAGCGCCGCGCAGAACTCGGGGATCTGCGCGACGGTGTTCGGGTCCAACGGGTTCCTGGGGCGCTACGTCGTCAACAACCTGTCGCGCCAGGGCTCGCAGGCGCGCTGGGGCGCACACAGCGCTCCCGCCACCCGCAGCCTCCCTGGAGTGCAGGAGGTTCGCAGCCAGTCGGCTGGCGACCCCGGAGAGCACGCGTTCAGGCAACCTGACCGAGGCGAGGCTGCGTGTGACGCGAGCGCTCGCCCCGCAGGTTGTCTATCCGTACCGCTGCGACGACCTGGACTGCCAGCACCTGCGCCTGATGGGTGACCTCGGCCAGGCGCGCCAGCGCCTTCGCCTTTACTCGCTTGGAGGCATGGAAGGGCCAGGCAGTGCACGCATGCTTGCTTCTGCCAGCTGCAGGATGCATTGGAGGCATGGAAGGGCCATGCAGTGCATGCGTGCTCCCATTCTGCCAGCTTCAGGGTGCAGCCCGGCCATGTTTGGAGAGGTCCACGTGTATTGCGGCGGCTGGTGTCAGCGTGGCGCAGGTGCAGGCCCTCCCAGTGACAGAGCGGCAGGCCGATGGCCATATGCAGCGCATTCTATGCCCGAGCACATGTGAGGCCAGCCATCAGGGCTCCCGCCGCAGCAGCCCTACGCCATGCTGTGTACATGAGCAGGCACATGCCCGTGCTCAGGCCGATTGTCGCGCTACGCGCAGATGGTGGCGATCAAGGACTTCAACGCGCGGAGCGACGAGTCCATCCGCTACGCGATCCGGCGCTCCAACATCGTCATCAACTGCATCGGCGCCGAGCGCGAGACGTGGAATTACAGCTTCGACGAGGTGCACGTCGACATCGCGCGGCGCATCGCGGAGGCCGCCGCCGCCAGCCCCGCGTGCGAGCGCCTGATGCACCTCAGCTGCCTGTCCGCGTCGCCGGACGCGCCGTCCAAGC
>JAABUY010004753.1_pt1 | contig 14021 bp, 17 predicted proteins | sample 5560271 | NCBI WGS metagenome assembly JAABUY01 (sample SAMN10711886, study PRJNA513374) | rock metagenome | isolation source: Antarctica rocks | place: Antarctica: Victoria Land, University Valley
ATCCGGGCGATGTGGCTCCATACCTGGGCCAGGAACACAACCGCGGCGAACATCCAGGCGGCCAGTAGCCCGTATCGCCATCCCACGGTCAAAGTGACGGCGGCACCGGCAGCCAAGCCGGCCAACCCGGCCACGAGCAGGCGCGTACCGCTCGACGGTCCCTCACGCCCGGACTTGCCGGGACCGGGAAGACCGGGTGCGCCCGGCGGGCGCGGTTCGGGTGGTGGCATCCCCCGAGGGTACTGACCGCCGCTGAGCATTCGCCAACAGGCGCAGCGCCTGCTTTCCGGCAAGCCGGGACGTCAGGTAGTCCGCGACGGTGACCTTCGTGCCCCCGGTCCGTGCAGCCATGCGGATTGTCCTCGCGCGCTGCCGGCTCCTCGCCCATGCCGGCGATGTGCGAGTGGTTCTCATTGGCTTCGCGGTCCGGCAGCAACTCGACGGGCTGCCTTCGCGGCGGCGACCCTGCACGCCTCGGAGCACCACTTCCGCGGGCTGCCCTGATACCGCTGCACGGGCAGCCGACCGCCCCAGCGTGCGCAGTTCAAGGCGTCAGAAACGTAGCCGCTGGTCTCGGTGTACCCGTGCTGCCACGCCCAGTAGGAGCCAGCGCCGGAGAGGCCGCCCACCGTGTCACCCCGAAGGCTTCGGGACGACCGCAGACGGGTACGGGTCCGATACCCCCAGACCCACGCGCCCCGCGTGCATCAGAACCCCCCGGTACGGCGGCTGACCGGGGGGAGCGGCCTGCCCCATGGGGTCACGGGACGGACATCGTCGCGTCGTGACGAGGTGAGTGAGCCGAAGACACCCATGACGGGCAATGTGTGACCACCAGCGGGGCACTCGGAACCCGTACAGGGCAAAGTCCGCAGTACGTAGCGGAGCGGGCCCGATTGGGGGTGGGAGGGGTCTGGGCCATGGCCTCAGTGGCTGAGTGCCTGTCGGCTGTTGCATGATCGGCAGAGGACGGTGAGCGGAGCCGATGAGAGCGCGACCAGTGGGGCGAGACCCGACAAAAACGGGTCGGACAGCCGCACGCACGGTGAGCTGCTATACGTGGCGGTGAAAGTGATGGCGGGTGGGGGGGTGACCCCCCGGGGGGGTCAGGTTATGCCGGGCCGGGCGGCGAGGGCGCCGATCTGCACGTCGCCCAAGCCGGCGAGCTCGGACGGGACGGGCAGGACCCAGGCGAACAGGTCGCGAATCTGGGGGGCGGCGCTCCCGGCGAGGAGCTCGCCGACTGCCGACTGTGCCTTCGGGCGGGTGGCGAGGTACTCGTCGAGCAAGTCGGACCAGCTCGGGTCGAACGACCGCTGCTCGAACGCCCGCTGGGCGATGGCCCGGGCGAGGAGCTCGTCATTCGAGTTCTCTGCGCGTTCGAGCAGTGCCGCGGCTTCGTTGGGTTGCTCGAGCTTGGCTACCCGGTCCTGAGCGTCGCGGTAGGAGACGGACGCGGCGGCCCGGTCGACGGCGTTGCCGGCGAGGTCGTCGATGCCGAACGCGGTCTGGGTGAGCCGGCGCACGGTCGCGCTGTTGTCCTGCCCGGTGGTCTGCGCGAGCTTGTCCATCGCCTGCTTGAACGTCAGGTAGCTGCGCGCCAGCAGTGTCGCGATGGCGTCGGCGTTGAGCTCGCCGCGGTTGCGGATCTGGTCGAACGTCCGGGCGGCGTCCTCTCGGATCTTGTCGGCGGCCAGGATTCCGGCGTTGCCCACTTTGGGGGTGAAGGTCATGTCTGTGTCCTCTCAGGCCGCTCGTGCGGCGCGGTAGTGCTCGAAGTCCTCGCGGGTGACACGCCAGCGACCGTCGACCTGTTCGGCTCGCAGGCGCTTCTCGGCGATGGCGAGGCGGATGGTGCGGACGTGGAGGTGCAGCTGGTCGGCGACCTGCTGGGTGCTCATGACTGATGGTTGCTCGCCTTCCGCCTGCTTCCCCTGATCTGTTCCGCACACGGCAGTGCGGTAGGCGAGAGCGGCCAGGTGGACGGCGGCGAGGACGGCGTCGACCTCGGGGTCAGCGCCGCGGACCTCGACCCGGAGCTCGTTGATGCGGGCGTTGCGCTCGAGCCAGGCGGCGACACGCTGGGGCAGGATGACGACCTCGGCGTTTGGCCCGTGGACGTAGTGGCTCGGGGGTCGGAACACGTTCAGGTCCGCGTCACGGCTGCGCATCGGGGTGCCTCCGTGACGGTGCGTAGGCCTCGGACACCTCGAGGATGCGCGGGTGGGCCAGACCGCGGCTGACGAGCCGTTGGGCGAGCTGCGGCGGCGTCGGCGTCGGCTCGGGCGGCGCGAGTTCGGGGGCGCGGGTCCGGGGGCGCGGGGCGCGGTTGCGTCGTGGCACGGTTCAGCTCTCCCTCTTCGGCCGGGTCGGGGTGACGGTCGTCCGGTCGACGCCGCCCCAGACGTGGTACGTCGCCTTGAGCTCGTCGGCGGCCTGCCGGCAGAGGGCAAGCACCGGGCAGCGGCGGCACAGGGCGGCGGCGTAGGCGCGGTCGTCGGCGGCGTCGGAGCACCACTCGTCGCCACCGTGGCAGGGCACCCGGACGCCCTGCTCGGTGAGTCGCAGCAGTTCGCCAGCGAGGTCGGCGGCGGCGGTCATCAGGCGGCCTCGCAGCCGGCGCGGTGGCCTTGGGTTTCGGTGTGGAATCCGCAGCCGGGACAGCGGCCGGCGCCGGTCGGCGGGGTGAAGGTGTGCGCCGGTTTCACCCGTTGCGCCGCTTGCGCCGGATTGTTTGGGACACCCTCGGTAACCGGCGCGGAACCGGCGCGGACGATGCCGAGGCGCCGCATCGGAGCGTCGAGAGCGGCGCGCGCGTACCCTCGCGGTCCGTCCCGGTCGAGCCTGGTCGAGTTCACCTTGTACGAGGTGGCGAGCATCCTGCCGAGCCGTTGGGCGGTGAGAGCCTTCCCGAAGGGTGACCCGTCCCCCCAGGTGTCTGGGTGCTCGTCGGCGAGCCAGCGCAGCAGGTCGGTGGTCGGCACGAATGCCGCTCCCTCGGGCCACAGGTTGTTGATGTGTGCGAGCAGTGCCACCGCGGGCTTCTCCCTGACCATGCCGTCCTCTCTGTCCATCTCCAGCTGTTCCACGTCCTTGGTCGCCAGGTCGTCGACGACGTCCGGCCAGCGGCCGCCGGCGATGGTGGCAATCCGTTTCATCGGCGACCACCGCTCCCGCGCGCGAGCCTTGACCCCATCGGGCAGCGGTGGCCGGGTGAGGCGGACCTCGTCGCGGATACCGTTGGCCCAAGCGGCGAGCCGGCCACCGACGTAGCGGGCCTCAGAGTCGATGAGCTCCCAGTCGGACTCCTCGACTCGTCCCTCGATATCGGGCAGGAGCAGCACGCGGATGCTGCGGCTCTTGGTGTCGTCCGGGAGTTGCGGGTTGTTGCCGGCCATGACCACCGGGGAGTAGGTGGGCATCTCGGAGACCCTCCACCCGTCCTTGGTGGGGGTCAGCACCGGCCGTGTCCCGCCACGTTTGTAGCCGCTGTTCAGGACGGCCAAGAGCTCCTTGACGCCGTCTCGGTCGGGGTCGAGCGACCGGTCCGCCTCATCGATGAGGATCGTGCGCATGCCCGCGCCGAGCATTCGCGTCAGCAGCGCGGGCGAGGACAGCGAGGCCATCTGGACCGGGCAGTGACAGAGCCGCTCGAAGTGCTCCAGCACCGTCGTCTTGCCCGACCCCGGCACCGGCGAGTCGAGGATCAGCCGCGGGCTCGTGTACGTCTCGACGCACAGATGGGTATGCGCGCACCAGAGGGCGAGGAGGTCGAGGTCAGCGTCGTGCATGGTGCAGATGAACCGCCCGAGCCACGTCCGGACCTCGTGGAGGACGGCCGCGCCGGTTACCTGGACCCCTCTCGGGGAAACCGGCGCAAGCGGCGCAGACGGCTCAACCGGCGCGGATTCGGGCTCGGGAACCGGTCCGTCGTAGTAGTCGGCGGTCACGAGCCTGCCTCCCGCTCGTCGACGAGCCGCACGCCGTGTAGGTCGGCGAGCGCCTGAAGGTCTGCCAGGTGGCCACGGCGGACGTGGCAGCCTCGATGAGATATGGACCAGACGCTCGGGACGTGCCAGACCTGCAGCAGGGTGCGGACACCGTGGCCGGACACGAGCACATGGCGGACAGAACCCGTTTCACGAACGCGAAGGCTTCTCATCGGCGTCCCACCGCCCGGGCCTGACGGAGCGCGGCGGCTTCCTCGTCGCCACCTCGCAGGCCGTAGGCCAGCCGCACGTCCGGGTAGCGATCGCAGCCGAGTAGCTGGTCGAGCTCCCTTGCGGTTCTTCGGCGCTCGCTCAGCAACGCCCAGCGTCGCGGCCAGCTAGACTGGGTGTAGTCGAGCGGCTTGGTGGCGGCGAGGCTTCCAGAGGCGGCATCCGTGCGGACGGGTGCCGTTTCGTTTGCCCGGTCAGACATCTCCGACCACCCCCGCGAAGGGCTGGTCAGAGCGGGTGCGCCACGGCCAGCGTTTGACCCTGCTGCGGAGGAAGATGATGTCGGCCCGCCGGCTGGTGGCTCGGTAGGACTCTGACAGCGAGCGGGCGACCTCGAGGTAGACCTCGAGGTCGGCGTCCGCGATGCGGTCGACGTACGCCTTGAGTCGACGGACCTCCCGTTGCCTGCATAGGTGCAGGTATTCGGCGGCGGTCTCCTCGTCAGCCCCGAGGGCGCGGCAGCGGAACGCGACTGCCGCCGTTTCGGATTCGGGCCACGGCCAGGCGTCGTTGTGTGTCCTGCTCGTCTTGCTGGGGCGACGGTACGCCTGGGTTGTGGGTGCGGTGGTCAAGATGCGCCACCTTGGCGCGCCTCCGCGAGGAACGCCTCGACGTCCTCGAGCGCGTACAGCACGCGCCGGCCGACCTTGAAGCTCTTTGGGCCCTTGCCGATGTGCCGCCAGTACCTGACGGACTCGACGGGGGCGCGCACCAGCTCAGCCACTTCCTCGGTGGTCATGTACGTGGCCATGCCCTTGACTCCCTTCCGTTGGCTGCCCCGGACTCTCCGTTGCTACCTATTGACAACATTGACAACTCTCGGATACAGTCGCCTAACTCGCACAAGGCAGACTCTTGGAAAGGGGGCGCGATGCCCGAACCGCTCGCGGTGATGCTCTTGGTGAGAAACGAGGCGGCCGAGAAGCTGGCTTATGCGAAGCAGTCGGCGACCGGCGAAGGTGGACAGGCGTTTCCGGGCTGGGTTGTGATTGGCCTGTTCATCCCGGCTGAGGACGGTGAGCCGGCGTGCGTCGACTACCGGGCGCGTGCCGTTCCAAACACCCACCGTTTGCACGACTGGACATGGGCAGCAGAAGCACTGTCGGATTCCATGACGGCCGACTTCGGGCGATTCCCCATCACGGTGCCCACGCCGGGCGGCATACCGCGGTCCGTCTTCGAAAGGGCGTCACAGACTCAACTACTCAAGGCAGCGCGGGAGACCTTGAAGCATTCGGCTTACTACCAAGACAATCTGGCGCAGGATGCCCGGTCCCTGCTCGCAGCGAGCGAACAGCGCAAGACGGGTAGGCCTCCGTCCCGCGGGCTGCCCGAGAAACTCCGGATTCTGCGGGACGTGGAGGACGCCTACGAGACAGGTGTCCCCCCGCTGAACGACGTCGCCAAGAAGTGGCTCATGAGTCGGTCGGGTTTGCGCGACCTCCTCGCCTGGGCGAGACATGACGCAACGCCGCGCCTGTTCACCAGCCTCGGCCACGGCCGCCGGGGTGGCCGTTTGACGCCTGAAGCCCGCGCGATGCTTGACGAGATTGAAAGGACAGCCGAGTAATGGCCAGCATCAAGAAGCGTGAGGACGGCAAGTGGCGAGCGCGCTACCGCGACGGGAGCGGCAACGAGCACGCCCGGCACTTCACCCGCAAGGTCGACGCCCAGCAGTGGCTCGACGCGGCCACTGCCTCGCTCGTCCGCGGGACGCACGTCGACCCCAAGACGGCCAGGACGACGGTCGAGCAGTGGTGCGCGACGTGGCTCGAGGGGTACGCGACGCGCCGGCCGTCGACCGTCCGGGCAGCCAGGGTCCACATTGCCCAGATCGTCAAGGCGTTCGGGCCGATGCGGCTTGCCGACGTCCGCGGCTCGCAGGTCAAGGCGTGGACCGCACGCCTGAAGGCTTCAGGGCTTTCTGACAGCTACGTCTACGCGACGTACCGGCGCCTGGCGCAGGTCATGGGTGATGCCGTCGAGGACGGCATCATGGCCAAGTCGCCGTGCACCCGCAAGACGTCACCGGGGCAGGGCAGCCAGCGGCCCTACGTGGCCACCTCGGCGCAGGTGTGGGCCCTGCACGACGCGATGCCGGAGCACCTGCGGCCCGCGGTCCTGCTCGGGGCGTTCGTCGGTCTGAGGACCGCTGAGACGGTCGCGCTCCGGGTGTCCGACGTGGACTTCATGCGCGGCGTCGTCGCCCCGGCGATCCAGTACCCGGCTGAGCCGCTCAAGTCGGAGACGTCGAGGACACCGGTCCCGATTCCGCAGGAGCTGGCGCTCGAGCTGTCGGCCGCGGTGGCGCGCTGGGGAGGCGAGACGGTGGTCACCGACGAGATTGGCCGCCCGTCGTCGCCGTGGGCGCTCGAGCGGGCCATCCGGACGGCACGCCGGAAGGTGCCGGGGCTTCCCGAGGGTTTCCGCTACCACGACCTGCGGCACTATTTCGCCTCGCTGCTCATCGCCAGCGGCGCCGACGTCAAGGTGGTCCAGCGCCGGCTGCGGCATGCGAGCGCGATGACGACGCTCAACACGTACGGCCACATGTGGCCCGACGCCGACGAGTCCGCACGCGCAGCCGTGGCCGCGGTGCTCGTGGCACGGCTGCCCGGAGAACGGGAAGCACAGTGAACGTGCCCTTTGTCTTCACCATCGAGGAGATGCTCGACCACTTCATAGACGAGGGTGTCTCTCCGAGCGCCGATGACGTCGAGACGGCCGGGTGCAGACTCGGGCGGAACTACTACCCGGCGCTCGTCCTTGACCTCTGGGGTGAGGGCCTGCTCGAGCCGGCCGTCGCGGCAGTGGTCGTGCCGAGCGCGTGGTCTGCCGTGGAGTTCCCCAACCGCGCACTGGACGACGACGCGTGGTCGTTGTTGTTCGCCCTGGCCGGCTACACGGTGGACGGTGTGCCCGCCGAGCGCCCCGAGGCCACGATGCGCCTGTGGCGTGGTGCCCTGCCAGGTCACCGCTCCGGGTGGTCGTGGACCGACGACCGCTCGCTCGCTCAGTGGTTCGCAGAACGTGTCCACAACGGTGGTAAGGGCCGTGTCTGGACCGCCGAGGTGGAGCCGGCCCGGCTGCTCGCCAGGTTGGGCGACGGCATCGGCCGCGCCGGTGAAGCCGAGTATGTCGTGGACGCACGCGAGCTCACCATTCGTGCGGACTCGCTGAGCAAAACCCGGAGTCTTGCGGACTAGGTGCGGACTACGCCGCGCCACAGGTCGCAAACATGCAGGTCAGCGGCATCTGACCGTCAGATGTCGAAGTACATCTCGAACTCGTGCGGGTGCGGCCGGAAGCGGATCGGGTCCACTTCGTTGATGGTCTTCCACTCGATCCACGTCTCGATGAGGTCCTGGGTGAACACGTCACCCTCGAGCAGGTACTCGTGGTCATCGGCGAGGGCGGCAAGCACCTCGGGCAGGGACCCCGGCACCTGGGCGATCGCCTCGTGCTCCTCCGGCGGCAGCTCGTAGAGGTCCTTGTCCACCGGCTCCGGCGGCTCGATCCGGTTCTTGATGCCGTCGAGACCCGCCATCATCTGGGCGGCGAAGGCCAGGTAGGGGTTGCACGACGGGTCCGGCACCCGGAACTCGATGCGCTTGGCCTTGGGTGACGTGCCGGTGATGGGGATGCGGACGCAGGCCGAGCGGTTGCGGGCGGAGTAGACGAGGTTGACCGGGGCCTCGTAGCCCGGGACGAGCCGGTGGTAGGAGTTGACCGTCGGGTTGGTGAAGGCCAGGAGGGACGGGGCGTGCTTGAGCAGCCCGCCGATGTACCAGCGGGCGATGTCCGAGAGGCCGCCGTATCCACTCTCGTCGTAGAACAGCGGCTCGCCGTTCTTCCAGAGCGACTGGTGGGTGTGCATGCCGGAGCCGTTGTCGCCGAAGATCGGCTTCGGCATGAAGGTGGCCGTCTTGCCGATCTCCCAGACGGTGTTCTTGACGACGTACTTGAACTTCATGATGTCGTCGCCGGACTGCAGCAGCGTGTTGAAGCGGTAGTTGATCTCCTGCTGCCCGGCCGTGCCGACCTCGTGATGCGAGCGCTCCACGCTCAGTCCGACGCCCGCGAGGTTGAGGCAGATCTTGTCCCGCACGTCGGCGAAGTGGTCCACCGGGGGCACGGGGAAGTAGCCGCCCTTGTAGCGGGTCTTGTAGCCGCGGTTGCCACCTTCCTCCGCGCGGCCGGTGTTCCACGCCGCCTCGACGGAGTCGATGTAGTAGTAGCTCGCGTTCTGCTTCGTCTCGAACCGCACGTCGTCGAAGACGTAGAACTCCGCCTCTGCCCCGAAGTAGGCGATGTCCGCGATACCGGTCGACGCGAGGTAGGCCTCGGCCTTCGCGGCGATGTTGCGCGGGTCGCGGCTGTAGGGCTCGTCCGTGAAAGGGTCGACGATCGAAAAGTTCATGATGAGGGTCTTCTCGACGCGGAAGGGGTCGAGGTATGCCGTCGAGGGGTCGGGCACGAGCTTCATGTCGGACTCGTGGATCGCCTGGAAGCCGCGGATGGAGGATCCGTCGAACATCTGGCCGTCAGTGAAGAAATCCAAATCGAGCGTCTCGGCCGGCACGTTGAAGTGCTGCATCACGCCCGGGAGGTCGCAGAACCTGACGTCGACGAACCGGACCTCCTCGTCCTTGATGAACGTGAGGACCTCTTCGGCTTTGGTGAACATCCAACCTCCTGTGGTGTGGCGACCGGTGGGCGCTGCGTGCCACCGATCGCTCGTGCGCGTTCGGATGAGAGAGTAGAGGCGTGGGGTTTCCCGGCCGTGACCCTTGTGTTTCACCGGTGTTACGGGCCCGCGGCGGACGTCCGAGCAGAAGGAGCGTGAACCCGGTGGTGGATCGCAGCGACGTCGCCTCCTGGCTCGAGGGGCCGAGCTCCCGCCGTCGCGAGACGGACGAGGACCACCCGGGCAGACGCCTCGGTATGCCGGTCAGCGGGCCGGGCTCGATCGCCCGCTTCGGCCGGAGGCTGGCGGCCGTCTTTCTCGACTGGACGATGTGCCAGGTCCTGGCCTTCGGCCTCTTCCACGTGCCGTTCGGGCAGGCCGGACCGGGCAGCTGGGTGCCGTTGGGACTCTTCGCGCTGGAGAACCTGCTCCTCGTCGCGACGATCGGGTCGACCTTCGGCCAGCGGGTCTTCGGCATCGGGCTGGTCTCCGTGAACGGGGGGCGGGCCACCGTGGCCCAGGTGCTCCTGCGCACCTTCCTCCTGTGCCTCGCGGTGCCGGCCCTGATCTGGGACCGGGACGGACGCGGGCTGCACGACAAGGGCGCCGGCACCGTGCTCGTGCGGCTGTCCTGACCTTTTCTCACCGGAGCACTGAGAGACTCTCCCCGTGAGCCCAGCCAGCATCGCCGTCGTCACGTCGAACGACCCGCACTACGTCGACCCGGAGCTTCCAGTCATCGCTGAGGCGCTGGCTGCCGTGGGGGTCAGTGTCGACGTCGTCTCCTGGGACGACGAGGTGGACTGGGCGGCATACGCGCTCGTCGTCGTGCGCTCACCCTGGGACTACTTCGACCGGGTCGTCGAGTTCTTCGAGTGGGCCGCGGCCGTCGAGCTGGTCACCCGCATCGTCAACCCTGTCGACGTGCTGCGCTGGAACTCGCACAAGGGCTACCTCGTCGAGCTCGCGGCCAAGGGTGTGCCCACCGTGCCGACGCGGCTCATCCCTGGCGAGTCCGTGGACGTCGACGCACAGCTCGCCGAGTGCCCGTGGGAGGAGGTCGTCGTCAAGCCGGCGATCGGCGGCGGGGCGCGAAAGACGTTGCGGGCCCGGCGGGACACCGCCGAGGCCCGCGAACACGCCGAGATGCTGTCCCACGAGGGCGACGTCATCGTCCAGCCGTTCGTGCCGGGGATCGTCGACGGTGAACGCTCCCTCGTCTTCTTCGGCGGGGCCCTCTCGCACGCCGTCCTCAAGGTGCCGGCATCGGGCGACTACCGGGTGCAGTACTTCCACGGGGGCAGTGAGCTCGAGCACGCCCCGGACTCCGCCGAGCTGCGTGTCGCCCTGGCGGCGATCGACAACGCACCGGGACGGCTGACCTACGCGCGCGTCGACCTGGTCGACTGGGAAGGGGCGCCGAGCCTGATCGAGCTCGAGGCGGTCGAACCCGACCTCTACCTGCGCGACTCGCCGGAGCGGCTGGACCGGTTCGCCGCCGCCGTCTGCGCCGAGCTGCGGTCGACCGCGGGGGAGGGGCCTCCGTCCTGAGGCGGGGCTGCGACTCGGTCAGCGGCCCCGCATGGCGCGGCGGTCCATCCGGGCCTTGGTCGGGTCGACGCCCTTGGGCATCGGCGGCCGGATCCCGCCTAGGGCCTTCAACCGCTTGTTGACGACCGACACCTCCTCCTTGGTCAGGACCGGCTTGAGCCGCTGGACGGTGTTCGTCAGCTTGCGGATGCCGACCTCGCCGTCGCCGGTGCCAACGCGCAGCAGAACGACCGGCACGCCGGGGGCCACCCGCTCGACCCTCTTGCGCTCGGCGGCGAGCAGCTTCTGGGCGCGGCCGGACGGGCCCTCGCCGATGAGGACGATGCCCGGGCGGCCGATCGCTCGGTAGACCATTGCTGCCGAGGCGAGGTCGCTGGCCCGCGCGGCGTCGGCAGCAACCGGTTGCTTGTCGAAGAACCAGCCGCGTCGCAGCGACGAGAGCGTCGCCCCGACCGCTCCCGGCTGGCCCTCGATCTGCCGGTAGGCGGCGCCCTCCGCGCGGCGGCTGAGGACGATCGTCGCGGCGAGCGCGGCCGCGGCGATGGCAAGCGGGATCGAGAAGAAGAAGAAAGGGGTGAGGACGCCGACGATGAGGACGACGACCAGCACGCCGAGGAAGGCCAGCGCCATCCACCAGCCGATCTGGGGGTCGACGGCCTTCGCCGCGGTGAACACCTGACGGACCTGGGCGATCCGGCCCGGTTTCTTCTCGGTCGCGTCCTCGGGTGCGGTGTCCTTGGCCATGCGGGTCAGGATACGGGCAGGGCGGTGCGCTGGACCAGCGCGGCGGCCTCCTGCCGGGCGGGGGAGTCCGCCTTGGCCGCAAGGTGCTGCAGGTGTGCGGGGAGGGGCCGTCCCCACCTGGCCATCGCGGTCGTCCAGAGGCGTCCGGCCCGGTAGGACGAGCGGACGAGCGGTCCGGCCATGACGCCCTTGAACCCGAGGTCGGTGGCCACCTGCGACCAGTGGACGAACTCCTGCGGCTTGACCCAACGGTCGATCGGGTGGTGCAGCTTCGACGGGCGGAGGTACTGGGTGATCGTCAGGATGTCGCACCCGGCGTCGTGCAGGTCGCCGATCGCCGACCCGACCTCGGTGTCCGTCTCGCCCATGCCGAGGATGAGGTTGGACTTCGTCACGAGACCGGCCCCCCGCGCCATGCTGAGGACCCGCAGCGACTTGTCGTAGGTGAAGGCCGGCCGGATCCGCTTGAAGATCCGCGGCACCGTCTCGAGGTTGTGGGCGAAGACCTCGGGACGGGCGTCGAAGACCTGACCGACGAGCTCCGGCACGGCCCCGAAGTCGGGGGGAAGGATCTCGACGCCGGTGTTCGGGTTGAGCAGGTGGATCTGGCGGATCGTCTCGGCATAGAGGCCGGCTGCTCCGTCGGGCTGGTCGTCGCGGGCGACACCGGTCACCGTGGAGTAGTGCAGTCCCATTTGCTGCACCGACTCGGCGACACGCCGCGGCTCGTCGAGGTCGAGGGCCTGCGGTCGCCCGGTCGCGATGTCACAGAAGTCGCACCGGCGGGTGCAGGTGTCGCCGCCGATGAGGAAGGTGGCCTCCTTGTCCTCCCAGCACTCGAAGATGTTGGGGCAGGCAGCTTCCTGGCACACCGTGTGCAGGCCCTCGTTCTTCACCATGGCCTGCAGGGCGGTGTACTCCGGCCCCATCCTGGCGGTGGTGCGGATCCAGGAGGGCTTGCGCTCGATCGGCGTCTGCGCGTTGCGCGCCTCCACACGCAGCATGCGGCGCCCCTCCGGTGCGACGGTCACAGTTGCTCCTTGCGGTTGACAGGCGGTCCTCGGTCCAGCGTAGGTCCCGGCCGATTCATTCCGCCGCGGGGGGGCGTCCGACGGCGACCTCGTCGAGGAGGTCGCCCAGGTGCTTCTCGACGTGCGGCAGCACCTCGTGCACCGTGACGTCCCGGCCGAGCTCCTTGGAGATCGAGGTCACCCCGGCGTCGGGGATCCCGCACGGGATGATGACGTCGGCCCAGCCGAGGTCGGGGTCGCAGTTGAGGGCGAAGCCGTGCATCGTCACCTGCCTGCTCACCCGGATGCCGATTGCGCCGAGCTTGCGGTTGGGGCCTCGTTCGTCAGCCAGCACCCAGGTGCCGCTCTGGCCCTCGACCCGGCCGGCGGCAGTGCCGAGGTCGGCGCACACCCGGATCATCATCTCCTCGAGACGGCGGACGTGGGCGACGACGTCGATGGGCGCAGCAAGACGCACGATCGGGTAGCCGACGATCTGCCCCGGACCGTGCCAGGTGATCTTGCCCCCGCGGTCCACGTCGACCACCGGCGCGCCGTCCAAGGGTCGCTCGTGCGGCTCCGTCCGCTTGCCGGCAGTGAAGACCTCGCGGTGCTCCAGGAGCAGCACCGTGTCCGGCTCCTCTCCCGCCACGACCTTCGCGTGCAGCTCGCGCTGGAGGTCCCATGCCCGCTGGTAGTCGATGACGTCCGGAGCAAAGCCGAGATGGACGAAACGCATGGCTTCCAGCCTACGCCGCACCAGCTCGTATGCCGGGCGGCCCCTCGGAGGCCAGGGCGTTGCGCCAGAATCGGCGCCGACGAAGACGAGCGGCTGGATCTCCGACCGGGTGGTGCGCTACCAGGAGACGATGGTCGACGGCGCGGTCGAGGCGGCTGCGCAGGCGTTCGTCGACCTCAGGTGGGGCGCCGACACCGGCACGATGCTCGTACGGTTCTGACCTCGGCGCCGGCTCAACCGTGGGCGTTGCAGCACGGTGTCGGGTTCGGCACCTCGAAGGGCGCCACGGCACCGTCCGGGCCGATCGGGCGCACCTGAAGCACCAGGCGCCCGTCCAGCAGCACCGGGCGGACGAAGTCCTGGGTCACCAACCTGGTACCCACGGTCGGGGTGCCGGCGATACCGACGACCGCGCTCACAGCGCTGAGGGCGGACACCGTGTCGGTGTCGATCTCCCCGACCAGGTTATCCTGCCCACCGAACATCACGGCCCGCCCGGCCGTGCGCCCGCTCAGCTCCGCCACCGCCTGAGCCGACCCGGCCACCCATTGCTGCGGGCCGGCGGCGGTGGTCGCCGCGCCCGTGCGCACCGTCACGGCCGCGCCAAGGGCGTCGCTGAACGGGCCAGCCCCCGGTGCGGGGCCGCTGAGTTGCAGCGACCCCACCCAGTGCCCGTCCACGAGGTGCGTGCAGACCAACACCGCGGGTCCGCACGCCTGCACCGCCCGGCCCAGCAGGTGCTCCAGCTCGCAGCGGTCCCGCTGGCCGGCGTCCACCCTGACGAACGTGTCGGTCACTTCTTCGGCAGCACGAAGATCGGGTTGGTGTAGAACCACAGGTCCTTCCACGGGTCGGCGTCGCCTATCGCGTCGACCTTGGGGCCCGACGGGTCGACGTTTGCGCCGCGCAGGCCGACCGCCGTGCGCTTGCCGTCGCTGCCGCGCAGCCGCACGTAGAAGGGGTCCTTGCCGCCCTTGATCCGGTAGCGGATCTGGTAGACCCCCCCGGAGACCTTGGCCGGCACCTCGAAGGTCTTCACCACCCGCGTGGTCGGCGCGTCGAAGGTGTCG
>JAABUY010004755.1_pt1 | contig 14017 bp, 10 predicted proteins | sample 5560271 | NCBI WGS metagenome assembly JAABUY01 (sample SAMN10711886, study PRJNA513374) | rock metagenome | isolation source: Antarctica rocks | place: Antarctica: Victoria Land, University Valley
GCGTTGACAGCGCAGTAGGCTACAATATACCACGCGCCCAGATGAGCAATAGATCTGATAGATTGGTCCCGCCCAGCTTCAACGTAGCACAACCTGATTGTTAGAGTACTGTCTGAATTACGGTGGTTCTGTATTCATTCGAGGCATATAGTAGTTGAGCGGAGAAGAGACGTCGACGGGAGGAGAGACGGTCATGTTGTTACACCAGTGTGAGCCTAAAACGGCTGGCCTACTACTCTAGTTCCTCCATGCGATCGCAGCAATAGATTGCCATTTTATTTCACCACCCTTTGAGCACATCAAGCAGAGGAAAGCCTCATATCAATTGCACCGATGTCGCATCATTACCGAACGAGGCTTTTGGCCCCCAAAGCTGCCAATAAAAATTGCAGCCTACCCTCCGTATCTGCATGAACTGTTCGCGCGAGGATAGCCGGCCCTCACAGAGCTGCCATTGCGAGTTGCCCCTCGTGCGGTCGGAAAAGTCGGAGGCTTGACGATTTGGCGTTCTATAACACGTTCTAGCTATCTGACTGCAGAGACCACGCTCAAGAGCCTGGCAGCTTGACCATGGTCTCTTATTGACCCGCTAAGGTATAACCATGGGAATATTGTGGAGTTCAAGCAGGAACAGTTCACGCTTTAAATGATTTGGAACGCTGTCTCAAAATATGGCGATCCGATGAATGGGCTTTGACAGAAGATGCTGATGATAACTTGGAAACACATAGAGAGCTTCACCTTTTCATCGACGAAAGGGCTTTGACGGATACCTTCAAATTCTTAATTCTGTTTCACGGAGTCTGCTGTTGGAGATCTATCTTTCACCACCAAGAATGTTTTACAAGGCTGTATGGTTGTAGGGGAACATTATCGGTCGATGCTATTGCAACTACGACATGGACCAGTAATGTCACGAAGATTCATGATTTAAACATGACGACCGTATCACATTTCCGCAGAATGGTAACGTCCTCAAAATTACGAGGAACAATGGCGCTCATCTTCTACCAGATCATCATGATTGACATGTTTCAGTCTTAACGGTTGGCATTTCTCATTTCTGAAGAATTCTAAAGCGCAATCTATCAGGAATGAATATCATGTGAGGAGACCGTGAAGATAACCATATAGCCATCCCGAGGACACTGACACTTCCGGATCCTCCAACAGCTGCCTTTCTTTGTTTCTCGATGTGAAGCTCTTCTGCTGTCTCAGCGCCTCTTGGCGACGCATGAAAATTGATAGGCATGTTCGACTGGGATGAAAATCCTAAAATGACGTTCACCCTAGGGAGACATCAACAGCCGCTATCTTCTTAAATCGAATCCTATCGTTTCGCAGCGCTTCCTGGGCATCGATATAGGCAGGAAAAATGACGGTGTAATCTGGCAACATCGTTTGCGAGGAAACATGGCTAGGTTCTCGCATGAATGGATTTAATCGTATCTATTAAAAGCTGACTGGCGCCAGCCCGAACCTTGAAGAACGACGGAGCAGATCGACGAACTTTACTGATCGGTCGGGATCCTTTCGCTAAACGAAACTTCTAATCCTGCAACTTTGTTTCGACCTACTTGTTGGTGGCCAGGTCAACGGACGGATCCTTCGAGCCTCATCGTCTTTCTCCACCAATAGAGCTGGTTTACTGACCTTTGCAAATGTGCGACTATCTTCTTGTCATCGATCTGCAGCCTTCACTTCCCTCCTACGTACCCAGGACAGCATGGAGATCAAAATACTTGGCTTCGCTCTAGAAATTGTACGTAGGACTTGATCGTAGCAGGCTGATCTCAGAGACTACGTGCAGTCTAATCTATCCGCGCTCTTTAGAAGATCTAATACCCTCGTTCAGATACAACGACCATATTCAGCTCAAGAAAATCGAGCCTCGCCAACATGTCGGTTTCAGCTCCTGGCTACTGCAGGGATAACAAGGAAGCTGATGAGCTTTTCGAAGTGCTATCCCATATCCCCAAGCATAGCTCCCAATGGTGCAAAGTCTTGATTTAGTATCAACTCTCATTTACGTTCATTCCGGCATTGGAGCCTTGCTTTTCACTATCATGCATTTCCCACAAATTGTCAAGTCAAGCTCAGCCACGCACCTTGCTTCTAAAGGAGGTTATTTATAGGAGGGTATGCAGCTTCCAGCTGTTCCACATTATCGGTTCATTTTCCAGGCATCCCTGCGACGTAGCTTCAACCCTGAATGCAACAGAGAATCTTCCTCCAAGTTTCTTGACATCAAGGGACATCTGTAAAGGATTTCCATTCCCTAGTTCGGACTTTAACAGAAAGATCATCATTGTGGCGTGAAGACCTCTCTAATTAATGTTAGGACTGGACCATTTAGGCGGCGCCCGAGGCTTATGAAGGTTGTGGAGCACTATAAATATCGCACAGTCAGCTCCGCCATGCTCCAGATATCCTGAAGAACAAATATGTCCATTTCGTGCTTTCCCACTCTATCCATAATCTAAACCAGCAGTTGATTTTCGCCTATTCTAGCTTATATAAAGCTTCGAATATTATCACCATGCTAAAGCAGTCCTAATGGAAGGTAGACAAGGTAGAAAGATTTCTGAAAGAGTGCAGATATTGCACCATTCTCTAAGTGCATATCAAAGCAAACATTTTCCCGCGCTTCATCCAGATCCGATCTCATGGTTCTCCAAGTCTTCTATAGTAACACGAATTAGTCTCTGTCATTCTTAGTGGATTCCCAATGATTATGGCATACCCGCAACAATGACTCCATTATCGCCAAAACATTCGCATACATCCGTTTGCTCGACCTTCAATTGCCCGAACAACCACATTGCAAGCAACCCCCTTCTATATCAAACGCACAGCCAGGTGCTTGTCCGCCACAGTCGCCCACACCGCCCGTGCATGTCCATCCGGCGTTCACGCAGCCGTTGTTGCAAGTTGCCACCGGAAAAACTTGAGGACTAACGAAGTATTGGCGCTCTTCAATGGGGCCAGCAGTTTGAGATTTGTCGACGGGGCCTGCAAGTGCTGCTGCTGCGAATACTGCGCTAAGAAAGCTAATGGATTGGATGAAAAGCATGATGGAATTTGTTTATCCAAGGTAAAGATGAAGTACTGTAATGAATGAGGATGAAATGAGTTGAAATGTTTTAGACTATGGTGATCGAGTGATGAACGGGAGTGGAAGTATCTGTGCTGCATTGAAAGACACAAAGGAAAGCGAGCATTTTATACCTAATCAACCTCCAACCAAACCACCAAACCACCTAAGCAGTGCAACGCAATCCGTGTCATCCTCTGGGGAATCTGCCCTGCGAAGGCACTGATCTTCTCGAAGGATGAATCTCAGGTTCAGGAGCGTATCCGTGCATGTTTTGGTTTCAAATCCTACCAAGTTCTTCGGACGATCTGATCATCTCTGTTCCTAAAGGATTCGAATGCAGATAGAGAACGGATTTACGTTTTCACATGATTAGGCTGGCTGTTCAGACCTTAAGGATTCTCGAATCGGGCGATCTCATTCGCTCAGCCTCATTTTCTTTGCTAGTGGTGAGGCTATGTACTGAATTTGAAACATCTAGAACTAATTATGGGAAACTGTAACCTAACGATCGTCATTTGTCTTTCGAGATAGCTCGGGTCGTTCTATTTCTCACCAATGATCGCTTCGGACCATCAGAAATTACGACCTTTCAAGACTTTCGACAACGCAGGCTAAGAAGCATCAAAGGCACTCTTCTCGACTTCACTTATCGACTATTAATCAACGACACGGACTTTTCCAATTCACATATGGTGGATTCACACCTCCATATCAACGAGGTACTCGTCGACAGAACGCCATGAGCCCATTTCCTTGAATTATAAACCGAAATATTCATATCGCAGATGTATACTACTAAGATATCTCAAGTCTCATTACCTATCAAGGCACTAACCTTCACCAGACCCTACCCATTCTGCCATCGACATTCCATTCCCAAGTCCACCCTCTCTAGACGATAGCTCAAAAAAATCCATTCGCATCCTCGTTCTCATTCTCAAACGCTTTCTCTAGACTCTTTCTATACACCATTTAGTATCTTTTTGAATATAAGAACATTGTTCTTGTCAAGTTCCTAAACATCTCTTGATAGTTATAGGCTCTTCCACCAACTCTCCCACTTCACCCATCTCCAACATACACTCCTCGCAAACCTCCCTTCCCTCCCTCACCTCCTACTCTCAAAACCGCCCTCTACAAATTTCAATGAAGAATGAGCAAGTATAATATATTTAAATCAAGATTCGAACCGGAAAAAGTGAAACGAATATCTCAAAATCACTTGTCCTTGTGATATTTTCATTTGGGTATCTTTTCCGGTCAGAGAACCCCCCGGGCCAGAGATTGGGACTACGACGACTACGAAAAACACCCGTAACTCTACCATTTCCCCCATTCACTCCTCCCAGCCCAGCCCTTCCCTCCCCCCTCCCTCACCATTATACCTCCTCTGCCACAGCTTTCAGAACTAACAACATACCCTCGCCCATCGTGACTTTCTTACTACGGCGACATGTAGTAACTAAGCTCATAAAGAAGGGAAAACGTTCGTCTCGGATAAGGTGGTGTAACTGACTGTTCTGCGCTATTATGGCTACCTTATCAACAGAAACAATGCTCCTGGTTCCACACCCTCGCGTCTATTTCGAGTAGAAAACACTCCGCCTTGCCACTCTCTCCTTCGCAAACCGGCTCATACCTTCCCCACCCCCATCAAAGCAACAGATTCCAGGGACACAGAATTTTTGGGAAGGTAGAGCTTTATCCGCGAGGCCTTGCGGACGAGGACGTCAGCGGCAGGGCCTTGAGAGCATGGAGGATGAGTTGGATTACGGATTAGCGTTTACGAATCCTAGTGAAAGTGGAGCAATGGAAGCAATTTGGGAGTGCGGGGACATAGCAGGCGAGAGGCTGAAGATGGCGAGAACATGTCTGAAAAGCATATTTTCATTTGGGGAGAAAAGACGTTGTGAAACCATCTTAGTTTCTCTCAAACAAAACTCTCAAGTGTCCTCCTCTCTGACTATCCACACTCCTTCTTTACCTATTCCATTCTCCCATGTTTTCATTCCTCCCCTTCATCTCAATCCCTTCCCTCGTCCCCTCACGGCCATTTTCAACCCTTTTCACCCATCTCACCTCAGCACTCCTTTGTTAGACCCTCATTAAGCCCCCAGCACTGTTCCCTTCATCCCTCTCTCATCTCCCATCACCCCCCCCCCCGCCCCACCCTCTCAAAGAGCCCTTCGCTCGCAAAACCTTGAAGTCATGCATTGCTGTGGTGGTAGAAAAACGGCGCGGTACAATGAAAGACATTTTAGAAAACGCAGCTGGCACAAGAGAAGAGAACATCATTTGCATCGACGACTGAACCGCAATAGCGAGAACGAAGATGATACAAGTCAGTTCAGCAATCGAGAGTGGGAAAAACTTCGTTAATGACAGAAAAGTTGTGTATGAAAAACCCGACCCACTTTCGTCTCTAGATGGTATTCGAGATGGGGGGCGAATTACTAAAGGCGATATCATAAACAAGACACTGAAACTTTCAGGATTAGTAGAGGAAGTGCCGCAGTACTCGTACAACATCCACTGTTCCATTTCCCTTCCCACAATTCCATCTGAACTACCTCTCACATCTCCCCTCCAAAACCGCCCAATCCCTATCACCATCCCATTTCCCAATTATCATCCTTCGAATTCCCAACACACCCAATACTCTACCATCATTCATGAAGTGTGACTTTGGTATTCGGGGAATATGAAGGGGGGATGAAGGGGAGACGGGAGATGGGCGTGAGGTATAGGTTGGGAGGATGAGGAGGTTGCAGAGGAGGGAAGGGGCATTCATTGGGATAGTGGGTATACTGTCGATGATCCGGGGGGTCAGGTGGTTGGTTCAGTTGAGGCTTGAACGGTGTATTGGTCGAAACCGTAGGTCGGAATGTTATCCGATTGTCAGTCTCATGGTTGCTGAAGTGGCAGAAGGTAGGCTTGTTGTTCCGATTGCGAGTAAGCACCTAACTCACTACGAAAGATCTAGACGAACAGTCCAACAGTCCGAGGAAAATATTGCACAATCTAAGTAACTGCTAATAATGTTAGCAGTGATCTTGAAGACTCAAGCAGGTTGGCCACTGTCAGCATCGCAGCTCTTTGCAGACTCCACAGCTCCAGACGGAAAGATCAAGGCTGTCATTAACTTTCCCATCTCACTACAACCATCACCCTGGCCGTAAAAAGACGTTCATCGCTAGCGTACATTCAGAACCATTTTCGGTGCAAGATGCTATGCAGGCCCTCGGCTGTAATAGACAGAGAACATACTATTCCTCCCCTGCTTTTTCAATAAGTTGATCATAAAATGCCGACCTTTTTGAGCATAAAACCGAAGATAGTACAAAGAAGTGAAAAAAGTTTCCTGACCAATGCTGCTCCTTTCCTTTTACGTATCCATGGGGGTATGCAGGCGATTTGCTTTTTTTCCAGTACAAGAAGAACCAATTCCGTATTGCAAGTATCCTAGACCATGCTTGTTCCGCGGTCTGCTGGGCGGGAGAGACCAGTCTGTCAGTTGGGGCAAGCTGCCTGCACATGGCCGGGCTGCTTGCACTTGTAGCAGACGCGCTCTGAGGTGGGCTCTGATGGGCAGTCGCGGCTTAGATGACCAACTTCGCCACCTGCTGCTGTTAGTATTCATCTTAAAGCAGTATTAGGAGTACATACAGTTGTAGCATTTTTGACCTTGGGTGCAGTCGCGAGACATGTGGCCGTACCCTCCACACGAGTAGCAAGTCTGGCCTCCTTGACGGGCGCCGCCTCCGCCTCCGTAGCCACCCCCGTAACCGCCTTGGCTCTGACCACCATATCCTCCCCCACCGTATGAGCCTTCAGTGCAGTTGCGAGCGATGTGTCCGACCTTGCCGCATTTGTAGCACTCTTGACCACCTCCGCCGCCACCACCAGAGTATCCGCCAGCGCCACTCGGAGCTCCTCCGCCACCGGCACCAGGGTTAGGGCAATCGCGCGAGATATGGCCGGCTTCCCCACAGCGGTAGCATGCCTTTTCTTTTTGCGGGGCGTTGCACTCACGACTAACGTGGCCTTCCTCGCCGCAGTTGTAGCAGGTTGGGGTGCCACGCTTTGGGCAGTCACGGGCCTGGTGGGAGCTATCACCGCCTGGAAGACAATATATCAGCGGACTGTTTTGGAATATTTATCCAAATGTGAGGAATCGAGCTGATGGGACGCAAGGTGACACAGTGTGTCACAATCTGAAATGAGGACAAGTGACATTGTAGTGCGCAATGCGCAAGGGAGTGTTCCCCAAGTCACGATTGAAATTCAAAAGGCGAGACTACTCTGCGGTGGTTGATGTTGGTCGCCATGCGTTATAACCACAACATATAGGCACGATCAAGAATATCGCTGCGAGGCGAAGCATTTCTAAAAAAGTACAGTGTACGCAAGCCGAGGATGGTGAAAGAATGTGAACTAAATGGCTTACAGTTGTAGCAACCGCGACCGCCAGTTGCCTGGTAATCCATGATGTTTTGTATTTCTGATTCTAGTGGTGGAGGTGAAAGGTCAGTTTGAAAGCTCTAAACTAGGCGAGAAATGTGGAGGGAAGGTGTTGGAAAACTGGAATGCTATGCATGCTTACTTTGGATTGTGTAGTAGAATTACTGGGTTCTAGAAGCGGCAAGAAGCGTTGAGGAATTGGAGCGTTGCGAAGTTGAAGAGGTGCTGGAGTGAAAGTTTACCAAAGCAGAAGTACTGAAGATTGAAGTGTCGACTGTCATGACAGCGCTAGCCAGGTATGGGTTCGCTTAGTAGTGCCCCATGGAACAAGGTACCTGAGTTCAGATCTCAGGAACCACTACTAAGGTAGTACTACCACTTTGCGCTGCTTAACGGCTTTTGACAGCATCGTTATGTTCCTCTCCCAGTCTCAGGGATCAGGTACAAACACCCCCCCCCTTGGTATTACGAGTCATGTGCAAAGTATTGGTACAAGTCATGCAGTAGAAACACAGGATGGTAGAGCTAATAGACACAACACGGTATTGAATCCTGTTCTCATCTTCGGTTCAGTTGCACCATGATCATACAGCGACCGCGATATCATCAAATATACATTACGACGAGATGGAATACTATGTAAAATCGTATACCACGAGCTTCTGAGCCCCATGTGCCTTTTCTCGAAGTACTACTACCTTCTCGTCATCAAAGGCCACCCATCCCTTCGTGGTTGTCGAATGGTCAAAATCCACCTCCTCTGAGTCCGATGTCTCAGAGCTATCATGGTAGGCCTCAAGTCTCAACCTCGCTGCTGGGAAATTTTTATGGTATCTACTCACCCTTCTCTCGGGGTGAACCTGCACGCTTGCTTCACCACCAGCAACACGGCGTTTCGACGAGTTTGAAGAGAATCCACCCTCAAGATCCCACACTCTAATTTCATTCCCATGTGCACTTACCGAAACAGCTTTGCCCCGATCGCCGACATGAGCACCAGAGACTGATGATGTATGACCCCACAATCTTTCTCCTGGCCCGATTGACAGGCCTTCCACGTTAGATGTTGCCATATAAAGCGTCAGTGTATTATCCGGATGAGCCGCGAGGAGGTACGGATGAGTATATGACAGAGACGCTGGCCTTGTGGATGGAGGTCTCGGTGCCGGGATGATGCCCCTCACAGGTGATGATCCGGGTCTTGGACTTGAGCGCGACGAGGCCGGAGAAGAAATAGATAGTGGAGTAAATCCCTGGCTTGAGGCCGATGCCAGACGAGATTCTAGGATCTTGCCGTCCTTTGTAAGGCGTAGCTCCTGCAATCCGACGGACCATCCAGCGAGATACGTAGGCATTGCATACGCTATGGATGCGAAGATACTGTTAGGAGAAAATCTTATTGCAAGTGACAAGGGCGGCCATGCCGTATGTGACTTTAGAGAAGAAATTAGGCGAGGAGGCCCCGCGGTGGAGCTTTTGCAGTTATCAGTTGCTTCATCAGAAAATATATACAGTGAAAGGAGCTGCGCCTCGGTCATGGTGAGAAGATATCGCGAAGCATAAGCAATAGCCGATATCGTACCATTGGACGAGGGAGGGTGTGTATAGAGATGAGCAAAAGCTCGTTCCCCTCTTTCAAGTCGGTAAATGATGAACTTGCCGTTTGAAAAGCCAACCGCAACGTCTAGTCGATCAACGTCAGGGTTTGTAACGTCTAATGCCAAGGATGTTGGGACCACGGAGACCGAAGAGGAACTTCCAGCCACAGGCCAATTTAGTTTTGCGATTAAGCGCTGCTCCCCTTTCATCGACCATGTTCGTAATCCTCCAGGATCGGCTATTACCACTATACCTGCGTGCAAACGGACCAGCAGTGGCGGTACCGATGGTTTCTCTGCAACTTGCGTCTCGGTGATATTGCAGCTCCCCTTTGACCAGTTGTGCCGGAGTTTATATTGTCTCTTCCAGTTGGTTGTGTTGCCTCCTTTCACGAGGTGATCATCTTCCAGCCATTTGGAAATTTTAGACGAATAGTATAAGGACTTCGCGGAGAGCTGCTGATCCCGAATACCCGGTAATCTTGATGCTCGAGGTCGAACAAATCGGTCGTAGTACGCAGACTTCCATAGCTGTGGGTCTGCAGCCAAGGCTTTCAGACGGTGAGAGAGTCTATTCGGTCAGCGCATTGCTTCTATATGCGCCCATCATACACACCTTTGGCACAGCGTAAGATCAGAAATAGGCAGGTAGGATAGGGTCCTTAGTAGAAGTTCATCACTTAGGAGGGACAGACGGTCTGGTTTGTCCGGTCGGAGCCGCTTTGCAAACCGGGCATTATCACTGTCATCGGGTCCATCCCGAGAGCGTTTGCTCATGTTGATACAAGAAGACAGTTGCTTACTCGTCAGCTTTACGTCGATTGCGAATGGTGTTCCCCCAGTCTCCAGTCCGGTGAAAGTGTCATGGTGTCGTATTATCTACCACCTATCGGACTGTAGTCGGAGATAAGATAAGATAATAAACCCTATGTCGACGCCGCGTTCCCCAACACGATCATAACGCGTATTGTCAGTGAAGAAGCCCCGCGGTTCTCTATGTCAAACGATCCGAGTAATCAAGCCTCCTGAGTGTTCCGAGCACGAAGAGCTTTGTGAACTCTACGAAAGTTCCCTTCCGAGCGACAGCAGTCGGGAATCATGATCTCATGGAGGCACTCAGAAAACATAGAACAACACTTTTCAACCACTTGAGCAAGGAGTTGAATGACTTTGACCAGGCACTAAAAGAAGAAATTGCTCTGCGTACGTCCGGACTGTTCTACTTGAATCTTCTGGACTAGGTCATCTAATGATTGTGCTTATACTATAGGCGATAACGCTTTCGAATCCGAGAGAAAACAACATCAAGATGAGAAAGACAAGCTCCGGGAACGAGCGGATAAAGCTGAAGCGTTTGTGAAACAATGCCAGTCCTTTGATATTGGACGAATAGAGGACCTCGAAAATGTCCCATCGCTACAGCAACGAGCATCGAGGGTCGAAGTTCTTGAGAAGGAAGTCCAGGAGTTCCGAAGCCGCCTAAAACCTGGATCGTCGCTTCCACCTAATGCCTCAGATGTTGACAATGAGGAGTACAATCGAGTGCTAGATCTCTTAGCGAGTTTCGACCGTGATTATGGAAAGCTCGTTGTGGCCCGGAATATTTTAGAGGCCAAGTGTAGGTATTACGAGGATCTCACTAAAGATTGGCGAGCATACGTTCGGAGATGGGAATTGAAGCATGGGAGAAAGTTAAAGGCTGGAGACTCTCCGGAAGTTGTTCTAAGAAGCACGCGTGGCACAGCTGGTGAAACTTATGAGGTTCCCTGTGAACCAGCTCCACCCTCATTCCACGAGCATGTTCTCTCGCCGTCAAGGTCGCTTAGCGCCACCATCAGACATACTTCACCTCCTAGGGAAGTGGAGACAGGCCTGAGAACGCCGACCCAGCGTTTTAGTCCCAGCCCAAGCAGCTCAAACACAGATAAACGCGCAGCTCCTGTCTCCGAAGCTCGTTTGCAGAATACACGTCTATCACCTGTATCGAACGGCAACACCGATTGCGCGGCTACTTCTGACGGTTCTGAACCGCAAGTTGAAGCAGAGCATTTTGTGAACGATAAGAAGGATCCTGCGCTTCAAGGGACAAAACCGCCCATGTGGCTAGCGAAGGATGATTCCGACTTCCCAACCATAATTTCTGAACGATCGTTGAAACGAAAAAGGGCTCCGCCAACAATAGACAACCACACGCGAACACAGCAGAAGGACAATAAAGCGCTTGGCAGTATTTCAAAGCCTGTACACGTCAAGAGCGAGCAAGGTTCGAGCAGTCCAGCGGTACCTCAATTCGGCATTGGATCTGGAGGTGCAAACGATAGTCTAGACTTAGACGATGTTGGGAACAGACTTCTGACCCCAAGAAAAATTAGACGCCTTGAATTGCAGCGTAGGAAATCTTCGACGCTTAAGGCTTCCACTGCTACTGAAACTGGCGAGATACTATTAGGCTATGAATTAGAGGACGCAGATTCTGAAGAGGACAATGGTGATCTCAGTTATAATCTTAAAGGTAAAGGGGAGCCAGAATCCGAACAATATTCTCTATATGATAAGGAATATTACATGAGGAAGGGAGAAGAGTACGGCATGATGTTGTGGGAAGAAGGGCAACGCAAATCTGCCGAGCTTCAGAAGCAGGCTGAATTGGATGCCAAAGTCCCGGAGTGGCTTCGGGGAAGTAAGAACAGAATCCGTGCTCAGCAGTTCTTGCAAAATGAGAGGACTGGAAACAGGCGAGCACGATTGGAAGCCAACCAAAAAGCTATGCCAGCACGAATTGACACCAAGGTAGGTGTGCCTCAGTTATCAAAGTTCAGAATTCCTACAACTTTACCGGAGCCTCCAAGTGACGAGGGTGACTGTAAGCTGCTGTCGAACGTGACAAGTGAAAGGCCACAGGAGCCCGAACCGTCGCATGGTCCTAACGATAAGAGGGCGGAACTCCCCAAGCCTGTCATTTTGCGGCCTAAGGACCCTAATTACCAGATACTACCAAGGACGAGCGAGCATTTAGCCAATCAAAAGCGACGTCTTCCCCCTAGCCGGCGTGATCATGGCACTGCCGCCATACCATTCGTAGCTGAGGATGGAGAAAATCTAGATGCTAGCAAAGACGCTCGGAACACTTCTAGAGCCCCACAGGTTTCAATTGCTAAGAGGGCCGACATAAGCGACACCATCGAGAAGACTCCCAAAGCTCCAGATGCACACCATCGACTTGGGGACTTACTGGCCAAACCGTCGCCTGAAAACCCGTCTCTGTCCTCGGAAGAGCTCGGTCGAAGACTTGCTAAGCCCCCGAAAGAATCAAAAACACCACCAGTTCGGTCACTCAGATCTCACGATGTCGGAACGCCGACGAACCAACGAGCCAACGCCGCTCGGAATGTTAAAGTGAACAGTACAGGAAGCAAGCCCACAAACTCAACTAGGAACAAGCTATCCGCAACCAAACTGCCACCATCTCAAGCACTACGGATCGACTCACCCCCCATCACCCTCCCATCCCATGAACCACTCCGCGCCCGCCCCCTTCGCCGTCTCCGGGCCGAAGACTTCAAGCCCAACCCGACCTTCAACCAAGGCCGCGACTTCGCCTTCTCCGAAGTCGTCCGCTCTCGTGACCAACGCCAATGCCTTCCCGGCTGCGACAAACCCCACTGCTGCGGCGGCCAACTACGAAAAATGGTCCAGATCGGCGGCTACACACCCAGCCGTAAATCCCTACTCGGCGCCGCGCCCTCCCAAGAAGCCGTAGATGAAGACCAGCGCATCCTACTCGACTACCTCGGGTCCGACGCCTCCGCTCGTCTCAAACGCATGTCCGAGGACGAGAAGCAGGAGCTTTTGCTGCAGGCGAAAACGAAGCTGTTTGCGGATGAGTACGGCAGGCATCGGCAGGCATATGGGCGCGCGCCAACGCCGCCGGGTTTCTGGAGGACAGATATGCCAAGTACGCAGGAGGAGGAGGAAGATCGGCGGCAGGCGTGGTGTTTGGAACGGGTGAGGGTGGAGGAGATGTACAGGGAGGCGAGGAGGGAGGGGGGGAAGTGGAGGTTTAAGGATGAGTAGGGGGTGGGTGGGCTGGCTGTATGAGACGTGGTATAAGTATTTCCCAAGCGTTTCTCTCCAAAAACTGGACGGAGTCGGCTCAAGGTGGAAGACTCAAGGCGTGAGTTGACCGGTTCATGTGGGTTAAGCTGCTGGCTTTGAACGTTGCAAAAAGTGCTTCGATAATAGCTTTGAAATTCGTGCTTAGTCTTCAAATCATATTGTTGCGCTCTCGGCTTTCTCCTAATCTTCAACTCCCCCTTGCTGCTGGCGGTGTTCCTCGGTCTAATTCTTAGGCTACGGGTCTTCTATCCAATTCTGTCATCCCACCATCTCCCCTCCTCACTCGCCCTTCGCTTCCAGTCCTGCCTTAATCCGACACCATTTACCCCTTCTTCTTTCCCCATTGATTCTTGCGGTTATATAATAAACATTCTCCAAGCTTTTGGTTTTTTGGGTATACATAGGACAGTAGCAAAGTCACGGTAAACTGCTGGTGGGAATGGTGAGCTTACTGCATGCTCTGAATGCTGTGGTCTTTGGGGGTTATGATGCCTGCCAGAGCGGCTGAGACGGAACTGATAAAAGACTTTCTTGAGAGTTTCCGTGGGGAGAGATGAGTAGACCAAGGTCGCGATGGAACCCCATATCACGAGCATATTACCGCGAACGAAACAGTAGTTCTTCGATGGTAAAATTACAGCAGAATCATCAGTCCAACCCATGTTTACCGCAATCGCAGACCAGCGAATTGTGAGTTTTTGGGTAAATAAGGATTTGGGACACCAGCACGATTCTTGTTTCAGAC
>JAABUY010004756.1_pt1 | contig 14017 bp, 17 predicted proteins | sample 5560271 | NCBI WGS metagenome assembly JAABUY01 (sample SAMN10711886, study PRJNA513374) | rock metagenome | isolation source: Antarctica rocks | place: Antarctica: Victoria Land, University Valley
TGCACGAATGGCGAACCAACTTGGCGACTTGACGGATTGGAAATGCTGGACCCCCTCTATCCCTAGACGAAAAATAAGGCCAGATATTCAACGGCGTATTGGCTGACAACCCGGACTTCTTCCGAAATTCTTTTTTAGTTTAATCTAGTATAGTAAGGCCAATCTAGCGAGTTAAACGACCTGGCAACTTGTCAAATGAAGATTCTTCACCCCCCAAAAATTACCAGATAACCATGCGATATGACGACTTCCCAACCTAGATTTCTCTGCATGTCCCTTTCTCCATGAACTATAGCATCTACAGTAATGACAAGGCGATATACCGACTCACCAACTTCTCAGTTCCGGAGCTCTTCCCAAGTCCTGAATCAGAATTTCCAAAGGGATAAACCCAGCCAAGAGGCCAAAAAGACTCCTAGGGACTTCATTGATACGACCTGTCCCCGAATTCTCCCACGCCCCTCCTCGTCACGACTGAATAGCAAAAGATAACCGGGGCCAACTCAATGACTCAATCCACTACCCTTATTCTCACTCATCAAAAAAACCCAATACACCTTTTTAACTTCCCCCCCCCTTCACATCCCCAAACCCCCCCCCAACAACGCACAAATATCACACTTCCAACCCCACCAGCTGGCTAGCCTCCCTTCAATCTCAGCCTTTAGCCCCATTCCCAAAACTTCTCTCATTCAAGGGTAGCTACCTAATACCATTATGCCTCCACACTTTTCCAACAAAACAGCCAACGCGATTTGCGGTTTTACCTATGGTCCTGTTAATAGCCACCACCCACAACCCACACGCTTAAAACAGACCATACCACCCATACCAAACCCCCCCACCCCCCCTCTGGCATCATCAAGAATCGTCATTCTTCCCCTTTCAATTTCTCCCACATATCCAACAAACCCCAAACCCCAAACCACGGACCTAACCCAAAAAATCCACAACCACCACACCACACCACCAACCCCCCCCTTCCACCTGGCTCTACAGTCCCAAGACCACCACTACCGCAGCGGAGATGCCGTACAACACTTGCACGCTTTATACATGAGCTATAGGAACTGACATCCCACTGCCAACGAAGAAACTGGTGGAGATGGAGAGAGTTGTGGGACATTTCAACACCGAAAGGGGACTGTGTGGGGGTCTGGTTGGGGCATAGGCGAAAAGCGGGACCTTTGCTGAGGCTACCTCAGACCCCGCCCGGGGGGGTGTTGTTGTTCGAGCGGGCGCTATCGAGATTTCGCATACGCAGTTCCAAAGCCCTACTTCATCCTCACTGTTGCAAAGATCCGGCATTGTGCGTTCTGGAAGATTCGACACCATGGGCATAGCGAAGACGGGCCGCAGATAGAAGGTTCAGGATCTTGGGCCTTGTCCATAACGCGGAAGCTTTGGCTCTGCGTTTTCAGGCATTTTGGGGGAAGGGGTTGCTTGGAGGCTTTGATTCCTATTGGTTATTTGCTATTTTTTTTGGGTTTGGGAGATTGTTGTTGGAACAAATGATCACCTTTGTCGTTCTGGTTCGATGTGTGTATATTGAAACGGTGATGGAGCATTTCCTCTTATTAAGGTCGGGAGTCGGAATCAATGTGGTGCTCAGCGCCGCTAGAAATCTGACTGCCGTACTTGGTTAGAGGGGTGGTTTTTTTTATGTACTGTTGCGGGGAACCATCCTTTGGCTTTTCGATCGGGGAGTCCGAGATCTCGCTGAGGGTGGTTGTTTGTGCTCTTTTTCTGAGCTAGCTTTGGAGGGCTCGAGGGGATGGGCATGGTGACATCTGTGGATTTTTTGTGGTATGGGGGATCCAGATCGGGGGCGTGGCGACTTTGAAGCGAGGAGGCGGTAACTCAGGCTGTCGTGGCGTGGTTGAGGGCGGGGGAAGTCTATGTTGAGGCCACAATGGCCGCTGCTTTTGCTTGAGATACACTGAGAAGGGCGATTGCGAGAAGGGCATGAGAGAAGTATTGTGAATGAAGGACAAGGAGATGTACAGCACGCCCAACACAGAAAACCAACGCAGTTGTCGGCAGAGAGAAAAGCCAACAAAGCTATCAAAATACAAGACTCGACCACGCTCAAAACCCCCGGGTCTTAGCGATGATTGAAGTGTATCCTTCGGACCCAAATGGAGATTGGAAACATCTTCAAAAGCGCACATAGGTGGGAAGGGTGTTTGTGAAGTAACCGGGACTACATCGGCTGCCATTAGTGCTCTTTATATCGGGTCGAGCTTGGAAAGAGTGGCGTGTTCTTCGTAGTAAAAAGGTGTTTGCCATGGAAGTTCCAAATCAGTGCTCTATCGAGGAACGAGGACGTGGCGCGAAGTGAGAAGCGGCCAATAAAACTTGTCGCAGTTGGAAGACCTTAGGATACTTGACACTTCCAGTCGCCCTACAAAGAATACTAACTGCTCAGCCAATATCCAAGACTCGAACACCGTGTTTCCACGTAACTGCTTTGAAGTTCGGTGTCACAAGTGATTTTATCCAAGTAATGAAAGCACATAATTTGTGTGGCGTGATAAGGCGAGAAATCATCTAATGAGGCTATTCAAAGGTATAAAATATTAACAGGCGGGTTCAGATACATATCCATCATCTATTTGCCAAACTCTTGTTCCAAAGGGAATAGGTCCAAAGACTACCACCAAAGCCATGGTTGCGCCATTATCGCTGCTCGTGGGGTTGGGTTGGTTGTGTGTAGTTTTCAAGTGGTATACTGCTGGCATATCTCGAGTCATAATTCCCTTCCACGTTGTGCCGAATTTCCGGGAACTGTTTCGCCCTTGCCTTTCGCCACTTGATCACCATGACTGCCGTGAATACAGCTACGAAGAAGATGTAGGCGACGATGATGTAAACGACGACGGAAGTCGTGCTCACAACAAGATCGAGCCCAATACCGGCGTTTGCGATACCTACAGCCATGACGAGCCAGCCAAAGTAGCGATGGATGACGCCGAAGAATGTCCCGTGCCCTTTGCGCTTGTATACCATATGATGCCACCAGCCTATCAAGAATTGAACGACTGTGGCGATAAGGACCACAACGCCAATGCCCTTGTGACCGCTGGCTTGTTTCTTGCTATCGTAGTATGCGTTGCTGACAGGGAAGCCTATGACGCCCCCAACAATTGCGATTATAGACGCTGTAAGTTGGGTTATCCAGTGCCAGCGTACGCTGTCCAAAAAGCGGAGGGCAACGGCCCCCAGAGGCATGAGAACGAGGAAACCTAGAACAGCCAAGACGGCGTGGATTACGAGCACGCCCGTCGATGTCGTGCTAACGCTAGCTTTGGAGCCCGAGATAGTTGTATTTGCTGTGGGAGCGACTATATCGCTGGATTGCGCAGTGGCATGTACCATGTCAACCGAAAATGGTCCTGAGCATGTATTAGCATATGCTAGCAAGGCTTGCTCTTGCGATGTATACCGTAAACATCATGTTGCGATATACTGGCTGAAGGTGAGTCGCTTCGGAGGGTCTGAGACGGCCCAACTGCATAGAACCAGTCTTGATTTGTGGACGAAAAGTCTAGTGAGCCACCGGTCCAGGTTTTGCAATTTCGACAATACGCAATGACCACCAATATGCCGTTCGTAATGCCGGTCCCCGCCAGTATTGATACGTCGATGTCCTTGGAGTATTGGGGCTCGCTATGCGAAGGGGATATCCTTGGGCTAAGTGTGACATCTAAATCACATATCAGAGAAGTGGTTGTTGGTCGCACGACTTAGCTTTGCTTACTTTGGCCACCGGCGTCGGAATATGCTATGAACATCATCGAGCCAGCCATCTGGGATCCCGTGCCAACGGCGACCCACGATTTACTTGCAGGGCCCGTGAGGTTGAAGACCAAGTCCGAAGAGTTGGCTGGGATGCGAACCGCAAAGGTAAGATTCGACGAGGTGCCGTCGACTGCATTTTGTATAAAGGTCGAAGTCTGAGCCAACGCTGTGGAGACAAACAGAGTCGAAAGAGAAAATGCTGCTTCTGTCAATTGGGGTCCAGATTGCAGCTATGGATATGGAAGATACTCACCAGCTAACACACCGGTGGAGAAAGGACGGAAGCAGATCATCATCGAGCCAAGTCTGAGAGATGCGAGGGTGGGACAGCTTCAGGAAAAGCACTTGAGATACTAGATGGCATATTGGAAAGATTTGGACGTTAGAACGGTAGAAATAGAGATAAGCCAAGAGGTGTCTTTGTTGGTAGTCGTCAGCCCATCAGCCTCAGAGGGACGCGGCGAAGTACCCTACCTTACCTTAGTATCTTCTTAGGTAGTACGCGTACTTAGCTCATGAGCGGCACGCAGCATAAAATACTTCAAGGTATCTGGCATCGGGGCGAGGAAGAGCGGTTGATGGCTCATCAACAAAGCTGGACATCATTCATGTCTATTTTCAGGTCCAGAGCCAAAGAAAGGACGAAGATGTGGCCCATACCTTCTTACCTGTCCTACTGTACAGTTCGCTATGTTTGTTGATGCTGAAGCTACCACAGCAGAGGTTACAGTATGGGTAAAGTAAGCGAGAGGATTCGGCCCCGAGGTAGCCGCTTACAATTGTCGACGCCGTGATTGGATGCTAGACGATGATGACTAAGGCTCAGTATCCGAATGTGCCTCAGCTTCGTCAAGCGTACACCAAGATTCGCAAGGTCTACCGTTTTCTGCATCAACATCCGTTACATGGGAAGCTGGGGAGGGCGACCCGAAATGATTTACGGTTGGACGGCCTCTCATCTCCCCGAACAGACCGGCCGTTCCGATTTATTGCTTTTCTGTATCGCTTGATGTTTGGTAATGTGACTGACTGGCAGTCGTCGGATTGGACCTTCAAAATCTTGACCAACCTAACGGCACAGAATTAAGGGAAAGCATTATCTGGAACTGTAGCTGATATAGCCATCTCCATCCGACCTGTTTGTTGTTTCATTCGAATGCCCTGTCTAGTCCTGTACAACGTCTTTCTCTCTACCACTATGGTAGGGTATGCTGACTACCTAGGACTGCCTGTGAAATTGAAAACCTTGCATGATAATTCGGCACCAAGGTAAAGCAGAAGCATGTCAGGCACCCCTGCACGTCAATGCAAGGAGCTCAAGCTTAAACATGGCAAGGCAGCAATGGAAATAGTAGAAACAAGAAGTCGGCATTGAATACCTTAATTCTCGGAGTCGACGACATACTCGACATGGGACAATATTGGATATTGATCAATGTCGCAATTCGGCAATCATGGGGGGGACGCGTGCAGTGTTCACACGGCTTATTCCATATCTCACCCTTCACACTTCTCGGACAGCGTTATCGCCAGCCGCTGAAGATGGACATTTGGAGACCTGGATCAGCAGGTAAGTAATGACACCTCTGAGTCCGGCTTCTAGCACCAGATGTTGAATCTCTATAGTATGAATATCCGTTGTTCTCGTCTGTCATGTCTACCACAAGAACTCCTCAGTGAGATTCTGCATCACCTGGACGATGATGCGGATCTTATTTGTCTTGCCCTTACCTGTCGACATTTCCTCTCGATATTGGAGAAGCAGGTTAGAGCCGCTCTGCAGACCGATGCTGCGCCCTGGGTTGGGGACCGAATAATCCTGCTGCGCGACTATGCATATGGCCTACCGGACAGTTCGCTAAGCGAGCCGGAGGAATCCGAATTGAGCCTCCGAAAGCAAGAGGGCGTTGAAGATGATCAGGAAGAATTAGCGTCCCCTCGGCGTCCGTATTATCATGCAGAAGATCAATATGACTACGCTAGACGCAGGAGAATATACAAAAGTGTCAACCAGTCTCGACGACACTGAGAGGACCATTGTCAACCAGTTGTCCCGATGATCTGCCATGGGCGAGACTCGACCAGACCAAATATGGATTCTAAGAAATCTCTCCAAGCACGAGTACGTCAGAGCAGATACACTGGCATCCATGGAATCACTGCCCTCCGTAGAGTCTGTAGAATTCGTCGACGTTATGATGACCCAGTTCCAATGGACCTCGGATCCTTCTAGTGTTGTTGTAGGGGGTTGTAAAGGCTCATGGGCTGGAGATCGATTTGACATTACTACGCTTGAGAAGCTTGTACTAGAACCTGGATATTAGGCTAGATGGGAAGATGTCAGCTCTATGCTTTTGGAGTATGCATAACCTTTTTGCGTAAAGTATGGTAGGTACCTGCAAACCATTGAACTCAACTAGTTATGACCTGACATACAGGGTAGATTTAGATTTGATTATATATTAAAATACAATTTGCTAACCACCTGTTTCCCGTGAGGTAATGTTCAGTGGAATACTGTACTTTACTTTAGGTACCTTACCTTACCGTCCCTTACTCGAGGACGTCACGTGTTCAATCAATTCCCTGGCACGCCTGGAGACCAAACAAGCTGTTTTGACAAGGTTTGAGATTCTCCCGTGCTTATTATACCGATGCTGTGATTGGCTGGCTCTCCAGGGAGCTAGGTAGAATTAGGCTCGTTTCGTGCGTCACCTCACTGTGATATAGGTACGTAGTATGAGTTGAGCCTTGTTATTGAGTACCTTATTTCATTGCGCTTTCTCTCTTTCTTTCTCGTCTGCTGGCATGAGCCCGTTAACCGTGATCGCCTGCTGCTTGGAAACACGGACTGCATGATTGGTTCTTTCGAGCGCATGTGTGCTTGTCCTTAGCCTTGTTATCATAGTTTGTTGTAATAATGCCTTTGTAAATAATAAACAGTGTCTTTATGCCGTTTAGGACCTTTACTCGGACCACCCTACGCCATTTAACAGAGACTCTCCTCCCATTCTCTCCATCAAACTCGAGTCGTCCTTTCAGTACCAGCAGAAATCCAATTTCCGACGAACCTTGACCGATAACCTCGACGGCCACAATGGCAGACGCCCAGCCTATTGAGCCCGGCGTAGAACTTAGACGACCTCTGCGAAAGCGAATGCAGTCAACTCGCTCCAACTTGGAGGTGCGCCAAAAGGCTCACCATGCCGCCGAGAAACATTCAAACTCTGGCGAAGTGATCCGAGATGTCATTATTGGTTTTGCGGATGGTCTCACTGTACCGTTTGCTTTGACGGCCGGCCTATCCAGTCTTGGTTCCGCCAAACTCGTCATTATCGGCGGCCTTGCAGAACTTTTCAGTGGAGCGATCTCCATGGGACTGGGTGCATATCTAGCTGCAGTGACAGATCGTGATCATTATATCAGCGAGGAGAAGCGCGAGCGGGAAGAGGTTGCTACAAAGCCGGAGGCGGAGAAGGAAGAGATATATGAGATACTAGAAGGATACGGCATCAGCCGGGAGGCGAGCGTGATGGTGGTGAAGGATTTGCTACTGGATAACGAAAGCTGGATCAGGGTATGCCCACCACTCCCATTTGTTGATGAACCTGGAGTAAGCTGACAAGAAGATATTGTAGTTCATGATGGATTTTGAGCTGAAGTTGGAAAAACCAAATGTCTCACGAGCTTGGATTTCAGCCGCGACGATGGGTCTGGCCTACTTCATTGGTAAGTCTCACTTTGCGACCGTCTTGTCTTACATTCGAAAAGGTGCTAACAGTTGAAAGGTGGTCTGATTCCGATGATTCCCTACTTTGCAATGAAAAACGTCACTCACGCCTTGTTCGTATCAATCGGCATCACGTTCGTAGTCTTGATCGTCTTCGGCTTCGTCAAGAACTACATCACCATCCGGACGAAGAGAGCTGGCCTCTACGGTGCGGTGCAGACGCTTTTTATTGGCACTTTGGCAGCGGGCACAAGCTATGGAATTGTCCGCGGAATCAACAGCAGTAATATTGGTGGCAAGGGTCCCGCAGGTGCTGCATGATAGTCGATTTATGGAGTTGGCGTTTCCAGGGAACCTTAAGGAGCGATTTCGGTTGCCCGATCAAACTCTACTATACCCAATCCGCATATGTGCATTACAACAACATGGATTTTGTTTCAATAGTCCGCTGTGTATTACATTTAACCCAACTTAGCTTGTAAGTACGAGACATGATAATTCGTAAGAGCAGAGGAAAGTCTGAATGGTTAGAAGCTTATCTACTGCAGTCAAATGCGAGCTGATATTAAATGAGCGAGAATTCAAACGTTACTCTAATACAGTGATGAGATTTCTAAATCGGCGGGCGGCAGTTGCTCCGCTCTCGGATGCTTACAATCACCGAAAACTGTACCTCACTTTAACGACTCTATAAACACTTGCTCGACACTGTCAATCTTCAAAAGTCTCTTCTCCTGCCTTTCTTCCATCGAGTCTTCTTACCACTATCCGTTACGAGAAGATTTCCATCAACGATTCAAACTTGTTGTAATGGCCAGTTCACCCAGCATTGTCCTGTCAGGACCGCAATTGAACACAATGATCGGTATGGCTCCTCAATATTGGCAGAACCCCCTCGCGCCGTGTCTCGTGCTCTCTGGTTCTTTCAGTGATTCATTGATCTAATCTATACACGTATCCCAGAAAATCCTTCTGAGCAACATGACGATATCCCCATCGACCGATACGTATCGGCCCCAGTAATCGCTACCTCTGAGTTCCCAGAAGGAGGCCTCAAAGCGTGGCTGGTTGTAGCAGGATCATTCGCCGTGATCGCTGCAACCTTTGGCCTTACCACCTCCGTTGGCCTCTTCCAATCTTATTGGCAAAGTCACCAGCTCTCAAATTATTCTTCTCAGAACGTGGGTTGGATAACCTCTTCCCAAGTCTCTCTTAATCTCTTTCTCGGAATTCAAATTGGCCCTCTTTTTGATCGCTACGGTCCCCGATGGCTTTTGTTCTGTGGCTCGATCGGCTACGTTGCATCTTTTCTTATTCTTGCACAATGCACCAAGTACTGGCACTTTATTCTCAATTTTGGTCTCCTAGGTGGAATCAGTGGTGCGCTACTTACGACCGTTGCGTTGGCCGTTATAGCCCATTGGTTTGAGGCAAGGAGGGGCTTGGCAACAGGAATTACTCTTATGGGATCCTCACTGGGTGGTATATTTTTCCCAATCGCACTTCAACCGACCCTGCAACATCTGAGCTGGGCATGGTCAATGCGGTTGGTGGCATTAGTGGTGCTGATACTGATGATAATTGGAAATTTTTGTGTGAGAGGCAGGCTTCCAACCGGCAAGCAGCAAGGTTCTATCAACTTGAAATGCTTTCGGGACGCAAGATTCGCTTGGACGACATTGGGAGTTGCTTGTATGTGTATTGGTGCTGTACATAATAGCTTCAGAGATGTGGTATGTATGACTAATTCTCCCCTTTGTGATAGGTTTCGAGTTTGTACTTTTTGGAGCCCTGGGCCTTCTTCCTACATACGCTCTCGATCAAGGCTTTAGCAATCGAACGAGCTTCTATGTACTTGCTGTGCTCAATGCGTCTGTCATCCCATGTACTTACAGTAGGTAAAATTAGTAACGCCTCAGCAGTGGTTCTGCAATAGGACGCTATACATCCGGTCACCTCAGCGATCACTATGGACGCTTCAATAGCATGGCGTTAACTCTTATCATATCGTTCAGCGCCATTTTCGCGCTTTGGCTTCCTGTGGATCACAATGTTGTCCTATTTTACGTCATGGCGCCGGTCTTTGGGTTTGGTTCTGGCAGTATCATCAGCTTGGCGCCTGTATGTGTTGGGCAGCTGTGCAAAGCCGACGAGTTCGGGCAATGGTTCGGAACAAGCTACAGTGTAGTAAGCTTTGCGTGAGTCTCCTGTTTGAGCTTGCTGCAAATAGAAAGATAATCTATGGCAGGACTCTCATTTGCATCCCAGTTGGGGGGCAAATATTATCGGCTGCCGGCACAACAGTCTTTGTCTGCTTCTTCGGCGGGATACTGGTGGTTGCGCTTGCGAGCTTTACGATGGCTCGGTGGGCATGTTTGGAATACCGCTGGGTATGGAAGGCTAAGATATGACATTAAGACCAGCATAGCGTGGGATGGAGGTCATCCGTAGCAGTCATATTTCGCCAATAAGGGTTCGCAGCCGTAAATCTGGCCTCTCGAATACTGTATTCAGACTCGGTTTTCGGTTAGCAAAGATGGCATCCACCAAATGATTTGCTGGAAGTACTGATTCGTTCGTTGGGGTCAGACGACCGATGGTGTCCCACCAGTAGAACTGAAGCACAAGGCCTCTGGGCAGTTCATTCTGCAGCAGTTTCTGTTAATTGATCGTACGTAATACATTGTCAAGTATGGACCTCACAGCTACAATGTGTACCCCTCACGGGCGTCAGCTACTTACTACCGCTTCAGCAAAGAGCAGGCAATGGGAGACGAATTTTGGGGAGTCTATAAAACAGGGTGAGGAAGAGGGGTATAAAGAGGGCGTCTCTCAACGCATATGATAACCGGCAGGACAAGTTGTTTTTCACCGATGTGGAGGAATAACGGCGTGGTGCGGCGAAACACCCTCAGCGCTACGAGGAGAATTCTGCAGCGTCTACCACACGGAACATCATCCCTACACATATCTGTGCCGCAAGCCATGGAGGCCAGAGCGGCTAGACTGGTGTCGAACGATCATGCCTTGGAAATAACATCTTCCTGTTTTTCTCGCTTCCACAATCAAACTCAACCAATTACGAGGAAGAAGTCCTTTTTCTACACAGCTTGACTAGCGGTCTGGCCGCCAAAGCTTACTCCGTAATTTCTATACGATGGAAGAGCACAGGTTCCGTGCCACAGAGGACAGTGTCGAATACGAAGAATTCTTCAACGCAGCTAGCGGAGGCGATGTTGAACGCCTGGAAGCAGCTCTCCTACCGTCACTCGATGTTAATGCCTTAGAAGCCGATCGCTTACAAGGCCGAGCGGCTCTGCATATGGCTGCACAGACTGGAAGTGTTCAAGCCATAAAATTTCTCCTTACCCGTGGAGCCAAGGTGGATTTGCGTAATTCAGAGTATGAAACACCGCTACACGAGGCGGCGTTCTATGCCCATCCAGAAGCTATAAATGCCCTGCTTGATGCTGGGTCTAACATCCATCTCAAAACTGGGGATTATAATTACACTGCACTGCATAATGTCCTGAAACACAAAAATGCGATTACATCACAGCAGATTGAAGCTATCGAGCTCCTTCTGGATCGAGGCTCGCATGTGAACGCAGAAGCCGACAGTTGGGGGAGTACTCTAGTAAGCCTTCATCTAGGGTGCTAATTGGGACCGATGAATAACAACAGACAGATCGATCAAGCCTCCGCATTACGAAGTGTTGAATTAGTGCGTGTTTTGATTGACAGAGGAGCACGCCTCAATAGTGCGCTGCTCTGCGCGGTGGACAATTATGAGATGGTCAAATTCCTTCTCAGACAAGGTGCCAAGATTATCGCCGCGCCAGGAAAAACATCTGCCATAACCAATGCAGCGGGCACCAGCGATACAGAAATCATTCAACTGCTACTTTCTCATGCTGACGATGCAGAACTCAAGAGTAGTTGCGATGCTCTGAACTGGGCCGCTGCCGGTGGGCGATTAGACACTGTGAACCTCCTTGTTGAGCAAGGCTTTGACGTCAATGCCTTCACAAAGGACTGCTCTATAGGGGAAACTCCGCTTCTCGCCATTTGCCAGGGAAAGAAACCATACCCACACATAATTAGGAGATTGCTCGAGAGGGGAGCCAATATCTCGATTCAGTCCACTACCGGCGACGCGCCTCGTAAGTTTCCATCCACCATTATGGGCTAAAGACTACACTGACCTGCCGACAAGTCCATGAAGCTGCACGATGGAGCAATCCCGAGAGCGTTCAGCTACTTTTAAGCGCGGGTGCAGATACATCAATTCGCAACAGCCATGGAGACACACCATTGATTAAATACGCCTACGAAATGTCCGGATTCTGCCTCAATTACCACCATCTCGATGGCCGTGGGACCAATCCCCGGCTCGAGACCTTCAAAATGGTTATGCAAAGTACGGTAGGCGTCAATGGCAAGAACAACAGAGGAGATACAGCACTACATGCCCTAGCGAATGGTCGTCTATCAGGCCACATGGCACAAGGCAGGATGGAGGCCGCGAAATCGCTTATCGAGAAGGGTGCAGACGTCAGCTCCCGAAATGGAGATGCGAAGACTGCAGGTGACTTGTTCATTCGAAATGATACTGGTCTTTTACTCCAGAATGATGCATTCCTGGTACATCTGCTCACTGGTGCTAACACGAAATAAGAACGGCACAGTTCGAGGTTCGGCTCACCAAAGCTGGTGTAAGATCGGTTGTGATCTATACTTTACTTTAGGTTATCTACATCCGTGTCTTGACCGAGACTAAGATGATTGCATTGGAGCATTCAAAGAGCAAGCGAATAGAGTGGTAGCGAGGGCACAGTGGAAAGTGCGTATAACGTTTATATTCCCTGATTGTTGTGCTGAAGCTGCTGAAGGAGCATCTAATACCACCGAAAACCCTACAGCGCAGTCGAATATATCTTCCAAGCTCTCTTTTTATGCTAATTCGATCTTCGGAGAAAGCCCCTGTAGACGTTGATTGCGCCGTTGCCACGTTATATGACTCAACGAAGAGCAAGATTATACTTGTCGCCGGTTTAGTAGTGTTCTCGATAGAGACCGTAATTGCCCCGAGAAATTTGCAACGTTTTGTTTTTCGACCGGCGATATGTGAGAGTACGTTGACGGTGAGTAGCTTCAAGTAAACTAACTGCGTTCTGCGACCGTTCGGTCTCAGCGATCAGTGGCATTATCAAACGTCAAGGTTTCATTTCGGCCATGAGAGCGGTACAAGTAGGTTTTATGACGTATTCTAATACCAATGGTACCGCAGCAATTTCTAAACCTCACAGCTGCCACTCGATACAGTGAGAGTAGGAGAGGGGGACCGCTCCGGTACCGTTTAGCATGTCATGGGAGAACGAGCGCGGACTTGGCCGACTTCAGGGCTCGCCCATCTGACATCCAGAGCGAAAGCCGCGTTCGAGGTTATCCTTAATGCCTAAGATCGTATACCAGCACATCAATTACCTTAAGTGAGTATGCTGAACTTGCAGGCTTTCCATTTGAGTCGCTGTCTGTCACAGCTCTTACCAATGGCTGGCGCCTGTGGCAAGAATTTTCGAAGTGCAAGGCTGTTAATCTTCTTGGTGTGAAGCATTAGCTCTTTGCCATGATGGGTGAAAACCTCGACATTTCGGTTATTCTACATCGAAGTAAGATGAACGAGGAAGGAGAATCACAAAGAGCCATCGAGAAGATCACATCGATAATTGGACATAATTCAGCGATCATAACAGTCAGACGATGAGTGGGAAGTAACGGCCTCCAATCTCTTTGATTTCCTACTTCACCTTTTTATCAACAACGCCGGGACCAGTGCTCCATCGCTGACAGCGAGCCAACCCTGCAACGAAAGTTTGCCAAATGTCTGGATACAATGGCCGACGGCGCAGCCTGCCTTACGGATGCATGCATCCCCTTGCTCAAGAAGCCAGATATCTCTCGCATAATCTTAATCACCCCACGTTATGGGTTCACACCGAATCGACCTCGGCTTCTCATACTACAGTGTTTCCATCGTCCCTTGTAAGGTCTCCGAAGCTGCCATGAATATGGTAGGCTACCTACGCTGTCAAGCGTGGCAAGGCGCAAAGTCCAAGAAAGGATCGGGTGACATTGGGGGGACTTCTAGTAAAGGTGCTGTCGACGCTTGCAGGCTTGCGGTTCAAGAAATGGATGGCGAGAGCGGAACATTCACCAACAAGGATGGACTTCGTTCTTTGTAGCTTTGTATTAGTCTCAAGGTCGAAAAAGTGCACGTTTATCTCGAGAGATTTGTAGACTGGGAGGTCTACGTATAGTAGCTAACAGTTGCTGTTGAGCCAGCCTTCAATTGCCAGTCAGCAGAAGTGATCTGCCCCATGGAAGTTGATGAGGACCGTGTGTTGCTGACGATATTGGAAATGTGAAGCTGATGAAGTTTAACTTCGTATTACGTAATCGAGATAGACTACTCAATTGGGTTAG
>JAABUY010004758.1_pt1 | contig 14016 bp, 12 predicted proteins | sample 5560271 | NCBI WGS metagenome assembly JAABUY01 (sample SAMN10711886, study PRJNA513374) | rock metagenome | isolation source: Antarctica rocks | place: Antarctica: Victoria Land, University Valley
ACGCAGCAAACAGGCAATTCAGACCGTCGTCGGAATGGCATCGGCCCTTTTCGCCCGAAACCGGCAGGATCTCGCCCGTGTTCTCGTTTTTTACCGTACGTTTTCGCAGAGATGGGCCTTCTGACCCTATGTGCGCGACGACCAGCCGTTCGGCGGACCAGAGCCGCCTGCCGCCGTGTTCTACTACTCGCGCGACCGCAGGGGCGAGCATCCGAACAAGCACCTGGCCGGCTACGCCGGTATTCTGCAGGCAGACGCTTATGCCGGGTTCAACGACCTCTACCATCCAGGGCGCAGGCCCGGGCCGTTGATCGAGGCAGGCTGCTGGGCCCATGGGCGTCGCAAGCTGTTCGACTTGGCTAAGGTCGCGCGTGCCCCGCTTGCCGCCGAGGCGGTGCGGCGGATCGACGCCATCTTCGACGTCGAGCGCAGCATCAACGGCCTACCGACTGAGCAGCGCCTTGCCCTGCGCCAGACGCACGTGGCGCCGCTCGTGGCTGAACTCGAGACCTGGATGCGCGCGGCACGCGGCAAGATGTCGCGCCATGCCGAGGTCGCCAAGGCGATGGACTACATGCTCAAGCGCTGGGACACGTTCAGCCGGTTCCTGCACGACGGACGCATCTGCCTCAGCAACAACGCCGCCGAGCGCGCGCTGCGCGGTATCGCCCTCGGACGCAAGGCGTGGCTGTTCGCGGGAAGCGATCGCGGCGGCGACCGCGCCGCGGCCATGTACTCACTCATCATCACGGCCAAGCTGAACGACATTGAGCCGCGTGCCTGGCTCGCCGACGTGCTGCGCCGGATCGCCGGGCATCCCGCATCACGGCTGCACGAACTGCTGCCCTGGAACTGGGGAAAGCAGGCTGCCAAACTGGCGGCATGAGCCAGGCCAGTAGGACCCGCAAGACAAAAACCCTGGACAGCACAACGTTGGCGTCGAACAGCGTCAGCCAGATCTGCACGGTCCGGATCGAGCTGCGCGACACCGACCCCCTGATCTGGCGCCAGGTCGAGGTGCCGACCTCGATCACGCTCGACGTGCTGCACGACGTCATCCAGATCGCCATGGGGTGGCTCGACTGCCATCTCTGGGAGTTCAAGATCGGCAAGCAAAGATACGGCCTGCCGATGGATGAGGACTGGGGCGCAGTCCCGTGTATCGAGGCCACCGAGGTCTGTTTGCGCGACGTGCTGAAGCCGCGCAAGACAATGATCGACTACCTCTACGACTTCGGTGACTCCTGGGAGCATCACCTCACCGTCACCGATATCCGCCAAGGCAAGCCCGGCGTCCCATACCCGCGCTACATCGGCGGCGAATGGACCGGGCCACCCGAAGACAGCGGCGGCATACCGGGCTTCTACAGCATGCTCGACGCCAGGGCCGACCCCGAACACCCGAGCCATGCCGAGATCACGCAGTGGCTCAACGACTACGATCCAAAGCTGATCGACGAAGTCTCCCTCAAAGCTGCTCTTGGGCGAATTGCCAGCCAATAAGATGCGGTCAACACGCAGACTGCCGAAAAGGAACCCTGATCAGCTCATTGATAAACCTAACCAGCATCCGCGGCCCTCGCCGGAAGGATACGATTCTTAGCACGACTGCACTCGACCCATGCCAGCGGATCCCGAACGGGAGAGCTAATTATAGCGAACCGCAATTATCCGTCCGTGGGATCGCAATCATCGGCGCGTGCTCACACTGATTGCAACTGACGGTGGGCTTGGCACGGACATGGAAACAACCGGTTTGCTGCCCGGCTGATAGACCGTTTCAAAGCGGCTTGGCGAGCCCGTTTGTCGGGCATAGAACCCGGTCAGAGTATCTATGGTCACAATCAGTCATTCTGCACGGGTTTCCTGAGCGTTGAAGGGCAGCATGCTGGTCGGCTACGCGGGTCTTGACGGATGATCAGAACCTCGACCTGCAACATGATGCGCTGCGCCGGCCTGGCTTTCCTTTGCAAATTTGAACGTAAATGATGGCGGTTCGCTACCGGGATCAGGCTCGGATTAGCGGACAGTCAGTAACCGGTAACGCCGCTTCGTCGGGCGGCGTTTTCGTCACGAGTTCATAAAAATCCCAGTCGCCCCGGCTTTGGGAAGGCGCTTTGACCCGGAAGAGATAGGGCGTGACCATCGCTCTTCCGTCGGGGCGGATGATGGTGCGCCCGAAAGCGTCGTCATCAGCTGACATGGATTTCATGTGGGCGATCACGGCCGCACCATCGCGCGCGCGCTCGACGCCCAGGGCAGCCACCGACTTCAGGTAGTGCAGCGTGCCGGCATAGCAGGCCGCATGGACGGTATTTGGATAGTTGTTGGGCGTTTTGGGTCTTATGCGATTCATGAACGCCCGCGTGCGCTCATTGAGGTCCCAGTAGAAGCTTTCAGTTAGAAGGAGACCCTGCGCGACTTCCAAGCCAAGACCATGTACGCCTGTGACGGTGAATACGAGCGCTGCTATTTTGATACCGTCGCGGATGAGGCCGAACTCCCGAGCTTGCTTGATGCAGTTCACCGTGTCATCGCCGGCATTGGCAAGACCCAGAACTTTCGCGCCGCTTGAGCGCGCCTGCACAAGGAACGACGAAAAGTCCGTCGTGCCCGGAAACGGATAGGCCGAGTTGCCGAGCACCTTGCCGCCCAGCTTCGCCACGACCGCGGCCGTTTCGTGGTAGAGTTGCTGACCGAATATATAGTCGGCCGTTATGAAGTACCAGGAATCACTGCCGGCCTTAAGCAACGTGCTGCCGGTAGAGACGGCGTTCATGTAAACGTCGTAGCCCCAGTGGATCGTCACAGGGGTGCATTGCTTGGCCGTCAGGTCCGTGGTGCCAGCACCAGTGTTGACGTAGGCCTTGTTCTTTTCCTTCGCGATGGTGTTGACGGCGAGTGCAATCGACGAGGTCGGGACATCGGTGATCATGTCCACGCCATCCCGATCGAACCATTGCCGGGCGATGGACGCTCCGATGTCGGCTTTATTCTGATGGTCTCCGGTGACAACCTCGATAGAGAAACCTTGTCCGCCGAAATCCTCAATTGCCTGACGCACGCAGGCGACGGATGTTGGACCAGTTACGTCGCGATAGGGTCCGGACATATCGGTGAGGACACCAATCCTGATGACCTTGTCCCGCGTGCTTTGCGCCCGTGTAGCACGACCAAGGGGCAGAGTAGCGGCTGTTGCGGCTTGGAGCAGTCCTCGGCGCGCGACTAACATCGAGTCATCCCCCTAGGGGTGGGTGAAACAGCTTCATCCCTGCAGAGCCTCAAAGTCAATGTGACGGTCGTTTCCTGGCCCATCGCCTCTTGGCGATCCGATCGCCAAGCAGCCGGTGGCGGAGCCACCGGAAAGCCAGATCCGTCGTTAGTTGCAATCAGCGTGGGCACACAGCGGTGATTGCGATCCCACTTGCAGACTTTATGGACCCAGTTGCAGTGATTGTGGGCCGGAACCCTCAAGCCCGTTGCAATGAGCATAGGCACAACCGACCGATGATTGCGATCCCAAGGGCGGACAATTGCGGTTCGCTATAGCTAATCTTCCAAGCGGTCGTTCAGGCTGCTATCCCACCTTCAGCTCTGCGCCGCAAATCGGCCGTTCCCCTCATTTTCCGAGTGCCTCCGAAGCGGACGTTCGGACGTTCCTCGGCGGGTCTGACTGAAGCTAGGGCGCTCGTCGCCATAACGTCTCAGTCGTCTCCTGAAGCTTGCGCATCGTCTCCTTCCGCCGAGAACCTGCTCCAGCGCGCTTCGCCTTCGCCGCGGACTGGAGCAGGTCGACCGTCTCGAAGAGCCTACGGCTGCACTTGTCCGCCTGTCGTCTCCGGTCCTCCCGGCCGACCAGCACGCCTCGGCCGCGAAGTGTGCGGATTGCGCTTATCGCGTCGCGACGATTGGCTTGAGCACGTTCGCGAACACGTGGTCGGCGATCTCATTGCCGAGGGCGACGCCATCGTCTGAATCCCGCTGCCAGTGGATGCCGAGCCAGATCCGGCTTTCAGCGTTCTCCCATTCTGCCGCGCCGAAGGACCGGAATGTCACCGGCTTCAACGGCCGTGGCTGTCCGTCCGGCCCTTGATTGAGGCCGTTGTACTCGTCGGACACGAAAGTGAACCTGGTGGTCGGGTCGTCTTTGGCGGGCTTGTTAAAGTACTTTCTCATGATCTCGAATAGCGCACCGCCGAACACGGCGTGGCCCGACGGATAGGCCGGAAACGCTGGCGTCACGTCGGGTTCTCCACCGTTCGTGGGTCCCTGCCCGAAGGGCGTCCAGAGCTTATCGGCTAGGCCGTCGTGAACCGCATCGGGTTTGGCGTAGCGGATGTAAGAAACGGGGCGGCCGACGGCGAACTTGAACTTCGCGTCCCAGGCGGCGATGCCGGCATCGCCGAGAGCCAAATTCACCAGGGCAAGGTAGCGAGCCATATCGCTCACGCGGGTGACCTTCCGCTCGTTCAGTGCAACCGACGTCGCGATCATATTATACAGGCGTGGCGGCGCACAGAGGAGCGCCGTGCCGTCGTAAGCCCAGTAGACAGCGCGATCGGTCAGGTCTCTATCACGCTTGGTAGGCGTCGACCATCTCTTGCCCTCCTCCGCCGGAAAACCCGTGATCTCGGCCCCGAGGGACGAGCCTGGGACACGGAAATCCCCGAACTGGCGCACGCCGTACTTGTTCCAGATCTCGGCTCGGCTGGCCTGAACGCGCGGATCCGGCCTTCGTCCGCCGTACGGGCCGGAGCCGAGGCTCTGCTGGAAATCCGTGTCGCCCTCGGACGGCCTCGGCCGCTCGGTACCGCCCAGCAGGAGGACGTCGGCTCCCGACGCCGTCTTTCCGAGAAACTGGTGCGATAGCGTTACGAACGGCATTACCGCCGGCCAGGTGCCGCCGAGTTGGGAGAGCACCTTCGAGACGGGATCCGGCTGCCAATCGAGGGGGCGGCCTTTATCCTCGGTAAACTGGCTGAAGCGCGGCTCCAGGCACGTCCGGTGAACGATCCCACCCGGGCATCCGGCAGAATTTACGCCGGGTGCTTCCGACCCGTCATTCTGCCTGGCCGCGATGACATGAGCGGCGGCGGCGTCACCGATCATCCGCCCGAGCATGGCCTTCGGCGAATTCGCATTGCCGCGCTCGATGAGGACGGCGGTCTGCGTTAGCTCGGCCTCGAAGATCGGTCGCTTCTGCGGGTAGAGGTAGACCAGGGTCTGGTAGGCGGCACGAGCAATGGCCTCGGGCACGGACGCTCGGGAAGGGTCGATCTCGGCGGCGGACAGATGCAGGTCGGCGAGGATAGAGGAGTAGATGTCACTGGTCGCGCCGCTCGGCTTGTAGGACTCGAAGCGGTGGACGATCGTGTTCACAGCCTCGAAGATTGCGAGATGAACGATCGTGAGCGCACGGCTCGACCGAGCCGGGCCAAGTTGCTCGGCATAGGACGGCTCGATCACGGGAACGTTTCCAACCCGCTCCCCCTTCGTCGTATGGTCGAGCGAGGTGGCGTCCAGGGCGAACTCGTTCCACAGGAGGAGGTGGAACATGTCCGGACCACCCTTGCTCGTGCTCAGGTGCTGCAAGAGTCTGTTGTTCTTTAGGAAGAGCGCTTGAGCTGCCGTATCGTCTCCCGCAGGCACCTTGGTTCTGGCGTTCTGGGCTTGAAGGGCGGTCCTGAGCTCGGCTGCCAAGGCAGGCTTCTCGGCCGCTTGTACCCTCGCACCAGACGTGTTGTTCCCCATCCCGTAGATCCGAGAAAATTCGCTGGTCGACGGGTCGTTCGGTTGACTGTCGACGGCAACGGACGGGTTTGTGCTCGGTCGCGCCGCCGCCGTACCGGCCGCGTCCTTGTTCGTTCCATAGATCCGGGAGAACTCCGCAGCTGAGCTGTCCGGAGCTGGTGCCGAGGCGGCGGGATTGGGCGGCGTCGCCTGCGCGAGCGCCATCCCTGTCGCCGTCAGAAATGAGCTCCAGGCCAAAGACGCAATGATAGCTGCCCTCAACATCTTGCCCCCCTTTGCGCGTCGGCAGGCCTTGCAATTTGCGTCATCTAAGACATGCCTCAACACACGCTAATCGAGGCAGGCAATCTGGCAAGGGTGATTCGCAACTCTGCTAGAAGCCGTGCGACGATCTGAGGTCAGCGTCCGCTCTAGCCATTCGACCGGCCGAAAGCGGTCAGTCAGCTCTCGGCCAACTACGGTCCTAGGCTGCAATCTCTTCGTCCTGCTCAATTGCCTGGCCATCCCCGCACCCATCAACCGACGCCGTCACACGCCACAGTGTCTTGCGGTCCGCTTCTGCGGACGGCGAAGGCGCAAACCGGGTGCAGTAGCCGCTCGATGCCCACCATTCGACCGAGCGGCCTTGACGGCTGTATGGCGTCAGCCCGATCCCGTTCGGCTGGAACCAGTGGATGCAGCTTTCGCATCGCGTGATGCCAGGCCCGTCCCCATCGTCATTTCCAACAGCAGCTCCGGAACCGCAGCGGTCGATCGGCTTTACTTTTGACCAATACACCAGTTCAAACTCGTCGGTCCCTGGCGACGGAGCGTGGCGGCGGCATGTCCCGCCAGGCGGACAATAAACGCACGCAGCGCAGTTCTGAGGCAGCGGGGGACCCATCTCGCTCATTACGGCGATACTCCGCGGGTACGATCCGGCTCGTTCTGACGCTGTGCGTTCTGCGTCGCCGGCGTGCTCGCTAGTGCCGGGGTCCGGGTGCGTGCGGCATCCCGTGCGGCCTGGCTGGGACGCGGAGCGGGCGGGGCCTGGATCGGCTGGATGATGGTTTGACGCGCCGGGCTGCTCTTGCTGTCTGACATGGCGTGTAGCTCCTTCGACGGCTATTCCGCGGCGATGCGGTATTGATCCTGGCCGACGCGAGCGCGCATGTCCGGCCGGAGGAAGTAGTAAGCTTTGACGCACCGGATCGGGGCGCTCTCCCCGCGGCGGAACACGATCGCCTCGTCGCGGCGCATCGAGAACTCGACTTCATCGGGCGTAATCAGATCACGCGCTTGCAGGCTCGTGCTTTCGTTCGTGCCCTTGCTGCTGCTCCGCATTCCGAACATCGCTTGGCTGCTGCTGCCGGTGTTGCGTCCCTCGGACGGGGCGATCACCGTGTATCGGCCGCACCGCTTGCTGACATCTTCGGCGGTCGCGCGGTCCATCGCCGAATAGGCTTCCCAGGACGCATTGGCACGCCACGCCTTGACGCCGGCCGGTCCCCAGGTCGCGTCCATCTGACCCAGGCTGTGCCACATGCCCATGATCGTCACGCCGTATTTGCGTCCCTGTGAGGCTGCGGTGGACAGCGCCTGGAGCTTGCCGAACAGGTTGATCTCGTCCAGCAGCAGCAGGTATTTGCGCCCGGTTTCCCCGTCTGCCCGGTAGATGTTGTTCAGCAGCGCATTGAGGATCGCGCGGCCGATCTGCGGCGTGTCCTCCATCGTCTTGACGCCGAGCTGGAGGAAGATGGTCATGTCCCCGCGTGCGAAATCGTCGGCCGTGATGCTGCCTGGCGCGGTTCCCGACACGATGTTGGCGTAGGTTTCGGTCATCAGCCACCGGAGGTCCGCCGTTGCTTCCACGCAAAAGCCCGAGAAGGTTTTGGCGTGCGCCTCCATCAGCGTGCCAGCCAAGATCCGTGCAAGGCGGCTTTTGGATTCTTCGTGGATCGTCTGCAGCAGGCCCTTCATCTGCCGCTCAGGCGTGGCGATCCGCTCCGCGAACAGCCCCGGCGTCTTGCGCTCCTTGGCAATCGTCGGGTCGGCCAGCATGTCGGCCAGGAGGCAGGCTTGCAAACTCTTGCCCTGTATCTTGAACATCGAGTTCTCGCCCTTGGCCTCGGCCGCGACGACCTCCCGCCCGAGCGTCTCGACAGCGGACCACACATGCTCCTCGAACAGCGGATGCGCGGGGTCGATCCAGCCGAGTACGTTGATGCCGACGCGCTGCGGCTGCGGCATCCCGCTGCTGTCCCGCGCGGGCCGAGGCCCGCCGAGAAAGATGACGCGCTGCCCCGCCTGTTCACGCATCGAGGCGCACATGCGCCCCATTTGCGACGATGGATCATTCGCCAAGACGTTGCCCCGCCAGGCTACCTCCGGGTCCAGGGTCGGGACGGCATAGGCGCTGGTCTTTCCGCCACCCGAGCCGAGGAACAGCAGGCCGTGGGTCGCGTCCTCAGTGCATCGGTCGATGAGCAACGGGGACGTGCCGCCATCCTTCGCCGGGGTCAGGTCGGCGCGGCAGGCGGCACCGAACACGATGCCGCCGTGGACGGGATCGCCCGGCTGGGCGAGCTTCTGCATCTTCTCGCCCGACATGAAATCGGCGTGGCCGTAAACGTCGGAGAATGCGCGGACGAGGGCAGGGGGAGGTTCATTCAAACGGGCGGCGCGGAGCCTGGGGCGGAACGCCTTGAACCGGACATAGGCCGCGAACGGAGCGGCGGCGAGCAGTCCAGACGCGACAAGGTAAATCTGCTCGTTGGTGGAGCGGCCGAACAACCGGGCGTATGTCAGCCATTGCCAGGGCCGCGCCCAGGCGTGGATGCCGGGACTATTCAGCAGGCCCGCCATCCAGAGGAACGCGAACGACGCCAGCGTGAGCCAGAGGACGGCGACCAGCGCGGCCCATGCGAGCCTGTCGGCGATCATGGGGACGCCAACAGGTCTTTGAACGTCTCGCCCCGGCGGCGGGCATCCGCGGCCAACCAGACTTCGGCCAGGGTCCGCTCGCCCTTGTCGTTTTCGACGGGAAGGATGAAATCGACAGCCGCTGCAAGCGTGGCGACCACGGTGTCGTCCTGCATACCCGTGCCCGCTGGAGATGCCTTGAACATGTTGAACAGCCGGCGCGCGGCATCCGCCGGGTTCTTGCCGTGGATCGTGGACATGCTGCCTGGATGGCCGGCGCTCACTTCATCGATGAACATCGCCGCGGCTTCCGCATCGCGCATTTCGCCGAGCAGCACGCGATCGGGGCGCTCGCGAAGCGTTGCTTTCATCAGCGCGGTAGGGGACGCACCCGCATTGCCGGAAGCCGAGTACAGGTGCCGCACGCAATTGGGTTGCCGGACGACAAGCTCCTTTGCGTCCTCGACGGTTATGATGCGCTCATGGAGGGGGATTGCACCGCCAAGGAGTTTGCTCAGCCTCGATTTGCCGGCGCCTGTTGACCCGCAGACCAGGCCAGTTTGCTTGGTCGTGGCGAGCAGCCGAAGGAAGCCTTCGATATCGTCCCTGTCGTAGGCGGCGAGCAGTTCGCCATCTTCGGCGGCGCGGCGCTCGTGGCGCTGTGCCCAGCGGTTCCACCGGGACGTGTTGTAAAGCCTCGGCACATCCTCGATCTCGTCCAGCCGCTCGTCTCCGCGCCGAAAGGACAGCGCCATCGTTCCGGCAGGAACCGCAGGCGGCATGACGGATTGCAGGCGCAGCCCACCCGGGAGGTCCGCGGACAGGATAGGCGAGCGGGACGTGATCGAAGCTCCGGTCTGCGACGCCGCCATGACCGATAGGCCGTGAAGGCGCTGGTATGTCATCTCTGGCAACTCGACGCGGTGCCAGGCCCCATGCTTGAGCCACCACCCGACGCCCGGCTCTTGGATCGCCAAGTCCTCGGTCTCCGGAGCGTACAGGATATGCTGGATCGGCCGTTGCGCCGACGCGAGCCCAGCGCTCATAGCAGCGGGCACGCCATGGCATCATAGCGCTTGAGCTTCATGCACACGTCGTACATGTCCAGGTCCTGCCCAACCGTGATGAGGACGGGCAGGCCCTGGTCGCGGGTCACGACGGGGTTGCGGCCGATCCTGGCTTGCATCTCCTGCGAGGCGAGGCCCTGGACCTGTCCGCCGAGGTTGAGCGTCGTCCCGTTGCTGCCGCTGGTCGCCCGCGAGATCGCCGACGACGCGAGGTTCTGACCAGCGCCGATTCCAATATCCAGAAGGGAATAGAGCGCCACGCTGCCAAGCCGGTCCCAAAAGAACGTTTTGACATCACCCTGGTAGCCGGGCCGGCCCATCGCATCGCCACCTGGCGCGGACAGCGGTATGCGGAAGTTCTTGCCCTCGACGCTGGTGAACAGGACGCCAATGCGCTCTTCGCCTTGCGCCACGCCACGCCGGATTTGCCCGAAGAACAGCGTCCCAGGAGGAAGCAGGCCGCGCGTCTGCGTTCCGCCGCGTATCCACTCGGGCACGCGGCACCGGGTAAAGCCAGGCATCCCGCTGTTCTGTGCGTCCTGCGGAATGCACTGCACGGGATCGCCAGGGCGGATCACGTAGTCAGGATGGCGCACAAGCACAGCATGACTTGTCGGCAGCACCGTCGCGCCGTTCAGTTGCGAGGCAAGCCTGTCCTCGGGGTCTGTTGCCCCGCCGCGTGCGACCTCCTCCCCGTCCGCAGCTTGCGTCGCGCGGCCCGTCACAGCCCCGGCTGTGACCCGGGGCGCTGCGTACAGGCCGATATCGGTTGGCACGTAACGGCGGGCACCCCGGCCGGGCAGGTTCGGCGTCACGAACGTCGTTGCACGCTCGATAAGCCCGGCGCTGGCCGGGACGTATTCGGTGACGCTTGAAGGGGTAGGGGTCTGCAGCGCGATCTGCTGGGGCGCGGGCTTGTCCCCGTATCCAGGCAGCACGACCAGCGCGACGACGCCGATGACCGCGGCGATGCCGACGCCCATTTTCGCCTTTGCGCCGAACCCATCCCACCCCGTCGCGCTTGCCGGTGCGGCAGGTGCCGAAGGTGCGGCGCCGTTTGCGTCCGCAGGCGCGAACAGGCTTCTCATCGCCCGGTGCTCATCGCGACAGTCGTCGCGGTCCGACCATCCGGGTCAGAGCCGACATTGAACACGCAACCAACCTCGTCGCCATCGCGGAGCCGCCACATTTTCTCAGTGCGGGCAATCCGCAGCGTCGTGCCGGTCGCGTCAATCTCAGGCGAATAAGCCGGGATGCTCTTGGCGTTGTCCGGCAGGACGCGCTCTGGGATGGGCAAGCGCCGGTTGCCGTCAAACCGCATGAACGTGCTGCGGCCATCGTCCCAGGTGTGGTCCGGCATCAGAGCGGCACTCCCGCGGTAGCCATAGAAGTAGTTGTCCGCTGCCTTCGGCACCGCAGGCCCGGCAACCTTGTTCGCCTGCCGCTCGCGCCATGCTGCGATTTGAGCTATGCGACGGCGTTGCGCTTCGAGGAGCGCCGCGGTTCTCGCCCGGTCGGGATAGGTGAACGACACGGACCAGGCCACGTTGTCGGCAGCGGCCCGCACGTCGGCGGGGCGGGTCAGCAGCTCGAAGGTGTAGGGGACCATCTCGCACCTGCCGGGCACGACCGCGATGTTGCTGTCCGGGCAGATCGTCGCACAGTTCGCAGGAGCGCCGGCCGCATCGCTGCACCGCTTCGTCTGAATGAACAGCGGTTGCGGCTCCAGCGCCCGGAGCGGACGCAGATAGACGAAATTGCCGACGACAGTCCGGCACAAGTTCACGTCGCAGGAGGGAGGCCATTTCACCCCACCTGCGGCCGGTCCCGACGAACCGCTGTTCACCGAGACGTTGCTCGCGAGGGCGTCCGGCACTTCTTGAGCCTCGACGCCCATGCCTCCCTGATCGGACACCGAGATCTGTTCCACCTGTTCGTCCGGGCCGAGCTGGATGCGGACGGAGGCCCCGGGCGAGACGGCGAGGGTCACGGGATTGGTCGCGCTATAGGCCAGCGTGCGGATGCGCTTGTCCTTGTCGCTTGCTGCCGGGGGGTCGAATGCCGCGAGGGCCGGCCCTGCCGTCAGCACGGTCGCAGCAACCAGCAAGGCGCGATATTTCATTTTGCCTCTCCTTGGCGTGACGACACCTTGATGGCGGGGCGTGCGTTGTCCGGCTGCGCGCCTGGGAAATCGATCACCTGGACGCCGGGCGCATTGAACGTGCTGCGGTCCAGCCAGGCACGGCGGGGGTCCTTGGGGAATATCCCCGTGCGGAACCGAACGGCGACCGAATAGGATGGCGCGGCGGCGATCTCAGCGGCCGACGTATGGCCGTTGTCCTCCCAGCGCCGGAAGTGGAAGAAGTAGATATCGCCAGCACCTCCTTGCGGAGCCGGCGGATCGACCGGCTCGCACTGCACTGCGATGCCCTTCTCGCCATAGACGTGCTGCGGCGCTTCCGGGTTGGTCGGGTCGAACTGCCGTTTCACCTGGCGGCCCACGCGATCATCGGACATTGCCTGAGCGATATAGAAAGCGCGTGGTGCGGTCGGCGTATTGAAGCACTCGCGGGCTTCGACGTATTTCCACAAGGCATTCTGGATTGCTTCGGCCTGCTGCGATGCCGACGCTATCTCGGTGTAGTGGACCGACGAAATCAGATCGCCGGATGTCTGGAGCGTTGCATAGACGACATCCTTGCCCAACGCCTTCGTCGCGAGTTGATTGTTGTTATAGACCGTCCAGGCGAGGCCAGCGCCAAGCCCGACGATCAGCAGTGTCTTGCCGCCGCTTGCGCGGCGCTGGCTGCGGACTGCGGCGTTGTGCTGCTTGAGCACGGCCTTGGCGCGGTCCTGCATCGTATCGCGGGCGGCGGCGTGCATGTCGGGCATTAGCTGTCCTCCGGGCAGGCTTTGGACATCGCTGCCATCTGTTCCGCGGTTGGGTGCCAACGATCGGCGTTGAGCGCGACCAGCGGGCCTTTGCAGGTCGCGAGCTTATGGTCACTCGCACAGCCGGCCAGGGCGGCGAGGATGAGCAGAGGGATTAAGGCGCGGCGCATGGAACGGGTTCTTTCGTTCTAGTTTCGGATGGGGCGGCTGGCGCGGGCAGCTCCGGCCAAGGCACGTCCAGCAGCACCGGCGGCGCCAACGCCACCACGCAACGCGAGCCCAACGGCCGGCGCGGCAACCGAGGCGGCAATGCCGGACCCAAAGCCTACGGCGGCGGGGAGAGCGGCCATCGTCAGGAGGTCGAGGACGATGTTGCTGACGACACTCATCAGCACGCCGACCGCCTCCGCGCCGTTGCTGGGAAGGTTCGCATGGACCCGGATCAGCAGGTTCATCAGTTCCGTCATCTGCAGGGCGAGTAGGATGTTGGTCCCGAACCCAAAGGCGAGGACGCCGACAAGCTTCCCCAGCCACGCGCCAACCCATCCGCGGGTCCGGTCAAACAACTCGAACAGCAGGATGACCTTGCCGAAGCACAGGACAATCGCGAGCATCGTCACGCCAAGCAGCCAGATCCCGCAGATGCAGCCGAGGATCGTTTGAGCGCCACCGTTGGACAGGGAAGCGGCCAGGTAGTTGCCGAACGCCGAAACGCTCCATCCCGTGTTCAGCGCCAGCGTCTGCGCCGTTACCACGTTGATCGCCTGTGCAGCCGCGTCGAACTGCTGCGCTGGGTTCATTGTTACAGTCGCCCCGCCGCCAACGGCGCTGGACGCCATCGCGGCGAGGGCCTGCGGTATCCGTTCGAAGATCGGGTCGCGGACATACTGCACATAGGCTCCGGCCTTCGTAACCAGCAGGATGACAATGCCTGAGCGCAGTATCGTAGAGACGAACGTTTTTCCCGACAGATACCCATAGTTCATCATCAAGAACTGCCGTCCCAGGTATATGAGGAACAGCGCCTTCAAAACCGGCGTGACATACGCCGTCTCGGCATTGATTACGGCGTCCATCATCGACTTGAGGTTCGCGAGCCGTTCTGCCGCGAGGGTCGCGTAGGCGATGCCGACAGCGTTCACGATGGATGCCTCGGGTCCATCGCGTCACCTTGCCGGGCCGCGGCACAGGTCGAGGGCGCATAGCTGGTCCTTGGAACGTTGCAAGCGGCGATCACGCCGACGCGCGCCAGGCGGTTCTGCGCCCAATAAGACGGGTCCCTGAGCTCGACTTTGGCCATATCCAGCTGGCCTGACGATGTGATGGGCGGCGAAGCGGGCGGTGCGTTAGGATGACGGGTCCCCGCCAAGAGACATCGCCATGCCCTGCCTGCCGTCCCGCTTCG
>JAABUY010004760.1_pt1 | contig 14004 bp, 16 predicted proteins | sample 5560271 | NCBI WGS metagenome assembly JAABUY01 (sample SAMN10711886, study PRJNA513374) | rock metagenome | isolation source: Antarctica rocks | place: Antarctica: Victoria Land, University Valley
GGCAGAGCCCTTGAGCCGCCCCATGGCGCACCACGGCGTGCCCTCCAGGCCCAGGTCCGTCCGCGGCAGCTGCTCGGGGTCGAAGAAGACCGCCAGGCCAAAGTCTGCGCGCGGTCGCTCACATATTTGATATCCCCTGCTCCACACGGCACCCCCCGCCTGATGTAGTTCACACTCCACGGCGCGGGTCAAGCCAGTACGAAATGTTCCAGTGACGACGTGCAACACACAGCTCCCCACAGCAATGGCAAAGACCAGTGTCTTGGCTTCAGATGGTATGCTCTCAGAGCTCATGTGACATGCGCTGCAGCCATGCAGCGCCAGTGACGACGCGCACCGATGGCCTTGAGCGGCGAGCGCTCGTCATCGGAGAGCAGCATGAAGTTGCCCGGCTTGATGTCACCTGCGGGAGCACAGTCTTGGTGTGGGGCAATGCAGCCGTGCACCCCGGAGCAGCTGCGTTGGGGTCGCATGCATTACAGGCCGCACGGGGCGCTGCAGCACGCTTCGGACAGCCCATGCTGCACCAGGCACCAGGCAGCGCTCCGGCAGAGGCAGCGCGCGCACGATGCAGAATGCTCCGCACGTGGCACTGCTGCAGCGTGCGGCACACCGCGCGCATGAAGCTCGCCACCTGCGCGCCGCGGGACGTGTCAGCCGCCGCTGCCAGCGGCGCAGCGCTCCTGCAGCCTCGCCAGCGCGCCGGCTCTCATCAAATCTTGCTCTTGCCAGGCCAGGGAGGCAAGCAGTGCTCGTCAGCATTTCAATGCCCGAGCAGCATCGCCCGGCTCAGCCAGTGGGGCCGCGGCGGCAGTACTCAGAGTGCCTGGGCGGGCAATGCAAGACGGTGCGGGACCAGGCGCGCACTGTGCGCTCGCTGTAGTGGCGGCGGCCGATGCGGCGCACCAGCTCCCCCCCGCGGCACAGCTGCGCGCGACGACAGGCTCATATTAACGCTGTGCTGAGGCCCCACGCGCGCGTCAGTGAGAGCTGCCGGCCGCGGGGCGGTCACGCCGGTGGCCACGATTCTGTGCGCCCTGCCTCTTTCGTAGGGGCCTGGCCATGCGGAAATTTGAACATGCGGAGTGCCCTGCGCGAGCTTGGAGCTGCTGCAACAGGTGCTGCCCGGGCATGATCTGACACAGGTGGTCATGAGGTCCCGGCGAAGTCAGCATGAGCAGCACCACAGGAACATTTCTGCCAGGGGGGGGCTTGGGGGACCTGCGCGCCTCCATCACGATGTGCACATGCGAGGCATCCTCGTAGGCGCGCTTGAAGTGCACGACGTTGAGCGTGCCGCGCAGGCGCGCGAGCACGGCCACCTCGCGCTTTATGTTGTCCAGGTGCGCGGCCTGTGCGCCGCGACGCGCTGTGAGCGCGGCGCGCTGTGAGCCCACCGCCGCGGCCTACCTGGCGTGCCGCCTGGGCTCCTCCTCTAGGCTGGCGTTCCCGCACTCGCGCACGCACTCGCGCCACCCGCTCCTCTGCCAGAGTGGTCAGGCGTTTCGCCCGCACAGAGAGCGTCAAGGCACAGCATGTGCTTTGGCACAGTTGTTTGTGAAGCCTGTGGGCGGGCAGGGCCTGGCACATAGCCAAAACTGGAGCCCTGCTCTGCGGCCCGAGACCAGGCAGCGTTGCCGCGTGCCCTGTGCCTCTGCTGCGCAGTATTGCCGTAGGTGCGCAGCCTTGTTTGAACTTGCTGAAAAGCTCTTGGTTCTCTCGTATGGGGCAAGCTGCTCGCGCCTGCTTGGCTGGCGACAGGTTGCCCACGTCCAGGAACTTGCTGATCGACTTGCATGCATACTCCTTACCGCTGTCGCGGCTCGTGACGACGCGCACCGCGCCAAAGCCGCCCTTGCCGAGCTCGCGTCCCATCTCGTACCTGCGCGCGGCGCGGCACCGAGCTCAGCAGAGCAGGCGCGCGGTCCCGCCGCAAGTGCAGCGCTGACCCAGCATGCACGCGGAGAGCGCCGCGCACTTCTTCTCGAAGCCTTGCACGAAGCCCAGGTGGATGGGCTTGCGCTCCCGGGCCTTCTCCACGTCCCAGATGTCCAGCCGGCTGCCCTGCGCCGCGGAAGGCGCCATCCTGCGCCTGGCTTACAAGCAGACGCTCTGTTTGCGCTTCAGTATGGGATCCATATGCGTGACTGGCTGCTTGTAAGGCGTGACAGCCTGCTTGCACAAGCAGCAGAGGCCTGTTGAGGCGCACCTGACTCATCAAAAGTCGACGCAGAGCCGTTGGGTATAAATAGGTTCAGCAGCAAAATTGAGCGGGAACGCCACAAGTGCATAGCGCTGTACTCTGGTCCGCCCTCCAGTGGCCTGTTGTCAGCAGCCATGCACGCGTCCGTGGCAGACCCGCTCAAGGACGTGCGCATGCTTTTTGAACGCGCCGGCTGCCCGGTGTCGTGCGGAGGCAGCGACTGGGGTGTGCAGGCGCACTTTGAAGCGCTGCTGTCTGATCCGGTGGTACGAGCTCAGGTGTGCGTGCAGGAGCTGGCCAGATCGCGTGCTATACGCACTGCGCGCACGCCGCAGCCTGGCAGTGTGAGCGTCCTGGTCTGCGCCGCTTGTGTTCTGAGCTGCTTGCTGCTCGGACCGGCCAGGTGCCCTGCCTCAACAGCGGCAACATCGACCTGGTCCCCACCAACGGCCTCTGCCGCTTCCGCGGCATGGTGCGCGCTGCAGTCGCCCGATTACCTTGCCGCGCTTGCCCCGGTGCTCTGCGGCCTCTAGTCCCGCCACGGACACAGTACGCAGGCCACCACTGTGGACAAGCAGGCTGCAGGTGCAACGCCTAGAGCAGGTGCAACGTGCAAGGCCGGGGCCGCGCAGGTGCAGGAGACGCTGGACACGGAGGTGTATGCGGGCGCGTACGCGTGCGCCGGCGGCGGCGTCGCCACCACCAAGTTCCGCGACTGCCTGGCGGCGCCGCCCGCGGCCGGCGCGGAGCCGGCCCTGTGGGAGCGCCGGCCGCTGTACTGCGTGCGTGTGCCCGGCGAGGCCGCATGGGCGGCCGGCGGCGCCGCCGGCGCACCGCCGGCCGCGGCCGCACCGGCCGCGCCTGTGCAGCGTGCGCGCCCCTGCTGAGCGCAGCTCGCGTCCGAGGATGGCCCAGCTTGCACGCACATGACTGGACAGCTGCCTCGGCGGCGCCGGGGGTGGTCTGTATGGGGCCAGTAGGCAGACACATGCTCCTGTCATGACACGGCGCGCTAGAGTGCAGGAGAGCCGCGTCGTCAGCGCGAGCACGATGCCTGCTGCCGCCGCGCAGGCGCAGCCGGCAAGCGCGAGCGCGGCGCAGCCGGCGACGCCGAGCCGATGGAGGTGTGCGGCGGCGCGGAGCCGGGCGCGCGCGCCGGCGCCGCGGGCCCCGCCCCGAACGCAGACGGCTCCACCCCCGCTAAATCCGCGAAGGTGGACGGGGCGCTGCGCGAGGCAGGGCAGGCCGCGGTCATCGGGTCGAGCGCTGCCGTCGCCCGCCCGCCGCACGCCGGCGCCGCAGAGGCGGACAGCGCTGCGGCGGGCGCGCTGTTCGCGCCGGAAGCTGGCGATTGCCTGGTCTACGTGCGCGCCCGGGCCGCACGTGCCTGCGGGGGAAAGGGATCAGGGCATGAGCAACATGGTGATATGCGACCCTGACCCTGACTCTGCGCAGCTGGCCGCCCCCACACATGCGTGATCTGTGGGTCAAAGTGTAGCCTTACACCTGCCCTGACGGCCCCGGGTGGCGGCTGGCCGCCCGGGCAGCCCTTTCTAGACGACAGAGGCCATGCCAACATCATATCGAGAACAGCAGTTGCCGCCGCGGCAGCTGTACGAGGCGGGCGAGCGCGTGCGCATGAACGACGTTGTGGACGTCGTCGGCGTGCTGTCGCGCGTGCCGGAGCTGGCCGCGCCGGCCCTGGCGGCCGCGGCCGGCGCGCGCGGGGCGGAGCCGCCGGACGGGGAGCTCGCGGCCAGGCACCCGACCAGCCAGGCGCGCGGCCGCGGCTGCGCGCGCTGCCTGCGGGGGGCCGTGCTGCAGGACCCCCGCGCTGCAGCGCCCCAGCAGCCGGGCGCTGCAGCGCCCCTCCAGCCGGGCGCCCGCAACTGATTGCAAGCCTGGCGTCTACTGCGGTGCTCCAGTGGGGGACTGGTCGGGGTTGTTAGCGTGGCGCACCGCTGCACCAGCCTGGCGCAGCCCATGCTGCATGCAAGCAAGCATCACACCCCGCCTTCTCATGTGTGGCATTGGGCCGTTGGGCTTTAGGTGGAGTGGGGGCTGCTTGTTGCCAGCTATTGCATGGATGCGGTGCCTCTGGATTGAGTGACGCAACCCTAAGCGCGCCCCGGACGTCAGGTGCCGCGGCTGCATGCCATCGCGGTCATGCGCGAGGCGGACGCGGCCGCCGCGGCGGGACCGCCTGCGGCCGCGCTGCAAGCGCGCGCGCGGGAGCTGCGCGGCCGCGCGCTCGCCGTGCTGGCCGCCGCGCTGGGCGGCGACACGCTGGCCGCACAGTACCTGCTGCTGCAGCTCGTGTCGCGGTGCGGGCCCGCCCCCGCCAGTGGCTGACACCATGCGGCACTGCGTTCACCTTCATTGATGCACGACCTTTGAAACCTGCCGCTTGACGCAATAGCCCCCTTGCCTGTCCCCTGCATCTTGAGCCTGCATGCACGGCCCTCGGCAGCAGTGTCGTGTCGCTGCCATGACTGCGCCGGCGCCGGTGCTGCCGCGCAGGGTGTACACGCGGAGGGACACGCTGGTCGTGGGCGCGCTATCAGTCAACCTCACCGGCTGCCCGCGCGGCGCCGCGGCGGCGCCGGCCGGCGGCGCGCCCAAGGTGGGGCGGGCGCTGTCGCCCATGGCCGCATCGCTGCATGCGGCCGTCAGCGCGCTCGTGCCGCGCTGCGCCGCCCTGCCCGTCAATGTGGAGCAGGCGCGCCCTCGCTGATGCAAAACCCTGTGTGAGGGCAGGGTGACGCACGCCCGTCAACAGCTGCTGCGCTGCGTATCGTCCATGCAGACGTCGGGAGCCTGCAAACGCGCTGCCAAGCGGGCGCATGTGTGCACAGCCTAGCACAGGCACTATCGCATGCAGTGACTTGGGCGGCAGACACATTTCTCTTCTGCACGACGGGGCTGCCCTGCGAGTGCGGAGGCACGCCGCTGCCCCAACGGGCGCCAGACCGAGGCAGTCTGCTGGGCCGCAGCTCAACCGGGCGGCCTGGCGGCCGGCGCGCGACTACGCGGCCGATAGGCTGCTGCGCGGCGCGCTGCAGCTGCCCGCGCACACCGCGCTGCTGCTGGACGAGACGCGCATGTCCGCGGGCGCGCTCTCCGCGGCCGGCGTCGGCAACCTGGCGGTGGGCCCTATCCCTAATACTGACCCTAGCTTCCGGCGGCGAGATGGGTGCGCGGACGCGGGCGGCCGCGCGAGAGTGTGGAGCGCCCGCTGGCGCCTGGGTGCGCGGCAGGACGCGCTGAAACCCTCGGCTGCGCGCAGGCGCTGCGGGGCCTGCTGGAGAGCCAGAGCGTGGATTACGAGTTTGGCTTCTACCGGCTGCCCATGCCGGCCGACGCGCCCGCCACCATCCTGTCGTCTGGCGCGTCGCTGCTCAGCCAGGCGGTCAACATCGTGCTGCCGCTGCAGCCACTGCACACGCCTGGTGCGCACTCCGCGGACCAGCCTTCGCATCGGTGCCCGGCGGCCCACCTAAGCATGGCCGCAAGACACGTCTACAGCGCACTGGCACACCAGGTGCCCTGCCTGGGCGCCATCGGCGCGGCGGCAGAGGCGGGGATAGCCAGAAATGGCTGGCGCCTTACGCGGCGCCTGCGGCCGGTGCCGCCAGGGCCTGTGGCCGCATGCGTGCGCGGCTGGCATCATGGCCGCCAGATGCGCGCGGCGCCGACGCCAACGTGGCGCCGAGCGCCGCCCCGCGCGCGCAGAGGCGGGCGCGGCGGCGGCGGCGGCGGCGGTAGAGGACGCGCGGGCCGCGGGCGCGCTGGGCGACCTGCGCGCCTGGCTGGCGGCCGTGCGGCGGCTGGAGCCGGCGCTGGACGCGCCCATGGCGGCGCGTGTTGAGGCCGACCTGGTCGCCGCGCGGCGCGCCGACCCATCGCTGCGCCCCGAGCAGCTGCACACGCTGCTCCTGGTGCGGCGCGCCGGCCGCCCGCACCCCGCGCCGCAGTGCCTCTGTCCGGTGATGCCTGGTGGGACGGCGCTGTGACGTGGGGCAGGTTTGGGAGGTGGCCGAGGCGTAGACATCCACATGCTGATCAGCGACGCCAGTCGATCAAAGTGCATGAAAGCCAGCACAGCGCTGACGGCCGCCGCTCGTTGGCGAGTCCAACTTGCGGTGCGTGGCGCCCTGCGCATGCACTCAACTCCGCGTCACTGCAGAGCGCCGCACACATCCCCCGCCCGCCGGCCGTGCCCAGCTGTCGCGGCGCGCGCAGCTCGCGCGGCTGCTGGCGGCCTCCTGGGGCGCGGCGCGCGTGACGGAGCAGCACTGGGCGGAGGCGCGCGCGCTGGAGCAGGCGCGCCTGGCGCGCACGCGCATCTGCGTCACCTCCGTCAAGACCGGCTAGGGCGGCGGGGCCGGCGCAACGGAGCAGCGCCGGGCATGGGGCGCTGCTCCGTCCCATGATGCTGAACGCTTCAGGCTCGTGCGTGACTGGGCGCGGGGCGAGGGGCTTGTGATGGGCTGTGGTTGGCAGTAGCCGTTGCGGCCTGAAGCATGCCAACAGCGAAATGATACATGTAACAGACCGATCCACTGTACGTCGTGCATTTCTCAACGTCCTCGCCAACAAACTGCAGGTCAGTCCTCACAGCTGCTGGGTCCTGGCAGCGGCTGCGCAGGCGCGCCGTGCAACAAATCACTGAGACAGTAGTGCAGGCAACACTCAAGGGTGCAGATTGTACAACTGCCCTCGCGTACTCATTGACCAAGCAGCAGCAATGCGGCCGTGCATGACCGAACATATACACAAGGCTTGTGCGGTCGGGCAAGGCGCTGGCATGCCAGGGCGCTCTGCGTCACGCACCCAGGCACTCGCAGGGCAGGGGGCGGGCGGGACCACGCCCCGCGCTCTCTCGAGAGGGGCGGAACCCCGCCCCGCACGCAGTACAGGCAGGCACTCGCTGCAACGCCCTGCTGGGACAGAAGCGCAGCGGCAGCGCGGAAGCGTACGCGCCGGCGCGGTCGGGCCTGGCCCGGCTGGCCAGCAACTTGGGGTAGGGTAAGGTACCCTAGGGTAAGGTACCTTACCCTGGCCCGCTCCGGCTGGCCAGCAGCTTTTTAACCAGGATGTGCGCCTGGCCGGGCGACAGGCGCTCGCTGCTGGCGAGCGCGTTGGCGACCAGCACGGCGCTGGCCGCCTGCCCGGCGCCCACCCACACGCGCCCGTTCTGGCCCACCGCCAGCTCGAACGTCAGCGCGCCGCCCAGCGCCGCCAGCACCTGGCGCGCGCGCCGGCGCGTTAGCCTGCAAGCGGGGGAATGCAGAGCGGCCGCCTGGGCGACAGAGCCGGCGCAGAGCCAGCGCAGAGCCTGCTTGGCAAGGTACGGACCTCAGACACGGGGCAGCACCACACAGGCATCCGCGCCTCGGCGCTCGCTGCACAGCATGAGCTCAAATGCGCGCAGCATGCGTAGCAGGGAGCTGGGCGCAGCTCCCTGCTACGCCCAGGGCGGAGCCCGCACCGGCGGCGGCGGGCTGGCGAGCAGCTGCCGCACCAGCGCGCTGCTGCAGGTCACCACCACGCCCTCCTGCAGCGGCCCGAACCCTGCTGCCTGCATGCGTGTGGCGGGGCATTCAGCACTGCACTCGCCGACTAGACACTGATATTGCGGCGGGAGAGTGGGGCGCCGTGCAGCCCTGCTCTTCTTGGAGCATTGCGCAAGACGCATGTGGCCGTCGCTGACAGACTGCGCGCGGAAGTGCGCGCCTTGCCGGAGGCGTCGGTGCAGGCGAGCTCGGGGCCGGCGTCGCGGCTGGCGGCGGCCACGCGCGCGTACACCAGGTCGCCCGGCGCGAGGGTGGGGCGGTTGCGGCGCGTGGCGCCCTCAAACCCCAGCGCCGGCAGCGTGCCGGGGAACGGCGCGCCCAGCTCCACGGTGTAGCTGTCCGCGTGGCGCTCGGCCACCGTGCCCACCACCGCGTCGCCGGCCGCCGGGATGTACCTGCCGCCGCCGCGCGCCCGCCTCGCGGCCTGGGACAGCGCAGGGCGCACGCGAGCGAGCGTCCAAGCGCCAGCGCGCGCAGCACGCCCGGGCAAGTCGGTCCCAGCTCGACCACACAACTGCCGAGGTGGCTCGTGCATAAGACGCACACCGCCACGACGTGTCCTGGCGCACGGCCACAGCTCACACCTGCAAAGACTGCCTGCCTCCTCTTCAAGTGGCGCCTCTTGCAAAAGGACCCGACTCACGGTCCACTCCCAACCGCTCCTTGGTCCAGGTATAAGCCTCTCACGAGCCTCTCACGAGCAAGACTACCCGTTGGTCCAGCTATGAGCCTCTCACGTGTCAACTATTTCCCCGCCGGCGGCATACAGCCCCTCACACCCCAGTGCCGCGTCACGGGGCGAGGCGCGTCTGCTAGCCATGCAGCCACAGCCTCCCGCCAGACGGCGTGGCAGAGGAGGCCAGGCGGGCCCTCCGGTGCAGCACACACCGCTTTTGCCGGCCCTGCACCCAGAGCTTGCCGGCTTTGGTGCGGCGCAGGACGCCCGGGCGCGTAGTGCGCAGGTGGCTCCCCTCCGCATGCAGCCCTGCGCCGACGCGCAGCTGCCCGGCCTCCGGCAGCACCAGCACGCTGTCGCCGGGGCCAACCACCTGCACATGGCACTTCTTGCACCGTGCACGCCAAAAGTGCATCACACTCTATGACCGCAGTACAGGGAGACAGAGACAAAGACGCAGAAGTATGTCGCCGGTGGCAGGCGAGCGTTTACCTTGTTCTCTGCGGGGCTGGCAAGGCCTTGATGGGGCGCCCCCGACATGCAGTGATGTATGGCGGCCACTGCCTGTTGTGCTGCGCTTCACCAAGACGTTGCTGCGCCACAGACGGCTTGTCCACGAGGTGTTGCTCCAGCCTTCAATACACTCGACAGACTGGGACTGAGGAGCCGTACACAAGCTGCTCTCTCAGGTCTGCTGCTACCCTTTTCATACAGTTGCCAGTCAGTGCTACCGCAGGTGCTAAATAGCGCAGCGTGCGCAAACAGCCTGAAACTGCGCACTCTGCTAGCTTGGCAGCACCGCTCCTGCGCAGGGTGTGAGAGCGTACAGCAGAGCGCCACTTTGGACGCGCTCAGGCGGGCGTTGCACACAGCCTTCCTGCACCTGCCCCGCCCCTGCTCAGCCTGGCAGTCAGCATGTCGTACCACGACCGGAGGGGCTCTGGCCCCACAGCCATGGAGTATGCGCGGCCCGGGCCACCCCTGCCCATGCGCGGCGGCCCAGCATTGCCGCCGCCGCCGGCGCAGGCGCTGCCGGCTCCGCCAGCCCCGCGCCTGGTGGTCGACCGCGAGAAGGTGAGTTGTTTCATCTAGCTTGGCAAACGGCATGATTTCCATGGACGCTCCTGGTCTCTGACCTCTGTGTGGCGCGTGCAGACCTGCCCGCTGCTGCTGCGCGTGTTCCCAAAGGTGCGGCGTCTGCTGCACGCTGCCCCCTTTGCAATTGGTCCCCAGTCTGCACACTCTCCAGGAGCTCGTGCGCCGCCCTTGCTGCGACCGCTGGTTTTGACACGCGGCTGCCGCCGGCGCGCAGCATGGCGCGCACCACCACCTGGAGGAGTTTGTGGAGCGCGGGAAGGAGCCGCGGGAGGAGGTGCAGGTGTACACGTGGATGGACGCGACGCTGCGCGAGCTCACCGAGCTGATCCAGGAGGTGCAGCCGGCCGCGCGGCGCGCCCAGGCGCGGCTGGAGTTTGCGCTCGTCTACCCGGACCGGCGCGGGCGCAACGTGCTGCGCGAGGCGCGCGCCTCTGGCAGGCGCCGCTGAGCGACGGAGGGGCCAGCTGCAGACAGCCAGTCAGCCGCTCGCCTTTTGCGTTGCACGTCATAGACAGAGGACAGAGACCGCGCAAAGCTGCACTGCTTCAGAATTATACAGGCAACCTGTGTTGGCGAGCTCGTGACACTGTACTGAAGGCTGCGTCGTGTGCGTGCGGCAGATTGGGCAGACGAGCGCGACGCGGCAAGGGCCGGACGACAACAAGACGCTCAAGGACCTGAACTTCCAGGTGCTGCCCGTCGCCCTCGCATATGACAATGTCTGGCAAGCTTCATGTGCACGGCATGTCGTTTGGGTATGGGTGCTGCACGTAATCAGTGTTGCAACCTGGCCCATAGCTGACTGGAAACACGCTGACTGTGGCGCACCGCTGCGCACGCAGACTGGCGACTTCATGGATGTGGCCATTCTGTGACATGTGTGTTGGAAAGTGTATGCATGCTAAGCAATCCTCAGGTTACAAGTGTTGGCCATGCTGCATCCGTTCTGTGTTACATGCATTTCTTCTTGCGGAGTGCATGCCGGCCGAGCCTCCAGTGTTACAAGTATGTTGGCTAGTGCTGCGGCAGCAGAAGGGTGTGACACGAGACACCAACTTGCCAAAGACCGGGGCAGTCACTTGCGCAGAGGCTGCTTGCTGCTCGGCTGCGTGACGAGCTCGCCTGTGCTCCGATCGACATCCGCGCCCTTGGCCTCGCACCAGTCCGCAGCCTGCGGGTGCACGCCCCTGTCATCAGCTCGCCCCTTCTTCGGCATCACTGTCAGGACATGCCTCCGGCATACACCCCGCAGCACTCGCACTGACATTGTTGATGGGCACAGGGCAGCCCAAGCATTTGTTGGCACAAAGCGAGACCGCGCAAGCAGTGTGCACCACGCTACTGCAGCGCAAAGAGATCCGGACCCCGCCCCAGCACGTGCACCGCAATTTTTACCAAAGGCGTGCCCCGAGGCGGCCCGCGCCTCTGCGCCGCCCTCAAACCCCAGCTGCAGGGCCACGACGCCGAGCGGCACGCCCCGCGCATATGCGCCGCGCGCGGCGGCCAGCCAGCGCACGCGCGTGCGCTCCAGCAGGTGGTCCTGCCGCGGCGCGCGCCGGCGTCAGCCCGGCCCCGCAGGCGCGCGAGCCTGGGCGCCGTCCGTTGGGGCACAAGCAGCCTGCGAACGCGCTAGGCGGCCACCCCACCCCACAGCGCGCGAGTGGGGCGTGCTGCCGTGTGCAGCGACGCACGCCGGGCACGCTCGCATGCGTGCTTGCATGACATGCGAGGCGCCGCACAGCACACGGCCTGTCAGCCGCCGCCGGGCCCCTGCCAGGCGGCCTTGGCACCGGCCTAGGACGGTCACGCCCAGCGCGTGGCCCCCGCCCCGCGGCGCGCGCGCAGCTCCAAGGCCTCGAGAGCGCACCATGAGGTAGGGCGCCATGCGCGGCGCGCCGACGTAGAGCCGCAGCAGCGCGGCCGCGTCGCACGCGCGCGCCGCGTTGCACGCCTGGCGCCGGCGCGATGGCCCAACGGTCACTGCTGCTCGGGCTCGCGTGCAGGCGTTACAACCGTGCGCGCTCCAGGCGTGTCACAGCAGGCGCGCCGGCTGCGCGCATACCCGCTGCACTGCACGCCGTTGCAGCAGAGAGGAGCAGCGTCAGGCACACCAGACACAGTCCGACCTCTGCAGGCCCAGGGCAAAGCGCGCCAGCCCCGACACGAGAGCACGCACGGGCAGCGCACTCTGAGCGCGTGCTGCACGGCAGGCTCGCGCAGCGCGGCCGGCGGCAGGCCGCGCAGCTCGGCCGCCAGCTGCCGCGGCAGCAGCGCCGCGTACAGCAGCCCGTACGCGGCAAACTCGGCTTTGCACTCGCTGTCCTGCGCGGCTGCCCGGAGCGCGGATGACGTCTGGGTGACTTGTCGCCTGTATACACGTCACCTGAATGCTGTCACCTAAATACCATACTCCCGGACATTCGCCAGCACAGGAAAGAAGCACAAAAGCCCTCGGCTGTGACATGAGCGCTCTTCTTGAAGTGTGCCGGCCGCACGGCCATCAGACATGATTGATTTTGCGACAGAAGGCGCGCCTGGGAGGCATACAGCTCCTTCAGCATGGCCTGGCAGCCGTTGAACTCCGCCAGGTCGCCCGCCTCCAGCGCTGCCGCGCCAGGCGCGTGTGCGTGGGGGTGTGCATACAGCCCGGGATGCAGGGCGGACTGCGGGAGCTGCGCGTTGACCAGCTGTGCATACGCATGGTTACATGCGTGCTGCTATGCTTCTGAACTGTGAGCAGGCTCATTCACACAAACTCCTCAGCCAGGCAACTTGAGACCTGAGATGTCACAAATAGGTGACCGCTGTATTGACTACATGTACCTCTACATATTTTGCCATGTGGCTTGCCATCAGAGGTCAGAAACGACAGGTCGAACTCATTAGCCGCCCATGCGGGAGGCTTCAGTAGGTGTCCTAAGATTGTCTGTCTCTCATCAGCTGGCAGCCGCTGCTCGCATGGACCCCACCCCTGGTAAAGCGCTCATGCGTTTGGTTTTGCTCAGGGGTTGGGGTTGAGGCACACCCCTACCCTATCCCTGCGCCCTGGGCCTTGCGTGCGCCTTAGGCCCAGGCCCACCTTGGGCCTAGGGCGCGCGCGAGGCCCAAGGCGCTCGTAAATCAAGCAAGCACCTGGGGCGCTGCCTGCATCCGCCCTGCGCGGGCGGCGCGCACCGATGCGTGCATGCGTCTCGTACACGGCGGCCGCGAGCGGGCCGCGCGCGTGCTGCACCGTGAGGTCCTGCCGTATCGACTTAAGCTGCTCACACGCGGCCGCATAGTCCGCCTCCGCCAGCCACCGCCGCTTCACCAGCGCCAGGGCCTGTGCGCGACGCAGTCCGCCTTAGCGTAGCCTTACCCTAACCCTATCTTGCCGTTCTGAATTGAGCAGCCCGCCAGTGGCACCGGGCTCCCAGGGTGGCGTACAAGCTTGCACCGCCTGCAGCCTGCGAGCACCGACTCAGGTGCTGCCGCACAGCACACATCCAGATCGTGCATACTCTTCCGTGCACTCTCGTGCAGCGCTGGCAGCACCGGCTGTTCCGGCCGCCCCGACAGCTGCTGACTCACTGCTAAGAAGTGTGCAGTCTGCCCACAGCGCGCCCGCAGCGCGTTCGCTGGCGCGGCGCCGCTGTCAGCCAGGCGGCGTCCGCGCTTACAGGCGTGCAGACGTACAAAGCGCAACACAGCTTCAAAGCCCGGCCCACCTGCTCGAGCACCGCGGGCGGCCGCACGGCGCCCAGCGTTGGCAGCGCGGTGAGACGCAGGTACTCCTTTTCCAGCGCGGTGCTGCTGCCAAACACCTCCGCGCGGCCGTCCGCGCGCGCGTCGCGCAGCGTGCGCCCGGCCTGGCCGCCCACGCGCCCGCCCGTCAGCCGTGTCACGCCAGCAGCAAGACGCGTGCGGGGAAGGCCCGGCACGCCGCTCGCGGTGTGCAGGCGAGCGGGGACGGGCGCCGCGCCGCACCTGGCTCGGCCCGCCGGGCGCTGCCGGGGCGCCCGCATCGAAGCGCGCCTGCCGCTCGGCGCGCCTGGCGCGCTCCTGCGGAGTGCCAGCGCTGACTGCGGCTTTGCCTGCCGGACGCGCGGCCAGGCTGTGTCAAACACCACCGTTATGCAGTTGCGGGCCCCGAGCAGAGCTGGGTAAGCACTCCGCGCCTGCAATGCCTGCCGCGCCGCTGCGGGCGGGCCGCTGCGGCAAGGCGGATGCGGCTGCCGGACTGGGTGGCGGCAAGGCAGCGGTGGCGCCCTGTGCGCCCAGCGTATGCAGAATGTTCGTAGCGTGTCTACTGCCCACGCACTGAGAGCCAACTGAGCGGCAGCTTGCGGGCGGCCCACCTCAACAACCGCCAAGGCCTTCTCGAGCTTGCGGATGAGCCGCTGCCGCTCTGCGCTGGCAAGGCCAGGTTCCTGCATGCGCACGCGAACCTTTGAGCGGGAGCCATGCGCGCT
>JAABUY010004761.1_pt1 | contig 14000 bp, 10 predicted proteins | sample 5560271 | NCBI WGS metagenome assembly JAABUY01 (sample SAMN10711886, study PRJNA513374) | rock metagenome | isolation source: Antarctica rocks | place: Antarctica: Victoria Land, University Valley
TCGGATCGCGTCGATGTCGAGAACGTTTTCGAGGTCGCCGACATACGACGCGGTGAAGTCGTAGAAACCGGTGGAATCGGCGTTGCGCGCCTGGTCGTACGGTATCCGCCGGACACCGGCGAGACCGGCCGCCAACAACTCGTTGGCCCGCGCTGCGATCACCGACGTGGCCTCCGAATCGGCCGGCCCACCACTGGGCGGGTTGTACTTGAAGCCGCCGTCCCGCGGCGGATTGTGGCTCGGCGTCACGACGATGCCATCCGCCAGTCTGTCGGTACGGCCCCGATTGGCCTTCAGGATGGCGTGCGACACCGCCGGCGTGGGCGTGAAACCGTCGGCGACATCCAGCATCACCGTCACCCCGTTGGCTGCCAGCACCTCCAACGCGGTGTTGGTTGCCGGTCCGGACAGCGCATGCGTGTCGGCACCCAGATACAGCGGACCGTCGGTGCCCTGCGAGGCACGGTATTCGCAGATGGCCTGTGTGATGGCAAGGATGTGGTCGCGGTTGAACGCGGAGTCCAGACTCGAGCCCCGGTGCCCGGAGGTCCCGAACACCACCATCTGGGTCGGGTCCGATACGTCCGGATGCAGATCGTCGTACGCGCCCAAAAGGGCGTCGACGTCGACGAGATCGCTTGCCTGAGCAGGCTGGCCTGCGCGCGGGTCCATGGTCGAATTCAACCCCACGCCGTTCCGATCGGTAGCACTGGCACCGGCGAAGCGGACACCGGCACGGAGCAACCGATCGACGGGCTGTAGGTTTTCCTCGCAACCGAGCAGATCCACCTGGCGCATCCTCGCGAGCACCAGGGTCGTTGTGCCCTATGCACCCGTGTCCGGAGCCGAACATACTGACCGTCCCGGACGCATCCGGATCGACGGCTCGGAGCGTTGCGAAATGCTGTTCCACGAAGGAGTGCCCAGCATGAATCCAGTCGACCGGATGAACCCCTTGCCGCACACGGTGAATCCCCTGGTGGGCAACGTCGGCCTCGACGGCCCCGTCATCGACGCGCTGTTGCGGACACGCAGATTTTTCCGGCGCAACGAGATCTCGGAAGACCTGCGGACGATCGAGCGGACCGGCGGCCGGGACGCGGACAGCTTCTACCGGGACCGGTGGTCGCACGACAAGGTCGTCCGGTCCACCCACGGCGTCAACTGCACCGGGTCGTGTTCGTGGAAGGTGTACGTCAAGGACGGCATCATCACCTGGGAGACCCAGCAGACGGACTATCCGTCGGTCGGCCCGGACTCGCCCGAGTACGAGCCCCGCGGTTGTCCTCGAGGCGCCGCGTTCTCCTGGTACACCTACTCCCCCACCAGGGTCCGCTATCCGTACGTCCGCGGAGTGCTCCTGGAGATGTACCGGGACGCCAAGGCGCGCACCGGGGATCCGGTGCTGGCCTGGGCGGAGATCACCGGCGACCCAGAGCGCTCTGCCCGCTACAAGTCGGCGCGCGGCAAGGGTGGCCTCGTGCGCGCGCATTGGGATGAGGCGGTGGAGATGATCGCCGCGGCCCACGTCCACACCATCAAGGCCTACGGACCGGACCGAATCGCGGGATTCTCGCCGATTCCCGCGATGTCGATGGTTTCCCACGGCGTCGGCTCACGGTTCTTCGCCCTGATCGGCGGTGCCATGCTCTCGTTCTACGACTGGTACGCGGATTTGCCGATGGCCTCCCCTCAGGTCTTCGGCGACCAGACCGACGTGCCCGAGTCGGCGGACTGGTGGGATGCCGGTTACCTGATCATGTGGGGTTCCAACATTCCGGTCACCCGAACTCCGGACGCGCATTGGATGACCGAGGCCCGCTACCGCGGGCAGAAGGTCATCGCCGTATCGCCGGACTACGCCGACAACGTCAAATTCGCCGACGAGTGGCTCGCCCCGGCACCCGGTACGGACGGCGCGCTGGCGATGGCGATGGGTCATGTGTTGCTCAAGGAATTCTTCGTCGATCGAGGCACGCCCTATTTCGACGGCTATGTCAAGAAGTTCACCGATCTCCCGTTCCTGGTGCGACTCGTCCCCCGAACCGACGAGACCGGCACCGCGTACCTACCGGGCAAGTTTCTGACCGCCGATGATCTGGGCAGCACCGCCGAGAACGCGAACTTCAAGACGGTCCTGATCGACGCCAGCACCGGGGATCCGGTGGCGCCCAACGGATCGATGGGCTTCCGGTACGGCGATTCGGGGATGGGCCACTGGAACCTGGACCTGGCCGGCGTGGATCCGTTGCTGAGCCTGTACGAACCCGGCGGCCGGGCTGTCGCGGTGGATCTGCCAAGGTTCGACTCTCCCGAGGGGGCAGGGGACAGCATCCGTCGCGGCGTACCGGTGCGGGAGGTCGGCGGACATCTGGTGACGACGGTGTTCGACCTGCTGCTGGCCCAGTACGGCGTGGGCAGAAATGGACTGCCCGGCAGCTGGCCCACCGGATACGACGACGCAAGTTCGCCGTGCACGCCGGCGTGGCAGGAACAGATCACCGGAGTTTCGGCGGACAAGGCGACGCGCGTCGGACGGGAATTCGCCGCCAACGCCGAAGAATCGCAGGGCCGGTCGATGATCATCATGGGAGCCGGCACCAATCACTGGTTCCATTCGGACACCATTTACCGGGCATTTCTCACCCTGACCATTCTGACCGGATCCCAGGGAAGGAACGGCGGGGGTTGGGCGCACTACGTCGGCCAGGAGAAGGTGCGGCCGCTGACGGGTTACAACCAGTACGCCAATGCCCTCGACTGGTCCCGGCCGCCGCGGCACATGGTGCAAACCTCTTACTGGTACCTGCATACCGACCAGTTCCGCTACGACCATCACCTCGGCGGAACCCTGGCCGCGCCGACCGGTGACAATCGGTGGGCCGACATGACCACCGCAGACCTCATCGCGGCCTCGGCCAGAATGGGCTGGATGCCGTCCTATCCGACCTTCGACCGGAATCCGTTGCGGCTCGCCGCCGATGCGGAGGCAGCCGGAATGCCGGTCGGTGACTACGTGCCGGCAGAATTGAAAGCCGGCCGACTCGGATTCGCCGGCGAGGATCCCGACGCACCGGAGAATTTCCCACGGTTGCTGACCATCTGGCGGTCCAACCTGCTGGGCAGTTCCGGTAAGGGCCACGAGTATTTTCTGCACCATCTGCTCGGAGCGGACAGCTCGTTGCGGGCCACCGAGAGTGAAGAAGGCTTACGACCCCGGGATGTGGTGTGGCGCGATCAGGCGCCAACCGGCAAGCTGGATCTGTTGCTCACCCTGGATTTTCGGATGACCAGCACTACGTTGTTCTCCGACGTCGTCCTGCCCGCGGCGACCTGGTACGAAAAATACGACCTGTCCTCCACCGACATGCACCCGTTCGTGCATTCCTTCAATCCGGCGATCGCGCCGCCGTGGCAGACCCGGACGGATTTCGAATCGTTCCAGTTGATCGCCAAGGCCTTCTCGAAAATGGCCGAAAAGCATCTCGGGGTGTGTACAGATGTGGTCGCGGTTCCGCTGACCCACGACACGCCGGATGAGTTGGCGCTGCCGCACGGAGTCGTCAAGGACTGGAAAACCGGGGACTGCGAACCGGTACCGGGCAGGACGATGCCGAAACTGGTCACGGTAGAACGGGACTATCCGGCCGTGGCGGCCAGGATGACTGCGTTGGGACCGCTGCTGGACACGCTGGGCGCCACCACCAAAGGCGTCACGTTCTCCGTCGACAAAGAGATCGACTACCTGCGGCACAAGAACGGCTCGGTACACGCCGGCCCGACCGGCGGCCGACCGCTACTGGACACCGACGCCCGGGTGTGCGAGGCAATCCTCGCCCTGTCCGGCACCACGAACGGGCGCCTGGCGGTGCAGGGATTCACCACCCTCGAAGGGCGGACGGGCGTCAAGCTGGCCGACCTGGCAGCCGAACACGAAGGCAAGCAGGTCACCTTCGCCGACACCCAGGCGGCGCCGACTCCGGTGATCACCTCACCGGAATGGTCCGGCAGCGAAACCGGAGGTCGGCGCTATTCGCCGTTCACCATCAACGTGGAACGCGGAAAGCCGTGGCACACCCTCACCGGACGTCAGCATTTCTACCTCGATCACGACTGGCTCACCGAACTCGGTGAGAACCTGCCGGTATTCCGTCCTCCGCTGAACATGCAGGCCCTGTTCGGAGAGCCGGCGCTGGGTGATCAGGGCGAGCTGGGGATCACCGTCCGATACCTGACCCCGCACAGCAAATGGTCCATTCATTCGGAGTACCAGGACAATCTGCTGATGCTCAGCCTGTCCCGCGGTGGACCTGGCATCTGGATGTCGGACCTGGATGCCGCCAAGATCGGCGTGGCCGACAACGAGTGGATCGAGGCGGTGAACCGCAACGGGGTCGTCGTGGCTCGAGCCATCGTCTCCCACCGGATGCCGGAGGGGACGGTGTACATGTACCACGCGCAGGACCGGCTGATCGACGTCCCGAAATCCGAAACCTCGGGCAAGCGCGGCGGTGTACACAATTCCCTCACCCGGCTGATGATCAAACCCAGCCACCTGGCCGGCGGCTACGCCCAATTCACCTTCGCCTTCAATTATCTCGGTCCGACCGGCAATCAGCGGGACGAAATCACCGTCATTCGCCGCCGCAGCCAGGACGTGGAGTACTGATGCTCATACCAGTGGGAAATTCGGCAGCCAGAAAGATGACGCCGAAAGAGATGACGCCGAGAAAGATGACGAGCGGAGCACAGCGATGAAGCCAATGGCGCAGATGGCAATGGTGATGAACCTGGACAAATGCATCGGATGCCACACCTGCTCCGTCACCTGCAAACAGGCCTGGACCAATCGGTCGGGCGTTGAGTATGTGTGGTTCAACAACGTGGAAACCCGTCCAGGGCAAGGCTATCCGCGAACCTACGAGGATCAGGAGCGCTGGCAGGGTGGCTGGAAGCTCTCCCGCAGTGGCCGTCTCCAACTCCGCGCCGGGAGCCGGCTGAAGAATTTGTTGACCATCTTCTCCAGCCCAAAACTGCCGAGCATCGAGGAGTACTACGAGCCCTGGACGTACGACTATGAGAATCTGACGACGGCCCCTGCGCAGAAGGATATTCCGGTCGCCAGGCCGAAATCGCTGATCAGCGGCGAGAACATGGCGATCAAATGGTCGGCCAACTGGGACGACGACCTGGCCGGCGGTCCGGCGCTGACCGCGTCCGACCCGATCCTGGCGAAGGTGTCGGAAAAGGTGAAGCTGGAATTCGAGCAGACCTTCATGTTCTACCTGCCGCGGATCTGCGAACACTGCCTGAACCCGAGCTGCGCAGCATCGTGCCCGTCGGGGGCCATCTACAAGCGATCCGAGGACGGTATTGTCCTGGTCGATCAGGACAAATGCCGCGGCTGGCGTAAATGCGTCACCGGTTGCCCGTACAAGAAGATCTATTTCAACCATCGCACCGGAAAAGCTGAGAAGTGCACATTCTGCTATCCCAGGATCGAGGTGGGACTGCCGACCGTGTGCTCGGAGACCTGCGTCGGCCGGCTTCGCTACGTCGGCCTCGTTCTCTACGACGCCGACAAGGTGCTGGCTGCCGCGTCGGTGACCGATCCCCAGGATCTACTGGCCTCGCAACGGGCCGTGTTCCTCGACCCGAACGACCCGGAAGTCATCCGTGAAGCGGAGAAGGCCGGAATCGCGCACGACTGGATTCTCGCAGCCCAGAAATCCCCGATCTGGGCGTTGATCCACCGCTACGAGGTGGCATTGCCGCTGCACCCGGAATACCGGACCCTGCCGATGGTCTGGTACATCCCGCCGCTGTCACCGGTGGTCGACGTGGTCCGGGAAACCGGTGAGGACGCGGAAAGCAGCGGCAACCTGTTCGCCGCCATCGACACGCTGCGGATTCCGGTGGAATACCTGGCGGAGCTGTTCACCGCCGGTGACCCGGAACCCGTCACCGCAGTATTGAAGCGGCTGGCGGCCATGCGCTCCTACATGCGGGACATCAACATGGGCCGCGACCCGGACGAATCCATTCCGGCGGCGGTCGGAATGACCGGCGAGACGATGTACGAGATGTTCCGCTTGCTGGCCCTGGCCAAGTACGACGAGCGGTACGTCATTCCGGCGGCCCACGCGGAGCAGGCCCACAAACTCGAAGAACTGGGCACCGAGTGCTCCCTCAACTACGACGGCGGCCCGGGTATGGGCGGCTCAGGGCCGTTCGGCGAAGGGTCCGGCAAACGGCTGCCGCTGTCGGTGGAGAACTTCCACGCTCTCAAGGACAGGCAGACCGCCGACACCGTCACGCAGCCCAGCGGCTCGGGCCGGGTAAACCTGCTGAACTGGGACGGCAAGGGCTCGCCCGGTGGCACGCTGCCTCCGTCGACCGACGACGCCGCACCGGCTGGGCGGCCACAGCCGTGAAATGGTCACCGCGTCAACGCCCCCGGATTCCACTCGGGGCCGATCTGCAGATCTCCGGAACTGCGCGGGAAGTCGCACTCACCCGCCGAATCGGAGCGCTGCTGCTCGACTATCCCAACGATCAGTTGCTGGCCCAGCTTCCCGATCTGACCCAGGCAGCAAGGGCGCTGCCCGATCCGGCTGGACGCCCTCTGCTGCGCCTGATCCGCCACCTCGCCGACACACCGCCCCAGCAGTCGGCGCAGGAATATGTCGCCGCTTTCGACATGCGCCGGCGCTGCTGCCTGTATCTGACCTACTACGCCTACGGCGACACCCGCAAGCGCGGCATGGCCCTGCTCGCATTCAAGAACGCCTACCGCCGCGCCGGCATGGTGCTCGCCGATTCGGAACTCCCCGATCACCTGTGCGTGGTTCTCGAATTCGCCGCCACCGTGGATCCGGCGGCCGGCACCCAGCTGCTGCTTGATCATCGGGCCGGTCTGGAAGTGCTCCGGTTGTCGCTGCTGGACTCCCGATCGCCCTACGTCGATGCGCTGACGGCCATCTGCTCGACCCTGCCACCGCTGGCCGGGGAAGAACGGGAGGCCGTCGCCGCGCTCGCCGCGCAGGGTCCGCCCGAGGAGGAAGTCGGCCTGGAACCGTTCGCCCCGCCGGAATACATGGGAGCCACCCGATGACTACGCCGGACACGCTGCTGTGGGTCGTCCTGCCCTACGTGTGCCTTGCCGTCTTCATCGTCGGGCATCTCTGGCGGTACAAATACGACAAGTTCGGTTGGACCACCCGATCTTCCCAACTGTATGAATCCAGGCTGCTGCGTTGGGGCAGTCCGCTGTTCCACTTCGGGATTCTGGTGGTCTTTCTCGGCCACGTGATGGGCCTGGGAATTCCGGAATCATGGACCGAAGCCGTCGGCATCTCCGAGGGCCTGTATCACCTCATGGCCATTTCACTCGGAGTGGTCGCCGGGTTCTGCACCCTCGTCGGCCTGGTGATTCTCATCTATCGGCGACGTACCACCGGTCCGGTGTTCTCCGCGACGACCCGCATGGACAAGGCGATGTACCTGATGCTGTCCCTGGTGATCGGGCTCGGTTTGTGGAATACCGCCAGCGGAGTCGCCGGCGCCTACAACTACCGGCAGGGCGTATCCGTCTGGTTCCGCGGGATATTCACGTTCTCCCTGCACCCGGAATTGATGGCGAATGCACCGTTGAGTTTCCAATTGCACGGCATCGCGGCGGTAGCTCTGTTCGCACTGTGGCCGTTCACCCGACTCGTTCACGTCTTCAGTGCCCCGGTCGGCTACCTCTTCCGGCCGTACGTCGTCTACCGCAGCAAAACCGAGGATCAGCTCGGAAACCGCGCCGGCCGGCGGGGTTGGGATCGGTCGGACCTTCGCCGCTGACTGCGCGCGACAATTCTCGAGTTTCTTACCTCGAACCGGTGGAAGGTTATTTCAATGAAGATTTCCCGACAGGTGGTGGTTTTTGATGCCGCAGACCTGGCATTAGAAAGCAGCTTCTGGGCCGGCCTGTTGGGCGGCACGGTCGACGCGGATGACGACTGGCACACTGTGTCCGTCGACGGCGAACCGCGGCTGGCCATCCAACTCGCGCCCGATCACGTCCCGCCGCAGTGGCCCGGCGGAACACCGCAGCAGATCCACCTCGACCTGACCGTCGAGGACATCAAGGCCGCCCACGACGAGGCGATCGCCGTTGGCGCCACGCTGTTGAAGCCCGCTGCTGACATCGGATCGACCTCGGGGTACCAGGTCTACGCGGATCCTGCTGGGCACCCGTTCTGCCTCTGCTGGGGGTGATTGCACAGGGGACGAAAGACCCTAGTCGGAGCCGCGGACCGGGCAGATCATGAAAGGTGACAGGCAGAAGACCCGCCGCTTCGCCGCGCCTATGGACGAGGACGACATGACCACCGTGCCCGGCACCCGCACTCCTGATCTCCCCACGCCCCTCCGAAGCGACCAGGCGATCAGCGGGCGTCCCGTTCTGATGCTGGCCCTGGCGACCATCGGCTTTGCCGTCAACTTCTGGGCCTGGGCCCTGCTCAGCCCGCTCGGGCCGAGATTCAAGGAGAGCCTGCATCTCTCGGCGTTCCAGCAGGCGCTGCTGGTCGCCGTTCCGGTCGTGGTCGGGTCGTTGGGCCGCATTCCGATCGGCGCCCTGACGGACAAATTCGGAGGCCGGGTCATGTTCCCGGTCGTCTCGGTCGCCACCATTGTCCCGGTGCTCTACCTGGGTTCGGCCGGCCATTCGAGTCTGGCTGCCCTGCTCATCGGCGGCTTCTTCCTGGGCATCGGCGGTACCGCGTTCGCGGTCGGGGTGCCGTTCGTCAGCAGTTGGTTCCCGCCGAGCCGAAGGGGCCTGGCCATCGGGATCTTCGGCGCCGGAATGGGCGGCACCGCGATCAGCGCGCTGACCACCGTCAAATTGGTAACGGCGCACAACCTGTCCACGCCGTTCATCGTCACCGCCGTGGTACTGGCCGGCTATGCGCTCCTGGCCGCAGCATTGTTGCGGGACTCACCGACGCGAGTGGTGCCGACAGAGCCGCTCGCACGGCGACTTGCAGCCACCCTCCGACTCTCGGTCACGTGGCAGGCCTCGGTGCTCTATGCGGTGGCCTTCGGCGGATATGTCGCCTTCTCGGTGTATCTACCCACCTATCTCAAGACCGGATACGGTTTGGCGCAGGCCGACGCGGCCAACCGGATGGCCGGATTCGTCATCGTCGCAGTCGTGTTGCGGCCGATCGGCGGTTGGCTTTCGGACAAGTTCGGGCCAATTCGCGTACTGGCGGCCGCGATGGTCGTCGTCGCCCTGGGCGCCGTCGTCCAAGCGTTCACCCCTGACCTCGCACCGCTGGGCACGATCGCGTTCTTGGCAATGGCGGCAGCGCTGGGTGCGGCCAGCGGGGCGACCTTCGCGTTCGTCGCGCTCCAGGCACCGGCGAACAAGGTGGGTTCGGTGACGGGCGTCGTCGGCGCGGCCGGCGGTTTGGGTGGATTCGTCCCACCGCTGGTCATGGGCGGTCTGTACGGCGCTTTCAATTCCTACGGATTCGGGCTGGCCCTGCTGGCCGCCGTCGCCGCCGGCGCCACCCTATTCACCGTGACCGCGGTACGTCGCGGGCTGTCCGTCGGTGCGCCGGCGTCCTAGCCGGCGGCCTGGCGGGAGCGAGCTGACGGGAGCGAGCATGAGCGGATGCCGTGGGGCAGCCGTCCCCCGGCAGATCATGTCATCGGGGCAGCCGTCCCCCGGCAGATCGAGCCATCCTCCCTATCACCCGCCGACCCGGCGAAGCAGGCTCTCGGGAGGAATGACGGCGGGGTCCTCGTGCAGCCAGCAGGAGACAAGACGGTCTGGCTCGGAACCGGCGTCGGTGGGCACGATCAAATGTGGCTCATCGACGCGGCATCGGTCCATCACGAACTTGCAGCGTGGGTTGTAACGACAGCCGTGGGGCATGTTGAGCAGGTCGGGCGGCGAGCCCGGAATTCCACTCAACTCGGTACGCGGGCCATGCAACGGCGGAAAGGAACTCAGCAGACCCTTGGTGTAAGGATGCCGCGGCTGGCGATACAACTGCTGCGCCGGGCCCTGCTCGACGATGCCACCCGCATACATGATCGCGATTCGGTCTGCCATTTCGATGAGCAGAGAAACGTCGTGCGTGATGAAGATGACGGAAAAGCCGAGTCTTTCCTTCAACTCGATGATCTGCTTGATGACCTGCCGCTGCATCACCACGTCGAGCGCGGTGGTCGGTTCATCCATGATCAACACCTGCGGCTCCAGCGCTAGAGCCATCGCAATCATCACCCGCTGCTTCATGCCACCGGAGAGTTGGTGAGGGAACGCGCGCAACCGATCGGGAGCGATGCCGACGAGCTCGAGCAGGTAGGCCCCCCGGTCCCGCTGTTCGGCCTTGGTCGACTCCGGCCTGTGCGCCTTGATGGTGTCGGTGAGCTGCGTCTCGATCCGTTGGACCGGATTCAACGCGTTCATCGCGCCCTGGAATACGACGGCAACGTCCCGCCACCGTGAAGCACGAAGATCAGCATCGTTCAGCTTCAGGAGGTCGGTGGATTCCCCGGTGTTGGAGTGGAAGATGACCTCGCCACTGGTGATGAGTCCTGGTGGCGGTAGCAGCCGGGTCGAACCGTACGCGAGCGTCGACGTCCCGCAGCCGGATTCGCCGGCCAGGCCCAGCACCTCGCCCCGCCCCAGAGTCAGCGTGACGCCGTCCAAGGCCTGGACGCGGTCTTCGGCGTAGCCGTAATCGACCGAGAGGTTCCGTATCTCGAGTACCGGATCACTCAACTGCGTGTCTATCAGGAGGTCGGAATCGATCCGCGCCTGCGCCGGCCTGCCCGCGATCGACTCGGCATCGGAAGATTTCCGACCGGCCCGACCCGTTGCGCCCAATATAGGAGTGAACCCAATGCGGGCGCGGAGGCGATTGCGACGCATGTAGCCGGCGTGTTGGCCGGTGGAGCGCAGCCGGGGATTGACGAACTCATCAATGCTGAAGTTGATCAGCGAGAGGGAGGTTCCGACCAGAGCGATGCACAGCCCGGCGGGAATGAACCACCACCAGGCGCCCTGCGCGAGCGCCTGGTCGGATTGCGCCCAGAAGAGGATCGTTCCCCATTCCAATCACTGATCGAAGTGACGCCGATGAAGGCAAGCGTGATCTCAGACAGAATCGAGAACGTCACCGTACCGATGAAGCTCGAGACGATGATCGCCGTCAGGTTGGGGGTGATCTCCAAGGCGATGATTCGGAGCATTGATTCACCGTTGGCGCGGACGGCTTCCACGAAGTCGCGTCGGCGCAGCGACAACGTCTGCGCTCGCAGAATCCGCGAACCCCAGGCCCAGGCAGTGGCCGAAATTACGACCGCCACCGCGAAGGATCCGGCAGACGGGAGCTGGCTTGCGACGATGATGATCAGGGGCAGCGCGGGGATCACCAGGAAGATGTTGGCGATGAGCGAGAGCACCTCGTCACCCCACCCAGACAGGAACCCGGCCGTGACGCCCACCAGCACGGAAAGCAGGGTCGCGATCGCGCCGGAAACGAACCCGACGATCATCACCCCGCGCGCGCCGACCAGAATCTGCGACAAAATGTCCTGGCCGGTGTTCGTCGTCCCGAGCCAGTGCGCACCGCTCGGCGGCAACAAAGCGTCGATTGAGAGTTCGCTCGGGTCATACGGGGCGACAATCGGTCCGAGGATCGCCATGAGGACGAAGAACCCGAGGATGATGATGCCCGTAATCGCTTTGCTGTTGCGAAGGAACAAAAAGCGTTTGCGTTTTCCGCGTCCGTCTACTTCTGGTGAGACCGGAGAAGCTGCATCCTCGGTGGAGGCCAGGGTTGGATCCGCTTGGATGGACATGATCAGCCCTCCTGTCGGGTACGAGGATCAAGGAGCACATAGACAAGATCCGCGAGCATATTGGCCACCAGAACGGAGAGAGTGATGATCAGGAAGATCCCTTGCATCAGGGGGTAGTCCTTGGCGCCGATCGCCTGGAAAAGGGCGAACCCGATTCCGGGGTAGGAGAACACGATCTCCGTGACAAGTGTTCCACCCACGATGAATCCCAGGGACAGTGCGAAGCCAGAAATGTTGGGCAGCATGGCGTTCCGCGCGGCGTAGGCGAACATCACCCGTGACTCCGACAGGCCCTTGGCCTGCGCAACGGTCACGTAGTCCTCACTCGAGACGGTGACCATCATGTTGCGCATCCCGAGGATCCACCCGGCCATCGAACTCACCACGATCGTGATGGCCGGCAGCGCGCCGTACTGGAGCGCCGAACCGAGAAATTCGAAGGAGAAGGCCGGAAGCAACGCACTGTCGTAACCGCCGGAGGCGGGAAAAACCGGAATTACGACAGCAAGTAGGAAAATCGCGATGAGGCCGAGCCAGAAGTAAGGAATGGCCGAGAAGAACGAGGTGATCGGGAGCAGGCTGTCCGCAAGGGTTCCGCGCCGCCAACCGATGGCGACCCCGATGAGGGTGCCGATGATAAAGCTCAGCACGGTCGAAATACCGACCAGAGCAAGCGTCCACGGCAGCGACTGAACGATCACATCGCGCACCGGAGTCGGGAAGAATGTAAACGATATCCCGAAGTCGCCGTGCAGGAGTTTGCCCCAGTACTCCCAGTACTGGGTCCACAGACTCTGGTGCTTGTCCAGACCGAACAGCACGTACAGCGATTGGATGGCGTCACTGGAAAGCCCACCCTGATGGCGGGCGATCAACGCCTGCACGGGGTCACTGGGCAGAAGACGCGGAATGAAGAAGTTGATCGTGATGGCGGCCCAGGCGGTCACCAGGTAGAACGAAACTCGACGAATGATCGGCCTCATGCGACGTGCACCTCGCGCGCCGGGCGCATCGTCGGGAAGCCGCCACGTCCGACAGGCGCTCCGGGCACGTCGGGGCCGTACAACCAGCATGCGGAGCGTCGGCCGTCCTCGAGTTCGATCAGCGGCGGAGTACTGCTGCTGCACAGTTCGGCGGCGAATTCACACCGAGTGTGGAACCGGCAACCACTCGGCGGACTGACGAGGCTTGGTGGTTCGCCGCTGCCCACATCGACCGCGGTGCCGGTCATCAGTTGGTCGGGGTCCGGTGCGGAGCTGATCAACAACCGGGTGTACGGATGAGCGGGGTCCTGGGTGACCGACTCGCTGTCGCCCTTCTCGACGATCTGGCCGGCGTACATCACGTACGTTTCGTCGGCGAAGTAGCGCGCCGATGCGATGTCGTGCGTGATGTAGAGGATGGCCAGGTGCATGCGGTCTCGCAGCTCGGCGAGCAGGTTCAAAATGCCCAGTCGAATGGATACGTCCAGCATCGACACCGGCTCGTCCGCCAGCAGGACCACCGGGTCGGCGCCCAGAGCGCGGGCGATCGCCACGCGCTGACGCTGTCCCCCGGACAGCTCGTGCGGATACTTGTCGATGTATCTTTCGGCAGGGGTGAGGTGCACCCGCTCCAGCAGCGCGATCAACGCGGCCTCGAACGCTTTGCCACGCAGTTTCGGATGGTGCAGGCGTAGCGAACGACCCAATAGGTAGCGGACCGTGTGGATGGGATTCAACGATGCGAACGGGTCCTGGAAGATCATCTGCACCCGGGCGCAGTACTCCCGGAACTTCCGCCCGTACCTGGCGTCGTTCTTCACACCGTCGACCATGAGCTCGCCGCTCGTCGCCGGAATCAGGTGTGCCAGGAGTTTCGCGACCGTCGACTTCCCCGACCCGGACTCCCCGACCAGTGCCACGATCCGGCCGCGCCCGAGTTGGAGGTCGATCTCGTCCACTGCGTGGACGACCCGACGTTCGCGGAGGCCGCGCAGGGGAAAGTGCTTCGTGATGGCCCGGGCGTCGAGCACGGGAGCGTCAGCGGTCGCAGCGGTTTCGGGGTTCTCGGAGCCTGTGGACGGTCCGGCCGCGCCGTCGAATCGCCGGGATGCTGTCATGTTTCGCCTGATTCTTGGGGTGCTGCGGGTGCAG